>ERZ773038.291-NODE-291-length-34809-cov-89.882546_pt1 | contig 34809 bp, 36 predicted proteins | sample MGYA00511665_ERZ773038 | MGnify/ENA primary metagenome ERZ773038 (study PRJEB29015, sample SAMEA2737966) | human oral metagenome | biome: human oral; feature: human-associated habitat; material: dental | place: China | collected 2028 ... | reverse complement strand
TGGTGTCGGCGATCTTCTCGCCCTCGTAGTACAGGCCGTCGATGAGTTCAGTCATGATCGTTCACTCTCAGTGGGAAAGGACGATGCCGGCCTCGGCGGCCTTGATCGCATAGTCGGCGGCGCCCATGGGCTCCGGCACCCAGCCGAAGAGGATCGCCGTGGGCACGCACATGAAGGCGACGAACACCCCGAAGGCGACCACGAATGCGATGAGCCGGACGAAGGGAACGGTGTTGCCGCGAGTGGCGCCCAAGGTCTGCAGAGCGGACCACACGCCGTGCCACAGGTGCAGGCACAGGGCGGCGAGCGCGACGAGGTAGATGAGGTAGACCCACCACAGCTGGAAGCCGTACCACATGTTCATATAGGCGCGACCGTGCTCGTAGTGACCGCCGGGCGTGATCGTCAAGGTGGTGAACTGCAGGATGTGCCAGATGATGAACAGCAGCAGGATGACGCCGCCCCAGCGCATGGTGCGCATGGCGTAGCGGGAGGCGAAGTACTCGGCGCCCGGCTTCTTCACGGCGTACTTGTCAGTGCCGCGCGCCTTCTTGTTACGGGCCCACAGGTGGAAGGCACTGCCGGCGTGAGCCAGCAGGCAGGCCATGAGCGCTGCGCGCAGCAGCCACAGAACACCGCTGGGGGGAAGAATCGGCACGAGCAGCTGGCGCAGGAAGTAGGCGTAGTGGTCGTAGGCGATCTCGCCCTCGAAGTAATGGGTGTTGCCGTAGGCGTGGAAGAGGACGAACACCAGGAAGAACAGGCCCGACCAGGCCATCAGGCGCTTCATGAAGACCGTCGTCGTATAGGCGGTCCTCTTCTTGGAGGGAACAGACGTTTTGACCACGAGTGCAGGTTAACGAAAACCGTCCAGCCAATGGTCCCGGTTCCCGCGGACTGCTCGAGGCCATCGGCGAGAAAGCGCTCTATAACAACGAAAGAGCCCTGTCGACCGCTGTCGTCGAGAGAGAATCGAGACCCGATTGCGCGTCTCTGGAGGGCCGTACGATCCACCATTTCGTGACGCGCTAGTCAGACAAATAACGACGACGCCGGAGGGCGGCTGCCGCCGGTGGGCCGCCGGTCGGCCGCAGGCAAGCCACCGGTCGGCCGCAGAACAGTTGCCGATCGGCCGCCGGTCAGTCGCTGATCAGTCCCCGGGGCCTCGACGCCTCATCCGGCCGCCCCGGAGATCGGCGTCCACCGCCTCCGCCCCCACGGGTCCCACAGGGCCTGCGAGCTCTGCAGGACCCGCCGGCCCTGGAGCGCAATGCGCGCCAATATCGACGCGCATGACGAGCGCATCCTCCACAGGCGCGAGGTAGTAGCGACGCCGCCTGCCGATCGGGACGAAGCCGTGGCGGCGGTAGAGCGCCTGGGCGCCCGTGTTGGAGACGCGCACTTCCAGCAGGACGGCGCCGCAGCCCGCCTGCCGAGCACGCCCCACGAGACGGGTGAGCATGGCGGTCGCGACGCCCCGCCTGCGCGCCGCGGGGAGCGTCGCAATGGTCAGCAGATCGGCGTCGCCGGCGCCGTCGCCGAACCAGAGCCCGCCGTAGCCCAAGAGCTCTCCGCCAGGCGCATTGACACCGTCGAGCGCGCTATCCGCGCCCGCCCCGGCGCTCCCCCGCCCCGACATCCGCGGCATCCGTTCGGCAACGAGGTAGTACCGATCGGCCGCGGGGCCGGAGGCGGCCGCCAGCTCGGTGCGCAGCAGCGCCGGGCTCCAAGCCTCCGCGCCGAACAGGGCCTCCTCAGCCGCGGCGACGGCCGGCACATCGAGCCATCCCATGGGCCTGAGCACCGCATCGCCGGGCAGGGCGTCCCCCGCACCCTCGACGTCGGCAGACGCCCGTCCCGGCCCCTGGGCCGCTCCCGGCCCCTGATCCTCCCGATCCGGCGCGTCCGAGGAGGGCGCATCAGCCGAGTACGGCGGTTCGGAGGAATCGGGCGGATCGGAAGGACTGGACGAGCTGGGCGAACTGGACGGATCGGACACTGTCACCGGACTCGCTTGCGCGCGGACGACACCTGCACGTCAGCATGGCGCAGGTACAGAGGTTCGGCGGACAACGTCGCATCGGGACCGGCATGGGCGAGCCGGGCCATGGCGATACGGACCTGGGCGCAGGCATCGCCGGAGACGGGGGCGAGACTCCGCCGGCCCTCCCCGATCTGCGGGTACAGCGCGGCGCCTGAGCCGGCCACGGCATCGACATCGCCCAGAGCGACCGCAGCCTCGGGGGTCAGGACCGCGGGCCCGTCCAAGCACTCGACGTCGTCCGCACCCCTGGCCCGGTAGCGAGCCGCATAGACCTCGTGACGACGGGCGTCCGTGGTCACGAGGACGGTGGCCCCCTCATCGGCGAGCTCATCAAGGGCCGCTCGGGCGACCGCATCCAGACTGGGCACGCCGTGAACGGGAATGCCGCGGGCGCGGCCGAGCGCCCGAGCGGTCACAAGCCCGGCGCGCAGCCCGGTGAAGGGCGCAGGACCGGTAGCCGCCACCACGGCGTCCAGCCGGCGCTCCGCAACAGCCGGGCTGCTCAGAGCCTCGGAGAGCATGCCTCCCAGCGACTCCGCATGGCGACGGGATTCGGCCTGCTCGGCAAGGCTGAGCACGCTCAGGGTCGCATGCTCGGCGTCGAGGACCGCGTCTGCGACCAGGAGCTGGGAACCGTGGGAGGAGTCGATGGAGACGATGCGCACGGCCACAGCCTAGATGGTTGGTTCCGGCGGTGTGCGGGACGGGTTTTCGGGTGTCCGGCCACCGCCCCCTTATCGAGATCGACTTTTTCGAACGAGATCGACGGTGGCACCGTCGATCTCGTTCGAAAAAGTCGATCTCGACGCCCAATCTCACGGAGTCCGAGTCTGATCGGGCTCCTTCGCCTTCTGCGACTCGGGTCCCTCGCGCAAGGGCGCCATCACGCGCCGCTCGTGCACGAACGTGGTGGTGACGATGATCATGCCGATGACGAGGACTCCCAGGCCCGTGTACACGATGGCCATGTCCAGCGTGCGCGAGGTCTCCTGGGGCTCGGCCTTGTCGGTGTCGCTGACGTGATGCGTCCGGTCGTAAAGGACCTGGGCGTAGGCCGGCAGGCCGACCGGTCCGGACATCCCCGCCATCGCCTGTTCGTCCAATGCGGTGACGACCTCGTCAACCAGGGCGTACCAGGCGTCACTCGCGGCGGGGTCCGCTGAATCCCCAGCATCCGCATAGTTCTCAGCATCAGCATCGCCAGCATCGCCGCGGCCGGCCGCCGTCGCCGGGCTCGCCGGGCTCGTCATATCGGTATCGGCCGTCCCCTCCGATGAGGACTGCGGCGAGGCCGCGGAAGGAGTCGCGCTGCCCATCGCCGCAGAAGGAGGCGCCGGTTGGCGCAGGACGATGGCCCGCTCGGGCAGAGCGGCCAGAGCAGCGGCGAGCTCGGCGTCCTGCTGCACCGCCCCGGACGGCTCGGAGCCGTCGGCATCGATCACGAGCACGCCGACCGGCCCCTCCGCGGTGGAGATGACGGCGACCCAGGTGGTCGTCGGGTCGGTGGGATCATCCAGATCGGCGGCCTCCAGCACGCCCTCCGACCAGGTCTCGACGTTGACGGGGCTACTCACGGAGGCATCCTCGGAGGTCGCCTGACGAGCCATGTCCTGCCCTGCGCCGGCCGCCCACTCCTCGACCTGCTCCTGAAGCTGCCCTTGGACCTGCGAGGCCACCGCGGTCGATCCGGGGTCCGGCGCCGAGGTCTGCGCGAGCGTCCGCGGAACCGGCAGAAGGACGACGGCCAGTAGGAGAGCGCTCAGGCCCGGGAGCACGCGCATGAGCACCCGCCTCATACCTGGAGGCGGGTCAGGTCGACGCCAGTCCACCTGGGGCCGACCGCGGTGACGGTCACTGAACGTACTGAGCGCCGGGAGTCGTCCGCCTCGGTCAGGTCGGTCACGTCAGAGCCAGCCGAGCCAGCCGAGTCAGCCGAATCAGCGGAGCCAGAGCCAGCACCGGAGGACTCACCCGGGGCCTCGGCCCTGCCCCCCACGAGGCCGCCGCGAGGCCGGGCGATGGTGATCTCGAGGCGATCCGCAGACAGCGCTTCAACCTTGTCCTGGCCCCACTCGACCAGGGTCACGGAGTCGTCCATGGAGGAGTCCAGGTCGAGGGCGTCGACCTCCTCCAAGGAGCTCAGACGATAGGCATCCACGTGAATGAGGTCCGGGCCGTCCGCCAGGGCCGGGTGAACGCGGGCGATGATGAATGTCGGGGAGGACACCCGGCCCCGCACGCCCATGGCGGCGCCCACGCCCTGAGCGAGGGTGGTCTTGCCCGCTCCAAGATCACCGGAGAGCATGACGAGGTCACCCGCTCTCAGCAGGACGGCCAGACGGCCGCCCAGGGCCCGGGTCGACTCGGCGTCGGCGGTCTCGATCACCACCTCGCGGCGCTGCTCATCCAGATCATCCGGGGTCTGGCCGGTCATCACTCCTCCTGAGGCTCTGTCCTGCCCCCGACTGTAGCGGACCCCTGTTCTCGGGGTTCTCGGACGGGCTCGACAGAGGCGGGCGTATCAGAATCGTTAGCGTCGTCACATCCATCCCATCCGCTGCCGAGGGTCACACGGGGAACCCGGGCTCCCAGGCGGGCGACGATCTCATAGCCGATGGTGCCGCAGACCTCGGCCCAGTCCTGGGCCGTCGGAGTGGCCGGATCGCCGTCGGCCGCCGTCGGATCGCCCCACAGCACGGCGACGTCGCCCGCCTCGGCCGGGGCGTCGACGTCGCCCGGCCCGAGGTCGATGACAATCTGATCCATACACACCTTGCCGACCACGCTCGTGCGCAAACCGTTGACGGCGACGGGGCCGGCCGAGGCGGCCGCGCGCGGCAGGCCGTCGGCGTAGCCAAGAGGGACAAGACCGAGCCAGCGCTCGGTGGGCGCCCTCCAGGTGCCTCCGTAGGACACCGCCTCACCCGCGGGCACGCGCTTGACCTGGATCAGGGGCGCCTCGAGGCGCATGACCGGATGCAGCCCCAGTTCGGCGGCGGTGGCCACGGACGGGTCGGGCGACAGCCCGTAAAGGCCTATGCCGACGCGCACCAGATCCAGATGGGTGGCGGGGTGCCACAGGAGCCCACCGGTCGCAGCGAGGTGACGCACGCGCGGGCTCAGTCCAACGCCGCGCACGACCTGTTCGGCCTCGCGGAAGCGGGACAGGTGCTCCTCGGTCGAACCGGAGGCGGGCTCATCCGCGCGCGAGAGATGGGACCACAAGCCGACCACCTCGACGTCGCCGGCATCCCGGGCCTCGCGCGCGGCGACCGCCAGCGCCCGGAGATCCGCGGCGACGGCGCCGCCCCGGGACATGCCGGTATCGGCCTTGATATGGATGCGTGCCGGCCGCGCGCCGGGGCCGGCCGCGCGACTCGCAGCGGCTACCGCGGCGAGCTGGCCGACGGTGGACACCGTCAGGTCGAGGTCGGCGTCCAGCGCTGCGCGCAGCGCGGAGCCCGGGGCGGCGGCGCGCTCCGGCGAGAGCACCGGAACGAGCCAGCACAGCAGTCGCGGGCGGTCGGGGGCGGGCTCGTCCTCGGGCTGCGGGCGCGCGACGCCGGCGGCGTCGAGCAGGCGACGCAGGTGAAGGGCCTCGGCGAGCTGGGCGACGCCGAGCCAGGTGGCGCCGGCCCGCAAGCAGGTCAGGGACACCGGGCCCAGGCCGTGCCCGTAGGCGTCGGCCTTGACCACGGCCATCCAGGGAGCGTCGGTGCAGCCGGCCAGCACGCGGGCATTGTGGGCCAGCGCCTCCAGATCGACGACGGCCCGCGACGTGGTGGGAGACGCGGGAGACGAGGAGGGGACGGACGAGGCGGGAACTGCGGAAGCTGCGGAAGCCGAACGGGTCACGCCGCCCATCCTCCCACTGTCGCGCAGGCGCGGGGCAGATGATCGGCCAGATCGAGAGCGGCCAGCGGGCGCCCGGACGAGGGCCGGCGGCAGCCCGAGGCGAGCTCGGCGGCGACCGCGTGAAGTCGCACGGCCAGCGCGGCGCAGTGCGACACGGCGACGGCGGGGCCGCCGCGCTCGGCCTCGGACTGTGCGGCCGCCAGCACGGCGCCGAGGATTCCGGCCAGCACGTCACCGCTGCCGGCGGTCGCCAACCATCCGGGCCCGGCATTGACCGACAGCAGGCGCAGCGCTGCGTGCCCGGAAGAGCCGGCGGATGACTCAGGGGATTCAGGGGGCTCAGAGAACTCAGGGGACGATCCAGAGGGTGCCGCGGGGCTGACGGGACCGGCGATGAGCGTTGGCGCGCCCTTGAGCACGACGGTGCCTCCCGTCAGCCGGGCCAGGTCGAGGGCGCACGCGGCCGGCGCGGCCTCGACCTCGGTGCGGCTGATCGAGGCGCCCAGCGTCGTCAGGAGCGCGGCGGCCTCCCCCGCATGCGGCGTCAGCACATGTGTGGGCGCGCAGCGCACTCCGCCCCGCAGACGCTCGGCCAGCAGCAGGAGGGCGCCGGCGTCGATCACGGCGGGCCTGCTCCCGGGAGACACTGAGCACGACGAGTACGAGTCGTCGTGCTGGCCCAGCAGGTCCATGAGGACGGCGTCGAGCTCGGCACCGCGCATGATGTCGGCCGGGTCGGTGCCCGGGCCGATGACGGCGGCCTGGCAGCGGCCGGAGGCGAGGACGACCTCGGGGCGATGCGCCACGACGAGGTCCTCGACGCGCTGGGGTGCGGCCAGACGGACCATTCCGGCTCCCGTGCGCACGGCCGCCGACGCGGTCAGGACGGCGGCTCCCGGGTAGGCCCGGCTGCCGGCCCACAGGCCGACGACCCCGCGAGTGTACTTATGGTCCGTATCACCGGGAACGCGCAGGAGGCGCCCGAGCTCGGAGTCGGCGGGGCGTGAGACCAGGATGGCATCAGGATCGGCGGGGAGGGGCAGGCCGAGGTCCGCGACCTCGACGCGCCCGCACAGCCCCGCCGCCGGCGGCAGCAGATGCGCGCCCTTGAGACAGGTGAAGGTGATACTGAGATCCGCCGCCAGAACGGGGCCGGCCACAGCGCCGTCGTCCACGCCGGTGCCCGAGGGCAGATCAACCGCCACGACCCGGAAAGGACGCGCCCCTCTCCTCCCGGCCGCTCTCAAGGGCGCCACCAGAGCAGCCGCCCGAGAGCGCAGAGGACCGGTCGCACCGATACCGGTCAGGCCATCGATCACGAGGGCGACCCCGCCCGCCGCGGCGCGTTCGCACGCCTCCAGGGGCTCGTGAGCCACGCGCACTCCGGCGCGCTCGGCCGCCTCCATGGCCGTCGGATGCGGGTGGTCGGTCGCCAGCGCCGCGGTGACGGCGCAGCCGCGGCCGGCCAGGAAGGCGCCCGCCAGCAGGGCGTCACCGCCGTTATGCCCGCCCCCGATCAGGAGGATGACACCGACCCCCGCCACCCGGCCCACGGCGTCGCGCAGCTCGCGCACGGCCGCGAGCGCGAGGGCGTGGGCGGCATGACGCATGTAGCGATCCGTCGAAGCGGTCAGGTCCCGCTCGGCCCGGGCGACGGCCTCGGCGCGGTAGGCGGTGCCTGGTGAAAAGGTCTGCGAAAGGGTCTGCGAGAGATTCGGCGAGAAAGTGGATACGAGGGTGGACGCGCTGCTCACAGTCCCATGGTGTCATCGGGAAGCGCCTGCGCGCGGCCCCACGCGCCCGCCCCATCCGCTCTCGTGTTCTCGGAGCGGAAACCGGACCGATCTCGGCGCGGGTTAGGACCGATCTCGAGCCGGAGTTCGACCGATCTCGGCGAGCTCACTCCACGGTGACGGACTTGGCCAGGTTGCGGGGCTGGTCCACGTCCAGGCCCTTGGCCTTGGCCAGGGCGGCCGCGAAGATCTGCAGCGGGACGACCGTCAGCAGCGGCCACATGAGCGTGGGCGTCGCCGGGACGCGGATGACGTGATCGGCGAAGGGCGTGACCGCCTCGTCGCCCTCCTCGGCGATGACGATGGTCCGGGCGCCGCGGGCGCGGATCTCCTGGATGTTGGAGATGACCTTGTCGTGCAGGACGGGCCGACGCGGAGTCGGCACGATGACGAAGACCGGCAGACCGTCCTCCACCAGGGCGATGGGGCCGTGCTTGAGCTCGCCGGCCGCGAAGCCCTCGGCGTGGACGTAGGCGAGCTCCTTGAGCTTGAGCGCCCCCTCCAGCGCCACGGGGAAGCCGACATGCCGGCCCAGGAACAGGAAGGAGGCGTGGTCCGCCAGCTTCGCGCCGAGATCCTCGACGGCCTCCTGCTGCTCGTCGAGGAGCTTCTGGATCTTGGCCGGCATCCGCCCGAGCTGGGTCAGGTAGTCGGCGACCTCGTCGTGCCACTTGTTGCCGCGCAGCTGAGCCAGGTAGAGGCCCAGCAGGTAGCAGGCGGTGATCTGGGCGAGGAAGGCCTTGGTGGAGGCCACGGCGACCTCCGGCCCCGCATGGGTGTACAGGACGGCGTCGGCCTCGCGGGCGATGGTCGAGCCGTAGGTGTTGACGATCGCCAGCACGCGCGATCCCTGCTCGCGGGCGTGACGCACGGCCTGGATGGTGTCCATGGTCTCCCCGGACTGGGAGATGGCGACGGTGAGGGTCTTCTCACTCACGATCGGGTCGCGGTAGCGGAACTCGTGGGCGAGCTCGATCTCGACCGGGATGCGGCACCAGTGCTCGATGGCGTACTTGGCGACGTGCCCGGCATAGGCGGCGGTGCCGCAGGCCACGACGATGATCTTGTCGACGCTGCGCAGCACCGAGGCGTCGATGTGCATCTCGTCCAGGATGAGGTCGCCCGCCTCATCGACGCGTCCGAGCAGGGTGTCGCCCACGGCAGTGGGCTGCTCGTGGATCTCCTTGTCCATGAAGGTCTCATATCCGCCCTTGACGGCGGCCGAGGCGTCCCAGGAGACCTCCCAGGTGGCCGGCTGGACGACGGCGCCGTCGGCGTCCCACACGGTGACGTCCTCGTCGGTGAGCAGGAGGACCTGGTCGTCGCCGACCTCCGCGGCGCGCTTGGTGAAGGCGACGAAGGCGGCCACATCCGAGCCCAGGAAGTTCTCGCCCTCGCCCAGTCCGATGACCAGGGGGCTGGAGCGACGGGCGGCGACGATGACGCCGGGGGCCAGCGGCGTGATGGCCAGCAGCGCGAAAGCGCCCTCCAGGCGGGCGGTGACCGCGCGCATGGACTCCACGAGAAGGGCGGCGGCCCGCTGCTCGTCAATGGCGTCGCGGGAATCGCCGGCGGCGTCGAGGCGCGCCGCCAGGTCGATGTCGAGCAGGTGGGCCACGACCTCGGTGTCGGTGGCGGAGAGCAGCTCGCGGCCGGCCTGCTCCACCTCGGCGCGCAGGGCGCGGAAGTTCTCGATGATGCCGTTGTGGGCCACGGCGATGCTGCCCGCCCGGTGCGGGTGGGCGTTGGCCGTCGTCGGGCCGCCGTGGGTCGCCCAGCGCGTATGACCGATGCCGGAGACGGCGGGGTGCGGCGGAGCGGCCGCCAGCGCATCGCGGAGGTTGTCGAGCTTGCCCGCCGCCTTGACGACGTCGAGCCCGCTCGGACCCGCGAGGGCGACGCCGGCGGAGTCATAGCCGCGGTACTCCAAACGCCCCAACCCGTCCATCAGGACGGTCAACGAGCGCTCGGACGGGGGCAGGGGGCCGACGTGGCCGACAATTCCACACATGGGGATGATGGAATCACGCTCATCCCGAGGAGACAACGGATCGTTTCCCGCATCACGTGAGACCTGCGGCATTCCGGGACGCGCAGCGCCCGCATGTGCGCACCGCCCGTGCGGATGAGTCACACTTGGTCGGTGTGCTCCGCCCCGTCCCCCTATATCGAATTCGGCCGCGATCAGTGGCGCGCGCTCGCCTCGACCACTCCCCTGCCGCTGACCCAGGCGGACGTCGAGAAACTGCGGGGCCTGGGCGACCCGATCGACCTGGCGGAGGTCGATGTCGTCTATCGGCCGCTGACGGCGCTGCTGGAGGACTACATCACGACCTCCCGCGAGCAGGCCCGGCGCATATCCGACTTCCTGGGCGTCGACCCCCATCCGACGCCCTTCGTCATCGCGGTGGCCGGTTCGGTGGCGGTCGGCAAGTCGACGACGGCCCGCCTCATCGCCCATCTGCTGGCCCGCTTCCCCCAGACCCCGCGGGTCGCGCTGGTGACCACCGACGGCTTCCTCCTGCCCAATAAGGTATTGGACGAGCGGGGACTCGCCGCCCGCAAGGGCTTCCCCGAGTCCTACAACCGCCGGGCGCTGCTCGACTTCGTCGCGGCCGTCAAGTCGGGGGCCGAGCGGGTCGAGGCCCCGGTGTACTCCCACACCGTCTACGACATCGTGCCGGGGCGCTCCGTCGTCGTGGAGCGGCCCGACGTCCTGGTGCTGGAGGGGCTCAACGTCCTCCAGCCGGCCCCGCGCGGGCGGGGCACCGGCTCGCCCGCGCGCGAGGCGGCGGCCTCCGCACTGGCGGTGAGTGATTTCATCGACTTCTCGATCTACGTGGACGCCGATCCCGAGGACATCCGCCGCTGGTACCTCGATCGCTTCCTCACGCTCAAGCGCACGGCCTTCAGGGAGCCGGGCTCCTATTTCCAGCGCTACGCCGCCATCCCCGACGACATCGCCGTGGCGGCGGCCGACGAGGTCTGGGAGAGCGTGAATCTGGTGAACCTGCGGGAGAACATCGCCCCGACGCTGGGGCGGGCCACCCTGGTGCTGCGCAAGGACTCCCGGCACCACATGAGTCGGGTTCTGCTGCGCAAGATCTGAGCATTCACCGAACATTCGGTTAATATTCGTCGAATATTAACCGAATACTCACCTGATATTACCGGGCTTCGACGGCTCGCCCGCACGGTCCTTCCCGACTCTTCCAGCTCTCCCGACTCTCCCGGCTCTCCCCGGGGTGGCGACTGCCGCCACGAATGATCCCGCGATAGAGCTCCTTTGCATCTCCGACTTCTCCTGCATCTCCGGACGACCAACGGCGACCGATCCTAGGAAATCCATCGGAATCGCTCGAAATTAATCGAATAGCGGCACGGCTCGATCCGACAGGCACCCGCGTGTGACAGTATCGGCGCCATGAACAGCACCGCCGACATCAGCCGCAATAGCGCGAGCAATAACACGGCTCCCGGGCACCACCTCGCCAACAACCATGACGAGCACAACGTCTATGACGTCGCCGTCATCGGTGCGGGACCGGCCGGCGAGAACGTTGCTCAATACGCCTCCCAGGGCAGCGGCCTGAGCGCCGTGCTCATCGAGGGCGGGCTGGTGGGCGGGGACTGCTCGTACTACGCCTGCATGCCGAGCAAGGCCCTGCTCCGCCCGTTGGAGGTGGCGGGCGCCTCGGCTCACCTCACCGGCCTGGAGGCCGCCCGGGTATCGGCGCCCGGCCTGCTCGAGCGTCGCGACAAGTGGGTCTCCCATTACGACGACGCCGGGCAGGTCTTCTGGGCCGCCAGCACCGGCATCGACGTGATGCGCGGCTGGGCGCGCCTGGACGGAGAGCGCCGAGTGGTGGTGAGCACCCCCGAGGGGGTGCGCCTGCTGGAGGCGCGCCGCGCCGTCGTCCTGGCCAACGGCTCGCAGCCCGTCGTCCCCGCCGAACTGCAGGACGCTCATCCATGGGGATCGCGCGACGCCACTGGGGTCAAAGAGGTGCCCAAGCGGCTCATCATCGTCGGCGGAGGCGTCGTGGCCTGCGAGGCCGCCACCTGGATGTCCGCCCTGGGCAGCAAGGTGACCATGCTCGTGCGCGGCCCGCGCCTGCTGTCCAGAGCCGAGCCCTTCGCCTCCAAGATCGTCACCGAGTCCATGGCGGAACGCGGCATCAGGATTCTCACCGGGGCCCGAGTGACCTCCTGCAAGCGCGCCGGGGCCTCCGACCGGGGTACGGGCCGCATCCACGGCGGTGCAGTGCGCGTCCTGTGCGATCAGGAGGCCTTCGACGCCGACGAGATCATGGTGGCCACCGGCCGGAGGCCCGCACTGGACCGGGTCGGTCTGGAGACGGTGGGGCTGAGCCCCGACGACGTCGTCAGCGGCAGGCTCCCGGAGTGGCTCTACGCGGTCGGCGATGCCAGCGGTCAGGCGACGCTGACTCATATGGGCAAGTATCAGGCCCGGATCATCGGGGAGCGGATCGGGGCGCGCGCCGCCGGATGGCCCCCCGAGCCGGTCCCCACCGACATCCCGGTTCCCCAGGTGGTCTTCACCGACCCGCAGGTGGCCTCCAGCGGACTCACTCAGGCGCAGGCGCGCGATGCGGGCATGAATATCGTCACCGCCCGTGTGGCCTACACCTCCGCGGCGGGCGCCGCCCTGATGCGCGACGACGCCAACGGCGAGGCGGGCCTGGTCGTGGACCGCGCCAGTCGAACCGTCGTGGGAGCCACCTTCGTGGGACCGGAGGCCGGAGAACTCATCCACGCCGCGACCATCGCCATCACCGCCAAGGTCCCGATTCCGCTGCTGCGCCATGCCATACCCGCCTACCCCACCGCCAGTGAGATCTGGCTGCGCCTCATCGAGTCGCTGCCCACCGACATGCTCCACCCCGGCCAGGAGATCCGTTGAATCCGGTGAATCCAGGAAAGCCGGTGAATCCAGCAAATAGAGCCCGGCGAATGCACTGAATTCCGGAAAATGACGACGGCAGCCCTCATCTTCCCTCATCACCGCATGCCCGGAGATAACCCAATGAAAAAATATGAGGGAAACCGCGAAAGCAGATTCGAGGAGAAGCAGAACACCGCTTCGACGGCCCGCAGAAGTCATCTGGAAGTCGACGGAAATCAGTAGGCGTCACGAGAGAATTCACTGGAAGCGCGTCGAAGGCGACGAAGACCGGTAGGAACGGAAGCCCGCATACCGGCGGGTCACCCGCTCATCCGCCGACTCGACAACCTCCGGAAACCTCCTCCGGAAGCCGCGCGCCCGTCCTGAGCCCTCCCCGGGGCGCTGGGCGGACCTCGCACCCGCCTTCATGGACCTGCGCCTCCAGGCACCTCCGCCATCGCTCAGCGCCCTCGCGCGCCCTCGCACACGTGAAAGGAGTGGAAGGATATGTGGTGCACTCGCGACACCTACCGCACAGGAGGAATCCGCTCATGACACGACTCTTCGGCACCGACGGGGTGCGGGGCCTGGCCAACGATCTGCTCACGCCGGCCCTCGCAGTCCAGCTCGGCGAGGCCGCAGCCCGCGTCCTGACCCGAGAGAACCCGGCCTCCAACCACTCCCGCTCCGGGCGCCCGCGCGCCATCGTCGGGCGCGACACGCGCGCCAGCGGGGAGTTCCTCGACCACGCCATCAGCGCGGGTCTGGCCTCCTCCGGCGTCGACGTCACCCGTGTCGGCATCCTTCCCACCCCGGCCATCGCCCACCTGACTGCCACTCAGGACATCGACCTGGGCGTCATGATCTCCGCCTCGCATAACCCCTTCCAGGACAACGGCATCAAGTTCTTCGCCCGCGGCGGCTACAAGCTCGAGGACGCCGTCGAGGACGAGATCGAGTCCCTGCTGGGCAAGGTCGAGGACCTGCCGACCGGGGCGGGCGTGGGCCGCGTCATCAAGGGCGAGACGGTCGCCGACCAGAACTACATCAACCACCTCGTCGACTCCGTCGCCACCGATCTGTCGGGGCTGCGGATCGTCGTGGACGCCTCCAACGGCGCCGCCAGCAACGTCGGCCCCGCCGCCCTGCGCGCCGCCGGCGCCGAGGTCATCGCCATCAACGCCTCCCCGGACGGCCTCAATATCAACTCCGACTGCGGCTCCACCCACCCCGAGCAGCTTCAGAACTACGTGCGCTCCGTGGGCGCGGACATGGGCGTTGCCTACGACGGCGACGCCGACCGCTGCCTCGCCGTGGACACCGAGGGCAACCTCGTCGACGGCGACCAGATCATGGGAATGCTCGCCGTGGGCATGAAAGCCGACGGCACGCTCGGCTCCGATACGCTCGTCGTGACCGTCATGAGCAACCTCGGCCTGCTCCTGGCCATGCGCGAGCACGGCATCCGCATCGTCCAGACGGGTGTGGGCGACCGCTACGTGCTGGAGAAGATGCTTCAGGGCGGCTTCACACTGGGCGGTGAGCAGTCCGGTCACGTCATCGACACCATCCACGCCACCACCGGAGACGGAGTGCTCACCTCCCTGCGCGTGGCCGCCCGCCTCAAGCGCACCGGTAAGACTCTGGCCGAACTGGCGAGCATCGTGACGCGCCTGCCCCAGACCCTCATCAACGTCAAGGGGGTGGACAAGGCGGCTGCGGGCACCAACCAGGTCGTTCAGGACGCCGTCGCCACGGCAGAGGACGAGCTCGGTGAGACCGGCCGCGTCCTGCTGCGCCCCAGCGGCACCGAGCCGCTCGTGCGCGTCATGGTCGAGGCCGCCACCCAGGAGGAGGCCGACCGGGTCGCGAACCACCTGGCCGGCGTCGTCAAGGACAACCTCTCGCTATGAGCTCCCCCGGGCCCGGGGCGGCCGCAGATGACTCCGGACGCCCCGGGCCCGCAGCTCGCCGGGGACCGCAGGGCAGCCGCGCAGAACTCGCCCGCCTCTCACGACCCGCCTATCCCCTGGCATTGCTGGACCCGGCGCCGACTTGGCGCGGCGCCGGCCTGAGCGGCAGGCCCCTGGACCTGCTCGCCGTCCTAGCCGACCGTCGGGATGCGAGCGATCAGGAGATCATCGAGGCCCTGTGGCCGGAGAACGTCCCCGCCCGCCCACTGCGCGCCCTGCACGTCATCGTCTCCAGAACCCGCACTCTGACGGGCGAGGACATCATTGAACGCGTCGGTCACGGGTACCGGCTGGCGCTGCCCGCCTCGGACATTGACGCCCGAGACCTGGCTGCTCGCACGGAGCAGGCGCATATCTGCGCACAGGCGGGCCAGTGGAGCCGGGTGCTGGAGCTGACGACCGCCCTGCCCCGACCGCCCGAGGCAGGCGATCAGGCCTCCGGCCCCCTGGCCCAGCTTCTCGGGCGGGCCGCTGCTCACGCGAGCACGGCCCGGCGCGATCGGGCCCTCGCCCTGGAAACCACCGGCGAGTACGAGCAGGCCGTACCACTGCTGCGCGCCGCGGCGGACAGCGACCCCGGCGACGAAATCGTCCTGGCGGCGCTCATGCGTGCCGAGGCCTGGGTGCGCTCACCCGCGGCGGCCCTGGAGATCTACGAGGACTACCGCCTCCGGCTGCGCGAGCAGGGGGCCGTGCCGGGCCCGGCGATGCGCACCGCCCACGAGGCGGCCCTGGCCGCGGAGAACCCCGTGCGCCGGGGACTGGAGCCGGGCCCCGAGCACTTCCTGGGGCGCGAGGACGATGTGGCGGCCGTCCTCAAGGCCCTGAGCACCTACCAGTTGGTCACCATCACCGGGCCGGGCGGCGTCGGCAAGACCACGCTCGCCCAGGCCGTGGCGGCCCGCAGCCGCCGCCCCGCCGTGTACGTGGCCGCCCTGGCCGACGTCGCGCCCGGGGCCGACCTGGTCAGGGTCCTGCTCGACGCCCTGGGGAGCCCACCCGTGGCCGACGCCGATCCGCGCGCCTCGCTGGGCGCCGCCCTGGCCTCGCCGGGGACCTTCCTGGTCCTGGACAACTGCGAGCACCTGGCCGAGGACGTGGCCGACCTCATCGGGCCTTTCCTGGCCAGTTGCCCGGATCTGCGGGTGCTGGCCACCTCCCGCCGCTCCCTGGACCTGAGCGCGGAGCGCGTCCACCGTTTGCAGCCACTGGATCACGTCTCCAGCGCGAGACTCTTCCGAGCCCGAGCCCTGGCCGCCCGGCCCGGCCAGATGATCGACGAGGCGGACCTCGACGTACTCCTGAGCCGCCTCGAGGGCATCCCCCTGGCCATCGAACTGGCGGCCGCCCGCACCCGCACCCTCTCCGTGGGGCAGATCCTCGCCCGCCTGCCCGGGCGCCCCGACCTGCTGACGGGCGCACGCGACGCGCCGGCGCGCCAGCGCACCCTGACCGCCGTCATCGAATGGTCCTGGAACCTGCTGGACGCCGCCGAGCGCCGCGGCCTGTCGCGCCTGGCAGTGCTCGCCGACGGCTTCACCCTCGCCGCCGCCGAGGCGCTGATCGGGGTCGGCGCCGCAGACATCCTCGACGCCCTGGTGGCGCACTCCCTGCTCAGCGTGCGCGATCACGGCGTCCCCCGCTTCCACATGCTCGTCACCGTCAGAGACTTCGCGCTCGCCCGGTTGGCCGACTCCGGTGACGAGGCGCAGACCGCGGGCCGCCTGCGCGACTGGGTACTGGATATGTGCTCCGAGGTCCGCTTGCCCCTTGAGGCACGCAGTTTCGGCGACGTCGGCAGCCCGCAGGCCGATCAGCAGGACCGCGTCTTCCAGCAGTTGGTCGATGACGAGGCCGTCGTCATCCAGGTGTTCGAGCACGTCCTGCAGGAGGTGCGAGAGACGCAGGAGACCCAGAAGACCGTATCCGGTCGGGCGCACCGGGACGGCGGGGGCGCGGGCGGCGACCGGAACCAGGACCGGGAACAGGTCCAGGAGCAGTGCGGCGAGGATGCCGGACGAGGCGCGACGGACCCGCAGGATGACGCCTGCCTCATCGGCGCCGCCCTCATGAGACTGTGGAGCGTCACCTGGAGCTACGACCGCGTGGCCGACTACGCGCCGCGCCTCATCGAACTGGCCGCGCGACCCGCTCGGAGCCTGCGCGGCAATGAGGCCCGACTCACCTTCATGGCGCTGTACGCCAGTCTTTCGGGACTCCTCGGCCCCCTGCCCGAGCGAATCGGGAAGGAACTGCCCCGCTCCTTCGACGGCGAGGACCCGTCCATGGCCCGAGTCCGGCGCTTCCTGCGCGCCCCGGCCGACCACTGGCCGGACCTCGTCCACGACGCCGACCCGTGGGTGGCCTGGATCGCGGGCCGCTGCCTGTCGGCCCAACTGGAGAACGCCGGGATGTCCGAAGCTGCGCTGGACGTCGTCGAGAACCTGCTGAACCGGCTGCGGGGAGCGGACCTGGCCGGGATCTACCTGCTCGAGCTGAGCTCCAGCCGACTCCAGGTGCTCATGACCCTGGGCAGGTACGAGCAGGTGGCCGACGAGTGCACCCGGGCACTGGAGCTGGTGGACCGTCTGCTGCCGGCCTGGGGAATCTCCTATCGGAAGGCGCTGGAACTCGACAGGGCCTACTGCCAGGCCTACATCAGTCCCCGTAATGATCTGGCCTCCGCGCTCCTGGCCGCGACCGACGTCAGCTCTCTTCCCGGAACGCTGCGCTTCGTGGCCCGATCCGTGAGCGGAGAACTGGAACTGATTCAGGGGCGCGCCCGGCGGGCCGCCCTCATCCAGCGCGAGAGCCTGCGCTACGCCGGGAGGTGGCGCTCCATCATGGGGGCCGGATCCCCGTGGGAGCTCTACATCCTGGGCATGTGCCTGGTCACCGACGTCGAGCTCGACGAGGCCGAGGCGGCCGAGCTCGATGCGCCCGACATCCGCGCCCGGGCCGTGCGCCTCCTGTGCGACATGCTGGCCGATCCCGCCCCTCAGCAGCGCGACGTGCCCACCATCATGGCACTGACCGCGGCGGTGGGACTGTCGACCATGGTCGCCGCGGCCCCGGGTACGACCCAACCGGCGACGGGCGCCGAGCTGGTGGCCACCGCCCTGACCGTGGGCACCAACCAGACCTGCCGCCTGCTCTCCCACGACTACCTGCGGGACCGCGCCCGGACGGCGGATGCCCGGTTGTTCGCCGACGCCGAGACACGGGTACGGCACCTGGACCGCGCCCGCCTTCTCACGCATGCGGCCGGCCTCGCCCGCCATCTGGCGAACGAGGCCGGCTGACCGCACGTGCGGACGACGACGGTGCGGACCTGCAGTATCAGGCGTTGCGCCGCTGGTAGCGGGCGATCGTCCAGGGCGCCATGACGGCCAGCACCAGGAGCGAGCCGATGATCGCCGAGCGCACATCGGCTGACGATCCCGCCCCGTCCAGCAGGTAGCGACAGCCGTCCACGATGTGCGAGACCGGGTTGTTGCGGGTGAAGGCCTTGAGCCAGCCCGGCAGCGTCGAGGTGGGCACCATGGCGTTGGACAGGAAGGTCAGGGGGAACAGGACGATCATCGCGAACGAGGTGACCGCCTGGGAGGAGGAGAAGACCGTCCCCAGGAACAGGAAGGCCCACGCGATGGCCCAGGCGCAGCCGCCCGCCAGGACGACGGCGCCCAGCGCCCCCGACCAGCCGTTGACCGGGCGGTAGCCCATGACCACACCGGTCAGGATCGTCAGCGAGGTGCACACGGCGTAGCGCAGCACGTCGGCCACCATGGGGCCCAGCACCGGGGCGATGCGGGACATCGGCATCGTGCGGAAACGATCGAAGACGCCCTTGTCCATGTCCTCGCGAAGGTCCACACCCACGCTCTGGCTGGTGGTGAGCGCATTGATGATGACCAGGCCGGAGACGATCGTGGGCAGGTAGCCCTTGACGTCCCCGGCGATGGCGCCGCCGAAGATCTGCCCGAACATGATGGTGAAGAGCACCGGCTGGAGGAGGATGTCGTAGAACTCTCCCGGGTTGCGCACCATCGTGATCAGCGAGCGCCAGGCCATGGACAGGGTGTCCGGGATCAGGCGCGCCTCGCTGAAGCGGGAGAGACCGGTTGAGGAGAAGGAAGTCGTGGGAGTGGCTGCGGCAGTGGCGGTGGAGGTCATGACTGCTCCTGGTTCTCGGAGGCGCGGGTGGAAGGACGAGTGGAGGCGGCTGCTGGACCAGGAGCCGACGGCGTCGTGCGAGACGTTGTTCGGACCGGACTCCCTTGCCCGGAGCTCTGCCGGGGCTGGCCGGTCAGGGCCATGAAGACCGCGTCCATGCTGGGGCGGTCCACCGAGACCGTCTTGGGCGGCAGCCCGGCGTCGCGCAGGGCCACGAGCACCTCGGTGGCCACGGACGCCTCGGCCAGAGGCGCCTGGAGATGGGCGCCCTGGTCGACGACGGCGGGTGCGTGACCGGTCACCCGCTCGATGATCGTCGCGGTGGCTGTCTGGTCCTCGGGCGTGGCCGGGGTCAGGATGAGGGCGCTGGAGCCCACCCTGTCCTTGAGGTCGTCCGGAGTGCCCTCGGCGATGAGCCGGCCGCCGTCGATGATGCCGACGTGGTGGGCCAGGCGATCGGCCTCCTCCAGGTACTGCGTGGTCAGCAGGATCGTGGAGCCGCCGTCCACCAGGGAGCGGATGACGTCCCACATCTGCTCGCGCGTGCGCGGGTCCAGCCCGGTGGTGGGCTCATCGAGGAAGATCAGCGGGGGCCTGGCGATCAGCGAGACGGCCAGGTCCAACCGGCGCCGCATGCCGCCGGAGTACCCGCTCACCCGCTTACCCCCGGCCTGCGTCAGGCTGAAGGAGTCCAGGAGCTCGTCGGCCCGCTCGCGGGCCCGACGCCGGCTCAGACCCAGCAGGCGGCCGAAGAGCCGCAGGTTCTCAACCCCGGTGAGCATCTCATCGACGCTGGCGTACTGGCCCGTCACCCCGATGACGCTGCGCACCGCATGGCGCTCGCGGACGACGTCGTGCCCCAGGACCCGGGCAGTGCCGCCACTGGGCGCCAGCAGTGTGGTGATCATGCGCAGCGCCGTGGACTTCCCGGCGCCGTTGGGTCCCAACATGCCGTAGACGATGCCCGCGGGGATCGTCAGGTCCAGGGAGTCGACGGCGGTGAACGTGCCGAATCTGCGGGTCAGGCCACGGGTCTCGATGGCCGGGCCGGAAGACGGACTCGGGGCTGCCTGTGACGCAGTTCGTAGCGTTGATCGTGGTGCTGTTTGCGATGTCATGCCATGAGGCTGGCCCCTCGCGGTTTCAGATCGCCTTCAGCGCGACTTCACCTGCTTTCATCCGCTTCCAGCCGCCTTCAATGGCGGAGCGCGAGCAGAGCAGTGCCCCGCCGTCCGCCGTCATCATGACGGGGAGGCGGGGCACTGCAGGGCGACTGTCCGCTCCGGCGGCTGGATCAGCGCTTGGAGTACTGCGGAGCGCGGCGGGCCTTGTGCAGACCGGCCTTCTTGCGCTCGACGACGCGGGCGTCGCGAGTGAGGAAACCGGCCTTCTTCAGGGTGGCGCGATTGGCGTCGCGGTCGATCTCGTTCAGAGCGCGGGCGATGCCGAGGCGCAGCGCGCCCGCCTGCCCGGAAACGCCGCCGCCGTCGATGCGGGCGATGACGTCGAAACGACCCTCAAGGTCGAGAACAGTGAAAGGAGCCCGTACCAGCTGCTGGTGCAGCTTGTTGGGGAAGTAGTCCTCCAGGCTGCGGCCGTTCAGCGTCCACTGGCCGGTGCCAGGGACGAGACGGACGCGGGCGACGGCCTCCTTGCGGCGGCCCAGGCCGGCGCCGGGAGCGGTGACGGACTGGCCGCGGCCCTCGGAGGAGCCGGTGGTCTCGGTGGTGTAGCTGGAAGGGGCGTTCTCCTCATCCAGCGCGTCGATGTCGACAGTGGTCTCAGCCACGATATGTCCTTTGCTTGTCGCGGTATGCCGGGCGCCGGAGCGCTTACTGGGCGACCTGGGTGATCTCGAAGGCCTGCGGGTTCTGCGAGGCGTGCGGATGCTCCGCGCCTGCGTAAACCTTGAGCTTCTTGAGCTGCGCGCGACCGAGCTTGGTGTGGGGCACCATGCCCTTGACGGCCTTCTCAACGGCGCGCTCGGGCCGGGTCGCCAGCAGCTCGCGGTAGGAGATCGCCTTGAGACCACCGGGGTAGCCCGAGTGGCGGTAGGCGAACTTCCTGTCGGCCTTGCCGTTGGTCAGGGCGACCTTGTCGGCGTTGACAATGATGACGTAATCGCCGCAGTCCTCATTGGGGGCGAACTGGGGCTTGTGCTTCCCACGGAGCAGGTTCGCGGCCTGAGCCGCGAGGCGGCCGAGAACGACGTCGGTGGCGTCAATGACGTACCAGTTCTTCTCGACGTCGCCGGGCTTCGGTGTGTACGTGCGCACGGGCGTTGCCTTCGTTTCTCTTTGGCGGGTGGACGCGCCGACTCCAGCGCTGAAGCATCACTGGACGACGAGACCACCATGGTCAGGTGAGTGGTCGGCGCACCGGCGACCCGGGGCGAGTGGGATAACACCGCGGATGCAATCGCGTGCTGCACGACGGTCACCAACGATACCGGTGGCGCCGGAGAAGGGTCAAAAGACGCGGCTTCTCATTCGCGTGAATCGCACCACGCAGCCGGCTCGCACCCGGCCCACACCTGACTCACACCCGACTCACACCCGCCCCCATCGCCACGACCACATCCCAGGGGACGCGGAGGACGCAGCCGAAGAGATCTGGGCTCCGTCGGCCGTGTAAGCGCCCGTGCAGGCCGCACAGCCTGCACCACCCCATCCGCCCGAACAGCCCGCACGGCCCTCAGCGCTCGTCAGCGGCCAGAGACGACTGAAGCAGTCGGCTTCCCGGAGAGCGCGTCTCAGCATCTGCCGGCAAATCGGCGCCGAACGCTCCAGGAGGCCGGCGGGGCGGGATGCGCACCGGCCCGGCGGGTGGAACACCACCCAGTCGGAACCGCTCATTGCCGCGGAGCCGACGGCAGAGCCTCACAAGCCCCCAGAATCCCCGCGAGCCCCACGGACCATCCGTCGCCCCGGACGCAGGCCACCCCCCCCCACCCCGGCTCTGCAGTCGGCTGCAATTCTGCGATTCTACGATTCTGCGATTGCGTGATTCCGAGCCAGACCGGAAAGTCGCAAGCGCATTGTGCGCACAAAGAAACGCTCGCCACAATCATCTTTATAACACCTGAAGTTTTGATTTTTTCAGGACGCGAAGATCATGTATTGAAATGAATATGTATTCCTGTTTCGCATATGCACCCCTTCAGCCATTTTCACTATCGGGGCGCACTGCGGCCGCTCTCAGCAGGTGAGGCGCCGCATGACTCGAGCGCGCTCGGCCTGGGCGGCGAGTTGATCATCCGCCGGGTAGACGACGTCCTCCAGGGTGAGCCCATGGGCCGGAGCCACAGGGGCCGCGTCATCCCGGGTCCGCGCCGCGAGCAGTTCGCCGGGCCAGGCGGCGGGCCTGCGCCCTCGCCCGACAGCGAGCCCGGCCCCGACCAACGAGCGCACCATGGAATGGCAGAACGCGTCGGCCACCACCTCGAGCACCACGAGACCGGCGTCCCCGCCCGGAGCTCCAGCGGCCACCCGCCGCCAGGCCAGGCGGCGCAGCGTGCGGATGGTCGTCGCACCGTCTCGCGGCTTGCAGTAGGACAGGAAGTCGTGCTCGCCGAGCAGGGGGGCGGCCGAGGCGGCCATGGCGTCGACGTCGAGGCGCTCCGCCATCCACAGCACGTGCCCTCGGCGCAGAGGATCACGGGGAGACTCGGCGTCGGCGATCCGGTAGGTGTAGCGGCGGTCGAGGGCGGAGAAACGCGCGTCGAACGCAGCGGGCACGACGCGGACGCCGGTCACCACGATGTCGGACGCGCCTCTAGGGGCGCGGGGCAGGCCGTCTCGAGCCTCATGCGCCAGAACGCCCGTCAGGCGGGTGAGCAGGGCGGCCTCGGGAGACCGTCCAGAGCGCCCGGGCAGAGCCGACCACGCATCCTCGCTCACATCCAGGTGCGCCACTTGTGCGGCGGCGTGGACGCCGGAATCGGTACGGCCCGCCACGGTCAGTCTCACGGGCTCCCGCAGGACGGTCTGCAAAGCCGCGGAGAGGACGCCTTCGACGGTACGCAGGCCCGGCTGCGCGGCCCAGCCGTTGAAGCCGGAGCCGTCATAGGCCAGGTCCAGGCGCAGCCGGAGGACATGCGGTTCCGGCCCCTCAGGAGTGGGAGGAGTCTCGGTCATGGTGCCATTGGATCATGCCGCGCGCCGTGACCGGACGCATCAGGCCGATCGACGGTAGCGTCATCCCCGTGACCACGATCTCCACGCTCTCCGTCGACTGCGGCGGAGGCGGTATCAAGGCCTCGGTGCTCGACGCCGAGGGCGCCATCGTCTCTCGTGCGGTGCGCACCCCCACCCCCTACCCGCTGCCTCCCACCAAGCTGGTCGAGACCATCGCGGGACTGGCGGAACAGCTGCCCGGCGCCGACCGGGTGACAGTGGGCATGCCGGGAATGATCCGCCATGGCGTTGTTATCGCCACACCCCACTACATCACCAGGGACGGCCCCCGGTCGCGGATCCTGCCCGACCTGGTCGAGCAATGGGCGCGCTTCGACATGGGAGCGGCGATCAGCGGCCGCCTCGGCATCCCCTCTCTCATTCTCAACGACGCCGAAGTGGCCGGCTGCGGAGTGGTGACGGGCCATGGGCACGAAATGATCGTGACGCTGGGAACAGGGCTGGGCAGCGCGGTCTTCGACAACGGAGTCCTCGCCCCGCACGTCGAGGTCTCCCAGGGACCGGTGCGGTGGGGCCTGTCCTACGACGATTACATCGGTGAGCACGAGCGCCTGCGCTTGGGCGACGCGCACTGGTCGCGTCGCGTGCGCCGAGTGGTCGATGCGCTGCGGCCCATGTACATGTGGGACCGTCTGTACCTCGGCGGCGGCAACTCCCGCCGCATCACCGCATTCCAGTTGAACCGCATCGGCGACGACGTCGTCGTCGTCCCCAACGAGGCCGGGATGACCGGAGGCGCACGGTGCTGGGACATGGCCGGGGCATGACTGGAATGGCAGAGCCATGAAAGAGCCATGGCATGAACGGATCGGTCCCCCGACCCATACGGGCCGGGGGACCGATATTCGAATGCGCTGAGTGCACCGAGTGCGCTGCGAGCGCCTCAGTCAGCTCAGGCGCTGCGGCGGCGCGACAGCGTCAGGCCGAGACCACCAGCGGCGAGCGCGGCGACGGCAACCAGGCCGGCCGTGCCGGCGGCGGCACCGGTGTGAGCCAGCGCGGGCTTCTTGGCCTCCTCAGGAGCCTTCGAGGCAGCCGCAGTGGGGGCCGCAGGCTTCTCAGGAGCGGGCTCACCCTCACCCGGGGCGGGCGCGTTGACCGGCGGGGCGGGCTCAACGGGAGCGCCGGCGGCGAAGGTCTCGCTCGGGGTCGGCACCGGCGTGGAGTCGTCGCTCGGGGTCGGGGCAGGAGTGGTGCTCGGGGTCGGGGCGGGCGCGGGGTTGGTGGTGCCATTGCCATCGCCTCGACCAACTGCGACCGCGTTGGCGGTGGCAGACAGGCTCTGGCCGTTCACCGTGGCCGTGTTGTCCTTCGAGTCAGCGGTCGAGGTCGACATGTAGAAGACGCGGCATACGGTCTCGGGGCTGCTGACCGTCCAGGTCACCGTGTGGGAGTCCTTGTCGTACTTGGCGTCCTGGGGCTTCCACTTGTTGGACCAGTCGGTGTCCGTGCACTCGACGGTGTCGTAGGCGGCGTCGGAGTCGACGACCGTGTAGGAGGTCGAGCCGTAGACGTTGACGCCCCAGGTCCAGGTGTACGCGCCGTCCTTCACATTGCTCAGCCAACCGGTCTTGATGAGCTCCTTCCGGGGCTGCTCGGGGATGACGCCGTCGCAGTGGTCGGTGTCGCAGACGCCGTCGCCGTCGCTGTCTCCCGGAACGACCCGGAAGGTCTTGCCATTGACGACAACAGACGATTCCGTCTTGCCGATGAGGTCAGTGGTGAGCTGGCCGCGGGCCCACAGGGTGCCGTCGACGTGGTCCCACTGCTCGACGGAGGAGTTGAGGGTGCAGGTCAGGTGCTGGGAGTTGATGGCGGCAGTGCAGTCGCCGAGGGTGACGCTCTCGTCGTCCTTCTTGACGAGCTTGAAGTCAACGCCGCTCGCCCAGTGCAGGCCCTCGCCGAGGTCGACCGTCAGGGTCTGCCCGGCTCGGGGTGAATTGGCGCTCCAATCCGCGTTGACCTCGATCTCCTGCCAGGCCTCGGCCTGCTTGGACTTCGTGACGACGTTGGTGACGTCAACAGGTGCCGGGTCATCGGCCTGAGCCACGGGCGCGGCCACAGCGGCCCAGCCCAGGGTCGTGGCGAGACCGGTGGCGGCGAACACGCCGACCAGACGCCGCGCCAGGGAACGGGTGGCCGACCTGCTGGCAATTGTTCTTGCTAGAGGCATGGGAACTCCATCGGGGTTGATCGCAACTTGAGTTACCGGTTCAGCGTATCGCGATCGTGACCAAAGAGAAACCGAATAGAGCCGCTTCAGCAAATTCAAACGTGAGCCTTGTCACGACAAACATGTGATTTTGAGACCCGAAAGACATTTGTGGGGCCCGGCCGCTATTCAGCGGCCGGGCCCCACACCATGAACAAGAGCTCAGGCGTCGTCGTCTTTCGCAGCGACCTCGTCTGCAGCCGTGCCAGCGGGCTCCTTCACGGCCTTGGCAGCCGCCCTTTTCGCAGTCTCGACGGCGTCGGCCACGACCTCCTTCTTGGCCACGGGCTCGAGCACGAGCGAGATCACGGCCATAGGAGCGTTGTCGCCCTTGCGCGGCATGGTCTTGGTAATGCGGGTGTAGCCGCCGTTGCGCCCTTCGAACTGGGGGGCGAGCACCTCGAAGAGCCGGTAGACGGCGAACTTGTCCGTCACCTTCTTCAAGACCGTGCGGCGGGCATGAAGGTCACCGCGCTTGCCCTTCGTGATGAGCTTCTCGACGTAGGGGCGCAGGCGGCGGGCGCGGGCCTCCGTCGTCGTGATCGACTCGTGGACGATGAGCTGCGTAGCAAGATTGGCCAGCATGTGGCGCTCATGCTGGGCACTGCCGCCCAGACGGGGACCCTTGGTGGGGCGAGGCATGATTGTCTCCTAGTGAAATGACGGACGGGCTCAGGAGTGCTGCTCGTCGCTGAACGTGGGACTGGTGTAGTCGTCCTCGGAGACGTAGTCGACCGGGGAGCCCTTGAGGGACAGGCCCAGCTCGGCCAGCTTCTCCTTGATCTCGGAGATCGACTTGGCACCGAAGTTGCGGATGTCGAGCAGGTCCGCCTCGCTGCGCGCGACGAGCTCGCCGACCGTGTGAATGCCCTCGCGCTTGAGAGCATTGGAGGAACGCGCCTGCAGGTCCAGCTCATCGATCATGAGCGCCAGATCCTGCTGCAGAGCCTGATCCATGGGAGATGGGCCGACCTCGATGCCCTCAGCCTCGACGTTGAGCTCACGCGCCAGCCCGAAGAGCTCGACCAGCGTCTTGCCGGCGGAGGCCAGCGCATCGCGGGGCGTCATGGAGGCCTTCGTCTCCACATCGACGATGAGACGGTCGAAGTCGGTGCGCTGCTCGACTCGGGTGGCCTCGACGGAGTAGGAGACCTTCTTGACCGGCGAGTAGATGGAATCCACGGGAATCCGCGAGATCTCCGCGTTCGGATCCTTGTTCTGGTTGGCCGACACGTAACCGCGACCGCGCTCGACCGTGAGCTCGATCTCGAGCTTGCCCTTCTCGTTGAGGGTGGCGATCACCAGCTCCGGGTTGTGGATCTCGACGCCGGCCGGAGGAGTGATGTCGCCGGCGGTGACGGCGCCCGGACCGGACTTGCGCAGGTACATGACGACCGGCTCGTCGTTCTCGCTCGAGAGCACGATCTCCTTGATGTTGAGGATGATCTGAGTGACATCCTCCTTGACTCCGGCGATGGTGCGGAACTCGTGCGGAACCCCGTCGATGCGCACGGAGGTGACGGCCGCGCCCGGGATGGACGACAGCAGGGTGCGGCGCAGAGAGTTTCCGAGTGTGTATCCGAAACCGGGCTCAAGAGGCTCGATGACGAACCGCGAGCGGCGGTTCTCCTCGACGACCTCCTCGGAGAGCGCGGGTCGCTGTGCAATGAGCACTGGGTTTCCTTTCGTCGCGGCGCCCGCTATATGACGCCGTTCCTCATGGTGCGGCCGCCGCCGGGACGGTTCCCGGACGACCGCCGGCCCACCCCGGCGGGATGGACCTGTTCAGCGGTCGGCGCCCCCGGCCCTCCAGCGGGGCGAGGACGCCGACTCCCAGGATGTCTCAGACGCGGCGGCGCTTCGGAGGGCGGCAGCCGTTGTGAGCCTGGGGGGTCACATCCGTGATGGAGCCGACCTCGAGGCCGGCGGCCTGAAGAGAGCGGATCGCGGTCTCGCGGCCAGATCCCGGCCCCTTGACGAAGACGTCGACCTTCTTCATGCCGTGCTCCTGGGCCCGGCGGGCGGCGGCCTCGGCCGCGAGCTGAGCGGCATAGGGGGTGGACTTGCGAGAGCCCTTGAAACCGACCTGCCCGGAGGAGGCCCATGCGATGACGGCGCCGTGGGGGTCGGTCAGAGACACGATCGTGTTGTTGAACGTCGACTTGATGTAGGCGTGGCCGTGCGTGACATTCTTGCGGTCCTTGCGGCGCGGCTTGCGCACAGCGGAGCGGGTTTTGGGAGGCATTCTTCCTTCTTCTTCGGTGAGGTCGTCGCCCCGGCCCCTGGGCGGGGCCCGGGTTGCTGCTTACTTGGCCTTCTTCTTGCCGGCCACAGTGCGCTTGGGACCCTTGCGAGTGCGCGCATTGGTCTTGGTCCGCTGGCCGTGGACCGGCAGATGGCGGCGGTGGCGAAGGCCCTGGTAGCAGCCGATCTCGATCTTGCGACGGATGTCGGCCTGAACCTCACGACGGAGGTCGCCCTCCACCCGGTAGCTCGCCTCGATGTGATTGCGCAGCGCGACCAGCTCGTCCTCAGTGAGGTCCTTGACGCGGGTGTCCGGGTTGACTCCGGTTGCCGCAAGGGTCTCGCCCGCACGGGTGCGGCCGATCCCGAAGATGTAGGTGAGAGCGACCTCGACTCGCTTCTCGCGAGGCAGATCGACACCGGAAATACGTGCCACGGTGGTGGTTCTCCTGTTGTGCTCCCGGAGGTCGTCACCCGCCCCTCCGTCTTTCTTGACGGCCCCGGCCTCCAGGAACCGGGGGTTGCGGTCCGGCGCGAGCCGGCGACCGCTGGAGCGGATGCTGGTGCGGCCACAGACGCGGTGGCCGGATGCGCGAGGGCTCAGCCCTGACGCTGCTTGTGCCGCGGGTTGGAGCAGATGACCATGACGCGGCCGTGGCGACGAATCACCTTGCAGCTGTCACAGATCTTCTTAACGCTCGGCTTGACCTTCATGATGTTCCTCCGTCATCCCCGTCAGGGGAGGACTGTCACTTGTACCGATAGACGATGCGACCACGGGACAAGTCGTAGGGGCTCAGCTCCACGACTACGCGGTCCTCGGGGAGGATGCGGATGTAGTGCTGCCGCATCTTTCCGGAGATGTGCGCGAGCACGACGTGCCCGTTGCTCAGCTCCACCCGGAACATCGCATTCGGAAGGGCCTCGACGACCGAACCCTCGACCTCGATGACGCCGTCCTTCTTAGCCATGTTCCTCCGCCGGTGCTTTCTCGCTCGAGTTCCTCCGACGACGTCGCCGTCGGGGTGACGCGCTCTCGGGCCCGTCGCCCCGCCAGTGCCATCACGGGTTTCCCGCACGGCCTCTGGGGAAGAGCGCGCCGGACCGCCTGGCGCACCGACTGCTAAGGATACGACAGGCTACCCGCGAACCACCATGCGAGATTGAGCACGACTGCGGTGTTTCCGCACACACCGCCGACCGGCAGCTCGGCCGGCGGCTCAGCGAAGCGGACGCGGCTCGATCCCGTAGGGGTCCAGCCCCTCGACTCCGCCATCGGAGGCGGTCAGAACCCATACGCCGCCGGGAACCAGGGCCACCGTGTGCTCCCACTGGGCTGCGCGCGATCCATCAACGGTCACCACCGTCCACCCGTCGTCGAGCTCCTCGACCTCGGGCTCTCCCAGAGTGAGCATCGGCTCGACCGCCAGTACCATCCCCGGCCGCAGGCGGGGCCCCTTGCGCTTGACCGAGTAGTTCAGAACATCGGGCGCCATGTGCATGGCGGTTCCGATCCCGTGGCCGACGTAGTCCTCCAGAATGCCCATGGACACGGCATGCTCACTGCAGGCCTCGGCCACCACGTCCTCGACCGTGTCTCCGACAGTGTTCAGGCGGCCGGCGCGCCCGGAGTCATCACCGGCCATCGCCCGGGCGAGTGCCGCGATGGCGGCCCACAGGGCCTGGCGAGTCGTCGCATCCAGGATCCGGTCGGCGTCACTGGCATAGCGGCCGCCCACGACGGTGGTGAAGGCGGCATCGCCATGCCACTGGACGCCGGACCCGTCCAGGACATAGGCGCCGCAGTCGAAGGTGACCAGATCGCCCTCGTGGAGCACCCGCTCCCCCGGGATGCCGTGCACAACCTCCTCATTGACCGAGACGCACACGGTGGCCGGGTAGTCGTAGTACCCCCGGAAGTTGGAGTGCGCCCCCGCGCGCTCGATCGTCTCGGCGCACACGGCGTCGAGCCGGCCGGTCGTCACCCCCGGTTTCACCGCCTCCCGCAGAGCAGCATGGATATCGGCCACCACAAGGCCCGCGCGCCGCATATGACGCACCTGATCAGGTGTCTTGATCTCAATGCGGTTGCGCAATCTCACGCTTACTCCTACGTGTGGTGGCGGAAGCGGAACGACGACCGGACGCGTCGGCACGTCATTGTGCGAGGCCGGGCGGTCGCGGGGAGCCGGGTCAGACAGCCGCGTAAGGGGCGAGCGCAGTCATGATGCGCTCGGTGACCTCGTCAACATCGCCGATGCCGTCGACCCGCACGAGCAGGCCCCTGCTGCCGTACAACGAGGCCAGCGGCTCGGTCTGCTCGGCATAGACCTCAAGACGACGACGGATCACCGGCTCGGTATCGTCAGCGCGGTTCTGCTCGGTCGCGCGCTTGAGAAGACGGGCGACGACGGCCTCGGCGTCCGCCGTGATCTCAAGGACGACATCGAGGGCGAGGCCGGTTTCGGCCAGCATCGCGTCGAGCTCATGGACCTGCGACTCGGTGCGGGGGTAGCCGTCCAGGAGGAAGCCCTGGGCGGCGTCGGCGGCAGCCAGGCGCTCCTTGACCATCGCGTTGGTCACGGAGTCGGGGACGTACTCGCCCTTGTCCATGTACTGCTTGGCCTGCTTGCCCAGCTCGGTGGCCCCCGACGCATTGGCGCGGAAGATATCGCCGGTGGAGATGGCCGGGATGGACAGGCGCTCGGAGATCCGAGCCGCCTGGGTGCCCTTGCCCGCCCCGGGGGGGCCGAGGAGAACCATGCGTACGCTCATGAGAGGAACCCTTCGTAATGGCGCTGCTGGAGCTGAGAGTTGATCTCCTTGACCGTCTGGAGCCCGACCCCGACCATAATGAGGATCGTGGTGCCGCCGAAGGGCAGGTTCTGGGATAGACCGAGCCAGATGACCGCAATAGTCGGCATCAGGGCCAGAACGACGAGGTAGAGCGAACCCGCCACCGTCACCCGGTTGATGACGTACCTGAGGTAGTTGGCCGTCGGCTCACCGGCCCGGATGCCGGGAATGAATCCGCCGTACTTCTTCATATTGTCCGCGATCTCCTCGGGGTTGAAGGTGATCGCCGTGTAGAAGAAGGTGAAGAAGAGGATGAGGAGCCCGTAGCCGACGAGATAGGGGGGCGCCGTCTGGTGGAGGTTCTTCCCGATCCACTGGACCCATGAGCTGTCGGGTTTGCCGAACTGGGCGACCAGCTGCGGCATGGAGAGGATCGAGGAGGCGAAGATGACCGGGATGACGCCCGCGGTGTTGATCTTGACGGGTATGTAGGTGGTCGATCCGCCGTACTGGCGTCTGCCGATCATGCGCTTGGCGTACTGGACGGGGATGCGGCGCGTGGCCTGCTCGATGAACACCACCGCGACAGTGGACGCCAGAATGACGGCGATGACGATGAGGAACTTGGAGACGCCGCCGTTGCCCTTCGCGATGGACAGCAGGTTCTGAGGCATGCGCGCGACGATCGAGGTGAAGATGAGCAGTGACATGCCGTTGCCGATGCCGCGCTCGGTGATGAGCTCGCCCAGCCACATGATCAGGCCCGTGCCGGCGGTCATGGTGACGACCATGAGCGCCAGATTGAGCGCGGAGCTGTTGGGAACGATCGGTACGGTGCAGGTTCCGAAGAGTCTGCCGGCGGCGGCCGTGGCGACGATGGTGGACGACTGCAGCAGCCCCAGACCGATGGTGAGGTAGCGCGTGTACTCGGTGAGCTTGGCGGTACCCGACTGCCCTTCCTTGTAGAGCTCCTCGAATCGGGGGATGACGACGCGCAGGAGCTGGATGATGATCGACGCGGTGATGTAGGGCATGATGCCCAGCGCGAAGACGCTCAGCTGCAGCAGGGCTCCACCGGAGAAGATGTCGATGAGGCCCAGCAGGCCGGGTCCGCCCTGCTGCTGGCTCTCACCGATGCACTGTTTGACATTGGCCAGATCGACGCCCGGCGTCGGCAGGACCGACCCCAGGCGGAACAGGGCCATGATGCCGAGGGTGAAGAGGAGCTTCGCCCTGAGATCCGGCGTCTTGAACGCCTGCATGAACGCGCTGAGCACTCGGTCTCCTCTGATTACGGAAGTTTTTCAGGATGCCATTCCGCCCATTCCGGGCGCTGGCGCTGCGGCGCCGGAAGAGCGCCATCGAATACCACCGAACACCCTACCCTGCCTCGCGCTGCTGTTACCGGGTCGTTGCCCGGTCGCAACGGGGTATCGGTCACGCCGCCGGAGCGGGGACACTATCGGTGGCTGAAAGTGTTTGAAAGTGTCTGAAAGTAGCTGAAGGTGGCCGACAGCTGTTGAAGGCGGCTGGCGGTGAACACGCGGCGCCCCGACCGGCGGGCCTGTTGCCCTCCCCGGTCGGGGCGCCGTGCTCAGGTGCTCGCGTGCGCTCAGCGAGCGGCGATGGAGCCGCCGGCAGCCTCGAGCTTCTCCTTGGCGGAACCGGACCAGGCGTCGGCGACGACGTCGAGCTTGACGTCCACATCACCGGAGCCCAGGACCTTGACGAGGTGGCGCGGACGAACCGCTCCCCTGGCGACGAGCTCCTCCACAGTGACCGTGCCGCCCTCCGGGAAGAGTTCGGCGATGCGGCCGACGTTCACGGGCTGGTACTCGACGCGGTTCGGGTTCTTGAAGCCGCGCAGCTTGGGCAGTCGCATGTGCAGCGGCATCTGACCGCCCTCGAAACCGGGGCGGACCTGCCGACGGGCCTTGGTGCCCTTGGTGCCGCGACCGGAGGTCTTGCCCTTGGAGCCCTCACCGCGACCCACACGGGTCTTGGCCTTCTTGGAGCCCGGGGCGGGGCGGAGATGATGCAGCTTGATGATCTGCACCTTCTCCTCGGGTGCGCCCCCAGTCTTCTTGGTGTCAGCCATCTCAGGCCTCCTCAACGGTGACGAGGTGCGCCACCCTGGCAATCATGCCGCGAACGGACGCGCTGTCCTCGCGGACGACGGACTGGCGGATCTTGCGCAGGCCCAGAGACTTCAGAGTCTCGCGCTGACGGCGTGTGCCGCCGATGCCCGAGCGGATCTGAGTCACCTTGATCTGCTTGGCGGTAGCCATCACGCACCCACTCCTTCAGCGGCCTTGGCGGCCTCCTTCTTCTCGGCCTCGACGCGCTTGTCGGCCTCGCCCTCCGCACGGGCCCGCAGCATCGACTGCGGGGCGATGTCCTCCAGGGGCAGTCCGCGACGCGCCGCGACGGCCTCCGGCTGCTCGAGCTTGCTCAGCGCGTCCACCGTCGCATGGACGATGTTGATCGCGTTGGCGGAGCCGAGGGACTTGGACAGAACGTCGTGGACACCGGCGCAGTCCAGCACGGCGCGCACCGGACCGCCGGCGATAACACCGGTACCGGGGGACGCCGGGCGCAGGAGGACGACTCCGGCGGAGTCCTCGCCCTGGACCAGGTGCGGGATGGTGCGGCGGATCATCGGGACGTGGAAGAAGTTCTTCTTCGCGATCTCGACCGCCTTGGCGATGGCGGAGGGGACCTCCTTCGCCTTGCCGTAGCCCACGCCCACGGTGCCCTCTCCGTCACCGACGACGACCAGCGCCGTGAAGGTGAAACGGCGGCCGCCCTTGACGACCTTGGACACGCGGTTAATGGTCACGACGCGCTCAATGTACTTGTCGTCGTTGCCGCGGTCGCGACGATCGCGGCGCTCATTGCGGTCACGACGACCGCGGTTGTCTCCGCGCTCGTTGTCGCGCTGGCCCGAGCCGTCGGACGACGCGGACCTGTCTCGCTGCGGTGCAGCCATCAGATACTCCTATGCTTTCTCGTCGTCTTGCTCACAGCGTCAGGCCGGCCTCGCGGGCGCCCTCAGCGACGGCCGCCACGCGGCCGTGGTACTTGTTGCCACCGCGGTCGAAGACGACCGCCTCGATACCCAGCGCCTTGGCGCGCTCGGCCACGAGCTCGCCGACCTTGTGGGCGGCGCCGACCTTGTGGCCCTCCACGCCCTTGGCGGCCTCCTCGAGAGTCGAGGCCGCGCACAGCGTATGGCCGATGGTGTCGTCCACGACCTGCGCCACCATGTGCCGGTTGGAGCGGCTGACGACCAGACGTGGACGCTCCGGGGTGCCGTTGATGCGCTTGCGCACGCGCTGGTGACGGAGCTTGCGGGCCACAGCCTTGGACTTCTTGGTCCTCTTGATCGAGTAAGCCATGGTCACTTACCAGCCTTTCCGACCTTGCGGCGCACGTTCTCGCCGGCGTAGCGCACGCCCTTGCCCTTGTAGGGCTCCGGCGGGCGGATCTTGCGGATGTTCGCAGCGACCTCGCCGACCTGCTCCTTGGAGATGCCCGAGACGATGATCTTCAGGTTTCCATCGACCTTCAGCTCGATGCCCTCGGGGGCCTCGACGGAGACCGTGTGGGAGAAGCCGAGCGAGAGTTCGATGCCGGTGCCCTTCTGAGCGGCGCGGTAACCGGTGCCGACGATCTCGAGCTGCTTGGAATAGCCATCGGTGACGCCGACGACCATGTTGTTGATGAGCGTGCGGGACAGGCCGTGCAGCGAGCGGGACTCGCGCTCGTCGTCGGGACGCGTGACCAGGATGGAGCCGTCCTCCTGGCGGGTGACGCTCAGCTGCTGGGCGATCGTGCGGGACAGGGTGCCCTTGGGGCCCTTGACCGTCACATCATTGCCCGTGATGGTGACGTCCACTCCGGCGGGAACCGGAACGGGAAGTCGTCCAATGCGAGACATGGTTCTCCTCCGTTCCTTATCTCACCAGACGTAGGCGAGCACTTCGCCGCCCACGCCTCTGGACTCTGCCTGCTTGTCGGTCAGGAGGCCGGAGGAGGTGGACAGGATCGCCACCCCCAGGCCGCCGAGGACCTTGGGCAGGTTCGTGGACTTGGCGTAGACGCGCAGGCCGGGCTTGGAGACGCGCTTGAGGCCCTGAATGGCCCGCTGGCGGTTGGCTCCGTACTTCAAGCTCAGCGTGAGCGTCTTGCCCACCGCGGCATCGGTGACCTCGTAGCCGTCGATGTATCCCTCGGTCTTGAGCATCGAGGCGATGTTCACCTTGAGCTTGCTCGACGGCATCGAGACGGTGTCGTGGTAGGCGTTGTTTGCATTGCGCAGACGAGTCAGCATGTCTGCGATCGGGTCTGTCATAGTCATGAGTGGGCCTTGGCCCTTCCTCGTCGTGGTTTCCTCGCGGACCTGCGACGTAAGTTCTTACCAGCTGGACTTGCTCACGCCAGGGAGCTGGCCGCCCAGGGCCATCTCACGCAGGCAGATACGGCACAGGCCGAACTTGCGGTACACCGAGTGCGGCCGGCCGCAGCGCTGGCAGCGGGTGTAGGCGCGGACGCGGAACTTGGGCTTGCGGTTGGCCTTCTCGATCAGAGCGGTCTTCGCCATGTCACTTCTCCTTG
>ERZ773038.288-NODE-288-length-34967-cov-86.466201_pt1 | contig 34967 bp, 27 predicted proteins | sample MGYA00511665_ERZ773038 | MGnify/ENA primary metagenome ERZ773038 (study PRJEB29015, sample SAMEA2737966) | human oral metagenome | biome: human oral; feature: human-associated habitat; material: dental | place: China | collected 2028 ... | reverse complement strand
GGATCGTGACGACAAGACCCTGACCTACAAGGTCTACCGCGACACCACCGACTCCGAGCCGGTCTCGACCCAGAAGGCGACCGCCGGTTTCTGGGAGCTGCCTCAGCTGACCGCCACTGACAAGGTCAAGTACGGTTCCTCTCACCGCTATCGCGTCGTCGTGGAGGACCCGTGGGGCGCCTCGACCTACTCGGACTGGGTGAGCGTCACGGCTGCCGGTGAGCCGGGCACCGATCCTGCGGAGCCCGAGCCCGACCCGGGTGACGTCGCTGTTGGCCAGGCCTTCCTCGATGACTCCTTCGACCGGGAGACTCAGACGGGCTGGGGCTCGGCCGCCAAGGGCGGAGAGTGGGCGATCGACTGGGGTCGTAGCAACTTCTCCACCGCCAACTCCAAGGGTGTGATCGCGATGAAGGGCGCCCGTTCGTCCTCGTCGGTCCACTCCCAGGTGATCAACTCGACCTCCACCGAGTCGCAGGTCGACTTGTCCCTGGACGGGCTGGCGACCGGTAACGGCGCCTACATCTCCTACATCGGTCGTCAGACGGAGGCGGGCCGCTACCAGGCGGACTTCCGTGTCGCCGCTGATGGTGCTGTGACGATGACGGTGACCAAGAACTCCGGCGGCACCGACACGGTGATCGGCACGGCGAACGTGGGCACCTACACGGCGGGTCAGCCCCTCCACCTGCGCTTCGCTCTCGACGGCGCCGAGTCCACCGCCGTGCGCGCCCGCGCCTGGATCGGCGACTCCGAGCCCGGCGAGTGGCAGGTGGACAAGACCGACACCGACGCCTCTCTGGCTGCGCCCGGCTCGATCGGCTTCACGACCTACGTGTCGGGATCGGCCGGTCCGGAGCAGATCAACCTCAATGTCGACTCTGTGAAGGTCACGCGCCTGAGCTGAGATGACGCATGCCGGAGCGCGCCGGCCCCCATGCGGGGGCCGGCGCGCTCCGGCATGCGTATTGCGTATGGGGTCCGCCTGTATTTGCGTTCGCAATACCGCAGACGCCGGGGTGCTCCGGCATGCGTGTGGGTCCTGCCCGGGTGGGAGGCGCGGTGCGCAGCGGAGCGCACTCAGCGTCACGGCGTCACGCAGCGCCCCTCAGGGCCGTGCAGTACTGACTAGTAGCGACTAGTACTTGGCTAGTACTGACTAGTACCGGCTAGTAGCGACTTAGTGCGGATATCCGGCACCGCGCCCGACAGTGCTCACCGCGCCCGACAGTGCTCACAGTGATCACCAGGCTTTCTACGGAGAGCCCGGTGGAGGGGCGGCGCCGATAGCTCAGGGGCTCTCTGGGCTATCGGGGCTTTGGGTGCTGGCGGCGCCAGCCGGCCCCTCTGGGCCTTCAGGACCCTCGGGCCATCCGGCGTCCCTGCTCTCGCCGGCTCTGCTGTTCTTGCTGGCCTTGCTGCTCTCGCCGGTCCCGCCGTTATCACTGTCCTCGCGGATCAGGGGCACGCCCTCGGCGGGTGACTCGCCGCGCCTGACCTGGCGCAGGAGATGCAGCCCGTCGCGCGTACCCGCCCATGCGGCTCTGAGCGATGAGCGAGAGTTGAGCAGCTGGCGCTTCCCTCCGCGAAGGACGATCTCTCGCGCGGCCGCGGCCGACGTGGCGGCCCAGCGGCGCTGCTCCGCACGCTCAAGCTGAAGAGCCGCGTAGAGCAGGCGGTTGCGCGTGTTGTAGTAGTAGTAGGTGTCGGATTTGGCTCGCCCCTGATCGGGCGTCGTACTGGAGGCCTGCGTGCCGCCCTCGTCGTGGACTGCCGTCGCGCCGCGCGCGAGCATGAGGGCTCCGCCGGCGCCGAGCACGCGGGCGCAGAAGTCGACGTCCTCCCAGTACAGGAAGTAGCGCTCATCGAACCCCCCTGCGGCCTCGAACAGGCGTGTGGACAGTGCCAGACAGGCGCCGCTGAGCCACGGCCGGGTCCCGCCCGGGGGAATGGGCCTGCTCGAACGGGGCGAGCGCATGGACCCGTCCGCCAGGCAGACCACCGTGCGATCCGCCACGACATGTCCCTCGGAGTCGGTCAGCACGGGCGCCACCAGGGTCAGAGGCTCGGCCTGCACCCGGCTGACGAGCCGAATGAGATTCTCTCGGGAGATGGCCGCATCGGGGTTGAGTAGGAGCAGGATCTCGGCGCCCTCGGCGCGGGCGCGCGCGGCACCGAGATTGACTCCGCCGCCGAACCCGACATTGGTCTCAGGCGTCTCGACGACCCAGTCGTGCTCGCGCGCCATCGCGAGCGTCTCCTCGCGCACCTCGGAGGTCGAGAAACTATCGACCACGACGTAACGGGCTTCCGGGACGTTCTGGCAGACCTGCGCCAGGTTGCTCTCCAGGAGTCCGGGGGAGCCGTAACTGACGACGATGACGGCGGTGCGGGTCAGGAGGCGAGAGGTCTCGTCCCCTGTCGTCGATGCGGTGCTCGTGTGATCGGTGCCCATGGCGGCCTTCCTGCAAATGCGGTCCGTGAGGTGGCCGGGACCGCGGCGCCCTGGAATAGTACCGTCGAGGCCGTCCAGGTATCGGAGAGGGGAGCCGCGGTGAATGCTCGACATGGGCCGGAGGACGGCCGTACCGCAGGTCGGCGCGCGCCTGCGGGGCACATCGAGCGGGAGACGGCGGATCGCCCGAACCTTACTGTGGCTGTTCTCACATACCGGCGTAATGGCTACCTCGCCGAGCTCCTGCCATTACTGCTGGCCCAGGTCGGTCAGCTCGCCGACGAGGCGGATGCGCGGGTTCTCGTCGTCGACAATGATCCGCAGGCGGGTGCGGCCGCGGTCGTGGCCGAGGTCGCCGCAGCTGCTGAATCAGATGAATCCGCCGAGCCTGCCGAGCCCTCTGAGACCGCCGGGGCTCTGGCCCCAGAAGAGCCGGAGGAATCAGAGGAGCCGGAGGAATCCGAGGAATCGGAGGCCAACTCCCCCCTCGGGCGGGCCGATGAGGACCGTCGTCCTCACCGAGTCGGGAGCCGTCTCGGGAGCCGTATCAGGCATGTTCATGAGCCGGTGCCCGGCATTGTCGCCGGTCGTAATCGTGCACTGCAGGAGTGTGCCGGCGAGGATCTGCTGGTCTTCCTCGATGACGATGAACTGCCGCGCGAGGGCTGGCTGCGCGCCCTGGTGACCGCATGGCGCGAGGGCGACTGCGCGGCGGTGACCGGCCCCACCCCACCGATGTACGCGCAGGCTCCGAACGCATGGGTCGCCGCCAGCGGCGCATTCGATTCCTGGCGGGCCGACGACGGCGCCCGCGTGCCCAGTGCGGACACCGGCAATCTGCTGCTGGACCTGAAGGTCGTGCGCGACCTGGACCTGTGGTTCGATCCCGGCTACGGACTGAGCGGGGGCGAGGATTCGCTGTTCACCCGCCGTCTGAGTCTGGCCGGTGGAGTCATCCGATTCGCGACCGGCGCCGTTGTCGACAAGCGGGTGCCGCCCGAGCGCGCCACCCGCGCCTGGGTGCTGCGTCGTTCCTATCGCTCAGGCTCCTCGTGGGCGCGCGTGCGGATCGACACCGCGTCCGGCCCGCGTCTGCCGCTGCGACTGGGCTATGCCGTCAAGGGCCTGGGCCGGGCCGGGCGCGACGGTGCGCGCGCCGTGCTGGCCCGCAGGCGCGGGGATACGGCTGCCCGCGCCGTCCACGAGGTCTCGTGTCGGGGCGGCCTGGGCATGGTCGTGGGGGCCTTCGGGGTGCGAGTGCTGGAGTACAGCCGCAAGGGGGACTCATGACCGTCTCGGAGGGCGGCTCCGTCCTCGTCGAGGGCCTGACGATCGCCATCCCGACCTACCGCAGGCCCGATGCCGTGGCGCGTGCCGTGCGCGGCGCGCTCGCTCAGGCCGCTGCTGCGGCTGGAGCCGCGGGCGTGTCTGGCGATGCCGCTGAGGTCGTCGTGATCGACAACGATCCCTCGGCGTCGGCGCGGTCGGCCGTGAGCGCGCTGCGCGCCGATGCGCCCGAGGGGGTGGGCCTGCGCTACGTCGTCGAGTCGCGCCCCGGCGTCGCCGCAGTGCGCAATCGGGCCCTGGACGAGGCCACCGGCCGGCTGCTGCTCTTCATCGATGACGATGAGGAGCCGGAGCCCGGTTGGCTCGCCGCACTGCTCGCGACCTTCGCGGACACCCGACCCGCCGCCGTCGCCGGGCTCGTCGTGCCGGTCTACGACAGCGAGCCCGATGCGTGGGTGCGTGCGGGCGCCTTCTTCGAACGGCGCACCTGGCCGACGGGCACACTGCGCCCCGTTGCCGCGACCAATAACCTGTTGCTCGATCTTCGCTTCGTGCGGGATCACGGCCTGCGCTTCGACGAGGCCTTCGGCGCCACCGGCGGGGAGGACACGCTGTTCACCCGTCGCCTGGTGGCGGCGGGGGGAGAGATCCGGTGGTGCGACGACGCCCGCGTACGCGATCACGTACCGGTCGCCCGTCTGGGGCGGGAGTGGATTCTCAGACGTCAGCGCACCCATGCGGCGACCGCGGTGCGCGTCGATCTGGCCCTGGCCGGACCGGGGCTGCATGTCGCCGGACGCACGAGGGCGCTGGGCGGCGGTCTCATGCGGGTGCTGCTCGGCTCGGCGCGCACCGGCCTCGGGCTGCTCAGCGGATCTCTGATGCATCGGGCGCGGGGCGCGCGCCTCGTGGCCCGCGGGCGAGGGATGGCCGCCGCCTCCGTGGGGCGCGGGGTGCACCGGGAGTACGGCCGGGCGGGCTGACGCCCGGAGCCGCCGGACGGCCGGCCCCATTCGCCGAGATCGGTCGTAACCCGCGCCGAGATCGGTCCGCTTCCGGCTCGAGATCGGTAGCAATCCGTGCCGAGATCGGTCCGTTCCGCCTCGAGATCGGTCGTACTCCGGTGCGGGGTGGGATATCTCGGGGCTGGGAGAGCTGGATGAGTCGGGTTTCACCGTTGCGGGCCGGCTCTGCCGGTGCTCGCGTGTGCCCGGGGTGGTCGTCACCGCAATTACTCAGCATGAAAAACCTTGTCCTGATGCCCGCGCCCGGCAGGGGCGGTCGATGGTGCACACTCGCCCATGCCCTGCGTCGGTGGGAACCGCGGAATCATGCGGAAAAGTAATTTTGGTGGCGACCATGGTCCTGCTCCCATGTGCGTAGACCCCCCTCACCGCACATGGGAGCCCGACCACCACGCACCATGATCATCAGAAAAGCTCATCATTCCAACAAAAAACAGCACCCACCCCGCAAAGACCCCGCTCTCCCATGTGCAACACCCAAGACACCCACACCCACCAGGCACGCCACACCCCACACAACCAACCCACCACAAACTCGAACCGGAATACGACCGATCTCGACGCGGAAGCGGACCGATCTCGGCACGGGTTACGACCGATCTCGGCGGGGCGAGGGCGGGCTCTGTCCTGGAGGTTGGTCAGGACTCTGCTGCAGGCACAGGGCGGTCCCCGCGGCGATGGTCAGGTAGGGCGGCAGTACGAGCAGCGGGCCGATGGCCGCGTTCATGACCATGAGCAGCACGGCGAAGAGCAGCCATGACCGCAGATGGGCGGTCCCCAGGTTCTCCCACAGGGCGCGCAGGCCCAGCCAGACCACGAACAGCAGGAGCGCCGCACCGGGCAGCGACAGGGCTATCCAGATGTCCGCCAGGCCGGAGTGCAGCTCGAAGCCGTGCCCGAACATGTAGTTGTGGACGTACCCGTTGTTGGGGTTGTAGTTCACGGACGCCATGCCCTGCATGGCGGTGCGGACATCCTCGTAGCGGGGCTGGAGTCCCGCGCCGTAGCCCCATGGACGGTGGGTCAGCAGGGCCCAGGATGCGCCCAGCTCGGGGCGCGCCGCGATGAGGAGATTGCTGCCATGCAGCTGCGTCGTGGTGCGCTCCTGGACGTCCGGTCCCAGATATCCGGCTACGGCCGCGGCCACAACACCGAGAATGGCCACTCCCGCCAGTCCCGGCAGCAGCAGAATGTGGCGGACGCGCAGGCGTCCGGGCGACAGCACCGTCGTGCTGAGGCTGCTCGAGATGATCTGCCAGACCAGCAGCGTGATGATGAGAACGAACATCCCGGTTGCGCCGCGGGAGTCGTGAACCAGGTAGATGCCGCCCAGCGCCAATGCGGCGACAAGCTGTCCGCCGCGGCCGAACCGTTGCGACATGGCCAGAACCACGACGCTGACGGCGGCGCCCAGGTCGAGTTTCCACGGGTTGTCCGAGGTCTGCAGGAGGTGGAGGTTGCCCAGGATGGCGCCGGTGCCGAAGGCGATGACGGCGCCTTCCAGCCCGAGCCGCTCGCGGCCCCACACGAAGGCGGCGACGGAGGCGGGCAGGCTCGCGGCCAGGAGCAGCTGTGTGCGCTGATTGGCGGCGATGATGGTGAAGTCCTCGTAAGCGGCGAGGGACAGCGCCCATCCGGCCGCCGTTGCGAGCAGGGCGAGGATGAGCAGGAGGGCGAATCGTCGCGATGTGCGCACGGCCGACCAGGTGATGGGAAGAGACGCCAGGGCGACGCAGTCGCTGATGAAGATCCCGCCGGTGATCTCGGTGCGCCAGCCCACCAGGACGAGCAGGACTGCCGCGAACCAGGGCTCCCAGACCCAGCGGGCCGGGGCCTCGGAGGTTGCATCGCCCCCCGTGTCCGCAGACCCCGCGGTGCGCGCCCGCAGGTCCTCGTCCAGGGGAGTCGCGGCGGGTGCTGCACTGGTCGCCGACGCGGCGGCCACCGCTGTGATGCCCCTGGAGGGCGAGGCGGGGAAGGGGACGCCTCCCATCACGTCAGCGGCGCGGACGGCGGCCCGGACGGCGAGCCCCCGAAGCCGCTCGGGCCGAAGCTCGATGGCGCCGACGACGCGGCGCCCGCACTCCCGCCGGCTCCAGCGGCGCGGGCAACGCCACCAACGCCGCCAACGCCACCAACGCCCCCGCCGGTTCCGGTGGCGCGGGCAACGCCGTCGAACCCGCCGGCGGTGCCGATCCTTCTGACCTCGCCTAAGCCGCCGCTCGCGGCCCTGTCGCGGCCGCCGGCGCCCCTGGGACCGCCGCCGACCGCCCTGCCGACGCTCCTGACGCCCCCGACGCCACTGATGCCGCTGACGCCGCTTGCGGCGGCGCCGAAGCCTTCAGCGCCCGCGTCCGCAGCGGTGTTGATGCCGGTGATGCCGGCAACATCCATCTCGGGCGCCGTGGCCGCATGACCGGCCGTCCGACGAGTCGCCGTGGGCGAGGCCGAGGCCGGCGGGTTCAGCTTGCTCATGAACAGGGCCGTCATGACGCCGAGAACCCCTCCCACGACTCCGCCGATGAGGGTGTAGCGCGTGCGCGACGGTCCCGATGGCGAGGTCGGCAGCGAGGCGGGGTCGATGTCGGTCAGGGTCAGGGTGACCTCTTCCTTCTGGATGGACATGGTGCTGATCTCGCCGCGCAGGGCCTTGATCTCCCCCTGAGCGATGGCCTGGGCGTCCTGCGGCGAGGACGCCTGCGCGGTGACGTCGATGATGAGGCTGTTCGTCGGGTTCGACAGCTTGACGGCGCCGGCGACCTTGCTCCGGTCCACGCCGGTGGAGGACGAGACTCTGTCCACGACGGACTGGGACGTGCCGATCTCCACGAGCGTGGGCATGATGTTCGTGATCACTGAGGAGGCCGAGGAGACCGAGTGGGTCCCGTCCCCGCCGTCGGCTGCCACGAGCGCCTTCGTGTGCGAGGAGTAGACCGGCGGGCTGAGCAGCGCAACGGCGAGTCCGATGATGGCGCCCAGGACGATGTGCGCCAGCGCAAGCGGTGCGTGTCGGCGCAGCGCACTCACGATCTGATCAGGCTCCATTGTGTCTCCTCGCCTTCGGCTGTTCGCGTCCCGAGGACCATCGCGATCTCCCCCGCGACCAGTACCCGAGTCCCCGAGTAAATGGCCATCGCGAGGAGGGCGGGTCGTGCTGTCTCGATGGTGGGCAGTCGCCCGGGACGAATAAGAGGCTACTCGACGACGTCGTCATCGACCCAGTCCAGGGTACGCGTCACAGCCTTCCTCCAGTTGCGGAATAGACGCTCCCTTTCGGCGGCGTCCATGGCGGGATCCCAGCGTCGGCCCTCCGCCCAGTTGGCGACGACGTCGCCTATGCCCGACCAGAAGCCGACTGCGATGCCGGCGGCATAGGCGGCGCCGAGCGCTGTGGTCTCGGTCACCTTCGGGCGCACCACCGGTACACCGACCTGATCGGCCTGGAACTGCATGAGCAGTTCGTCACGGGTCATGCCCCCATCGACCTTCAGCTCCTGGAGGGTCGTGCCGGAGGCCTCGGCGTCCCGATTCATCGCCTCGAGCACCTCGCGGGTCTGGAAGGCGGTCGCCTCCTCCACGGCGCGAGCGAGGTGCCCCTTGTTGACGTAGCGGGTCAGGCCCACCAGGGCGCCGCGCGCATCGGGGCGCCAGTGCGGGGCGAAGAGCCCTGAGAAGGCGGGCACGAAGTAGGCGCCGCCGTTGTCGTCCACCGATCGGGCCAGCGCTTCGATGTCCCGGGAGTGGGTGATGATGCCCAGGTTGTCGCGCAGCCACTGCACCAGTGACCCGGCGACTGCGATCGACCCCTCCAGGGCGTAGACGGGCGGTTCGCCCTCGATCTGGTAGCACACGGTCGTCAGCAGGCCGTTGCGGCTGCGCACCGGGGTGGCGCCGGTATTCATGAGCATGAAGCAGCCGGTGCCGTAGGTGCTCTTGGCCTGCCCCACCTCGAAGCACGCCTGGCCGAAGGTCGCCGCCTGCTGATCGCCCAGGATTCCGGCGATGGGGGTGTCGATGAGCAGGCCGTTCTTGCGGCCCAGCCCGAATATCCCCGAGCTCGGCCTGATGGTCGGGAGCATGGAGGCGGGAATGCCCATGTCCGCGCAGATCTCAGGGTTCCAATCCAGGGTGTCGATGTTCATCAGCATGGTGCGCGAGGCGTTGGTGACGTCCGTGGCGTGCACGCCGCCGGTCGCTCCGCCGGTCAGGTTCCACAGCACCCAGCTGTCCATGGTGCCCATGAGGAGCTCGCCGGCCTCGGCGCGCTCGCGGGCCCCCTTCACGTTCTCCAGCACCCAGGCGACCTTCGGGCCGGCGAAGTAGGTGGCCAGGCCCAGCCCCACGCGGTCCTTGTAACGGTCGTAGTCGGGGGAGCCGTCGGGTTTGGGGGCGGCGGCCGCCAGGCGGTCGCAGATCTTCTGCGTGCGGGTGTCCTGCCACACGATGACGTTGTAGACGGGCTCGCCGGTGGTCCTGTCCCACACGACGGCGCTCTCGCGCTGGTTGGTGATTCCCACAGAGGCGATCTCGTGGCGGTTGACCTCGGCCTTCGACAGGACGCCGGCCACGACCGAGCGCACATTGGCCCAGATCTCCGCGGCATCGTGCTCGACCCAGCCGGCTCGCGGAAGGATCTGGGCGTGCTCCTTCTGGGCGACGGCGACGATCTCGCCGTCGTGGTTGAACAGGATGGCGCGCGACGAGGTCGTGCCCTGATCGATGGCCAGGACGTACTTCTTGTCGGTCTTCATGCCGGTCACGGGGTGTCCTTTCGCGTCGTTGCGGCGACTGTATGCGACTGGGCAGCGCTGCGCGGCGCGGGAAGCGTCGGACGGGCGCGGTGCGCCCGCGGACTGCGCGGGCCGCCAGGACGGGAGGGCGATCAGATCGCGCGGGTCAGGCGGGCGGCGGCCTCGGCGTCGGAGGTGTCCTCCTCGGCCGCGGCGATCTGGGCGACGCGCTCGGCGTAGGCCGTCCGCTCGGCCTCGACCTCAGCCTCTGACCAGCCCAGCAGCGGCGCCATCACCGCCAGGACCTCGGCGGCGGCCCCCAGACCCCGGTCGCGGTGCTCGATGTCCAGGCGCACGCGCCGCAGCAGGACGTCGTCGAGGTGGGCGGCACCCTCGTGGGTGACGGCCCAGGCGACCTCGGCGCGCAGGAAGGCGGGCGCCTCGCCCAGCGGCCGCCCCAGGGAGGGGTCGTCGTCGATGGAGTCCAGCAGCGCCGGGAGCTCGTCGCCGTAGCGGTCCAGCAGGTGGGTGACCCGCGCCAGGGTCCAGCCGCGCTCGCGGGCGATGGCGCCGGCCCGTGCGGCCAGGGCGCGGTATCCGGCGGCTCCCACCAGAGGCAGGCGCGCCGTCGCGCTGGGGTGGGCGCGGGCCAGGGCCTCGCCCAGGGCGTGGTCGACAGCGTCGGCGGCCATGACGCGGTAGGTCGTCAGCTTGCCGCCGGCGATCGCCGTCAGCCCGGGCGCCACGCGCGTGACCGTGTGCTCGCGGGAGACCTTCGTGCTGGCCGCCGCCCGAATGTCCGCGCCGGGCTTGAGTCGGGGCTGGAGCAGCGGGCGCAGCCCCGCGTAGACGCCGATGATGTCATCGCGGCTCAGGGGGCGGGACAGCACCTCGTTGGCGTGCTGGAGGATGTAGTCGATGTCCGCGGCCGTGGCCACCGGCTTGGCGACATCCTCGGTCCACGGGGTGTCGGTGGTGCCGATGACCCAGTAGCGCGGCCACGGGATGATGAACAGGACGGACTTCTCGGTGCGCAGGAAGATCCCGGTCTCGGCGTCGATGGCCGCCTTGGGGACGACGATGTGGACGCCCTTGGAGGCGAGCACCTTCAGGCCTCCCGCGTCGGTGGCCAGGTTCTGGGTGTCCTCGGTCCACACGCCGGTGGCGTTGATCGTACGGGCGGCGCGGATCTCATGAGTGGCCCCGGTCTCCAGGTCGGTGACGGCTGCGCCGGTGACCGTTCCGCGCGCGTCCTTCAGGAAGCCGGTCACCCGTGCGCGGCTGACTGCGAGCGCGCCCAGGCCCACGGCGGTGCGGATGAGGTCGATGACGAGGCGGGCGTCGTCCACGCGGGCGTCGTAGAAGCGGATCGCCCCGATGAGCCTGGAGGGATCGAGGGCCGGGGCGAGTGCGCGCGCGCCCTTGCGGCCCAGGTGCTTCTGGATCGGGACGGTGCGGTGCCCGCGGGCACCGGCCAGCGCCAGGGCGTCGTAGACGCCCACGCCGACCGCCGAGTAGGAGCGCTCGTAGTGGTGCGTGAGCGGCCATAGGAAGGGCTGGGCCTTGACCAGGTGCGGGGCGATGGTCTCGAGCAGGCGACCGCGCTCGCTCAGGGCCTCGCGGACCAGGGGGAGGTCGAGCTGGTAGAGGTAGCGCAGGCCGCCGTGGACGAGCTTGGAGGACCACGAGGAGGTTCCCGAGGCCCAGTCGCCCATCTCCACCACGCCGGTGCGCAGACCCCGGGAGGCCGCGTCCAGGGCGATGCCGGCGCCGGTGATCCCTCCGCCGACGACGAGGACGTCGAGTCCCTCCTCGCGGCTCATCTCCTTCAGCGCGGCCGCGCGCTGCTCGCGCGTCAGGCGCGTCAGGACAGTGGCCTCCGGGGCGGTCGGCACGTGCATGCGCGGGCTCCTGGTCGAACGGGGCAAGGGGTTCCTCAACTCAGGATCGCCGCTTCATGAGATGATGGGCAAGCCGAATGCACGAATGTGCATCCATGAGCCGGCAGGGGAGGGATGATGCGCACCATGCAGTCGCCCCCGTCGGCCCAGTCGGCTCAGCCTGCCCCGTCGGCCCAATCACTCCCCCGGGGCGGGCCGTCGGCCTCTCGGGGCGGGACGCGCAAGCCGCCGGCCCTGGACGGCGCTACCGCCGCGGGCGCGGCGGGCTCAGCGGGCTCAGCGGGCGCCGCCCCCGTGCCGGAGCGCGTGACCGCCGAGGACCGGCGAGTCTTCGAGGCCGCCTCCATGTACTACGCCCAGGCCGAGACCATGGAGGTCATCGCCCGCCATCTGGGCTGCTCGCGCTCAACGGTCTCGCGCCTGCTCGCCCGGGCACGGCGTGAGGGCGTGGTGCGGATAGAACTGTCCCGTCCCGGCGGGACGGGCGGTCTCGAGGCGCGCTTCGGGACCGAATTCGGCGTGCGGGCGCACATCGTGCCCGTGCGCGAGGGGACCACCGAGATCCATCGTCTCCAGCAGGTCGCCGCCGTCGCCGCCTCCCGTTTCGTCGAGCTCGTCGGCGAGCTCGCGCAGACCGCCGCGGGCGGCGGGGAGCCGGAGGGGGCCGGCAGCACTCCGGGGCTCGTCGTCGGCGCGGCCTGGGGGACGACCATGAGCGAGGTGGCGGCGGCGCTGCCGGCCAGGCGCGTCCCCGGTCTGACGATCGTTCAGCTCAACGGCGCCTCCGACCCCGTGCACGAGGGTCCCTCGGCCGGACAGATGCTGTCCTTGATGGGAGAGTCTCTAGGGGCGCGCACGATCGGTTTCCCGGTGCCGGCCTTCTTCGACCGGGCCGCCACCCGTCGGGCCATGTGGCAGGAGCGCTCGATCAAGCGCGTCCTGTCAGTTGCGGCCGCGGCGCGCCTGGCCGTCTTCGGCGTGGGCACGCTGGAAACCGGCACCGGCGCCCTGCCCAGCCAGGTCTACGCCGGCGGGCATCTCACCCGTTCCGATCTCGCCACTGCTCGACGCGAGGGCGTCGTCGGCGACGTCTGCACCGTGCTCCTGAGAGGGGACGGCACCTGGAGTGACATCGACCTCAATGCCCGTGCCACCGGCCCGACGCCCGTTCGGCTGGCGGGCATTCCGCGCAGACTGTGCGTCGTGGCCGGTACCGGGAAGGCCGGCGCCTGCTTCGCGGCGCTGCGCGCCCGTGTGGCCACCGACCTCATTGTCGACGACGCCACCGCCCGCGCGGTGCTGTCTCTCAGCCAGCGGAAGGAGACTCCATGAGCGCCACGCATCCGCCGAACGGCGCCGGCCCCGATCCTGGAGAGCAGGCCGCCGCGCGGACTGCGCTCACAGGGCCGGCAGGGCCTTCTGGGCGGCCCGGGCCGTCGGGGGCGGGGCCGTCGACGTCCGGGCCCTCCGAGCCTTCCGGCGCCTCCGAATCCTCGCTGCCCTGGCGCACGGTCCTGCGCGCCGCTCGGCCCGCGGACGCCCGGGCCATCGCCGAACTCGTCCGGCCCTACTCCGATCGCCGTATTCTCATTGCCAAGGACCTCATCACCTACTTCGAGGACATCCAGGAGTTCACCGTTGCCGAGGGCGCCGGATCGCTCGACGGCGCTCAGGAGGGGGCCGGGGGCATCATCGGCTGCGGCGCGCTGCACGTCATGTGGGACGACATCGCCGAGGTCCGCACGCTCGCCGTTCGCAAGGACCGCATGCATCGGGGGGTCGGCGGGGCGATTCTCGGGGAGCTGCTCGAGCGCGCTCGCGGCATGGGCCTCCAGCGCGTCTTCTGCCTGACCTTCGAGGTCGATTTCTTCACCGCCCATGGCTTCCACCCCATCTGGGGCACGCCGGTGGGCATGGACACCTTCGCCGAGATGGTGCGCAGTCACGACGACGGGGTCGCCGAGTTCCTCGATCTCGCACGGGTCAAACCCAACACCCTGGGGAATACGCGGATGATCATCGAGTTATGAGCGCTGTGAGTGCCGTGAGCGTCCTGGGAGCCGCCGGGGCTGCTGGGGCCGCCGGGGCTGCCGGGGCTGTGATCGACTCGGGTGTTGAGGGGGCGCGCGCCGCGTCGCCCATGCCGTCCGCGCAGGCGGTCGTGTCCTGGTACCGCGAGCACGCCCGCGATCTGCCGTGGCGGGAGCCGGGGACGACGCCCTATGGCGTGCTGGTCTCGGAGGTCATGAGTCAGCAGACGCCGGTGGCCCGGGTCGTGCCCGCGTGGCGGCAGTGGATGGAGCGCTGGCCGGATCCGGCCGCTCTGGCGGGGGCGGCTACCGGAGAGGTGCTGCGGGTGTGGGGCGGTTTGGGCTATCCCCGGCGAGCGCTGCGGCTCATGGAGTGCGCCCGTGTCGTCGTCGAGCGCCACGGCGGACGCCTGCCCCGCGATCTTGAGGCGCTGCGGGCGCTGCCGGGGATCGGCGATTACACCGCTGGAGCCGTCATGGCTTTCGCCTACGGGCGTCGGGCGCTGACGCTGGAAACCAATGTGCGGCGCGTGCTCGCTCGTGCGGTCGGCGGCCGGGCTCTGCCTCCGCCCTCGTTGGGCAGGGCCGAGCGCGAGCGGGCCGAGGCGCTCCTGCCCGAGGCGGACGGCGAGGCGGCCGCCTGGTCGGTTGCCGTCATGGAGCTGGGGGCGCTGGTGTGCACCGCCCGTGAGCCGCGCTGCGGGCGCTGCCCGTGGCGCGAGGGCTGCGCGTGGCTGGCTGCGGGGATGCCTCCGGATGAGCATGCCGGACGACGTCGCAGACAGGCCTGGCATGGGACGGATCGGCAGGCGCGTGGCCTGATCATGGCCCGGTTGCGCGGGATCGATGCGGGGGCGGCGCTGGATGCGCAGACGCTGCTGGATGCTGCCGGCGGTGCCGGGGCCCGCGGGGGCCGGACGGCGGATCGCGGGCAGCCGTCCAGGGCGCTGGCATCTCTGCTGGACGACGGGCTCATCGCCTCCGATGACGGGGGAGGGACCTTTCGCCTGCCTTGAGGTTGTGGGGATCGCATCCCCGGCGAATTGCCGTAGCGAACTGATCAGCATATTGAGAGGCGAAGGTGGCTATGGCGATCTTGTGACTGATCGTAAACTACCGGGTGGCGTCAGCGTCGACGACTTCATCAAATTGAGTTACAGGGTGGCTAATAATCAGGATGCCGTTGTTACTCTGAGCGCCAGTATTGGCGAGTGGGCGCACCAGGCATCGCAAATCGCTACCGCCGGCAATTCGGACAATTCTGGCGAACAATTTAAAGGAATTCAGAATCGTTACCAGCAGTCTGCGGCGGCCCTCTCCTTCCTGGCGGGCATGGCGGACGATAAGGCTGGATGGAAGACCGGCCAGACTAGGGGTACGGTGAAAGCGTTGAGCGATAATAATAAGTTGGCTTTTAATGTTTTCAGTACGGTGGCCTCAGCCGGCCTCGGGGCGGTTGGTGGCCCGCTGGGAAGTGCTGCTGGCAAGACGGCGATGTTTGTCGGGGCGACGCTTTCTCGATCCAATATCAACCTGGATTTCGGATCGAATATTATTGATGACGAGCGCGATAAATCCGATCCGTCTGATGATCAGGTGGAGACTCCATCCCAGCAGGTCGTGCACTGGGCCGAAGGGGCGTGAAAGAACCGGCGATGATCGGTTGCGAGAGCCGACCAACGCAGTTGTCCTGGGGAAAGCGGATCGATACGCAGATGGCGCGACTATGGAACGCGCGCCGGTCCCTCCGGGGGTGACTGTGTGTGAGGTTGTCACGGCGTCGCAGGTCGGCGAGGTTCTGCACCAGGACATTATCCGCTATGTAGACTCCAACAAGATCATGGCGCCCAAGGATGCCAGCCCGACCCCCAAATATACGATGTGATATTAAACTGGGCGAGGGCCAGTACAGCTAGGTCCGCATTACCTAATTACCTACGGCATCGATGCCACTGAGGACGGTCCCCGAGACAATCCCGACGACGTCAAAGCGGCCACTGACCTCGCCCAGAAGGTCGCGCCCGCGGTCCCCGATCTCGCTGCCGCCGGCGACAGCAATGGCGAGTGGTTGGAGTACAGCGGCGCCCAATACATCAACGGCACCCCCGCCGCGGAACTCAATAACACGCCCACGCCCACGCCGGCTCCCGTGCCTACTGGCACAGGTACCCCGTGAATAACAAGCCTCACGACACCACATTCCCGAGAATGCGTGGACTCCGCCCCATGCTGCGCTGCGGGGAGCGGCTCAGCACAACCGGGGCCACTGGGCGGAGAAGTACAAGCTTCTGGGGTCGAGCCTCACCAATCCGCTGAATCATCGGCGTCCTGCGTGCGACGCGCTCGCGATGTCACTAATGTCATGGCCAGGACGGTGACGCCACCGATGCCGACTGCGCCCGCCAGTCGCCGCCGCTGCTGCGGACCGAAATCCGGTTCCGGCTGCGAAGCTAGAACGGGCGCGGGGCTCTCCGGTATGCGGGATCCTCGCGGATTCTCAGGCCCCAGGGCGGTGCCGTCGTCGATGAAGGTCAGTGCCGGATAGGGGGCGATCGTGCCCCAGCCGACCGAAGAGCTCCACTCTGCCGGTGTCGTGCGCAGGGCCGTCACCGTCAGCCGGTAGGCCCAATCCTCAGGGGGCTCGTCCGGATGGTCTGCGGCGACCAGGGCGGCCACGGCGCCCGCGTATCCGGTCGCCAGGGCCGAGGACGGCAAATCCTTGGCGATGACGCAGTCGCCATTGCCGAGGAAGGTTGTCGGGGCCGCTTGTGCCGGGACCGCAAGACCGATGCCCTCGTTGCGCAAGGCAGCTCCTGACGCCGCCCCCTCGGAGGTCAGGGCCGTCACGCCTACGACGCCGTCATAGGCGGCCGGATAGCGCTCCTGGCTCTCCTCCTCATCCTGTTTCTCACTCTGCTGGCGGTCGCCCGCGTTGGCGATGACGAGTGCTCCCGAGTCGGTCGCATGCTCCGTCGCCTCCTTGAGGGCGGGGCTGTCCTCCTTCAGGGCCTGGGGCACGACGATGATCTTCGCCCCCTTGTCGGCCGCCCAGCGGATGCCCTCCGCCGTCCGATCCGGCTGGGGGCCGTTACCCGCCTTGACCGCCTCGTCCGACGTATTGGTGAACACTCGTACAGGCATGATGGAAGCCTCGCCGGCCAGACCGACCAGACCCGAGTCCGGCGCGCTGCGGGCGCCGATCGCCCCGGCGATCGCCGTGCCCTGACCGCTGATGTCCTCGGTGCCGCTGCCCTTCTCCTTCTTGTTGACCAGGTCGGTGCCGGGGACGAGGGCTCCGTCGAGATGCGGGTTGTCCTCCGCAACGCCGGAATCGACGACGGCGACGGTCATGCCTCCTCCCTTGGTGATCGACCAAGCCCGCTCCATCCCGATCTGCGAGATGATGGGCGGGACCGCGGGGATGAATGTCGTCTTGTCCTCCTCGCAGCCCGCGACTGTGGAGTCACGAGTTGGAGAAGAGACGGTGGGCTGTTCGGTCGGTTCGGGTGTGGGTTGTTCGGTTGGCTCGGGTGTGGGTTGTTCGGTCGGCTCGGGCGTGGGTTGTTCGGTCGGCTCGGGCGTGGGTTGTTCGGTCGGCTCAGGGGTGGGTTGTTCGGTCGGCCTGGGGCTGGGCTGCTTGGGCAGTATGCGTTGGTTGAAGGGTGGTGCTGGGGAGGTTTCGTCGGCGCGCGCGCCGACGGGACCCGCCAGAACCGCCAGGACAACGCAGGTGGCGCAGGCCAGAGCCGTCAGTGCTGCGCCCCTCCCGCGACGGCATCCCCGGATCATCATCATTCTCTCCCGCATTCGTGCTGTTGTCCGCCTTGACGTCATTCGCTATGCGCTTCTCATCGTCCGTCTCATTGCTCGCTGACCCCATCCCAGACGGCCTCTGTGGACAGCTCGGCCCCCGTGGGGAAAAGTGCGAGCCAGGTCGCCGGTACGGCGACGACGCTGCTCTCGTCATAGCCCAACCGTGCGAGTGTGTCGGTCAGCGTGCCGCCCAGGCCCCATGCCCGCCCCGCGTCGGTGATGAGGAAAACGGGGCCGAGGCTGCCGCCGGCGGAGGAACGCACAAGTGCTCCAGTGCCACCGGTCACTTTCACTCCCCCCGATTCGATCTGATCTGCGGATGCCAAGGTGGTTTTGGCGATTCCAGATGACGAGGACTCTCCGAGCACGGCGCATACGCTGGAATCCGTTGCGGCACCTTTCTCCAGGGTTGTGGGCCAGTCCTCCGGGGCCGCGGTCGTCGTGCTGACTTGGGTGAGATCGGAGACGCTGACATCCTGGACGGGTGCTGTGGCGCCTCCTCCCAACTTGTACAGCGCCAGGGAGACATCGCTGAGAGCGCCCAGACTCGAGTCGGACTGGACGACGTAGTACCGCTGGCCGCCTGCTGAATCGGTCACCGACAGCAGCATTCCGGCGACCGGGTTCTTGATCGTCGAGGACAGGCCCGATACCGGCAGGCCGGCGTCGGGCACGGAGAAGCTCTGGATCATGCTGCCCGGAGTGAACAGCGAGAGCCAGGCTGCGTCGACCTCGGTGACGGGCTCGGAATCGACGCCGAGCGCGAGCAGGACTGAGCCGAGATTCTCCGCGGGCAGCTCGTGGCTGACGCCCTCCGCCACCAAGTAGGTTCGCCCGTCGACCGACACCAGGGCGTGCTGAATGTCGCCCAGTCCCTTGGGCGATTCGCCCACGTTGGTGGCCGTCTCTCCCGAGGACGTCGAGCAGGCGGTCCATCCGTGAGCCACGAGGGATTTGGTGCGGGGCAGCTGCTCGGGCGCGTCCTCAATGCCCACCTGGGAGCCGCGTTCGATTCCATCCAGGACCGAGCCCTTGAGAGACGACTCCTGGAATTTGCCGGGCTCGGCGAGCAGGCGCGCGCTGGCCAGGTTCGTCACCGGGCGCAGGCGACTGTTGATGGTGATGTAGCGAGTGCCCTCGCCCTTAACGACCAGCAGGGTGTTGTCCTGCCAGTTCGCGGGCAGGGAGCCGACGAACATGCCGGAGATCCATGACGCCAGGGCGATGACCAGGGTCAGGACCACGCTGCCGATGAGGGGCGGTGCGACGCGCTTCGGCTCGAGCTCGCGGCCGCCCGGGGCGCCCGCCACGAAGGCTGTCACCAGGCGACGCCGGTTGAAGCGCTGGGCGTCGAGAATCTCCTTGTTCGATGCCATCAGAGCACTCCGCAGACGATCGCGGCCAACGGCAGGATGGCCAGCAGGACGACGACCTCCAGGGCGTCCGCCGCACGTGCCAGACGGGGCCGGTAGCTCGGGCCGAGCACGTTGAGCAGCAGGACGACCACGCCGATGGCGCTGACGGCGCCGACGGCGGGCATGATCAGGTCGGTTCGGGCCACGATGATCGTGATGATCAGTGCGGCCAGTGTCACCATGCCCCCGACGATGCCGGCGACCACATCCGCCTGGGACCTCGCCGCCCGGGTGCCGAGCAACGAGGCCGCGGCGATGGCGGTGACCAGACCCGCCCCGGCGTAGCCGGCCGACGTCAGCGTCGGAACACTGGCGAGGACGATCATCGCGCAGGCGATGCGTGCCGACAGCACCAGGCCATGTGCGTTGAGTACTCGGGCCGTCAGCGTGGGCGTCACCTCGGTGCCGGGCTCCAGGACCGGCCGGTCGGTTCGGTCGGGAAGGGAGATGTCGATCGGCACCGAGGCCAGGGCCAGCCATGGTGCGAGCAGCGAGATGATGGCGACGACCGCGGCGATGACGGCGAGCACGCTGGCGAGCGGGCGGTTGAGGAGATCGACCCCCATCCCGGTCAGGCCCAGGCATGAGGCCACCAGTAGGGGGCCCGAGATCAGCCAGCGGTCCTCTTCCAGGAAGGGGAGGCACACCAGCACGATGGCGGCGAGCGCTCCGCCCGCGGCCATCATGCGCAGGCCTGTCGGAGGCCCGATGAAAGCCGTGTGGGCGGCGACGGCGCCGAGCGCCCCGGCCGTCATCACCAGCGGCCAGGTCCCTGCGCCGCGCAGCCGCCAGAGTGCGAAGGCGGCCAGGACGAGCAGGCAGCTGCACGCCAGCGCGCATAACGGGGTCACGAGTCCGCCGGGGCCCTGGCGCAGCAGGAGCAGGCCCACCACCAGGAACAGCAGGCAGGTGGAGGCCACAGACATCGACACCGAGTCCTGCTGGCTCCAGGCGGCCTGTCTCGCCTCTACCTCTGTGGCGACGGCCTCGACGAGATCGTCGTAGCGCGCTTCGGCCTCAGTGCTGCGCACCTCGAGCGTGAGCAGAGCGCCCGCCCGCACACCCTGCTCGACGATCGGTCGTGCATCATCCAGCTCTCTGCCGTCCTCGGTGACGAGCATGAGGCCGTACACGGCGGCGTCCTCGTCCAGGGCTCCGAGACGAGCGGCCACGTCGGGGAGTATCTCTGTGAGCGGAAGCGAGGAGGGGAGGGCGATGTCTGCGGGGATGTTGCGGTGCCGGATGGTGACGGGGGTCAGCCCGGTCACCCGGCGGCGGGTACTCGTAAGGGGCACGACGTTCTCCTGTGAATCCAGGGGCGGGACGGCGGGGCCGGCGCGCCGGGCAGGCGCGTCGCGTGGGGTCGGATGGCTCCGTGCTCCATCCTGACACGTCAGTCCTGCTCGGTGCGCGGCCATAGTGCTTCACCAGGATCGATCGTGGAGGTCGGGGCGTATGGGATGCGTGGGGTGCATGAGGAGAATGATGCGAAAGCCATCCGGTGAAAGACTCGCATTGAGGCGGAGACGTGGGTATTTTGGTTTCTGCTCGGTAACGATCGGGTCGCGCCCTCGCCTCCCGTTGAGCGCTTTCATATTCCCCCCTGACCCCCAGAAAGAGAGACCATGGCACAGAATCTCAGTGCAGGAACTGGTGTACTCGCCAATGCGAGGAACACTGTCAGTAGCCACCGCGCGAGCCAGCAGGCGATCGTGAACAGGGTTGAGAGCTCTGTTCAGGCCCTCATCGGTGCAGGAGGATGGACGGGCGCGGGAGCCAGTGCTTTCCAGACCGCCGCCAATCAGTGGATCCAGGATGCTAAGAACATTATCGCCGTGCTCGAGCGCTTCGAGAATTCTCTGCAGGCGACCGATACCCAGTACCAGACCACTGAGGAAGAGGCGGCCTCTGGCGCCCAGAAGCTCGCGGGGGCCTCACAGGGCTACCACGGCATGATGCCTTGAGCCTGATACGCTCAAGCCCACTTAGTATTTAGGACCAAAGGAGGATCACTTATGTCTGATGTCGGCATGGAAGTTAATTACGGCCAGATGGACCAGGGGGCGCAGGAGCTCAATACTGGTTCGCAGCAGATCAACTCGGACCTGGAGAGCATGGACGCCGAGCTCAAGCCCACGCAGTCCGAGTGGACCGGTGATGCTAACCAGCAGTACCTCGCGGCCAAGGCGGAGTGGACGCAGTCGCTCCAGGACATGAATCAGGTACTCGTTCAGCTGGGCGCCCACGTGACGACGTCGTCCGGCAACTACAGCACCGCTGACAGCCAGAGTGCTGCTGGCTTCGGCGCCTGAGGAGTAATACGCTCCACGAGGTGCGGGCCTAGTTTCGTGATGGCGGGTGCGCACAGACCAATAAGGTCTGTGCGCACCCGCCATCACGTGGATGAGCGAGATCCTCCTGCTCGGCCGGGCGGTAAGCGACACACGCCTGCACCGTGGCCAGTGTGTCCGGCCGGGCGTCTGAACAGCTGAGATCAGGTCTTCAGGCGCTCTTCTCCACAGTGATGCTCTCGTTCGCGAGCAGAAGGACCGCGCCTGGAGCAATGGCCGTGCGCCGCTCCGGCTCGAGCCGGATCTGCTGCCCTGTGGGATGCACCATGACGGTGCCGTTGGCGGAGCTCAGATCCTCGGCCCACAGCTGCCGGTCATCGAAGCCGATGCGCAGGTGGGAGCGCGACAGTGCACTCGACGAGGTTTCCAACGTCATCAGTTGAGTGTCGTCGGGGAATGCCGGTTGCGGCGCCCGTCCGATGATGCACTGTCCCTCCAGAGGAACGCGCTTCCCTGAGCCCGTGACTAGAACAACGTCTGGGTGGTTGGTCTGCGAGCTGAGCTGCTGGCCGTCCTGTGGGACGGCTCGCAGAGAGGTCTGCCGCTGGGTGGCTTGGGTGCCCCGTGGGTTCTGCGCGGTTGTGCCGAACGCGGCCGTGCCTGGGCTACCGAGGCTACTGGAGTCCCCAGGGCCTCCGGCGAGGCTAGGGCTAGAACTGCCGGCACCGGCGGTAGCGCGAGTAGCGGCACCCTTGGCACCAGTAGTACCTGCGGCACCGGCTCTGCCGATTGCGTAGGCTCCTGTAGGAGCCTCTGCGGCGGTTGGCGTTGGCGGCGGAGTCTCGGGCGGGCTCATCGGCGATGTGGCAATCGCCGGCGAGGGCGAGGCCGGAGCGCGATGAGAGGTGGCCCGGCGCCTTCTGCTGCGCGTAGGCGCCTGCGGCGATGCGGCGTTCGCGTCCGAGCCGCCCGCGAGCGCCCGCCGTCCGGCGCTAGGCGGCGATGCGGGCGACTCGAATGCGGATGTCGGTGACACGGGCAGCGCGGGGGATCCGGGCGATGTCGATCCCGCGGGTGCTGGTGATACGGGCGGTGCGGGTGCAGCGGGCGGGGGCGGGGCGAGAGGCGGCGTCGGGCTCTCCTGCGCGCCCGGTGCCTTGCGCCTCTGGGGTGCGGAATCGACGGGTCCCGACAAGGGTGGGAACGGAGACGCGGTGTGTCCGGGGCCTCTTACCGGCGCATTGGCCGTCCCCGGGGCCGTCCCGGGAGGTGCCGGCGGCTGTGGGGCGCGCGGGCCGCTTGCACCGGCCTCCGAGGACGGTGCCCGCGAACGATTTGCCGCTGGACCGAGGATTCCCTCACGCACGGCGGGCGTCGGTCGGACGGGGAGCTCCGGATCGGGGGAGTGCGGTGATGCGGATGCCGGTTCGACGACAGGTGCTGCGGATTCTACGGGTTCCGAAGGCATGGTCTCACCCGCAGTCAAGGATGCTGGACGAGGCCCGCTCGGAGAGGCGGGCGAGGCGGTCAGCGGCCTGGGCGCGGGGGGCTCTGCTCTTCCACCTTTGCGGGCTTTGCGGGCGCGCGAGCGTGCGGAGCCTGCGTCGTCCCGCCGCCTGGGGCTGCTGAGACCGGATTCTCGAGTGTTTGCGCCCGTCCGGCGCGACCGGCGGGTTGTCAGGGTCCGGCATCGTGTCACGCCGTCCACGAGTCCGGCCTCCTCCCCATTGCGGCTTATCGGTGTCAGCAGGGTCAGCGCGACGCGGGCGGTAGCGCGACCGAGTCCGGGCGTGGTCGTTCCCTCGGCGGTGACGACGCGCGCTCCGACGATGGCCGTCCCCGGAGTCCTGCCGGTGCACGCCAGAACGATGATGACCGTTGCGAGAAGTTCGAGGACGCTGATCCAGGCGAGTGCGTTCCAGCCCGCGAGGAGATGGAGCGCGACCGGTGGGGCGATGAGGATCACCAGATCGATGACGGCGGCGCACAGCAGTTCGAGGATTGTCGGACGCCCGGGGGCGGTGGAGCGGCCCGCTGAGGGTGCTGAGGGTGCTGAGGGCGCTGAGGGCGCGGCGGTCGCGGCGGTTCCGAAAGTCCCGGGGGCCTCGGGGAACGCCTCTGCGGCCCGAGCGGTTCTGGCGGTTCCGGTCGGTCGGGCGGAGTCGTGACGTCGTGTACTCACAGTTGCCTCATGAAATCGATGATCCCTGCGGCGACCACCGCTGCGGGAAGTGCCAGGAGTCCCGAGATGGACCCCAGGATGTCTCCGAAACGTCCCCACCATGCGGATCGGCGTCTGCCCAGACTTGAGAGCATGATCACGCCGGATACCAGCCCGGCCAATGCTGCGATCCCCATGAGCAGGTTGAAGGTCATTGTGCCTGGTTGAGAGCCGGAGGTCAGAATCGAGATGATGGCGGCGATGCCCACCGCCAGACGTGGCAGGATGCGCTCGGTGTGCGAGCGGGCGGTGCGTGGGTGGAGAAGCAGGAGGGCTGCGACGAGGGCCAACTCGACGCGAGCTCCCCAAGCGGCTGCGTTGCTCCCCAGAGCGATGCTCACCGCTGCCGGTGAGCAGGCCACCACGACGACCGCGATGACGACGCCGACCGATATCGACACCGACTCCGCCTGAGCCAGCGTGCGCGATATCCGTCCACTGCTCACCTCGTCCGGGGGTCGCATCATTGGGGCTCTCACGCCGCGGCTGCCCGCGCGCTGCTCCGACAGGTCGAGCAACTGCTGATCGGGTATGGAGGAGAGGGCCGCGGTGGGCACCAGCGTGATGATCACTGCTCCAATGGCGAGGACGATGACGGCCACAGGGGCCCGGGGAATCCCGAAGGCCAGGACTGCGGAGACGATGATGGCCGCGACGGTCCACGCGAGGGCGCCGGTTGCGGCGCATACCGAGCGCAGTCGCAGCCACACCGCCAGGGCGGCCGCCCCGGCTCCCCAGGCGGTCAGCAGCGCCGCCATCGTGGTCGGCTGCAGGACGTCCGCCGGTGCCAGCAGGACGCCCGTCGCGGCGCCGAGCAGGGGCAGGGGCAGAACTGCGACCGCCTCATGCAATGAGCTGAGATGCTTGCGCGTTGGGATCATCCGAGCCAGCAGAAGAGCCGCGGCGAGTCCGGCTGCGCCCATGCGTGCCGGCATGGGCAGGCGCTCGTCGTTGGCGGCCAGAACCGAGTGCCAGCCCAATGCGAGGAGTAGGAGGGCCACCAGCACGACGGAGGCCGCATCGAGTCCATACCGCGCGGGTCGAGACCCGGAACGGGCAGAGAAGAGACGACGGGCTGCGTGCCTGCCGGTCGCCCTGCCGCCCACGAGCAGCATGGCGCCATCCTCGAGGTCCCGTCCGAAAACGGCGTCCAGCGGCGCAGGCGTCCCCGAGGTGGTGGACACCAGGGCGTTGTCGGGGACGGCCACACCCGTGCGGGCCTCCAGGAGCGTGCGCAGCGGCGTCCCCGCCGCCACGGAGACATCGGTCCACCCGCCCTCCTCGACGAGGGTGACGCGTACGCTCGTCACATTCATGCGGATTCTCGCTCTTCGTGTGTGAGTGGGACGTTGTGTGTGGGTCGCTGGGGTCGTCGGGGTCACCTTGAGTAGGGGACGCTCGGCGTGGAGCCGCATCGGCTCGCATGAGTACTCTAGGGGTACATCCCCTCCGGTGCCCTCACGTGAATATCACTCCGGGGATCTGGAGAATCCGGGCCGCCCTTGCCGTCGGCGGGCCCGCTCGCCGACGAATCGGAAGGTTTCCGGCCGCCTTATGACCGACAGCCAGCTGAGCTCCGCAGACTCCCCCGAGCGCCCATCGGGGTCGATAGACGTCAAGGCGCCGCCGGACGCGGTCGTGGCGCAGGACACCTCGAGCGTCCTGGCCACTGTGCTGCCCCTGACGGGATCGATGGGCGTCATGGTCTTCATGGCCGTGTCGAACTCTAACGGTAACCGCACCCTTTTCTTGGGCGGCGGAATGGTGGTGGCGATGCTGTCGATGGTCGGCATCAACATCTACCGGCAGGTTCGTCAGCATCGCGAGAGCGTCAAGGATCAGCGGCGCGAATACCTCGCCTACCTCTCCGAGTTGCGCAACTCGGTACGGACGATGGCGGGCAAGCAGCGGCGTCATGCGGTGCACGTTCTGCCCGAGCCGGAAGCCCTGCCCTACTTCGTCAAAGACGGGCGCCGCGTGTGGGAGCGAGGCGCCGGGGACGATGAGATGCTCGTCCGGCTGGGCCGCTCCACTCAGCCCTTGAGCGTTGATCTGGTACCGGAGAAACTCGACGCCCTGGCCAAGCCCGATCCCGTGTGCCTGTCCGCCATGTCGCGCTTCGTGGCCACTCACCGCGATGTTGACGGGCTGCCGTTGGGAACCTCGCTGAGGTACTACTCCCGTGTGGAGGTTGTTGGAGAGGCCGAAGCGACTCGCGCGCTCACACGGGCGCTGCTGGTGCACCTGATGTCCATGACGCCGCCGAGCCGTCTGCGTGTGGCCGTGGTGGCCTCCGGGGAGACTCTGGAGCAGTGGGAATGGCTCAAGTGGGCGCCCCACGCCTGGTCGGATTCGGCCGAGGATGATGCCGGCCCGGCGCGCATGATCGGTCTGTCGTGGGAGGAGGTGGCGGGGCTGCTTCCTGAGGGCCTTGAGAATCGTGGGGCCTTCTCCTCCAATGCCACCGATGCTCCCGTGCCGTCTATCGTCGTGGTAATCGATGGCGGGTGGGTGCCGCCCAGGTCCCCCATCGCATCCAGCGGTGGCCTCAATGGTGTCACCGTGATCGACCTGCCCGAGAGATGGGGGCCGCTGACCTCGCTGTCGACGCTGCGTCTGCTGCTGCACCCGGCCTCGACCCTGACTCACGCCACGCCGATGGAGGTCGTGCGGGCCGGGGAGGATCCTGCCCTCGCCGTGGCCGACACCATGGACATCGCGACTGCTGAGGCGGTGGTGAGGCACCTGTCCGCGCGATTCGGCGTCTCGGGGGAGACCGCGGTCAGCAGTGCCCCTGTCGGCACCCCGGATCCGAAGCGCTCGGCAGATCTTCTCAACCTCCTCGAGCTCGGGGACGTGCGCGACTTCAACCCGGACAGTGATTGGCGACGCCGGTCGGGGCGGGACCGGCTGCGAGTTCCTTTCGCGGTCACGCCCGAAGGCGCTCCGGTGGTGCTGGATATCAAGGAGTCTGCTGAGAGCGGTATGGGCCCGCACGGTCTGCTCGTGGGCGCGACCGGATCGGGTAAGTCCGAGGTTCTGCGCACTCTCGTGCTCGCGCTGGCGCTGACCCACCCGCCCGACCAGCTCAACTTCGTGCTCGTCGACTTCAAGGGCGGTGCCACCTTCGCGGGCATGTCGGAGCTCCCGCACGTGTCCGCCATGATCTCCAACCTGGAGAGCGAGCTGGGACTGGTCGACCGTATGGAGGAGGCCCTGCGCGGAGAGATGACGCGCCGCCAGGAGATACTCCGCGACGCCGGCAACTACGCCAACGTCACTGATTATGAGGAGGCACGCCGCGCCGGCAAGCACAACGGCGAGCCGCTTCCCGCCCTGTTCGTCATTCTCGACGAGTTCTCAGAGCTGTTGTCTGCCAAACCGGACTTCATTGAGGTGTTCGTCGCCATCGGACGCCTGGGGCGCTCGATGCAGATTCACCTCCTGCTGTCTTCGCAGCGTCTGGAGGAGGGGCGTCTTCACGGTCTGGAGTCGCATCTGTCCTACCGGATCGGTCTGCGCACCTTCTCCGCGGCCGAGTCGCGCATCGTCCTGGGGGTCGCCGATGCCTACGACCTGCCGCCCTATCCCGGTAGCGGCTACCTCAAGAGCGGTACGCGCGACATGACGCGCTTCCGGTCCTGCTATGTGGCGGGTCCGCCCCCGACGCGCGCTGCCCTGACGGCTGCTCCTGCAGCTGCGGCGGCTGCCCGGGACTCCGCTGAGCGGGCGCGTGCTCCCCGAGTCGTGCCGTTCTCCGCGCTCCCGGTTCGCGGCCAGGCGGCCCCGCCGCCGGTTGAGGAAGAAGAGGAGGTCGTCCTGGAGCCGGCAGCGGAATCCGCTCAGCCGTCTCTTCCCCAGGATGCCGAGTACGCCGAGATGGTGACGATGGACATCGCCGTGGCGCGAATGGCCGGACACGGTACGCCCGCGCACCAGATCTGGCTGCCGCCCCTGGAGGTCAGCGAGACCTTCGATTCGCTGCTGGGCGATCTCGGCGTGGATCCGAAGCTGGGGCTGGTGTCCCCATCCTGGCGCGCTCGCGGCGACCTGGTGGTGCCCATGGGCATCACCGACGTCCCCCTGGAGCAGCGCCGCGAGCTCTACAGCGTCGATCTGTCGGGCTCCGGCGGTCACGTCGCCGTCATCGGCGGTCCGCTCAGCGGCAAGTCGACGGCACTGCGCTCCCTGGTGATGGGACTGGCCCTGACGCGTACGCCGACGGAGGTGCAGATCTATGTCATCGACCTGGGCGGCGGCACCTTCGCGACCATGCTCGATCTGCCGCACCTGGCCGGCGTCGCCACCCGTGACGAGCCCGACATCGTCGCCCGCATCATGGCCGAGGTATCGGCCCTGCTGGACGATCGTGAGCGCTTCTTCAAAGCCAACCGCATCGATTCGATCCAGACCTACCGCCGTGAGCGGGCGGCGGGCCGCATTGACGACGGGTACGGCGACGTCTTCCTCATCGTCGACGGCTGGTCCACGCTCAAGACCGATTTCGAGCAGGTCACCGACAAGCTCATGGCTATCGCACCGCGCGCCCTCGCCCTGGGCGTGCACATCGTCGTCGCCACGGGGCGCTGGACCGATATGCGCATGACCATTAAGGACATGTTCGCCACCCGGATCGAGCTGCGACTGGGCGACCCGACGGACTCCGAGATCAACCGGAAGATCGCGCGCGAGGTTCCCACCGGCAGGCCCGGGCGCGGGCTGGATCCGAAGGCGCGGCACATGCTGCTGGCCACGCCGCGCACGGACGGCGACCATGATCCCTCGACGCTGGCCAGTGGCGTCAACAACGCCTGCCGCACGATCGCCGAGGCCTGGACCGGTCCGCAGGGGCCCAAGCTGCGCCTACTGCCCACGCGCATCGATCTGACGACCCTTCAGGAGCAGGTGCCGCCGGGCGGCGACCCGGTCATCGGGATCAACGAGGCGCGTCTTGAGCCCGTGCGCCTCGACATGAGTCACGATCCGCACCTTCTCGTCCTGGGCGACGCCAAGACGGGCAAGTCCGCCTTCCTGCGGGCGCTCGGCAACGAGCTGTGCCGCGGGCACTCGACGGACGAGGTCCGCATGGTGGCGATCGACCTGCGCCGCTCCCTGCTCGGCGAGCTTCCCTCCGAGCATCTCCTCACCTATGTCACGGTCCGCGAGGAGGCGGCTCGGGAGGCCAACGATCTCGCTAATTTCCTCAGGGCACGCATGCCCGGTCCCGATGTGACGCCGGAGCAGTTGCGCCGCAGGTCGTGGTGGCACGGGCCGGACGTCTACGTTCTCGTGGACGACTACGACCTGCTGTCCTCGGGCCAGCAGACCGCCAACCCACTGCTTCCCCTGCAGCCGCTGCTCGCGCAATCGCAGGATCTCGGGCTCCACCTGATCCTGACCCGACGCATCGGAGGTGCTAGCCGCGCCATGTTCGAGCCCATCACCCAGACGCTCAATGACCTGTCGACGCCCGGCATCATGCTGCCCGGAAGTCCCGACGAGGGGCCGCTGCTCGGGCGGCAGAAGCCGATTCCCGGACCGCCGGGACGGGCGCGCCTCATCAGCCGCGACCACGGGGTCCAAGCGCTCCAGCTGGCCTGGGCGCCCCCTACCCAGTAAGCAGAGCAGATGATGGCGGGTGACACAGACACTTCCGAAGACGGGCAAAGTTCGGGCCGCGACGGATCCAGAGATCGGGGCGACTGGCGAGGGGGGTGATGACGGCGTTCGGCAGCCGCGAGCAGAGGCCGGGATTGATCCGAAGAAAGACTCCAATGATGATATCTCTCGGAATGATCCGGTGAACTGGTATCCCGATGGACGGAAGTATAAGAAATATTAATCCTGACTGTAGGCCCTGTTCGCATAAATATGGTGCCGTTGCCGTTGCCGTTGCCGTTGCCGTTGCCGTTGCCGACAGACTTGTCTACGTCTGTCGCGTCGCCGGGTGAATCCGGGTGAATCCGGGTGAATAAGGAGAGACACAATGGGGAATCGGGGGCGGCGTGCTCTTATCGGGACAATGATGTGTGCTGTGTTAGCTGTGACAGGGTGTTCTCTGCCCTGGGGTGGGAAGCCCAAGGACAAGCGTTTCGCCGAATTCAGTGAGTACGTTCCCGAGAAGCTGGAGGTCAAGACGGATCTTGAGGCTGTGACCACTAGACGTATGCCCGGTCTTCACGCTTCGGCCGCTCACTGGGTGGGCCAGCGGGAGGAGAAGCCGCGCGAGGTGCTTCCCGATCAGGATCCCAGGTACTGGTTTCACGCCGTTGTCAGCGTGGAACCCGATAGCGCTGGCGCTCTTCAGGAGGCTTCGTCCGGTCTCGCGGGTCTGCTGCCGGCGATCTACTCCGATCTGCAGCAATACGTTCCTGAAGACTGTGCTTTTAATGCCGTTCCTGAGGATAAGGCTGACAGTATTCTCGATGTCGAACACGCACAGACCGAGTCAGAAGGTGGATGGTTCCTCGTCACGGAGCTCGTGGTGTCGTCGGACTGCGGCCTCGTCATTGTAAGAGGGAGAGGAAGGTAGTTCTGGGGCGCTCCTGAGCACGACGCTGTGGGTGGGGCGCCTGATCGGAAGCTGCTGCTCGTTGGCCCCTGGACATGCTGCGGAGAGTTGCATAACCTGCAAATATGTCGTCTGCCCCTGTACATACGACCGAGACCGACAAGCACCCGATTATCCCGCCCGTACTGTACCTGCCCTCCACCGGCGCCTCTAGCAAGTGGGGTGCTGAGGTCGAGCTGCGTCATATGCGCGATGGCCGTGTAGCGCTGCTGGCCTACACGGCTCTGGACCGTTTGGCGACATGTATGGGACCGCACCAGCCGTGGGTGCTGTACCGCACGGAACAGCTGGACGAGTTGGGTGGAGTTCAGTCTTACGACGTGATTTATCTGGATGTGCCAATGCCGCGCGAGCTGTGGCGCCAGGTAAAGGATGAGGCAGCAGATGAGCAGTGATCTCCAATTCGAGTACGATGCCGCAATATACATCAAGGCGCGTTTCTACACTGCGCAGTACGACCTGGAAGAGGATGCGAGCACTATTCCGTCCGAGGTCGATGGCGGCGAAGGTACGCAGTACATTGAGAATATGATCGCTCAGCTTGCGGACGACACTGGCACGCTGGCCCAGGCCGCGGCTCTGGGCGGAGAGAATATGGAGTCCGCGATCGACCTGGTTACTGGTGTTGATGAAGACGCGGCTCAGACCTTCCGCAGGATGGAACAGGAGATGCCATGAGCGACGACGCCTCTGCAGGTTCGGGCGATATCGATGTGACGATTCCCGGAAGTGTGGAGTCCGTTGATGGAGCCGCCTCCTGGCTGGAGGACCTGCGGGATAATCTCCGTGATGGCAGGCTAATGTTCACCAATAACGCCACTCAGGCGAATGGCAGTCTGTCTGGCGAGCTGGCCTCGGCTGTGACAGCCTTCTCCAACGATCTATCAACTGCTGCCGACGACGCCTATAATCGTGCTAAAAGCGCCGCCGATACCGTCTGATCCTTCGCCGACCAGCTCTCCTGGCGCAAGGACGATATGAACGATCACCTCGAAATTGCGAGGGGTTATGATCTGGACGTGGATGGCAATATTATCCACTACCCCGAAGCTGTTTCTGACCCAGGGGATCTTCCTAAGGGTGCCACCAAGGATGAGAAGAACGCATGGTATGAGGCGGACGAAGCCTATGACGCGTACTGTCGTAAGGTGACGCATTTCGAGAAGGTTCGCACTAAGGTTAACGCAACTTTTGTCAAACTCAATGACTGGATCGATGAGAACCTCGTGACCACGGAGTCCGATGTCCTCGACAATTCCGCTATAACCGGCGTAAAAGCACTTCTCGCGTCCTGTCTTGATGCAGGTTACGGCACTCTAGTGAACAACAATTATATTCCCACGGTCAATATTTTGCGAAGCGCAGCCGAACAGGCGGCTATAAGGGCGGCACAAGACTCATCGAAAAATCCACAGGTCCATGCGCGCAGTGCGCGGCCGAGCGATACGGCTATCAGCAAGAAAAGAGGCAAAGGTGACTCCGGTAAGCTCAGTAAAACTGCCGACACCATAGAGGGCTTCGGAAAGTTCGCAAGAGATTTCGGGAGTGTTGCGATCACTCTCGGCTTCGCGGGCGCCGATCTTGCTAATGGCGAGTCGCCTAGTGAAACAATTCTAACGGCTACTACTGGGGCGATCGCCGGAGAGATGGCCGGCCCTGCTGGCGTCGTGGTGGGGCCTGCAGTCGCAGCAGGTACTAGCTATGCGTATGAAACATGGGTGTCGCAAGAGACTCGGGATAAGATCGACGAAGGTCTTGTCGACGCCAAGGACTGGACTGCTGATACGGTGGCGGACGGATGGGAGTCCTTGACCGAAGGCGTCGGCGATGCCGCAGACTGGGTCAAGGATAGCTGGAAGATGCTGTGATCGACGTCGATGCTGGTTGGCGTCAGGCGCCAACGCGGAAGGTTTACACCTGCGATCGCGCTGACCGTGATCGGAGGGTTGAGGCGTGGGTGGGGGTGGTGATCGGCGGTAGTATGATGCTGGGCTTCATCCTCCTCGCGTTCGTGTACTCGATCACGCCGAATGTCGTCTTGGTTGTTTCGGCGGGCCTGAGCCTGGTTCTATCCGGTGCGGGCAGGTTCGTGCTGTGCAGCCGGATTTGTGAATCTCCCAGCCGGTGGCGTCGGGGCGACGGCGCGGTCGAATTCGGGCCGTGCCGGGGCTTCCTCCTGTGGGAGCAGATGCCCCCTCTGACGCTCACGATCGGTGTTGCGCTCGCATTACGGATGCCATTTCCTCCAGGTGCCACCCATTCCGACGTAACCAGGTCGATGCGGCTCGCTCTAGGACTGCTCGCCGCCGCCGTGCTCATGTGGGCGTTCATGCCGGTGAATCCTCCGCGAAATCCTGAGCTGATCCTTGAGCCCAATGGAATGTGGCTGTGGCCGGGTGGTCGTCATCGCGAATACATTCCCTGGGAACTGGATCCTGTCGTCGAGGGACGACTCGGCCGTCATTTTCCACGTGCCGTAATCACCAGGAGCCGAGGCCGCCCGGCGAGCTTTCCCATAGTCCCCATCCCGCTCGGCTACGTCCAGCTCCAGCGGGTGGTCGAGTTCTACTCCGCCCACCCCGAGCTGCGCGATGAGCTCGCCACCGACGCCGGCCTGGAGCGTGTCCGCCTCCTCATGTACACCCCGATCTGGCGGGTCGAGGAGGAGCTGCCGCCCATCAGCTCCTCAGAATTTTCCGCGGGACACGAGCGCGAACCGCACGAGACGCTCGTCTCCGCCGATATCGTCCCGCCTGCAATGAATGACCGGCCGATCCCTCCCGATGCCCGGGAAAGCTCTGATCTGGAACCTCTTTCAGAGGCGTCTCGGCCGCCGGTGCCGTCCGGAGCCCTTAGTTGCGAGAAGGCGGATCGCAAGAACGCCAACGCCCCTCTACGCATCCTGCTCTATATCATAATCGCCGCGCTTCCCCTGTTCACATATGATACCGCCGGTCAGAATACTGCGCTCACGTTATTGTGTCCTGCTATTATTCTTATAATTCTGCTTCATGTGCCGATTCTCTGGATGGTCGATATTCCGATAGCGCGAGCGCCTCGGCGCTGGGTGCGAGATGCGGGAGGAATCGCGTTGCCCGGGTTCTGGCCGTTCCCTCTGGCTAGACAGATCGGTGCGCTGCTCTTCGCCCTGCTTGGTCTTCTTGTTTATTATCTTGTTCTTTCTGATCGGTCTATTGATGAGGATTATCCTGTTCAGTCTCTCTGCATTGCGACGGCCTGTCTCGTGATCGCAGTCGTGATCTGGTCGAGGACCCCGCGGCCGCGCCTGGGAGCGGGGATCACTCTCACCCCCGAGGGGTTCCGCGTGTCGCCGGGCACCCGCCACGAGAGCGCATTCATGTGGCAGGACGGCCCTCGCGTCGTCGGCGCCTCCAGATCAGGCTCCGCCCTCATCCTGACCGCCTCCGGGTCCGCACTCACTGCGGTTCGCATGGCCCCCATTCCCCTGAGCTACGTCCAGCTCCAACGAGTAGTCGAGTTCTACACCACCCACCCCGAGCTGCGCCGCGAGCTCGCCGACGACGCCGGCCTGACTCGCGTCCGCGCCCTCATGCGCACTCCCGTCTGGCGGATCGAGAGGACTCTGCGGCCCACGCCACCCATGCGGCCAGAACCGCAAGCGCCCCGGACCCTCGATTGCGAGGCGGCTGACCGCAGAAGATCCGGTGCTCCTCGTCGCGCCATCCTGTGGGCACTCGGGGCTCTCGCCGGCCTCGTAGCGATCGCCATCAGCGGCCGGGAGACGACAATGATCGCCCTCCTCGTCGTCGTTTTCATCCTCATGCTGCTGCGGGCCGCCGTCCTGCGGGTCTTCCAGATCCCCTTGGACCGTGCCGATCGGCACTGGGCCACCGGCCGCAACGGCATCGAGCTGCCATCCTTCTGGCTCGCCCCGCTACTCACGCGCCTCGGCGCAGGAACACTCGCTCTCATTTCATTCGTCTGCTTCGCACTTACCGTCACCGCCCGCCCCTCCGAGGAGCAGTTCCGCATCCCCTCCGTACTCGCCGCAGCCGTGTGCTTCGCCTTGGCCCTGACAGTCTGGCGCAACACCGGACGACCGCACTCGGGCCCGGAAATCATCCTCACTCCCGAAGACTTCCGCATCGCGCCGGGAACCCGGCACGAAACAGTATTCCGGTGGGACGGCCGCCCCTGCGTCGTCGGCGCCTCCACACGATCAGGCCACATACTCATCGGCCATCTTCTCGATCCTGATGCCGGTCTGGCCCGCCTGCCCATAGACGCGTTCACTACGGGGTACACCCAGCTCCAGCACGTGATCGACGTCTACTCCGACCACCCCGAGCTGCGCGACGAGCTGGCTACCGACGCCGGCCTGACCCGCGTCCGCGCCCTCATGCGCGCTTCCATCTGAGTCGGAGAACAGCGAGGAATCCGGCTCAGCGAGACGCGCGGCCCGCGGCTGCGGAGCTTCTGCAAAAACTTCACTTCGCTTCGGCGGGGGCGAGCAGGACGGAACGGGTAGCACCGGTACAGTCGTTCGTATGGCAAAGGGACGAAAGGGAGGCGGCACTCCGCCGCGCAAGAAGAAGCGTCGAACGGGCGCCGCCCGGTCGTCCTCCGGCGCGGGCTCCGGTCGCGCGCACCGTTCCACCTCGAGCGCCCGCACCTCCGGGGCCTCGCGTCCGGCGGGTGGTGCGCCCGCGGGCAGGACCAAGCGTTCTGCGGACGCGGGCCGCCCGGGCAAAGGGGCCAAGGGGACCGCCAGAGGATCCAGGGAGACCAAGGGGCCCAGGGGGACGCAGTCGGCCAAGGCCGCCTCTCCAACGGCCGGTGCTCGCTCGCACAAGGGACGGCGACCGGCAGAAAAGACCCGCCCGCAAACGCCCGGCACGACTTCTCCCGCTTCCGGCAAGCCCTCTTCCGCCGCTCGTCAAACCACCGACAGAACCGCCGGAACCACCGAAAGGCCGCGCTCCGCCTCCCGGCAGGCCGCGCAGGGCACGGCTCGGCGCTCGCGCACCGTGACCACCCAGGACGGGCACCCATCGCGTTCCGGTGCGCGCCGCCGCGCAGCCGCCGCGCGGCGCCCGAGGGCGCGGGCACCACCAGCAGTCCGCGGGAGGCGAGCAGGGCCGAGCGCCCCAAGTCGTCCAGACCCGCCGCCCAGACCCCGCCGCCGGCGGCGCCCGCCTCCTCCATGACGGCGGACAGGTCCTCCCTCCGGCCGTTCTTCCAGGCCA
>ERZ773038.287-NODE-287-length-35025-cov-5.968401_pt1 | contig 35025 bp, 27 predicted proteins | sample MGYA00511665_ERZ773038 | MGnify/ENA primary metagenome ERZ773038 (study PRJEB29015, sample SAMEA2737966) | human oral metagenome | biome: human oral; feature: human-associated habitat; material: dental | place: China | collected 2028 ... | reverse complement strand
TGGTGCGCATGATCGGCGACACGTCGTCGATCTGGAAGCCCTCCATGTAGGACAGCGCCTCGACCGTGTGCATGAGGGTGACGGGCACATCCCCGAGGTTTCCGCCGATCGCCAGGACGACGCGGCGCGAGCGCAGGTGCTCGGGGCGCGTTGCATCGTGGGCGGGCGCGGCGTGTGCGGCCTGGACGTCGCGACGCGTGGGCAGGGCGCCGCTCTGCTCCTGCTCGGCGGGGCTGGGGGCCTGGGCGCGTCCGTAGGCCTCGATCTCGCCGGTGAGGACGGAGCCATCCTCGGCCTCGTAAATTCCCTTGAGGGACAGCGACAGGGGCATCGCCTCGGTCTGGCCCGCGCGCACGGTCACGGACACGTCCGCGAAGGGGTGGTCGATGGGGGCGTCGGGCTTGTGGACGGTGACCTCGGTGCCGACGACGCCCTCGTGGCTCATGACGTGCGAGGCGATGGTCTCGGCGAGGGTCTCGATGAGGTCGACGGCGGTCCCGGTGAGGACGGCCATGGCCTCGTCGGCAATGTCCGCGTAGGAGACGGTGGCGGCGATGTCGTCGGCGGTGCCGGCGGTCTCGACCCACATGACGATGTCCGCGCTGAAGCGCTGGTTGCGGTCGCGCTCGAAGTCGTAGACGCCGTGGTTGGCCAGCGCCCCGAGTCCTTTCAGGGCGATGATGACGCGTCGGTTAGTCAACGTCGTTCTCCTTTCGGGCGATGGCCGCTACGGTGGCTGCTACGTCGTGGACCCGCACGGCCCACGCGCCAGCTGCCGCGCAGTAGGCGGCGATGTCCGCACTGTTCGCGTCCACGTCGCCGTCGAGGGCCTTGACGAAACGCTTGCGAGACGCGCCGACGAGGACGGGGTATCCGCCCTGCAGGAAGCGCGGCAGTTCGCGCAGAATCTGCCAGCACTGGTCGCCCGTCAGCGAGAAGCCGAGGCCCGGGTCGACCACAATTTTATCAGCTGTCACACCAGCATCAATAGCGTCTTGAACCTGGGACCCCACGCGCTCGATGAGCGTGCCCACGAGGTCATCCCCGTAGTCGAAGTGCTCCCCCGGCATGCCCGGCAGCGCGCGGTAGTGCTGAACGACGTACGCGCAGCCCGATTCGGCAACAGCAGCGTTCATCTCGGGGTCCCAGCGCCCGCCGCTCACATCGTTGATGATCGCCGCACCGACGCGCGCGGCCTCGCGGGCCGTCGACGCGTGCAGCGTATCCACCGACACGATGACTCCGTCAGTGGCCAAGGACTCGACGATGGTGCAGATGCGCGCCCACTCCTCGTCCGCGCTGATGCGCGTCGAGTTCGGGCGGGTCGACTCCCCGCCCACGTCGATGAGGTCCGCTCCGGCGGCCACCATCGCGCGCGCGTGGCGCAGGGCGGCCGCGACGTCCGTGTAGCGTCCCCCGTCCGAGAAAGAATCCGGGGTGACGTTGAGGATGCCCATGATCGCCGTCCGCCCGCTGGGCAGGCTCAGGCCGCCGGGCAGCGCCGGGGGTGGCGGGACCGGGGACGAGGCCGGGGCGGCGGGCAGGGGCAGGGCACTCACGTCATCGGCTCCCGGACAGAACGAGGGCCATCATCTCGGCGCGGGTCGCGCCGTCGTTCATGATGCCGCGGAGCGCGCTGGTCACGGTCGAAGAGCCGGGCTTGGAGATGCCGCGCATCGACATGCACATGTGCTCTGCCTCGATAACGACGATGACGCCCTGGGGATCAAGGATTTCGTCGATCGCGTCAGCCACCTGGGCAGTCAGGCGCTCCTGGACCTGAGGGCGGCGCGCGTAGCCTTCGACCACGCGGGCCAGCTTGGACAGGCCCGTCACGACGCCGCCGCGCGGGATGTAGCCCACGTGGGCGCGGCCGTAGAAGGGCAGCAGGTGGTGCTCGCACACCGAGAAGAAGGTGATGTCGCGGACCAGGACCAGCTCGTCGGTGCCGGCGTGGAACTGGGTGTGCAGGTGCTCGCGCGGGTCCTCGGTCAGGCCCTTGCACATCTCGCGCCACGCGCGCGCCATGCGGTCGGGAGTGCCGACCAGGCCCTCGCGCTCGGGGTCCTCACCGATTGCGACGAGCAGGTCGCGCGACGCCTTTTCGACGCCAGCGGGATCGTAGGTCACGCCTGCTCCCCTTCCACGCCCGAGACGTCGGTGGCATCGGTCGGCGCCACCTCGGCGTCCTCCTCCATGACGGGCGTCCACTCGTCCTCGGCTTTAATGCCCACGGGGTGGCCCAGGACCACGCCGGGGACGGCCGCATCGGACTGGTAGTTCCACACGGGGCGCTCGGGGGCCTTGACAACGTCCTTGAAGATCTCCGCGAGCTGCGCCTCGTCGAGGGTCTCCTCCTCAAGCAGGCGCGAGGCCAGGGTGTCCAGAACCGCGCGGTTTTCCGACAGGATCCGCCACGCCTCGCGCATCGCGTTGTCGAGGAGGCGACGCACCTCCTCGTCGATGATCGCGGCCGTCTCGTCGGAGAAGGAGCGCGGACCCTCGCCGGACCCGTGACCGAAGGCCTCGGTGTCGGCGTCGCCCAGCTTAACCATGCCAATGCGGTCGCTCATGCCGTAGTCGGTGACCATGGCGCGGGCCGTCTTCGTGGCCTGCTGGATGTCGTTGGCAGGGCCGGTCGACGGGTCGCGGAACACGATCTCCTCGGCGACGCGGCCGCCCATGCCGTAAACCAGATCGTCGAGGAGCTGGTTGCGGGTCTTATTGAAGCGATCCTCGGTGGGCATGACCATCGTGTAGCCCAGGGCGCGACCGCGCGGCAGGATCGTGACCTTCGTGACCGGGTCCGTGTAGTTCAGGGCGGCGGCGGCCAAGGCGTGGCCGGCCTCGTGGTAGGCGGTCACAGCCTTGTCGTGGTCGTTCATGACGCGGGTGCGCTTCTGCGGGCCGGCGATCACGCGATCGATGGCCTCGTCGATGGCCCGCTCATCGATGAACTGCATGTCCGAGCGCGCGGTGAGCAGCGCGGCCTCATTGAGGACGTTCGCCAGGTCGGCGCCAGTGAAACCGGGCGTGCGCTTGGCGATCTGGCGCAGGTCGACCTGCTCGGTGAGGGGCTTGCCCTGCGCGTGGACCTTCAGGATGGCCTCGCGGCCCTTCAGGTCGGGGGCCTCGACGGCGATCTGGCGGTCGAAACGCCCGGGGCGCAGCAGCGCCGGGTCGAGGATGTCGGGGCGGTTGGTCGCCGCGATCAGGATGATGTTGGCGCGCTCGTCGAAACCGTCCATCTCGACGAGGAGCTGGTTGAGCGTCTGCTCGCGCTCGTCGTTGCCGCCGCCGATGCCGCTGCCGCGGTGGCGACCCACGGCGTCGATCTCGTCGACGAAGATGATGGCCGGCGCGTTCTTCTTGGCGCGCTCGAAGAGCTCACGCACGCGGGAGGCACCCACGCCGACGTACAGCTCCATGAACTCCGAACCGGAGATCGAGAAGAAGGGGGCGTTCGCCTCGCCGGCGACGGCCTTGGCGAGGAGGGTCTTGCCCGTTCCGGGAGGACCGTAGAGCAGGACGCCGCGCGGGATGCGTGCGCCCACCTTGTGAAACTTGTCCGGGGAGGCCAGGAACTCGCGGATTTCCTCGAGCTCCTCCACGGCCTCGTCCTCACCGGCGACGTCCGCGAAGGTGACGTCCGGGCGCTCCTGGTTGAATTCCTTAGCGCGCGACTGCGTGAAGCCGCCCATCATCCGCGAACCCGACATGGAGCGCATGATGAAGTAGAACGCGACGCCCAGGATCATCAGCGAGATCAGCAGTTGAACGACGCCGCCGAGGATGCCGGACTGGGGACGCATCGCGTTCCAGCCCTTCGCGGGGGCCTTGTCGGCCACCGTGTCCAGAATCTCCTTGGTCTGTACGTAGGAGTACGTGAAGTAGACGTTCTTACCCAGATCAGCCGTGCGGTCGCCACTGCCCGTGCTCTGGTGGACGTAGTTTTCCGTCAGCGTCAGATTCACCTGCTGGGTGCCCTCGTTGAGGACCACCCGCTCGACCGTATCACCCGAGATGAGCGCAAGGCCCTCGGAGGTCGTCACGGCACGAGGGGCGAAGAAGCCCCACACGAACCAGCCACCGGCGAGCAGCATGATGAGCGGAACCATCACCCACCCCAGGCTGGGACGTTTGTTCTTGATCTTCTCGTTCACGTGGGTCCCCTACAGGTAGGCGTTCTCAGTTATTGTAGACGTGCGGCTGCAGCGTGCCGACGAAAGGCAAATTACGGTACTTTTCCGCGTAATCCAGGCCGTAGCCGACGACGAACTCGTCGGGAATATCGAAGCCCACGTAGGCAACGTCCACGTCGACCTTGGCGGCCTCCGGCTTACGCAGGGCGGTCGCGATCTTGACGGAGGTGGCACCTCGTCCAAGCAGATTGGCCTGCAGCCAGGACAGGGTGAGGCCCGAATCGATAATGTCCTCGACGATCAGCACGTGGCGTCCGGCCACGTCCTGGTCGAGGTCCTTCAGAATGCGCACGACGCCCGAGGTCTTGGTGCCGGAACCGTAGGAGGACACGGCCATCCAGTCCATCTCGAGGGGGGTGTGCAGCTTGCGGGACAGGTCCGCCATGACCATGACGGCGCCGCGCAGGACGCCGACGATCAGCAGTTCTTCGCCCGCGTAGTCGCGGTCGATCTGCTCGGCCATTTCGGCGAGCCGACGGTCCATATCCTCGGCGGTGACCAGGATTTCTTTCAGGTCGTTACCCATATCGGTGGCGTCCACCGTGTCCTCTTTTCGTATCGAAGCTACGCGAGCGATTCCACTATAAGCGTGCCACACAAACGCTCGCCTGTTCCAGGAAGGACGGGATTCTCACTGTCAGCGCAACATCCTGTGATCGTGCAGGCAGTGCCGGGCCGCTCCAGTGGGGTCTATCGCGGTGTATTCCCGCTGTTTAGGCGGGGTCTGGTGCCGTCGGGGCGCCCACCTCGCGCGCGACGAAAGCGATGCGCGCGTGCGCGCCGCGTCCAACACGTGAGGCGGTGCCTCCGGGCAGGTCGATGGGCCCCTGGCCGCGCCACGCGACCACGAGGTTGTCGAGGGCGTCCACGTGGGTGCTGGACAACGCGCGAATTCCTGCGGCGCGGGCGGCCTCACGCAGCGCCCGGGTACGCACCGCTCGGGGGGCGCCCAGCAGGCCGGACACCGCCAGGGACGGGTGTCCTGTCTCTGAGTCGTGTTCCTCCCCGGGCGCCACCGAGGCCGCGAGCGCGCTCGCCCACTGGGTGAGGGCGTCGTCGTCGGCCGCACACAGGGCGGCCGTGCGGGCCAGCGCGGGAACCGGGTCCACCCCCAGAGCCGAGGCCAGGGCGGGGATCGCGGCGTGGCGCAGCGCCGAGCGGCGCAGGGGGCTGCCGTCCGCGGCGCGCCACGGCCCGTCGATGTCGTTGGTCGGGTCCTGAATCGGGGTGAGGCCCGCCTGGGCACACGCCTGCTCCGTGTTCGTTCGCCGCAGCCCGAGGAGGGGGCGCAGCCACGTCACCCCATCATCGTCGCGCGAGACGGGGGCGATGGCCCGCAGGGACGAGGGGCCGGAGCCGCGCGCGAGGCGCAGAAGGACCGTCTCAGCCTGGTCGTCCATCGTGTGGCCGAGGAGGATCGGGGCACCCTCACGCTGGGCGACCGCTCGCAGAGCGGCTCGGCGGGCATCGCGGGCTGAGCCTTCGGGCCCTCCCGGGCCCTCCACCGACACGGTCTCAACAACGGCACGCGCCCCCAGGGATTCCGCTCGATGAGCGACGCGGCGAGCCTCCTCGCCGCTACCCGCGCGCAGCCCATGATCGACGGTCACCGTCACAACCGGGATTCCCGCGCGCGCCGCCACGTCGATCGTCGTCAACGCCAGCGCCAGCGAATCCGCGCCCCCCGACAGGCCGACGACGAGAGCGGGAGGGGCCCCGGCCTCGTCGATGAAGGAGGTCAGAGAAGCCCGCACCGCCAGGGAGCAGGCTCGCAGGGGGCCGCGCGGGTTCGCACCCACGAGGCGGGAGGCGTCAGCGCACACGCGCCAGCCACGCTGCCGGCTCCGCGTACTCGCGGGCGCTCGGCAGGGCCTCGACGCCGGACAGAAGCTGCGCGATCGCGCCCTCGCGCACGACGGTGCGCGCAAATCCTTCGGTCTGCGCCTGCACGGCCTCGACCCCGGCCAGGGGCATTCCGGCCGCCGCACACGCGCGCACCAGGCCGACACCCCCGGCGTGCGCGCGGTGGGTGCGCAGCCACTGGATCGAGGGCAGGTCGCGATGCGTGAGGACCTCCATCTCCGTGGTGGGCAGGGCGTCCAGGAGCAGCACGATGCGCACGAGTTCGTCGCTGCGTTCGGGCAGCGAGCGCATCAGGTCGGCGATGTAGGGGACGAGGTGAGGGGCGTGGGTGAGGTGGACGCCGCGCAGACCCGTGCACAGGGAAACCCAGCGGCACCAGTCCGTCTGATCCAGGGCATAGCGCTGCGCGCCGGCGAGCACGTTGGGGGCCACGAGGATCCGGCGGCCAAAGCGCACGTCCCAGATGCCCGTCGCGTCCTTGGCCAGGGCGCGCAGGATGACGGCCTCGGCGGCCAAGACCTTGGGCGTGCGCGCGTCCTCAAAGCTCTCCAGGAGCGATCCGACCGAACGAATCAGGCCACGACGGTCGACGACGAGGGTCGAGGAGCCCGCCACCTTCTCGGAGGCCTCGGGCAGGGTGGACAGCTCAGCGAGCCGGCAATCCGACCATGCGACCGAGCGGCGCAGGCGCGCCACGACGGCGGAAGCACCCACGCGAGAGGCCGAGGGCCCCGCGTAGGACAACGAAGCGAGAACTCCCGCGACGTTGCGCGGGCCAAACGGCATATCCATGGCCTCAGTCTAGCCCGGCGAGGCCCTCCTCGAAGGCGTCGAGGCGGCCGCGCGTGGCGTAGGCGCCCTCGGTGACGTTGTCGTGACCGATCGACACGAGGAGGACGCGCCCGCTCTTCGTCATGACGGAACCGGACAGGGAGGTGACCTCCTGGAGGGCGCCCGTCTTCGCCTGCACGTTTCCGGCCGCGGGTTCCTCAGTCATGCGCTTGGAGAGCGTGCCCACCAGGCCCGCCCACGGCAGGAGGCGCATCGTGTTCGCCTCGGTGCCCGTGCCCTCGTACGAGGCCTTGAGGACGCCGACGAGGGTGTGTGCGCTGATCTTGTCGTTGCTGGACAGACCCGAGCAGTCCTCGAGGGTCAGGCCCTCCGTGGGCACACCGGCCTCGGTCAGGGTCTTGCGCACTGTCTCGGTGGCGCCGTCATAGGTCGAGGGGGCTCCCGCAGCGCGCGCGGCGAAACGGCAGTACTGGTCGGCAAGGGTGTTATCCGAGTGGGCGAGCATCCAGCGCAGCTGCTCCCCCATCGTCGCCGAGCTCACCTGGGCCACGGCTCCCGCTCCCGCGGGCGGATCCCCGGCCTCGCCGAGGGTCGCGGAGATCCCCTCCGCGCTGAGGGCCTGCGAGAAGACCTCGGCGACGCGTCCCGGCGCGTCCGAGTAGAAAGCGTTGGCGCCCTCGTAGGTGCGTCCGGCGTCGATCGCCATGGGGCCGACGTGGCCCTCGTAGGAGCCGACTTCCTGTGCGTCCCAGGAGGACAAGTGCGAGGCGCCCTCGAAGAGAGTGTCGCGCCAATTCAGGGTCACGGAGGTGATGCCCCTCTGCGCCAGGGCCGCGGCCGTATCCTTCGCGAGAGTCTGCAGGCCCGCGCGGCCCGAGACCTCAACCTCGTCGGAGGTGCCAATTCCCAGGAGCAGATCGCCCTCCGAATCCAGGTAGAGGGTCTGGTTGTCAGCGCCGAGGAGCGCGCTGGTCGTCAGCGTCGCCGTCGGATCCAGGTGGTGCAGCGCGGAGAAGGCCGCGAGGGTCTTCGTCGTCGAGGCGGGCGTGTGAGGGGTGGCGGCGGCCGCATCCAGGAGGACCTCACCAGTCTCGGCGTCCACGACCGTGCCCCACGCCGTGTAGCCGCCCTCAGCCGCAGCTGCCGCGACCGGCGCCCACAGCGCCTGGACGTCCTCGGCGGAAACCGGCAGCTTCGCGCCCTTCGCATCACCAGAAATCGTTACGGGTTCAAGCGTCGAGGCCGTGGGAGCGTCCGCCGGAGTAGCCGTTTGCGTCGAACAACCGCCACCCACCAGCGCCGCCGTCGCCACGAGTACGGCGCTAGCGCTTACAATGGCCCCCATAGACGTGCGATGCATGGATTTCCCTTCGTGGTTACTTCGGTACCTACAGTACCCGTCCATGCGCCGACACAACCAACCGGACCCCCGAGTTTCGGGGCTAATGAGGAAGGCGCGGCCATGGAATTTGACGTGACCATCGAGATCCCCAAGGGGAACCGAAACAAGTACGAGATCGACCACGTGACGGGCCGCATCCGCCTGGACCGCATGCTCTTCACGTCCACTCGTTACCCTGATGACTACGGCTTCATCGACGACACCCTCGGCGAGGACGGCGACCCGCTGGACGCCCTGGTGCTCCTCGAAGAGCCCACCTTCCCCGGCTGCGTGATCCGCTGCCGCGCGCTCGGCATGTTCCGCATGCGCGACGAGAAGGGCGGCGACGACAAGGTCCTGTGCGTTCCCGCCTCGGACCAGCGCGCCTCCTGGCGTACCGAGATCGACGACGTGTCGGAGTTCCACCGCCTGGAAATCCAGCACTTCTTCGAGGTCTACAAGGACCTCGAGCCCGGCAAGAGCGTCGAGGGCGCCCACTGGGTGGGTCGTGAAGAGGCCGAGGCCGAGATTCGCCGCTCCTACGAGCGCCTGAAGGAGCACGAGGGCGAGCACTGAGCTGACTGCTTGACAGGGGCCGCGCAGACACACAGTCTGCGCGGCCCCTGATCGTCAAGCAACGATGCGGCTCAGAGCCTCACGGCGTAGGGCATGATCGCGCCCCAGCTGTACACGCCGGTGATGCGCACGGGCACGCCGAAGGTGGGAGCCTCGATCATCTGGCCGCCGCCCAGGTAGATGGCAACGTGGTAGATGCCGGACTGGGTGCCGTTGGAGGACCAGAAGATCAGGTCGCCGGCCTCCATGGAGCCGATCGGTACGTGCGTGCCGTAGCTGTACTGGGCACGCGACAGGTGCGGCAGGTCGACGCCGGCGCTCTCCCAGGCAAGCATGGTCAGGCCGGAGCAGTCCACGCCGCCGTAGGATTCGCCGCCCCACACGTAGGGCACGCCGAGGTAGCTCTTCGCGGTCGCGATTGCCGTGTCGGCACCGCCACCCGAGTAGGAGGGCGCCGAGTACGAGGGCTCCTCGTAGGAGTAGGAAGGCGCAGAGTAAGACGGCGCGGAGTACGAGTAGTCGTCATCATCGTCATCGTCATAGGAGGACGAGGCCTGGGCGGCGGCAGCATCAGCGGCAGCACGCTCGGCGGCGGCTGCAGCCTCGGCCTGACGCTGGGCTTCAGCGGCGGCGGCTGCCTGCTCGGCGGCGATGCGCGCGGCTTCCTGACGCTCGGCTTCGAGGGCGGCCTCACGCTGGTTGATGAGGTCGACGGTCGTGTTCTGCTTGGTGGCCAGTTCCTGCACGTAGGCGCCACGCTGAGCGGCGACGATCGCGGCCTCGTTCTGGGCGGCGGTCGCGGCCTGGTTGGCTGCGTCGGTGCGCTTCTGCACCTCGTCCGTGGCGGCCTTCTGGTTGGCGAGCGCGTTGTTCGCGGCGTCGCGGGTCACCTTGGCGACCTGCTCGAGCGCGGCGACGTTCTGCATCTTCGCCTCGGCGGAGGAGGAGAAGGAGCTGATGCCAGCCTGCTTGGTCTCGACGCTGCGCAATCCGTCGGAGTCGAGGTAGGGGGCGAGCGCGTCGAGCGTGCCACCACCGTTACGGTAGGCAGCCTGTGCGACGGAGGCAATCTGCTGCTTGCCCTCCTGGAAGGCGGCCTCGGCGGCGTCTGCGTCAGCCGACGCCTGGTTGGCGGTTGCGGTCGCCTCTTGCAGCGCAATGGTCGCTTCGTTGAGGTCTTCGCCCGCGATCTGCGCGTTCTGCGTCGCGGTTGCTGCGCTGGCGTTGACTTCGGCGAGCTTGACCTCGATCTGGGCGACGCTCATCTTCGCGGCCTCTTCGGCAGCCTGGGCGGCAGCGATCTCCTCCTCAGAGGGGGCGGCTTGCGCCATCTGGGGCAGCACGAGGAGGGCGCAGGCGGCGATAGTCGTCAGGCCCATGCGGATGGTTCCGCGTCGTCTCATCGTTATCTCATCTCGTCCAATTCGGTGCGCCGGAGCGCGCGTACTGGGAAAGAGCCTATCCACTTTCGTCACGCTTGGCAACAAACACACCATAGAACTCAGCTTTCACACATGCAACAACCGTAACATTTGCAACATCAGCACCCTGATTACTGCGCAAACACCTGCGCTTTCATAACATTTTCAACCACTACTGAGAGCCTCCTCACACACCCCGACGTCACGCCCCCACCTGTCACAAAAGTCCACCATCCGGGACCATCACGCCCCAGCCTCGTCGATAACAAACAATTGAAGGCATGAACCGTCGAATGTGCCGCTGACTGCGCGTCAGCACAAGCGACTGCCGCGCAGTCCCCCGACAGCGGGACGCGCCTCGACGCATGTTCACTTCACCGCATCTGCGGCCCGCCGGAGGGGAATCAGAGACGAACCACCCCTCACCTAAGGAGCCGCACAATGACCGCCAACGACTGGTCCTTCGAAACCAAGCAGATTCACGCCGGATACAACCTCGACCCCGCCACCGGCGCGACCGCACTGCCCATCTACCAGACCTCCTCCTACGCCTTTGAAGACACCGCGCAGGCAGCGAGCCGCTTCGCCCTGCAGGAGCTGGGCCCCATCTACACGCGCCTGACCAACCCGACGACCGACGGCGTCGCCGCCCGCATCGCGGCCCTCGAGGGCGGCGTCGGTGGCCTCCTTGTTTCCTCCGGTCAGTCCGCAACCGCCCTGTCGATCCTCGCCCTGGCCGTCGCCGGCAACAACGTGGTCGCCTCCCCCTCCCTGTACGGAGGCAGCGTCACGCTGCTGAAAAACACGCTGGGACGCCTGGGCGTCGAGACCCGCTTCGTCGCGGACCCCCTCGACCCCGAGGCCTGGCGCGCGCTCGCCGATGACAAGACGGTCGCCTTCTACGGCGAGACCATCCCCAACCCGCAGGGCGACATCCTCGACATCGAGCCGATCGCCGCGGTCGCCCACGAGGTCGGCGTGCCCCTCATCGTCGACAACACGGTCGCCACCCCCTACCTGGTGCGCCCGATCGAGTGGGGCGCCGACATCGTCGTCCACTCGGCCACCAAGTACCTGGGCGGACACGGAACCTCGATCGCGGGCGCGATCGTCGACTCGGGCAACTTCGACTTCGCCTCCCAGCCCGAGCGCTTCCCCCTGTACAACACGCCGGACGAGTCCTACCACGGCCTCGTCTACGCCCGCGACCTGGGCGTGGGCGGCGCGCTGGGCGCGAACCTGGCGTTCCTGCTGCGCATCCAGACGCTCATCAACCGCGACCTGGGCGCCGTCACCTCCCCCTTCAACGCGTTCCTCATTTCGCAGGGCATCGAGACGCTGTCCCTGCGCATCGAGCGCCACGTCTCCAACGCGCTGGCGGTCGCCCGCTTCCTCGAGGCCCACCCGGACGTCGAGTCCGTCAACTACGCGGGCCTGGAGTCCTCCCCCTACTACGAGCTGGGCAAGAAGTACGCGCCGCTGGGCACGGGCGGCCTGCTCTCCTTCGTCATCAAGGGCGGGTACGAGGCCGGCCGGGCTTTCGCCGACGGCGTGCAGCTCCTGCCCGTGGTCGCCAACATCGGCGACGCGAAGTCCCTCGTCATCCACCCCGCGTCGACGACGCACTCGCAGCTGACCGAGGAGGAGCTGGTCAAGGCCGGCGTCGCGCCCGGCACCGTGCGCCTATCGATCGGCCTGGAGAACATCAAGGACATCCTCGCCGACCTGGAGCTCGGCTTCGACGCGGCCCGCGCTGCCACGGCCTAACAGACCCGTCGGCGGCCTCGGCGATACACACTCCTGAGGCTCCGAGGCCGCCGATACCCCCTCCCCCGTCTCCCGCGACAGCGAAGCGCCCCTGCGAAAGAAGGACATCATGAGCCGTCACAACCTGCCCCCCGCACCCACGTCTGGCGCGTGGCGTGAGGGCGACCCGGTCGCCTTCCGCAAGTTCGCGAACCTGGGTGCTCAGCGCCTGGAGAACGGCGAGATCCTGCCCTCCGTGACGCTCGCCTACGAGACGTGGGGCGCGTTGGACGAGGCCTCGTCCAACGCGGTCCTCATCCTGCACGCGCTCACCGGCGACGCGCACGTGTGCGGCGAGGCAGCGCCCGGCCAGCCGACCCCCGGCTGGTGGGAGCAGATCGTGGGGCCGGGGCGCATCATCGACACGGACCGCTACTACGTGGTGGCCGCGAACGTTCTGGGCGGCTGTCAGGGCTCCACGGGCCCGGCGTCCCCCGCTCCCGACGGCGCACCGTGGGGCTCGCGATTCCCCGTGATTTCCACGCGCGACCAGGTCTACGCCGAGTCCCGCCTGGCCGACCTGCTCGGCATCGACGAGTGGAGCATCGTCGTGGGTACCTCGCTGGGTGGACACCGCGCCATCGAGTGGGCCGTCAGCTACCCGGAGCGCGTGCGCCGCCTCGTGGTCGTGGCCTCGGGCGCGCAGACGACCGCCGACCAGGCGGCATGGACACACACGCAGATCCGCGCGATCGAGCTGGACCCGGCGTGGCGCGGCGGCGACTACTACGCGGGCCCCGGCCCCACCGCCGGGCTCGCGCTCGCCCGCCAGATCGCGCACACGACCTATCGCTCCCCCTCGGAGCTGGACGAGCGCTTTGGTCGCATCCCCCAGAACGACGAGGATCCGCTGCACGGCGGACGCCTGGCGGTCGAGTCCTACCTGGACTATCACGGCGAGAAGATCGTGCGTCGCTTCGACGCAGGTTCCTACGTGGCGCTGTGCCGCACGATGCTGTCCCACGACGTGGGCCGCGACCGCGGCGGCGTCGTCGAGGCCCTCAAGGCCGTCACCGCGCGCACGCTCGTCGTCGCGGTCGACTCGGATCGCCTGTTCTTCCCCGAGCAGGTCTGGCAGATGGCGGCCGGTATTTCGGGCGCGTTCTACCGTGAGATCCACTCCGATCACGGTCACGACGGCTTCCTCATCGAGCACGGCCAGCTGACCGCCCTCCTCGACGAGTTCCTCAACGAGCGCATCCCCTCGCGCGCGTCCTCCTTCGCCTGATCGGCGCCCTTTCTCCGTGAGGTCGCCCCGGTTCCTCCTCCTCATCAACGAGGCCGGGGTGGCCTCGCGCGTTATGCTGACCCCATGAGCGTTACCAGCAACCCCACGCCCGGAGACGAGCCGATCCCGGACACGAGCGGTCTGCCTGACCTGTCCGGGGTGGAGACCCCGGCCTCGTCGCCCGAGGGAATCCCCGAGCGCGACGTCATGGCCCCGTGGGGAGAGGACGGCCCTCCCGGGCTTCAGTGGCGCGCCGACATCCTCGGCGACGGGTATGAGTCGCGCACAATCGAGCTCCTCGACGACGCGGAGGGGCCCTGCGTGGCCACACTGGTGCGCGCGACCCCGCCCGCTGACGCCCGCATGACAGTCCTGTACCTGCATGGGCGCAACGACTACTTCTTCCAGACCGAGATGGCGCAGCAGCTGGTTGACGCGGGCGCGGCGTTCTACGCGCTGGATATGCGCAAGTACGGGCGTTCCCTGCGCCCCCACCAGACGATCGGCTACGCCGACGACCTGTCCGCGTACGACGAGGAGATCGGAGAGGCCATCGAGATCATCCGTTCCGAGCGCGAAGACGAGCCGATCGTCCTCATGGGCCACTCGACGGGCGGCCTGATCGGGACCCTGTGGGCGCACCGCCACCCGGGCGTCCTGGCTGGCCTCATCCTGAACTCGGGCTGGCTGGAGATGCAGTCGATGGCCGCCTGGCGCGCGGCGATGGCTCCCGTCATCGGGCGCATCGCGTCGCGCAACCCCATGTGGGAGGTGCCCTCGGGCGGGACCGGCCACTACGGCCGATCGCTCGCGGGGCGTGCCTCCTCGGAGCTTCCGATCCCGGAGGGGCTATCAGCAGAGGACCCGTCGGTCGCTGGCTGGCCGATCATCCAGGAATGGAAGCGCCCCGAATCTTACCCGGTCCCCGCCTCGTGGCTCGAGGCGATCATGGCCGGGCACGACACCATCGAGAAGCGCGTACACCTGGACTGCCCGGTCCTGTCGATGGTGTCCACGTCGGCCTATTTCGAGGAGGAGTGGTGCGAGCGCGTCTTCACGTCCGACACCGTCCTGGATCCCACGGTTATCGCCCAGCGGAGCTTGGGCCTCTCGGACCTGGTGACGATCGCCCGTTTCCCCGGCAAGCACGATCTGGTCCTGTCGGACGCTCCCGTGCGCGAGGCCGTGTACGCGACGATGCGCGGCTGGCTGGACGCTTTCGTGCACTGAGCCTCAGGTAGCGAGGAGGCCCAGGATCGCGCGATCCCGGGCCTCTCTTCGTGCGTGTGCGTCGCGTTGTGTGGACGCCCGCCGCGGTCGCGTCAGTGCTTGGCGGAGTGCTGTCCGCGCGGAGCCTGCGCGTACTCGCGCACGATCTCGCGGTTGATCTCGTCGAGGGCTTCGGCCAGGGTCGGGCCCAGGCGGTCGCCGATGCGCACCTGACCCCACGCGTCGATATGGCCGAGGCCACGCGCGGTGAGCAGGGTGTCGAGCGACGGGTAGGTCAGGCCAGCGCCCGAGATGGCGCCGCTCGCGGCGAGCACCAGGTCGGCGGGCAGGCCCAGCTCGCTGCGGGCAACGAGGGGCGTGTCCTGGCCGAGAATTTCCGCAAGGGTGCGCAGTCCGGTCTCGTCGCGGCCGAGGACCGGCAGGCCCTCCGCGCGTGCCTGGGCGACCTCGGGGGATTCTTCGGAGCGATCCACGGACGAGGCCGTGGCCGCGTCGGTCGCACCGTCATCGTTGAGTTCGCTCGACTCCTCGCGAGCGCGGCGCGTGGCGCGGCGGCTCATGTGGGCGGGGCGTTCCCAGCGAGGCTTTTCCTCCTCGGGGGTCTGCTGCTCGTCGGCCTGCTGGGCGTCATCCGTGCACGCATCGTCGGCCTGCTGTTCGTCGGCCTGCTCAGGGGCTTCCTCGGAGTGAGACTCGTCGACGGGCGCATCGGCGTCATCGTGAGCGTCGACGTCGGACTCATCGGCCACGTCGTCGGCGTTCTCCTCCGCGGCCTCATGCTCCCGAGCCTCAGCGACGTTGTCTTCGTGATCGAGGAGCTCGTCGGCCAGCTCGGCCTCGGCATCCTCAGAGTCGTCGCCGTGGACGGTATGCTCGGCGTGCTCGGCGGTTTCACTAACGGGCTGCTCGTCGGAGAAGTCTTCGGTGGAGGACTCTTCGGCTGCGGGCTTCCAGGGGGCCGGGGGCTCCTCGTCGATCGGGTAGGTGAAGACCTCGCGCAGGTGCGGGGCGACCTTCGGCGTGGGGCGCGTCGTGGGGGTCTCCGAGTCCTCCTCGTTCAAGGCCTCGGCACCCTCCTCGGCAGGCGCGGGGATCGCGGACTCTGCGGGCGCACTTTCCTCGAAGGGAGCCGGCTGTTCGGTTGCGGCGGTGATCGCGGGGGCGGCTGTGGCGGAAGCGAGGAGCTGCGGGGCGTGACCGTAGAGGCGCGGGCCAACCGCGTTCACGTCGAGGAAGAGGCGGCCGTTGGACATCTGGCGCAGGTTCATGAGGTGCACCTCGACGCCGGAGGTCGCCAGCACGGACAGAGCGGGGCGCACGGAGGGGTCGATGCCGCCCGCAACCATGATCAGGCGGGGACCCGGACCGACGGCAGGGGGCATCGAATCGCGGAACTGCGCCCAACCGGCGCGGAAGCCCTCGGGGCCGGACGGGTACTCGGCGGCGAGATCCGACCAGGAGATCGAGGCGACCTCTGCCAGTCGGGACAGGGAGGTAATGAGGGTCTCGGAGTCGAGTTCTTTGAGGATTTCGACGGAGACAATCTGGCCGGTCACGTCGAGAGCTGTCAGGCGGGGCGTCTCCTCGTCGTCCTGGCCGGTCATGTCGCGCCAGGTCACGGGGAACAGGGGACGCGAGACGATCTGCAGGACCTGCTGACAGATAGCGTCAACGAGGTCGGGTCCCAGGTCTTGGGCGACCGGGTATCCAAACTGAGCGGGTACGAGGTGACCATCCTCGAACTCAAACAGGGCCATCGCTCTTTCCTTCACGTGTATGGGGCGCTCGTGGCCATTGTTTCATACGTTCCAAAAGAAACTTGGGTGACACGGGGACATTGCGACAGATACCACGTAATCATGTGTGCGAACGAGAGACATTCGCCTGCCATCTCACCGCACGAACCCGCCGCTCCCGCACCCCTTCAAGTCGGTAGAATAGTGGACCAGTAACGCACAATTTCGACTCCAGGACACAACTCCGATGCCCGACCTCGACATCCGCCAAGGCGACCTCGAAAAGTTCTCCACTGAGCTGCGCGAACTCTCCGCGAACATCGCAACCTACACAACACTGCCCCTCAACCTGTCCCAGGTGCAGTCGGCCATGCCGGGCGGATCAGCCTACAAGCAGGCCCAATACGCGGGCGAACACATGGAGGACCAGCTGACGGCCTTGAAGACCTCCCTCGAGGGGCTCGCGGACAACGTTCAGGCGGCAGCCACCGAGTTCCAAGCGACCGAAGACATCAACCAGCAGTCACTCCAACACATCATGGCGAGCACGCCCGAACCCTGCCCGCCCGTCGGCCCCGCGAAGGGAGAGTAAAACATGGCGATCTCATGGGCAGACATCCTCGAATGGGAGACAGGTCCCCTTGACTCCATCGGGAGCGACCTCCTCGAGGCAAGCAACGGCCTTCGCAGCGCCTACGAACAGGGCGAGGGGGCACTGCAGGCCGTCCAGTCGCAGGGCAACGCCGTCACGGCCATGCGCGCGACAACCATCTCGAACCTCGCATCGCTTGAGCGCGCGCTCACCAACGTCAACGGTGCTCTCATCGCCATCGAAGGCGCACGCGACGGGGTCGCGACCGTCATGGCGAACATCAACGCCCTACAGGCATACGCTGAGGCAAACGACTGCACGATTCTCTCCGACGGTAGCGTCACCGGGAAGGGCACAGAGAACGAGCGAGGGGAACCGTCGATCGCCCTGGCTTCCATTAGCATCAACATCGGGAAGATCCTCAAACAGGCCGACCAGGTCGACACGGATCTCTATCACGCGCTCAGCGACATCAACACCGACACCTACACCGACGGGGACAAGAAAGACAACAAAGTCGCCGGCGTTCCCGACCACCCAAAGAAGGATTGGACGCCCTCCCAGGTTGCCGCCTGGTGGAACTCACTACCCGAGAAGCAGCAGAAGCACCTCATCGACCACTGCCCAGACGAGGTTCGTCACCTCGACGGCCTCCCCGCAGTGGCGCGAGACAGGGCTAACCGCAACGCCCTCAACGGCTATTTTGACGACAAGGGAAAGTATCGACCGGGTGCCCTTGCGGATGCCGAGCAGGCCGTCAAGGACGCACAAAAGGAATACGACGATGCCCGCACACGCATCTCCGGCGAACCGAGATCAGGCCACATGAACTCGGAGGAAATCGCCGCCAAAGAGAAGCTAGATCGAGCAAAAGAGGCATACCAGGACCTCGCAGTCATCAAGTCACAAACGGATCCTAGCTATCGACTGACTCACGGCCTCGCCCCCGCCTACCTGCTTGACTTTGACTACGACGAGAAGTACAAGCGCACGACCGCGATCGTTTCCTCCGGCAACCCCGACACCGCGACCCACGTGTCAACCACCGTCCCCGGCATCGGCACAAACGTGCGTGGAGACCTCGGATACTACATGAAGTTCAACGATCGCCTGAGGGCACAGACCGCCCACGCGGGAGTCGACCCCGGAAACGTCGCGACGATCTCCTACCTCGGATACGTGGCACCGAAGAACTCCGGACTGGATCTTGTTCAGGCGGCGGACATCGGCTACGCGGACCGGGCTGCACCCAAGCTGGCCCGCTTCGAAGAGGGACTGCGCGCGAGCGCAGACGCTCGGGGCCACCAGTTCACCAACACGCTCCTCGGCCACTCCTACGGCTCAACGACTTCCGGCAAGTCGGTGCCCATGATGGCCGCGGGGACCATCGACAACTTCGTCATGTTCGGTTCTCCCGGATCAGGCGTGCGTAACATCGATGCCTACGGTCTGCCCGAGGGCCACGTCTACGAATCATCGACCCCCTACGGCGACGCTGTCCAAGGACTGGGTCCTGACGCCTCGTACGGAACCAATCCCCGCAAGCTGGAGGGCATCACCCATCTGAGCGGCGACACAACCGGCTCCGCCAACTATACGGTTGCTACCGGCGCATTGTCGTTCGATAACCACATGTCCTACTTCGACGAAGGCACCCGAACGTCTCAGGATTTCGCCAACATCATCGCCGGCGGCAAGCAGACGACGGACGAAGAGTGGGAAGCGCTCCAAACTGCTCAAGGAAAAATTACGGAGCTCGATCGCAATCCCTGGATGAAGCGATACATGGAACCCAATGAAGCGGAAACACCGCCACCTACGACACCAGACAGCATGCCGGGAGATCCACTCGCACACCACTCGTGAACTAGCCCACCCTGAGGTGCTATCCCAGCCCCTCAGGCCGAGACCGCGTCCATGCGAGACGTCGAACCCCGGCCACTGACGCGCATACGCTAACCGCGCTCGCCCTCGCGAGCGCGGTTAGCGTATAGACACAACGACTGGCACAGGTCAATACAGCTCACACGAAGGCACAATCCACACACTGACATGTTCTGAGCAACTATTCCTATTAGTCTGCCTACATAGGACCAATGTCGTGTAGGATACCTTGTGTTGCGCACGGAACAGATGACAGATCATATTCCAAGTGGTTAGACTACTGCGCATCAGGTATCAGCAACAGACAGGGTGGCGAGCAATGGGCAGAAAAGACCTGCACATCGTTGAATACTCGGCACCGGAACCACGGGTTCCGGCTTCCGAGGAGACGCGCCGCGAGCTATCTCCCTACCGCCTGGACACTCACTCATGGCCGCGCATGTATCCACATTCTGACCAGGCCGTCAGCCCTCACTTTCCTCCTGTCGAGCGCATGCCCGTCCCCGTGACACCTTTCCCACATCTCTTCCGCGACGACCCGGAACCCGCCTAGTCTGAGGGCCACACGCATCAACATGCCGCGGCCCGTTACGCACCTACGCGCTCCGCATCCGCCCAAGCCACCGTTCCGATCAACCATCCGCACACCGGATACCCCGGGCCACTCCTGCGCCATCGTGACACACTGGCCTCATGAGCGAGAGCTTCCTGACGGACCTGCGCACACTGATCGACGTCGACTCCTCGAGAGGCACGCGAGCGCGTTATTCCTCCGACGCCGGTCTCACGCGCATCCCACCCTTGGCCGTCGCGTTCCCCCGCACGCCCGAGCAGGCGATCGCGGCCTTCGACCTCGCCCGCGCCCACGGCGTCCCCCTCACCGCCCGGGGCGGCGGCACCTCGTGCGCATCCAACGCGATCGGCCCCGGCCTCGTCCTCGATTTCTCGCGCCACATGAACCGTGTCATCTCGATCGACCCCGAGGCCCGCACCGCCACCGTGGAGCCCGGATGCGTCGGCACAACCCTGCAGGCAGCCGCGGGCACGCACGGGCTGCGCTTCGGCCCTGACCCCTCCTCCCAGAACCGCGCGACAATCGCCGGCATGGTCGCTAACAACGCGTGCGGGCCACACGCGACCGCATGGGGGCGCACCTGCGACAACATCGTGTCCCTGGACTGCGTCGACGGACAGGGGCGGCGCTTCACGGCCACGACCAGACACGACGGCGCACTCAGCGACGTGCCGGGACTAGCCTCGCTCATCGACTCGAACCTGGCCCCCATCCGCACCGAGCTCGGCCGATTCAAGCGCCAAGTCTCCGGCTACTCCCTCGAGCACCTCACCCCCGAAGGAGGGCGCAACCTCGCAGCTATGCTCGCGGGCACCGAGGGAACGCTCGCCCTCATCCTGTCCATCACCGTGCGCCTCGTCCCCCTGCCCGAGGCACCGGTCCTGGCGGCCCTCGGCTATCACTCCATGATCGACGCCGCCGATGACGTGCCCGCGCTGCTCACCCACTCGCCCCTCGCCGTCGAAGGCATGGACCGCCGCCTCGTCGACGTCGTACGCGCACACAAGGGGCCCGGTGCCGTCCCCACCCTGCCCGAGGGCGACGGCTGGCTCCTCGTCGAAGTCGGCGCCCCCGGCGAAAACCTGGAGGTCACCCTCGAGCGCGCACGCGCCCTGTGCGCCGAATCGGCCGCCGTCGATACGGTCGTGTACCCGCCGGGCGCGCAGGCCTCGGCGCTGTGGAGAATCCGCGCGGACGGCGCGGGCCTGGGTGGACGCACACCCCCAGACGGCGAGGGCGGCGGCGACCAGCAGGCCTGGCCCGGCTTCGAGGACGCGGCCGTCCCACCCGAAAAACTCGGGGACTACCTGCGGGACTTCACCGCCCTCATGGAAGAGTTCGATATCGACGGCCTCCTCTACGGCCACTTCGGCGACGGCTGCGTACACGTGCGCCTCTCCATGCCCCTCGAGACCCCCGAGGGCGTGGCCCACTCGCGCGCATTCCTGCAGTCCGCGGCCCGTATCTGCGCCGCGCACGGAGGCTCCATCTCCGGCGAGCACGGCGACGGCCGCGCCCGCAGCGAGCTCCTGCGCTTCATGTACTCGCCCGAGATGCTCGACCTCTTCGCGCGCGTCAAGCACGTCTTTGACCCGGGCAACCTCCTCAATCCGGGAGTCCTCGCCGCACCCATGGACGAGGCCGAGGCTTCTTCCCGCTCGAAGGCGCGCACTGCCGGTGTCGCCAGCGATCCCGCAGAGTTGCAGCCAGGCGTCGATTCTCTTGATCGCAACCTGCGACGAGTGGCCGCCCGACCAATGCCCGCGGACGGCGGATTCGCCTTCACCCACGACGGCGGCGACTTCACGGCCGCCGTCCACCGCTGCACCGGCGTCGGCAAGTGCCGAGCGGTAGTGTCCGGCACCTTCATGTGCCCGTCCTACCTGGCCACACGCGAGGAAAAGGACGTGACCCGCGGGCGGGCCCGCATCCTCCAGGAGGCCGCGAACTCACAGCTCGTCAAAGCCATCGACTCCCCCGAGGTCCTCGAGGCCCTCGACCTGTGCCTGGCCTGCAAAGCCTGCTCCGCCGACTGCCCCGCCGGCGTCGACATGGCCCGCTACCGCTCCGAAGCGCTCTTCCGCACCTACCGGGGCCGCATGCGTCCCCTCAGCCACTACACGCTCGGCTGGCTGCCTCGCCTCACCCGCGTCACCGCGCGCGTGCCCGGCCTGGCAAGCATCGCGAACGCCGCCATGTCGGTCACTCCCCTACGCTCGCTCGCCTTCCGCATCATCGGCCTCGATCCTCGACGAGGCATGCCCACCCTCCAGTCCGGCACCTTCACCGCGTGGGCTCGCCGCCGCTCCCTGTTGGCGGACAGCGTTCCTGCGTCTGCCAACTCGGATCCCGTTTCCGTTGCCCGCGAGCGTGAGGGGGCCACTGCCTCGTCGATACCGGACTCCCCGATCCTGAGCGGGCCGCGCGACCCCAGCGGGCGGCCATACGCGCTCGTGTGGGCGGACTCGTTTAGCCAGACCCTGGACGATGCGGGTGCGCGCGCGGTCGTCGACGTGCTCGAGGCGAACGGGTTTGCGCCAATCGTCGCGCCGGACGCGTGCTGCGGTCTCACGTGGATTACGACGGGTCAGCTGACGGGGGCGAAGAAACACTTGGCATCATTGCTGGGCGTTCTTGCGCCTTTCGCGGCGTCGGGGATCCCGATCGTCGGCGTTGAGCCATCGTGCACGGCGGTACTACGCGACGACCTGCTGGATCTGCTGCCCGAGGACCCGCGTTCGGGACTCGTGTCTTCCGCGACGCACACCCTCGCCGAGGTGCTGTCTGCGGTGCCCGCATCCGAGCGTAGCCTGCCGCGCCTGGAGGGTGTTGAGATCGTCGCGCAGCCGCACTGCCACCACTACTCCGTCATGGGGTGGGATGCGGACCAGGCGCTGCTCGAGTCGCTGGGCGCGCGCGTAACGAGGCTCGAGGGGTGCTGCGGCCTGGCCGGGAATTTCGGCATGGAGGCGGGCCACTACGACCTGTCTGTCGCCGTCGCGTCGCATTCACTGCTGCCGTCCCTGTCAGCGAAGCCCGATGCGGTGTACCTGGCGGACGGCTTCTCCTGCCGCACCCAGGCCGCGCAGCTGGCGGGCCGCGGGGGCGTCCACCTGGCGACGCTGCTTGCGGGGCGCGCTGGGTGAATGCCGGCGCTGCGCGGCCCCACGGGTTTTCCGGGTGCCACCGGGCCCGGCTGTGGGGCCGGGCTGCTTTGTGTGCCGACGAGCGGCGGCCAGGCCGCGAATCTACTTGTTACGGCGTGCGCTACACCCGATCCGTAGGCATTACACCCCTTCTGTTCGGGTGCAGCGCCCCACAACGGGTGCAGCGCCTCCGATCATGCGCATGACCCTTGCGACCACCGTCGGGATGTACCCATGTGAAACCGCCGATTCGGACCGTCGCAGGCCTGCGTTGGAACCGCCCACAAGCGCTGTGCGGATGCGGGGATCGATGCCTGGTACGGCGCTAACAACTCAGTCACCCAGGCTCTCAGTTGCGTCAGATCCTCATAGTCTGGCCACGAGAATCGATAGATAGTCCAGCCAGCTCCACGTACATCATTCTCACGTTGGATCCAGTCACGCTTCGCCCGAGCAAGGTCGGCTTCGTTCTTTCCGAGCTTTCCAATCCCATCGAACTCGAAGATGATCATGAGTCCCGGAATAGCGATGTCCGCAAAGTATCGTCGCCCGTTGACAACGATCTCAAACTGGGTCACGACCTCGAAGGCACTCACCGACTTCAAGACCCACAGCAACGCAGCCTCGGCAGGGTTGTCACAGCCCGGGTCAGCGGCTCGAATGAGGGCTTCTGCTCGGCGCGCCGGCATGTTGTCGTTATGTTCGCGCCACTCGGTGAGCCTCACGAGCATCTCTGACCGAACCCCATGTGCCCGATCGCGACACTCTTCCTGCGAAAAGAGGTCAAAGGACGACTGCCTGTTCAGCACCATACAGATCCCTACAAATGCACTCAGGGGCTCAGACCAACAAGCCATACGCACCGTCGCATCGATGACGCCTTCAGCCAGGACACCACCAACAGTCTGTATCTCTCCCCGAAGAGGTGATACAACAGACCATCGCACCGAAACCCCGGGTACGAGGATCCCCGCTGCGCGAACCGCGCGGAGAGGCTTACTCCCACGCCGAGTACGAGCCCAGACGTATATGTCCGGGTTCGCCTCCCACAGAGGAATACCTCGAGAAGCAAGTGAACTTGCGCCAACGAATACTCGATCCCCGCTCCCCAACGCATGGACGGCAAGGAGACGAGCTCGCGCCACTGTTATCCACGTGCGCCACGGAGTGTCAAGAAGACGCGTGTCATCGACTCGAACGTAGCATCCTCGCATCACGTGCAAGAAAGCGCCTGATTCTATTTCCTCATGCGCCATGCGACACGCTTCCGAGGTACGAATAACTGTCAATTGGTGGCTGCTCATATGTGGATTCTTGCAGCCCCACGAGTTGAGATCATCAAGACAATCAACCCCTGTGGATAACCAGCGACACGAACAAGGGACTGTGAATAGAGTGCGAGCTAGTTCACCCCTCTTTGCGACACAATCGCCTCTGCGCACACCGACCACACTTTCACGTGTTCCGAGGGGCAGCGCACCCGAACCGTCGGCGTTACACCCCTTCTGTTCGGGTGTAGCGCCACACAACGGGTGCATTGCCAGTGGCTCATCCCCTGCACACCAGTCCACACGCAACGGTGATAACGCGGAGGTACTCCTGATGCACGTCGGTAATCGTCGAGGTCAACCTCAACAACGATCCCGCGCCTCACACCGCTCAGCTGACGGTCATCACAGTTGCCTCAGTACCTCCTCGACGGGTGAACGATCACAGGGGCATAGGACAACACACGGTTGCACCAGCGCTCATAGCCTCCACCGCATGGCGGCCGTCAACGGAGCGACAACGGGAACGAACACGCCCGTCGAGCGTTCGGTTGCGAGTCTCGGCAGTGTCACATCACGTCTGGCGGGTAGACCACATGAGCCCCGTCCCTCGCACCCCACCCTCTCGCCATGCGGGCACCAACCAGGCCTGACCGCGCCTGGACCTCATCCCTGCACCGCACGCACCAGGCCTACAACCTTCGCCGAGGCAGGGGCACCAGACAGGCGCGACCATCGGGCCACGACGTCCGAAACAACGATGGACGGGTCGACGAGCAGTGCCGTCGACAGGGCCTCCGCCAGCACACCCGACGAGGCCACGACACTGACTTGTCGCACACCTGCATGAGCGGGGTATCCCGTACGCGGGTCGATGATGTGGTGGTCGAAAACTCGACCACCACCGACAGATGTTTCACGCGATGTTTCACGCGCACGACGATCCGCCGCAGGCCCCACCAGAGGACCCACCGCACTCCCCGCCGCAAACCCCGCACAAACCGCACGCACACCGCCCAGCGGCCCCAGGTTGTCGCCAGACGTCGACAGGGACGCCATGCCGCCCGCAGGCAGTTCTACGACGCCAGCGACCGACGTGGGCCCGCCATGGGGGTCTCGCAGGCCGGCGCGCCACGAGGAACCGTCGGCGCGAGTCCCAAACACCGACACCGACGAGGTCCCCACCGACACCAACACACCACGCGCCCCCAGGGCCACAGCCAGGTCGCGGCACGCGTCGGCGGTGTGTCCCTTCGCAATGCCGCCCAGGTCGAGGCGCGGACTGGGCACATCGACACCACCCACGGACTCAGCAGGGGCACCCATCGCCCACCGCCGCTCGCCAACGCTCGACAGCAAGCCCCACGATGACGCCCGCAACGCCGCCTCCACAACGCGCTCAGACGGCGCGGGCGGCAAGGGCACACCCGCGACGTACGCGGCCCGCATCGCCTTGGTGTCCCACGCGGCAACGAGCGGCCCGATCAACGGGTTGAACGTTCCCCCGGTCGCCTCCGCGAGCGCCAGCGCGTCACGCAGCAGCCGGTCGGTTTCTTCACCGACGACAAGGCCGGGGCCGGCCACCGCGGAATCGGCCCCGCAACGGGATGCGCCGCCACCGCACCCAGTCGAAGCAACAGCGGCATTGAGTCGCGACACCTCGGAGGAAGGCCGGAACACGCTCCACATGTCCTCGTGGCGTGCAACAACGCCCACGACTGCGTTGACGATCGCCATACCGTCCCCGCCCCAGCCGATGATGTCGACGCGGGTGCCCATCGCGGGGAAAGAGGATCGCCACGTGGGCGCAGCGTCCCCAGCGCGAGCTACCCCCGGAGACCCAGCCACGGCCTCGTCCCCCGGCGCGGCGGCAGTACGCGCCACATCAGCCGTCAGAGCCTCCGAGGTCCTTGTCGAGGTCGCCGTCCTTGGTGGCATCGTTCAGGCCGGGGATGTTGATGTCGTCGGCACCGTCCGGGGAAACGCCCTGGGCGGCGGCGATGGCGCGGATGGCGGCCTGCACGAACTGCTGGTGGGCGACGGTGGCGCCGGTAATGACATCGACCTTAGCGGGGTCGCCCACCTGGGTGAGGTTATCGGAGTACTCCCGGTAGGAAGCGACGGCGGCCTGCGCCTTCTTGTAGTAGTCCTCGTTGAAGACTTCACCGGCGGAATTCTTGCCGTACTCAGTGCCCTTGTCGGTCCCGTCTGCCAGCGTCGTCTCGTAGGAGGTCGCGGTGATGCGCCCGCCCTCGACAGTGATGGTAATGGTGCCAATGGAACCCTGGTCATCGGCGTTGGACTGGGCGGTCCAGGTGCCGTCGCTCATAGGCTTCGTCATGTCCAGGCCGGTGGAGGGCGTGCACGCAGCCAGGATGGTCGCACCGAGGGCCCCAAGGACCGCATACGAGGCCGGAGCAACCCAGCGGGATCGGCTCTCAACAGGGGTGGGCGTGGTCATCGCACCTTGTCCTTTCCGCTGCGCGCGTCGCCGTCGCGGCCGGGCAGGACCAGGCCGGAGGCGCGCTGTTCGAAGTCGTGGTCGTGCCAGGTTTCCTTGACGACCTTGCCGTGGTCGAGTCGGATTTCGCGCTGGCCCTGTTCGGCGACGAGTGCGTCGTGGGTGACGACCATGAGGGTCGTGCCGTCCTGGTGAAGCTGGTTGAACAGGTCGAGGACGATCTCCTCGTTGGTTTCGTCCAGGTTGCCGGTGGGCTCGTCGGCCAGCAGCAGCTTGGGGTAGTTGATGAGGGCGCGGGCCACGCACACGCGCTGCTGCTCGCCGCCGGAGAGCTGGCGCGGCAGGTGGGTGGCGCGGTCGGCGAGTCCGACGCGGTCCAGGGCCTCGAGGGCTTCCTTCTCGTCGGGCATCGAGTGGTAGTACTGGGCGACCATGACGTTCTCGAGGGCGGTGAGGTGGCCGATGAGGTGGAACTGCTGGAAGACGAGGCCGATGGTGCGGCAGCGTACCTCGGTGAGCTCGTCGGCGGTCAGGTCGGAGATGTCGTGCCCGTCCAGCATGACGGTGCCCTTGGTGGCGGTGTCCATGGCGCCGACGATGTTCATGAGGGTGGTCTTGCCTGAGCCGGAGGGGCCGACGATGGAGACCCACTGGCCGCGCGGGATCTCGAGGGACACGTTGTCGAGGGCGTGCAGGTCCCCGTAGATCTTGGAGACGCCCTCGAGGCTCAGCAGCGCGTCCGCGGAGGCCGACGAGGCCGGGGTGGCGGTGGAGGTGGTCATGGTGACTCTCATTCTCCGCGCAGGACGAGCGCGGGGTCGACGGCCAGTGCACGGCGCACGGGCGGGAGGCAGGCGAGGACGGCGACGAGGATCGAGCAGGCGACCGTGCCGAGGAGGATGACGGGGTGCAGCGAGATGGAGCGGTGGAACACGGAGGTGGAGATGAGGACGGCGAGGCCATAGCCGGCCCCCGCGCCCAGGATGCCTCCGATGAGGCCGAGCATGACGCCCTCACCCATGAACTCGCGGGTGATGGATCGGGCGGTGGCGCCCAGGGCCTTGCGCAGGCCGATCTCGTTGCGGCGCTCGGTGACGACGGCGATCATCGTCGTGGACACGCCGATCATGGTCAGCGCAAGCACGATGACGGTGATGACGATGAGCAGGGAGCGCAGCATCGCCAGCACGCCCGTGTCGGACTGGGCGAGGCGGCGCACGGTCTGGGCGTGAATGTCGGGGTTCGCGGCGTTCATCGCGTCGGCGATGGCGCTGAGCTGATCGCCTTCCAGGGCGATCGAATACTCGGCGAGCGACACGGCGCCGGTCTGCCCGGTCAGCGTGCTCATGTCCTGTCTGGACATGTACACGTAGCCGTCTTCGTTGCCTCCGGTCTTGAGGATGCCGGACACGGTCAGGGTGACAGTACGCGGATCGACCTTCAGGCCGGGCGCCGGGGCGCCGGACTGTACCTGCGCGCCCTTCGAGGAAGCGCCGGCGTCCAGCTGGCTCACCGTGATCGTGTCCCCCGCCTTCACGTCGATCGTCGAGGCGATCTGCTCGCCGACGAGGATCTGACCCGTCGCAGCGGGCCATTCCCCGTCCACGTACCAGTACGGGTTCATGGCGTGCACGGCCTCCAGGTCGGCGCCGCCCGCGACGTAGGGCTGGTCGTTAATCGTGACCGTCTCGTAGTCGAACGCTGCGGATCCGACCAGAGCGCTCGCGGGCACCTGGGCGGTCGCGGCGGCCACGGCCTCGTCCGTGATGGGCACGTCACCGGCGGGGGTGACGACGAGGTTGGCGCCGTAGGAGCGGATCTCTCGGGCCAGCTGGGCTGGCACGTCGACGGCGATCGTGACGAGGCCAGACAGCGTGGTCGCGCCGATGGCGACGGCGAGGATCGCGATGAGGACGCGGGAGCGACGGCGCAGGATGGAGGAGGTGACCATCCGCCAGAACATTGCTCGTCTGGACATGTGCATCACCTTCCGTGCAGGACTTCCGCCGCGTTGAGGCGCAGCAGGTAGCGGATCGCCGGGATGGAGGCTCCCAGGACGACGAGGATCACGAGGACGGTGACGAGGCCGACGACGACGGGCACGAAGGCGATGGAGGAGCCAAAAACCATGTAGCCGATCGCCTGCGCGAGGGCGAGGCCTCCGCCGTAGCCGATGGCGCCGCCGACCAGGCCGACGACGATCGTCTCGGTCAGGAACAGCGAGATGATCTGCTTATCCTTGGCGCCCACGGCCTTCATGAGACCGATTTCGCTGGAGCGCTCCATGACGCCTGCGGTCACCAGGTTCGCGATGGCCAGGGCCGAGGCAATGAGCGCCAGGACGGTCACGAGGACCATGAGCAGCTGGGTCTTCTCCAGGATCGTGCCTTCGGACTCGGCGACCTGGCGGACCGGGCGGGCCACGGAGTCCGTCATGACTTCCTCGATCTGGTAGGCGATCGAGGAGACGTAGGCGGTGCAGTACCAGGTTTCCTTCTCGGACACGCTCAGCGAGTTCGGGTTCTTCGCGGCCTTGCGGGCCAGGTCGTTGTCGGGCGTGGTCAAGGCGGAGACCTCGACACTGCCGACGACGCCCTCACGCTCGAGGAGCGCCTGGGCTTGGGCCAGCTGAATGAACACGCCGCGGTCGGCGTCGTCGCCACTGGTGAGGATGCCGCGCACCGTGAACTCGCGCGTGATTCCCTCGCGGGTCAGGGTGAAGGTGTCGCCGACGCCGAGGCCGTGGGCAGCCGCGTAGGTGGTGCCAACAAGGGCGCCGCTCTCGTCGTCGTCCGCGGGCCACGAGCCCTCGATGCCCCACCAGCCGCGCAGCTTGTCGAGGCCGGTTTCAACACTCTCGCCGGTGGCCAGCTCAAGGTGGTGGCTGAACCAGGTACCGGTCGTGGGCACGTGCTCACCGCTCGCGTCGGTGGCGGACACACTCAGCAGGGGCGCGAAGTCGAGGATGTTGTAGGTCCAGAAGATCGTCTTGATATTGCCGAGCTCGTCCTCGCGCAGGTAGGAACGGGCCTCGGTGGCCTCACCCGTGGAGTACAGGTCGTCGAGGACGGCCGCGCCCTGGGGGCGTACGACGATGTTGGCGCCGTAGGACTTGAGTTCCTGGTTGACCTTGTCGCCCACGTTGAACATGACGGAGAGCATGGACGTGGCGACGCAGGCGCCCAGCGCGACGGTCAGGGCGATCATCAGGTGGCGGTTACCGCGCCTCGTGAGGGCACCGCGCAGCATTCGGAAGAACACGCGATCCCCTTACTTCGCGAAGACGGAGGCCGAGGCCTCGAGAGCCGAGATCGGCACGGTCAGCGTGCCGTTGGAGACCTTGTAGTCGATGGGGATCGGGTTGCAGCCGCCCTTAAAGCCGATGGTCGCGATGTTCATCGCCACTTCACACAGCTTGCAGATGACTTTGCCGTCCTTCTCGTAGTAGCCGGTGGGGCCGCAGATATCGCACGCGTCCAGGCCCACGCCGAAGGATGAGCCGGACTTCTGGATGACGATGAAGCGCACCTTCACGCCGCCCGAGGTCGTGTACTCGTAGCGGTGCAGGTGACCGTCGGAGATGTCGGCGAGGTTGACGCTCACCTGGTCGTCGACGACGCTGAAGGACTCGGGCGGGGACAGCTCGATCTCCTGGCTGCCGTACGCGACACCGACGGTGATGAGCAGTGCGCCGCACAGGTAGCCGAGGGCGGCGGTGCCCGCCATGGACTTGTAGAGGCGCGAGCGCGCGCGGCCCAGGCGTCCCTCGGCGGGGTTGGCCCCGACGGTCGGAATCGAGCGCGAGGCCAGCCAGGTCAGGAACACGACGGCGCACAGGGCCAGGCCCGCGGCGATCGTGAAGACGGCCTCGTGGTTGATGAACCACGACATGACGTTCCACGCGTCCTTGGGAATCGCGATCCAGCGCTTGGCCTTGAGGATACGCACGATCATCAGGGCGTGGTTGGCCAGCAGGGCGATCAGGATGAAAGCCGCCGGCCACACGCGGTTGTTCCACGAGCACAGGCGGTAGGAGACCCATGTGACGAAGCAGACGAGCACCCACGCCAGCACGTAGCCGACGAGCGCGAGAACGACCGGGGTCGAGTAGATCTCGACGCCGCCCGAGAGCATCATGACGGCCTGGTTCATGGCCGTCGGCACTGCGCGGAACAGGGCGGCCGCAATGTAGAGGGCGCCGACGATACGCACGAGGGTATCCCCGCTCACTGCGGTTTCCATCGACGATGCCGCCCGGGCCTCATCGTCGGCGTCGCCGGGCAGGAGGGAACGCACGCGGCGCGAGCGCACCGCGATGAGCGCGAGGAACAGGACCGCGAGGACGATCGCGACGGGGAGGGTGAACAGGCCAACGGTCTGGCGGTTCACGGACTTGGGGGCCTGGACGTTAATGATCGTCAAAGCCAGGGAGGATACCATGCCCAGGCCGATACCGGCCCACACGGCGACCGAGCGCACCTTCTTACCGCGGCGACCACGCCCGGCGGCGGGCATGAAGCGGATGACGGCGCCGAGCGCGAGCATCGTCAAGAGCAGCGTTAGGGTTGCTTCACTCATCTGCTGAAGCATTGGCTTTCCTCCCGTAATAAAGGTTCACCGAAGTCGTAGCTACGGTATCGATTCTAGTCCCCTCACGGGGCGAGGGCCGAGGCCAGCGGTCCTATAAAGAACCACTGCCTCGGCCCCTCTACAAGCGATCGTCGATCACCAGGAGACGGCCGTGGGATCCCACTGCCAATCCGGGAACTCGGCGACGAGCGGCTCGGTCCAGAAGCGACCCTCAACACCCGTGGTCTTATCGGTGTGCAGCAGCCACACGCTGGGGGGCTTGATCATGAAGGACACGTCGTAGGTGCCGGCGTCCAGCTTGGGCAGGTTCAGGCCGTAGTGCGGGCCGTCGGACGCGTTCATCGGCATGAGCGTGCCCTCCTGGACGGTCGCGCCGGACTTGTCCTTGATCGCGTAGTCCACGGTCAGGCCGGGGACGAAGTCGCCGGCACCGTAGCCGAGCTTGTTGTCGGCGGCGGCGGCGATGTCGGCCTCAATGTGCATCGAGGATTCTGCGGCGGGGGTGCCCACCTGGGGCTCCATCTCGACGGGCTGGAAGTAGACGCCGCCCACGACGAGGGGGCCGACGTGGACCTCGTCGCCGAGGGGCTGCTCTTCGAAGCCAGCGTCCTCGCCGGGGGCGGGGGCGGCAGAGTCAGCGGCGGCTGAGGACGAGGCCGCGGGCTTCTCGCTGGAGGACGAGGAGGAGTTGTTGGAGCAGGCGGCCAGAGTGCCTGCGAGGGCCAGCGTGGCCAGGGCCGCGCCGACGCGGAACAGAGAGCGCTTCATGTGATGATCTCCTGTGCGTGTTGGTTGGGTGAAACGTCGGTGTCGCTCGAGGGTGTCATTCCCCGGCCCGCGACTGGGCGGCGGCCTCGCGGGCGAGGCGAGCTTTTCCGAAGAAATAGAGACCGACGATGATGGCGAGAACGATGGCTTGCGCGGCCAGGTTCTCCACTCGGGGGTAGATCCCCAAGAGGTCAATGGTGGGGAAGCCGGAGATGGGCGTCAGGGACACCACGTCCGCCTCCTGGAGTTCCCCGATACCAGAACCCGTGAACGTGAAGGCCATGAAGGCCATCAGCAGCGAGGTAATGGTGAAGAAGGGGCGCAGCGGGATGCGGACCGCCGCGAACTGGATGAGCAGGTAAATGATGACCAGGGCCACGAGGCCGACCGCCAGGCCGATCCACACGTAGTGGACCTTGTCGCCCGCGGCGGCAACGATCGGGACGTAGAAGAGGATCGTCTCCGCACCCTCGCGCAGGACGGCGAGGAAGGAAATGAAGGCCAGGCCCAGCAGGGAGCCGCTGGTCAGCGAGGCATCCGTCTGCTTCTTGATGTACTCGTCCCACGCCTTGTTGGAGGACTTGTTGATCATCCAGTTGGAGACCCAGATCAGCATGGCAACCGCGAAGAGCGCGGCGAAGCCCTCGAGGAGCTCCTGGTTTGCGCCCGCCAGGGAGGTGACGTAGCTGAAGAGGAAGGCCAGACCGATGGACAGGCCGAAGGCGAGGACCACGCCGCCCCACACGATGGGGGCCTTTTTCTTGTGGCCGGCCTTAGCCAGGTAGGCCAAGACCGCGGCGACGACCAGGATCGCCTCCATGCCCTCGCGCAGAATCACGAGGAGGGAGGGCAGGAACTGGGCGATCCACGGGGAGGTGCCCGAGCTGTCAGTGGTCTTGTCGGCAGCCTTGCCGGTGTAGCCGTCGAGACTATTGGCGTCCTCGCGGATGTAGTTCGTCAGTGTCGAGAGGTGCTGGTCGACCGCCGCCGAGTCGTCGTCGGTCATGGCCTTCTTCAGGAGGGAGAACTCCATCTCCACCTGCGAGACGCGCGAGCCGGAGATGCGGCTCATCACCTGCTTCTCCATGCCGGTGATCTCGTAGTGCTTGTAGTAGGCCTCGTTAACCTTATCCTTACCGGCCTTGGCGTCGCCGCCCTTGTAGGCGTTGGCGCCGTCCTCGAGGATGCCGTTGATCGTCTTGGCGACCTCACCCCACGCGCCGGGGCTGTAATCATCCGACGAGGCCTGGGCTGCCGACCCGGGAGCCACGCCATCCAGGGACGCGCCATCTTCGACCATGTACTGCTTGAGGGTCGTAGCGTGGTTATCGACGCCCGCACTGTCGGCGTCACTCATGGCCTTCTTCAGGAGGGAGAACTCCATCTCCACCTGGGAGACGCGCGAGCCGGAGATGCGGGCCATGACCTGCTTCTCCATGCCGGTGATCTCGTAGTGCTTGTAGTAGGCGTCGTTGACCTTGTCCTTGCCGCCCTTGGCGTCGCCCGCCTTAAAGGTAGACACGCCTTCGTCGATCAGGCCATTGATCGTGGTCGAAACATCGCTCCACGTCTGATCCGCGGCTCGCGAGGGCGAGGCGAACATCGCCACGGCCAGAGCTGCCATGACTGCGACGATGAGGACGCGACTGAGTCGCTGACCGATGTTGCTCAGGTGAACGCGAAGCACTGCCACCGCTTGCCTCCTGTAGGTCCGGTGATGAGGTATAGCCGGGATGATGGAATTCCTAAACGTTGAGCGTAGCCACATCTCGCCGAGGTGAAAAGTAGTCCGTTTAGGTCGTCCTAAATTGTGACCATGCCGTGACGGTGTCTAGCGCGGTGACACACTCCTATTGAGGGACTAAGGGCCCAGGGCGATCGTTTGCTGACACGGTGACGCGAAAACCTTTTCCCGTCAGGGAAAACGAGCCACGTCGCTTGCGCGCCAATCTTCCCCTGTGGCGATCCGCCACCCGCAGCCACCGTCACGAGCATTGGGCGACCAAGGCGCGGCCCTCCCGGGCGCAGGGGTTCACGACCACCTCAACATCCACGCATCCCCGCGCGCGTTGCACGCGCGTCGTCCAACCAGGAGGCCGCCGCGCCAGGCACATCGTTTCAACTATCCGCGCGCCACTCTATTTCAAAATCTGTCAGAATATACGGGCAGCACAACAGCCCAACAGGAAGTGGCCTCAGCTCCATGTCTACCGACCCAAGCACGCACTGCGCACCTTCGACTCCCGTATCGACCAGGGCGACCCCGGCACCGAGCCCCCTGCCCACTGTCACCGCGACAGATAACGCGGCCACGGCCTCGTTCCCCATGCGGCCCGCGCGCCCAAGTCGCGCCGACTGGGTGCGGATCGTGATCTTCGGCATCCCCTACGCGACCTTCTTCCTACTCGGCATCGTGCCAACATCGATCATCCCCGAGTCATGGAACATCACTGCCGTCAACGTCGTGCTCGACTCGATTTTCCTGGTCATGGTACTGGCGTTCTTTGGGCGCGAGTTCTTCCGCGCCTTCTCATACTTCCGCACACGACCGGTACTCAAGATCGCACTGCTATTCGGCATATGGTTCCTCCTCACGATTGTGCAAGCCACGTTGCGCATCTCCATCTACGGAACCAATCCGCCGATAGCCCAGAACCAACAGGCCGTCATGAACGCCCTGTCCGAAGGCGCTCTCAGCATCGTGTTCTCCTTCTTTGTGGCCATCGGCGTCCCAATGATTGAGGAGATCTTCTACCGGCACATCCTCATCGGCAAGCTCAGCGCGTTTGCGCCCACGTGGCTCGTCGCGTCGATCTCCGCCATTCTCTTCGCCTACATGCATTGCTACCAGTGGCAGGACCTGCTGGCCTACCTGCCGATCTCCATCGCCCTGACCCTCATCTACGTGAAATCAGGGAAGAACATCGCTTACTCGTGGGCGTTCCACGCTCTGAACAACTCGATCATGGTGGGCCTGATCTTCCTGCTGCAGAGCATCGGCATTACTCCCTGACACCCCGGCTTGAACCGCGCCGATGCCCCGCAACCGGCCGTACCCTGAGCGCAGCCACCGTCGGAAAGCCACAACCCGTGACACCACTGCTGCGGCCCTACGCCTGCGAACGTTAACCCACCCGGTGACACATGATCACACCCGCCCAGCCTCCAGTAGATGGTTCTAGCAGCACACAAGTGGGTTCATACCTCGAGCAGATGCGCACAACCAACACGCGTCCACAAGAATTGCACTAGTTAGGGAGCACTACACCACCTCCCAACCGGTGCAATACCCACCTAAGTGGTGTCACACCACTTAGCAACAAGCATTCGCGCGGACATGCACCGCTTACACGACGCGCGAGGGGCCATTGCTGCACCAGTTCGTGAGGCAATGCGACACCACAGTCGACCGTTCAACCGGCAACACCGCGAGGACGCTGCACCCGTTACGAGGCACTGCACCCGTTACGGGGCACTGCACCCGATCAGAACGGGTGTAATGCCTAC
>ERZ773038.286-NODE-286-length-35040-cov-8.842361_pt1 | contig 35040 bp, 34 predicted proteins | sample MGYA00511665_ERZ773038 | MGnify/ENA primary metagenome ERZ773038 (study PRJEB29015, sample SAMEA2737966) | human oral metagenome | biome: human oral; feature: human-associated habitat; material: dental | place: China | collected 2028 ... | reverse complement strand
GACAAAGCTGGTTGAGCCAGCACGTGAGCGTCAGCGAACGGCTGTGTCGAAACCACTTCTGGCGCCCGGTAGAAGGGCTCGACCCGCGGGTGGGGCTGACCTGTCCGGGTCCGTCGGCGGTTCTGTCCGTCAGTAGGGTTCGTAAAGGTTGTTCAGCGATTCTCGGGAGGATGTCGTGTCGATGCCGCCAACGAGCCCAGAGAACCCCACACCGTCTCGTAGGTATTCGGTGTTTGTGAGTTATTCCCGTCGGGATGACGCCGGGGAGTGGGTGAAACGACTGGTGGAGGCGCTGCGGGATGCGGCCAGCGATGACTTCGATGTGCATTTCGACCCCGACAAGGAGGTGTTCTTCGACCGTGACGACCTGAGGCTGGGAAGGAACTGGAAAACCCAACTGGCTCGCGCGATCCGCGAGGCCGAGGTGTTGCTGGTGTGCGTGTCCAAACCCTACTTCGAGAGTGACTTCTGTTTGTGGGAGTTCCAGGAACACGAAACCAAACCAACAGGCCCCGACGACCCGCCCGGCCTGGTACCGCTGCTGCTGGAGGACACCGCCCGGGACGACCAACCCGACGAGGAACACCAACGCTGGCATGACCGGATACACCAGATACAGGCCCATGATCTTCGGAAGCTGTTCACCCGCATGGCCATGGCAGCCGTCCCGGAGGAACTGGCAGCCCAAGTCCAGGTGTTGAGCGACGAGCTGTACCAACAGAAACAGGAACACCGCAGAAAAACCGCGGCCATCGGAAACCTGACGCGCGGCACGTCCCGGTTTGTGGGCCGCACACGAGAACTCACTCAACTCGGCGACGCCTTGGAATCCCCCTCAACCGTAGGCGTGGTGACAGCCGTGCGGGGTTTGGGTGGTATCGGTAAAACCGAGTTGGTCCGGCACTACGGAAACCGGCACCGGGGCCACTACGCGGGAGGCATCTGGCAGATCCCCGCAGAAGGAGCACGGGAGATGCTGCCCCTGCTGGCCCGACTCGCCCCGGACCTACCAGGCTTTCAACTTCCCGAGAAGGCCCAGGGCAATCCGGAACTCACAGGCAGGCACGTGCTGATGGAGTTGCGGCGCCGCGCCACTATCGGTGGTCATGTGTTGCTGATCCTCGACAACGTGTCCGAACCGGCGCTGTTGACCGATCCCCAGGTGGGTGTGTTACCGCAGGACAGTGATATGCATGTGGCGGTCACCACCCGCCTCGGCACGGAAGACTTCGCCGGCTCCAGCCGTCTGAAACAGATCCATCTCCAAGGGTTGAGCATCAGGGAATCCGTTTCCTTGCTGCAGGCCTTCCAACCCAGCAGTAGCGGGGGTCATCGTGCCGCTTTTCGCAGCGAGGATGACCGGGCAGCCGCCGAGGAGTTGGCGGAACTGCTCGACGGCTTCACCCTGGCGGTCGAGCAGGCAGGGGTGTATCTGTCCACCCACCCGGAGGACACGGTCCGCGACTACCTGAATCATCTGCGCTCCCAGAACCTGACCGCCAGCGACACCATGCTGGACGACGACAGCAAGACACGGATTGAGCATCGTGAGAAGTTGTTGTCGGTGATCCTCGACCAGTCGCTCACCGACCTGGAACACACCCTCCCCGGCTCCTTGCAGGTCCTTCGACTGGCCGCCGTCATGCCACCCGAGAGCATTCCCTGGCCCTGGCTGGAGGAACTGACCAAACGGACCAATCCGGAGGTGTTTGAGCCGACACCGCAGTTCCTGAAGGGACGCTGGACTCGGATCCGTCGCACCCTGGAAGGCCGCGACCTGATCACCGAAGGACGCCACCCAGGAGCAACAGGCCGCATGCACCGCCTCATCGCAGACCACCTCAAAACCCACAACCCACCAGAAACCGATCTCGTGGACGAGCTCATCATCCAAAAACTTGATGAACTCGGCGCTGATTCAACAAAGGCACCTAGACTATGGGAGATAGACTCACTCGTGGATGCCATGCCCCACATCTTGCAACGCAGCCCGGAACTCCTAAATCTAGTTCCAGATTTTACTAGGATTGCACTGAAATATTTAACCGACACTCGCATAGCCATAATGCTGCAAAACCTAATCAACCAACTATCAAATGCAAATACCCGAGTCGGCTTCCTAGCCCAGTCACTACTGGGCGATTCTTTTCGAGATATTGAACCTACAAAAGCCTTCAAACACTATCAGGAATCCCTATTCATTTGCCGCAACCTGTTCGAAACCCAACCCGAAGATCTCCAAGCCCAACGAGACTTCACCATCTCCCTGAACAAGGTTGCCGACATACTGAAGTACAGCGACCCCGGGCAAGCGCTAAGACACTACAGAGAATCCCTCACCATCTGCCGCCACCTGCTCGAAACCCAACCCGAAGACCTCCAAGCCCAACGAGACCTCGCCAACTCCTTGGACAACATGGCCGGCATGCTGCAAAACAGCGAACCCGGACGGGCTCTCGAACTTTGCCAAGAATCCCTCACCATCCGACGCAACCTACTCGAAACCCGACCCGAAGACCTCCAAGCCCAACGAGACCTCACCATCTCCCTGGACAACATGGCCGGCATACTGAAGTACAGCGACCCCACACAAGCATTAAAACTCTACAGAGAATCCCTCACCACTTGTCGAAACCTTGCTGCACAGCTGCCTAGTGATTTCCGGGCCCGGCGGGACCTCACTATTTCCTTGAACAACATGGCAGGCATACTGCAAAACAGCGACCCCGGACAGGCTCTCAAGCTCTATCAAGAATCCCTTACCATCCGACGCAACCTACTCGAAACCCAACCCGAAGACCTCCAAGCCCAACGAAACCTCGCCAACTCCCTAAACAATGTCGCCTACATGCTGAAATATGCCGATCCCGAGCAGGCCCTGAGCTTCTATCAGGAGTCCCTAACAATCCGTCGCGGTCTTGCCAGAACCCAGCCCGACAACCTCTTGGCCCTACGAGACCTCACCGAATCCCTCAACGGGGTTGGCGACATGCTGCGCGACACCTATCCCGAACAGGCCCTGAGTCTCTACCAGGAGGCTCTCACCACTGCTCGCCGCCTCGCCGAACGACTGCCCGGCAATATCCAAGCTCAACGAGACCTCACCATCCCCTTGGACAATGTTGCTGACATGTTGAGCAACATCGATCATGAACAGGCACTAAAGCTTTATCAGGAATCCCTCATCATCACTCGCAGTCTCGCCGAGCAACTGCCCGGCGATCTCGAAGCCCAGCGAGATCTCACCCTCTCCCTGTGCAATGTCGCTTACATGTTAGAAAACAGCGACCCCAGACAGGCCCTGAACCTCCACCGGGAATCCCTCGTGATCGCTCGCCGTCTTGTTGAGACCCGCTCCGATAATCTCCAGGCCAAGCGCGACCTTACCGTTTCCCTGAACAACGTTGCCGGCATGCTTCACAGTAGTGATCCCAGACAAGCCTTGAATCTTTATCGGGAGTCCCTCATCATCGCCAGTTTTCTTGCCGAGAGACTGCCCGGGAATCTTCAGGCCTTGTGGGATCTAGGGATTTCGGCAGTACGGCTGGCACAGTTGCTGCCCACCAAGGATCCCGAGCAGGTTTCACTGTTGCGAGAAGCAGCGATCAGCTTCCGTGGCGCACTGGCGATTAAACCAGAGCATCAAGAACTGGGGGACCTGTCCTACCACGTCGCCCTTTACTACGCTTACTGCGACCCCGACGACCGGGACGAGTGGTTCACCTACGCTGACGAGTTGGCCGAACGCTTCGGATTCGAGGAGGACTGATTCAGGGGCCAGCGACGCCCGGCGGCTCAGCGCAGGGAACTGAGCGCGGGTTCTACGGATGCCCACCACACGGTTTCGACACGGGCCCCTCCTTCGTCACGGCTCGGCTCAATCAGTTTTGGGGGCAGGGCGGTAGTTCGCTGTAAAGACATCCTCTGGGACGAACCACGAGTTGCCGTCATCGTCGGTGACCCGCCACTGGCCCTCCCCCGCGACGTCCTCGCCCTCCTGGGTCGCCACCAGCTCCCCCGGCTTTGCGGGTCGCGCCCACACCTCGCCGGTGCGTTCGTACACATCCCCCTCGACCTGCGCGTAGGTGGCAGCGAAGGAGTCGGGTCTGATGCTCCAGGTGCGTTCCCCGGAACTGACGATCATGTCACCGGGTTCAACGCTCATGGGACTGCCGGAGTCGGTGGTCCAAGTCTCGGCCCGCTCGGCCACCCGGACCAGCCTGACCCGACCCGAACGGCGAAACCGGGCAGCTGCGTCCATACCCCGACCCTACGCCACCCAGGTTCGGTTCCGACCGCATCCTGTCCGTCAATTGGTGTTCATAAAGGTCCAACCGAGCTCAGGAAGACACCGTGTCGATGCATCCAACGAACCCCAGAGCTCCTCGAACGAGTTTCGGATTTCATTCCTGGACATCGCCACGAGCTGGATGAACGCTTCGGTTCCGGGTAGGAGTGATCCAGGCCGGTGATGATGTTCGACGATCCTCCGCGCTGGACACGGTGAACCGTCGAACGTCTTTCCGCCCAGAGTTCAGCTGGCGGCACCGACCTCCTCCTCGACGGTTCTGAGAAGCTCCTCTACGGTCATGACCTCGCCCTCCAGGACGTCCTCCACCTCCTCCTTGGAACAGACGGGACATCCCTTCACCGACTCCACCTTCGGCCAGACGCTCTGCGGCTGGAACTGGTGGGCCATGTCGTGGAACACGTCCGGGAAGAAACCCCAGTCCGGGGTGGTGGAGATCAGGCCAAGCACCCTGCTCTCAGCCAGCATCCGGCCCAGCCCCGCACCGGCCGGGCTGCCCGGGCCCGCGAGGAGACCAATCGCCAGCAGGGAGGCCACCGAGGTGACGAGATTGATGGACGCTCCCAGTCCGGACTCGGCGACGAGGCGCCCGTCCACCCCGTAGTTGGTGTCCGGTCGCTCCGACGTGGACAGCGCGGAGGTTCCGACGGCACAGGCCCAGCAGGGGGTTCTCGCCTCCGACACCGCGATCATGACCTCACCGGCCGCCGCCTTCCGGTACATGGCTGCCGCCACCTGCACGATCCTCTTCTCGTAGGCGGCCTTGGCCAGCGCGGCCTGTTCCGTCATGTCGTCGGTGGCCAGGACCACCAGGTCGACGCCGTCGAGGATGTCCTCCGGAGTGATCTCGCGCAGGAACCGGCGCGTCGTGGACACCTCCGTTTCGGGAGCGATCCCCCGCAGACGTTCGGCGAGCACCGCGACTTTCGCTCGTCCGACGTCCGCCCGGGCGTAGACGCTACGGGCCATGTTCGGCAGCGACACCTCGTCGGGATCCACCAGCACGAAGTGTCGGACACCAGAGCGCGCGAGGTCCTCGGCGATGCGGGACCCGACGGAACCGCACCCGGCGACGAGGACGCGACGCTCCCCCATGGAACCGACGAGCTCCACCACCCGGTCGAGGGGAGTGACTGGAAATCTGTTTGACGAGACCTCTAAAATCAGTGTGCCAAGGAGGTATCCACCAAGTGAGTGACCGTCTGTCTCTAACGCACGTTACAGGTCTGTCAATTGTTGGCACTGAGCATGAACAACAAGATACCTGGGATGAAGCTGGGGAATTAGCTTGGGTTTTGGATGGAGCAACAAGATTCACCAGCAAAGAGTCAACACAAGTAACCGATTGGGTTTCTCGCTTGAGCTCCGCGATAAAAACGAGTTATCGGAACACCCCAGAAGCGACTTTGAATGACATACTTGCTGACGCAATATTAAGCGCAGCAACTGACGGATCCACGTTCCACCCATCAGCCACAGTTGCAATGGTTCGTTTCATAGAGGGTGATGCAGAGTGGCTAGTACTTGGGGATGCCGCGGTACTAATTTCCTCGAGAAATGGCCAAGTAACCTGGGCTCAGGACAGACGAATTTCCAGAGTAGGCATGGAAGTACGAGAAGCCCGGAGAGAAGCTCGTCACGCAGGGGACGAACGTCGCGCATCAACCTTGACTATAGACTTGCTACGCTTAGAAGACGATCATCGCAACAAAAAAGGAGGGTTCTGGGTTGCCCAGACAAACCCCGATGCCGCATATCAGGCGATTTCAGGAATGACCCGTCAGGCCACCTCTGCAATACTTATGAGCGACGGTGTAGCGAACGAAATTCGATTGGGCCACCTAGGATCTTTCGAAAAGGCATCAGAACGAGCCTCCCAAGAACCAGAAAGCGTAATGCAAGAACTTCGGTCACTTCTAGTTAATCGCGGCGCACCCATCGACGACATGACCATGGTGGTCGCGCAGTGGAAATCTTGATTTCTCCCGCGGATTGGGCAGACTTGGTTGACTGGATAGAGCGCGTCTTAACAATCGGAACGCTACTGATAGCCTTAGGCCGCTGGACACATCGCGTCAACCAACGACATGTCGTGCAAAGTTTCTTCGGAGGAAGAACTATCAAGACGTACTTCCCGCTCAGAACCTTGGAAAATAGGACCGTAATAGCAGAAGCGGATTTCTTAGCAGCACAGCACTTGGCTGAATTCTTGTCAAAGTATCGAATAGATGTTGAGTTCGACTACGTCGCCCCCGATGGGATTATAAACTTGACACAGCCGGGAATCATCGCTATATGCGGACCAAAATCTTCCCCTATGATAGCAGATGCCTTATCGCACGACGATGCGATACACTTCAGCCAAATTGACGCCGGGGACTATGTTCTGGATAATCTTAAAACTGGAAAACGATATTCTTCAATGCATGATACGGCCGGAACCAGCGCCGACATAGGCTACTTAGCACGAAACGCTATAACCCCGGGTGCAAAAAGCACTTTTATCTCCATAGCAGGGGTCCATGCAGAAGGCAGCGCTATAATCGTCCGCCATCTATGTTCATACCGCACTATCAAGACCTTGCACAACAAGACAAAAGGGAAACTATTTTCATCAATAATTGGCGGACTGTATCAATGCGAACCACTAAAAGTGACCGACACTCGACTACTAGCCCTAGAGCTTCGCAACCGGGAAACTATCGACGTAAATCGACTTGCCGAAGTTACGGAACTACCCGACTGATTCACACTCCAATCGTGGCGCAATTACTTATCTAACAGTCTTCACACCTAGCGTAGTTAAACTTATTCACTACCATCTTTAAACGCGCCCGGCCAGGATTTTTCTGGCGGACACGCCGCCCGTGAATAAACTTCACTTTAGCCCTAATTGTGCCCGTTCCCCAAATAAAGTCAGATTCGGCGGCTGTGAGCCGCTCAACCATCGGCCCCGAAACAGTTACGCCAACCTTCGCATCAGTACATGACGGACGAACGCGGCCCTATGGTCCCGGGACGTGGGAAGACCCACATCGTCCGTCATGTCTTCACGACGGCGCGCAGCGGGAGATGAGGTGTTTGGGACGTGTTTCGGGCGATGCTCTGCGGCGCTGGTGACACTTCGCTGATCAGCGACGATTTCAAAAAGTTGGTCACCGCAATGGGAGGCGATCCCTGGCACTACCAGTCCGGGACCATTTCGTATCTCAACCATCCCCGTGCCGACTTCCGACGCAACTCGGCACGCACCGTCGCCGAGGCAGATGTGCTGGTGTTCGTGATCCTGGAACGTTTCGGTGAGATCTCCTGGGACACCGAGTTGCGGGAAGCGGTCGGCAGGGGGAAGGCGATCCTCATCCTGTGCCTGCAGACCACCTATCAGACCTTCCTGGAGGATCGGGGCCGGTCATCTGCCCTCGACCCACGCCTGTTCAGGCTCCTCCAGGAACTGGAGGTCAACCACTCGATGACCATCGTCCCGTTCACCCAGAACACCTTCCTGGACGTGCTGCGGCGCCAACTCTCGCAGCTGTTCCGGCTGAGCCTGTTGACGTTGGAGGAACGCCACCGCCGCGGCGCCATGACATCCATCCTGCGCAACCCAGAGTCGGCATCTCCCCACGATCTCGAGCTGATGCAGATCATCGCCCTGGACGAGCTGGAGGAGAAACGGCTGCGCAAGGAAGCAATCCTAGGTCTCGCTTCCCGTGACGGCGTAGACGACGAAACCCTCCTGGAGCTCGCAGGCAGCCTTGAACAGGGAGTTTCGCGGCTGGCCTTCGCGCAGCTCCCGCGGCTGGTCAAGACACGTCCGGTCTCCCTGTCCCTGCTCGAGGAACTGACCGAGCTGGCGGGGGATTCCGATGACGCGGGCCTGCCCCGGCGCCTCGTCGCCTCCCTCTTCAGCATCGACCCGGAGATCGCGGTGACGGTGCTCGTGGGCATGCCCAGCCTGGAGGTCGGCACACGCAGACGGATCGCGCAGTTGCTGTTCGAGCATCAGCACACCATCCGCTCCGTCATGCCGGAAGCCATCAAACTTCTGCGGCGCTGCATCACCGGAGACGGCGAACGCAACTGGTTGAAAAGAGCCAAGGCCCTGCTCGCCGACTGGGAGGGCGACGCCGCTCCTACAGCCACATCCTGAGACATCGGCACCCATCGCACCGCACCGATCCCAGGTGGGGGGCAAGTTACACTGGGTGTGAATCGCCTCCAGCGTGCCGAAACAGAAAGGGGGGCACGACGTGGAACAGGTTTCCGTTTTCGACATCACCGCTGCCCTCTTGAACCGGGCACCGGGCGGCGAACTGCCCACCCTGAAGCTGCAAAAACTGTGCTTCTACGTGTACGGCTGGTACGCTCACCTTACGGGGGAACAGCTGTTCCCCGAGACCTTCTACGCCATGGAGAAGGGCCCCGTGGTCGGGGAACTGCTCAGCGCCCACGCCGGTTTGAAAAAATTCACCCAAGAACAGCTGGCAGACCAGTTCACCGAACGAGAAGTCGATCCACAGCCCCTGAGCCCATACATCGAACGGATCGTCGATGCCGTCTGGGACAAGCACCGGAACACCCATTTCATGGATCTCGTGGATCAAACCCATGGCGAATCCGTCTGGATCACCGCTTGGGAGGGACGGCGCCCGGGATCGAAGCGAGGAAACCTGCCCGCCGAGGACCTGGTGGAGCATTTCCTCCTGAAGAAGCGGCCACCCCAGGAGCAGCTGGATCTTCCGTTGAGCCTGGTTTCCCGCATCTGTGAGGAAACCCTCGCCGAGGTCGACGCGCCGATCGAGTCGGCCACGCCATTCGTCGAGACCATCCGCCGTCTCCAGCAGGTGTCGTGACCTCCGTCGACGCCCTGCTGGAGCAGCAGGGCTACGTCTGTGAACTCCTCGGCGAGGAGCACTGGTTCATGAGCTTCGACGCCGGACCACGGGGAGCGGCGTTGACGGACTGGCTCAACGACCACGCTGCGGCGTATCACGCAGAGGGATTGTGCAAGGTCTGGATTCTGTGCCCGATCGACAATCCTTCCGACGTGCTCGGTTATTTCACCTTGTCCGCGCATTCGGTGGTAGTAAGCGACATAGGGAAGCGGGACCGGGCCGTTTCAAAAGACAACGCGAATCGCGTCAACAATTTACCTTCCCTGCCCGCGCAGCTCTTGGGAAAATTTGCCCTGGATGAATCCCTTCAGGGGAAAGGACTCGGAGAACTGCTGATGCTCGCGGTGTTTGATCGCTATTTACAAGCCGAGAAGACAATCGGCTGCAAATTCTTGATCGTGGAAGCTCGTGAGGAAGCGCTGGCGAACTACTACGCCACGCGTTACGGCTTCCGGCAGAACATGACCCCGCAGGGCGGGCTCACCGCCCTCTATCTGTCAACCGCGAACCTGCGCCTCCAGTACGAGCAGGCACTCAACATCGCCTGAGAGCTCCTCCTCACCCTTGGGGGAGCACGTAATCCGTCCCGCGTGAGGGTTTCGCATCACTCCCCCTCCCTCGGTAGTCTCGCCGCCAGTAGGTGCACCCACACGACCACGAAGCCGGCTGCGACTGCGGGCGCCACCCACCAGTCGCGCAGCCCCGGACCTCCCTTGGTGGTGAACCACCACACCGCCACCGCCGACCCTGCGACGTGTCCCGCGACCGCCACCTTCAGCACCGCCCCGGGATCGACGACACGGGTGCCGTTGATGGCGCGTTCCACGCATGCCGCCGTCGTCACCAGGCCGAAAGCCACCGCCCACAGGGTCAGTTCCCGCCAGCCGCCGCCCTGCCCCGGGCTGTACTGGGTACCCGCCCACAGCTGGGTGAGAAACACCAGAGGCCCGTACAGCAGCACCCATCTCAGCGCCACCCCGATCCCCACCGACACAGCGTTGTTCATTTCTTCCTCGCTTTCCGTTCGTCACACCCTCCGCTGGCCGTCAGATACGAGTGGACGAGACCCGCCCCGCCGGCGAAGAGAGGAGTTCCGATGTCTCGAACCTGTCCCAGGTGCGGCCACTACCTTGGTTCCGCGACCGTCTGCGCCAAGTGCGCGTCCAGCCAGCCGCTGGTCTCCCGGCCCCGGCGTACCCCGCCGCCACCGCCGCCCGCGGCGCCGCAGAACCACTCCGCGCCGGAAAGCCCCGCCTCGCCGCCCCGCCACCAACCCACCCCCTCGGGTGGTTCGGGCCTGTTTTCCGTGCGTGGCACCGTCAGCGACGGCGGCCCCGTCAACATCTCCTGGGCGTGGGGTGTGATGCCGGTGCGCCTGCTCCTGTGGACCGCCACCCTCGGATTGCTGCTCACCAAGGGCCAGCGGCTGATCGTCGCGGGCGTCACCAACCTGACGCTGACCTTCCTGCCCCTGATCCTGGTGGCCCTGTTCGGTTTCTGGCTCCTCCAGAAGATCGGGCTGGGCGGCTTGCCCGGTTGTCTCGGGTCGATCTTCGGCGGCACCGTCAGCAAGGGCACCGACATCGGCATCCGCGGTATGTTCCGGCCCCGGCCGGGCTGGCGGTTCGTCGTCGACCACGCCAAGGGCCAGGAGTCCGTCCGCCTCGCCGCCGATGTTCCCCTCCACGAGGATCATCTCGTGGTGGTCCACGGCCCGAGGTTCGGGGGCACTCGCGACGCTTGGCTGATCCAGGGCATCTCCCCCGTTTCGTTCACCCGTCTGGGCCGGGGGCTCGTAGGCACCGTCGTGCGGCTGGCGCTGCTGGTTCCGGTGTGCGTCTGGCTGTTGGGCCTGTGACCTCATCGCCGTCTCCTGCGGTTCGCCCACCAGACCCGGATGCCCGCACCGGCGTCCCTCACAGCGGTGTCCACCGTGTTCGTGATCTCCTCGGGCAGTTCGAGCTCGTTGATCTGGAGTTGTTCCTCGAGCCACTGCGAGGCCACCTCCCCCACCCGCCACTTGACCGCCTCGACGGCGACGGCGCGGTTCAGCATCATCCCGACCTCCGCCATCGCCTCCCGCGACATCGGGATGCGCACACCGCAGGCGGCGGCCTCCTCGAGTAGCCGACGGGCCAGGTCGCACTGCTCATCGCAGCGGTCCGCGGCCCCCAGCCCGGCCCCTGCGGCCGCTTCCGCCCGCTCCGCGGCCCGGCCGGCCAGCCGGGTTTCCTCGTCGCAGTCCCGCAGCGACTCCCGGACCCGCTCCAGGTGCCGGCCCGCCAGGTTGCTGGTCTCCTCCGCGGCGACGATCCGTTCCTGCTGGGAACCGGAGGCCGCCAGCTGCTGGTCCAGGGCCTCCAGGACAGGTGCCAGCCTTTCGCCGCGGAACCGGTCGGCCCGGGTGTCGCCCCAGTGCTGCCGCAGCTCCTCCCCGGCCCGGCGGAACTCGTCGGCCACCCGCCGCAACCCGGTGTCCCTTGCGTTCACGACATGCCCCGATCCATTTCCCGCAGGATCTCGACGACCTCGTCCAGCGACGCCTCCGCCGCGACTCCCCGTTCCCCCACCAGGCCCGACGCCCGTTCCTGGACCCGCAACTGTTCTCGCGCCGCGGCGGCGTGATCCTCCGCTGATGTCGTCGCCTGCCGGGCCTGCCACAGCGCCGAATCCGCCAGCCGCCGGGAGTCGTGGGCCCGCTCCAGGTGTCCCGCCCCATCGGCGTGTTCCTCCTGCGCCACGGCGGTGTCGCGTTCGGCCTCGGCGGCGGCCGCCCGGGCGCGACCCGCGGCCTGGTCGGCTTCCCGGCACGCCTCCACCGCGGCGGCGCACGCCTCGACCAGCTCCACCACCCGTTCGCGGCGCCGCAGCAGCCGTGCGCGGCGTTGCCCGCCCGCGGTGCGCAGCTCGGCGTCGATCCGTCGCCGCTCGGCCTCGGCGGCCGCCAGCCGGGCCGCGCAACGCTGCGTCATCAAACCGACGACCTCCTGGACCCGCCGGGCCCGGGTCGTCGCCCCTCCGGCCCGTTCCCGGGTCTCCGCCACCTGCTCCGAGACATCGTCGAGGGCCTTCTCCTCGCGCTCCAGGCGGGCCGCGGTCTCCGCGGCGGCGTTGCCCGCGCCGGTGGTGTTGGCGCGCAGGACACTCAGGGCGTCGTCGAGTCGCCGCTGCGCCAGCCGGGCTGGTTCCAGGCGGGAACTCGACCCGGCCCGGGCCGCGATCACCCGTTCCCGGAACTCGCGCAGTCTCCCGGCCAGCACCGCCGGTTCCGTCACGACATGCCCCGATCCAGTTCGCACAGAACATCGATGCGGTAGTCGAGGAGCTCGATAAGCGGCGAGATCCGTTCCGCGTAGGTGTCGAACGCGGCCGCGACGCGGGCCCATTCCGCCTCGAACTGCCTGGCCCCCTCGCCCCGCCACACGCTCTTCAGCTGCGCGTAGGCGACGGTGAGGTGGTGGAAGGCGCCCGCGATCGCGAGACGCTGGGCTATGAGGGAGTCGCGGTAGCCCCTGAGCTTCTCCGCCACCACCGAGGGGTCAGCCATTGAAGTACCTTTCCACCTGGATGCGTTTGCCGTCGAGGAAGTCGACGAACCGGGGTGCGTCGTTCTCGGCGAAGTCGACGAGCGGACCCGTCAGCGCCGCCACCTGGGCCTGGAACCGTCTCTGGAAGGAGTCCTCCCAGATCCCCCTCAGTTCTGATTCCGCGTCGCGCAGGGCGATGTTGACCTGCCGCAGGTGCTGGGTGAAGGCCTCCAGTTCCGGCAGAAAAATCCGTAGCTGTTCGCGCAGCTCGTCCATGTTCAGCTCCTTCCGAGGTTAGTGAGCGCCCCACCGAGACCGGGACCGGCGACGTAGGGCAGGAACCTGATCGCCACCCCTGCGGTCGCGTCGCCGTAACCCATCCGGGCCGGTCCGGCGATCAGGTCGTCGCTGTCAACGCGATGCCCCTGCTGGTCGCCCAGGAGGGCGTGGGAGTCGGTTTCCGACAGCTGGCCGTAGAAGCGGTGGGTGAACTGGTTCATCTGCTTGTCCGGCCACACCTGGTTCCAGGCCGCCCGCGAAGTCGTCGCGCAGACCACGTGGATGCCGTACGCCGGTCCCGTCTCGGTGAGACGTTTCAGCGCGGTGGCGGCCTCGGCCGGTTCCGGGCCGAAACGACCCTCTGTGCTCTGGAACTCGCGGAGCCGCTCCAGCCCGGCGGCCGCCAGCACGACGGTGTCCTCGTCGGCCAGCGCGTCGACATCCATCGCGACCCGCGTCTCCAGCAGGGCGGTGGCCTCGGCCACCAACTCCGCGGCCCGGGCCCCGTTCGTGGCCTGGCGGAAGCCGTGGCCGTCGCAGGCGAGAAGCCGCTGCAACTGGTCGGTGAGGGCACCCCGCCACGGGTCGCCGGCGCGGGCAGGCAGCCTCGAGAGCAGCCACAGCGAGAATCCTGCGGGTTGCGTGGTGCGCGACCAGGTCGCGATGCCGGTCTGCATCACCCCGACGAGCACCTCCGGGTGTTCGCAGATCACGGCGACGTTCTGTTTCGCGGCGCGCCGGATGACGGCGTGGGCCGTGCCGTGGATGGTCATGGTGCGGCCCGCGATGAAGGCGGCCGGGTTCTCGTGGCTGGGCCAGCTGGCCGCCCCGAGACCTCCCTCGGCCGCCGGCCGGGTCGCCCAGGAGGTCACCGCCTCGCCCCGGGGGATCCGCGCCAACCCCTTCAGGGCGGGGTTTTCCGCCGCCTCGGGGGCCTGCTGGCCGTCGAGCACCAGTGGGGTCCGTCCGTCGCCCCGTGCCGCGAGTGCGTCGATGATGCGGGTCAGTTCGTCGCCGGGCAGGAAACCCACCCGGCCCGCGACGTGCGGGGCCTCACCCAGGTTGGTGTTGACCACGACATCGCCGGCTTTCTCGCAGTGTTCGAGGATCAGGCGGCGACCCGCCTGGTCGAACTCGGCGATGTTGGTGATGGTGTCCTGCGCCATCCGCAAGGAGACGCGGGTGTCGACATTGGCGAACAGGGCCTCCCGGTTGGTCATCCCGGAGGCGTGGAAACGCTGCGAGGCCAGCACCAGGTGGATACCGACGGCCCGACCGCGGGAGACGATGTCCCACAACACCTTCTCGATGTCGCCGCGGTGGTCCTGCAGGTAGGCCTGGTATTCGTCGATCACCACCACGAGCCGCGCGAGCCCGCCACGGGCGGCGTTGGGAAGCTGGTTGATGTTCTGGACGTTCCTGCTGGCGAACAGGCCGTTGCGCCTGACCAACTCCGCCTGGACGTCGCGGATGACGCCCTCGGCGAGTTCCCGCGGGGTGTGGATCGCCACCGCCTGGGCGTGGGGAAGCCGCCGGTACGACTTCATCTCGGCGCCGTCGCGGCCGTCAATAAGGATGAACTGCACCTCGTCGGGCGAGTAGCGGGCGGCCAGACTGGTGATGATGACGTGCAGCAGCACCGACTTGCCGGAACCCGGCGTCCCGCCGATCACCATGTGGGTACGCGACTGGCCCTCCGGGTTTATGCCCATGACCAGGTCGATGGGGTTGTCGTGGACATCGGCGCCGATCCGGGCGACGGCGGCGCCGCGGGCCTCGCCACCCCACCAGGTGGCGGGATCGGTGGGGTTGACATCGCCCCAGCCGAGATTGATGATCCTGCGTTGCGGCAGGGCCTCGGCGATCCTGGCGGTCAGGGATGCGGGCGGTGGGGCGTCGATCCCGGCCTCGATGCGACCCCAACTCCCGGTCGCGGTGCCGTCGTCCCGCACGTCGACGACGACGGGACGGGTGACCTGCAGGTCAGTTGAGGTGGGGGCTGCGGCGGTGAGGTCGTGGTGGAGAATGAGCTGCGCGTTGCGCAGCTGCGGGATGCGGTTGAGGTATTGCACGGCCTGGTGGGAGAAACCGCGCGGGTAGTCCATGGCGAAAACGACGTGACGGCGGGTGTTCCCGTCGCCCTGCGAGTCGGCGTGGGCGGCCTCGAAGGCGGGTTTTCAGGTCGGCGCCGGCGTCGGTGCTGCGGGCCGCAACCCCGGGTAGTAGGGGGCGTTCGGGGAAGCCGTGGCCCTCCCGGAACGGGTCGATGAGATGCAGGACGACGTCGCGGCCCATTGCCGCGGCGAACCGTACCGCCAGCCCCCGCAGGACATCGTGGGCGTGCCGGGCGGCGGACTCGTCCTCGCTGGTCAGGATGACGGTTCGGCCGGTGAAAACCGGGACGGTGGCGGGCAGGTCGTCGAAACCTCCCACGCTGGTCCTGCCGATCCTGAGTTCGGCGGGGAGCCGCAGGTCGGGGTGCCAGTCGTCCCAGCGGACGGAGTCCCAGTTGTCGTACTCCTCGGGGCGCCCGGCCCGGGCCAGGTCCTGGATGCGTCGACCGAGGTCGGTGGTCATCGCCCTGGCCTCGGCCAGGTGGCTGATCAGCGCGCCGCTGGAGGCGGCGTAGTGGTCGCGGATCCGGTTGGTTCCGTCCCGGAGGGCGGCTCGCAGCTGCGCCAGTCTGGCCCGGGCGTTCACAGCAGCCCCTGCCCGATCACGACCAGCAGCACGATTCCCGCCAGCAACCCCAGCAGCACCCACTTGCCGCGTCGCTGCCGGGCCTCCAGGGCGGCGTCGGCTTCCACCGCGGGAAGCTCCGCCCGGACCAGTTCCATCTCCTCCTCGATCCGGACGATGGCGGCCAGCTGTTCCTCGATGTGGTCCAGCGCCCGCCCTGGCTCCCCCCGGTACTCCTTGGGGGCGAGGCCCGGAAACTCCGCGTCGAGCGCGGCCAGTGGTTCCGCGAACTCCAGCACCCGCGAGTCGTCGGGAACCCGCCCCAGCAAGTCGAAAACAGTCATGACCAACCTCCACCGGCATCTGACGGACGAAACCAGGTCCGCGGAACCCCACGAACGGGAGGTCTTCTTGGCGATCACCCGGTTGCGCAGCACTCAAGCCGGTTTTCGCCCCTCCGGAGGCGATTTTCGGGATTGAGTGCTGCAAAACCGTGAAACATCACGCCGTCGAGGAACGCTACGACCACCAGAGCGGCTTGGATCGCTCCATCGCACACTCTTGGAACACGCCGATCAAGGGGTCGGGATCTGGCTCCCCGCCCCCAATCTGTGGGGCGCTCAGCGACGATGCGTAGTTCCACAGTTCCGGATCGACGCGGGTGAAGTCGAGGTCGAACCGGGACCGCTCGGCAACGTGCTGCATGAAGACCCTGGTTGCGCGGCCGTTACCATCCCGGAACGGGTGGGCATGGTTCAAGTAGGCGAAAACCAAGGCGGCTGCAGCCCCGAATCGTTCCCGGTCAAGCTCACCCCACCGGAGTTCGGTTGCCGCGTACTGCGCACTACCCAAGTAGTTCTCGATCCCCCCGTCGCCGCAGTCCGCAAACCGGCTCCAGCCCTTGCTGATGTTGACGGTACGGAACTGCCCGGCCCATTCGTAGACGTCCTGGAACAGATACCCGTGGATCGAGCGAAGGTGATCCACACCACAGGTCCGCGGAACCTCCGTTTCCCCTTCGCGCAATTCTCGTTCACGCAACTTCACGACGTCGTACTCGACTTGACGCAGAACCTCCGGGTCTCTGATGCCCAGCAGGTTCCGCAACGTTCCCGACTCCGCATCCGGGTCATAGGTCTCCGGATCGAAATAGTCCTCCCAGTCCCAGAACCTCGGGATCATCGTGCGGGCCGCCCGACCCGTGCCTCGGCGCGAGCGATCGCCCGGGCAATGAACTCCTCATGCGTGATCTCCCCACGTGTACGTGACACAAGATCGGCGACACCCTCACGGGTAGGCACATCCCCCTCAAGCTGACTTGATGCACACGCAGCACGCAGTCCCTGTATCCGCTGCGGGCTCAGACCTTCGAACAGTTCGGGCCACTCGGCCACCACGTCAATCATGCGACCCATGACGTTTCCCTCCCGCCTCTCGTTGGTCAATCCTGACACTCTCGGTCTTCCGAGGCGGGATCTGGCTCCCCGATCACAGGTGCAGGCGGCCCCGGGCGGCCCGGCCGAACCCCTCGTTCATCAAACACGATCAGCCCAGCATCTTGCGCAGCTCCTGCAACACCGCGTGCTGGCTTCCCGAGTCCTCGGCGAAGTCGTCGTTCAGGGATACCGATGTGCATGATCTTCAGCTTGTCGAGTTCGACGTGCCGGGTCGCCTCCTCGTGGAAGGCAGCGACGATCACGTCGACGATCTCCTCCACGTCCAGTTCCGAGGTGTTCACTTCCGTCGCCCAGGAACCGTCCTTGACGGAGGTGTCGAGACCACCGGAGGACACGAGTCCGGCCCGTTCTCCCACTGGAAGCGAAGTCAAGACCTTGGACATGTTTCCTCCTCGAAAAGCAGCGCACGGAGGTTTTCAAACAGAACCCGCCCCGTATTTCTTGGGTTGGTCCTGTCCGTCAGTACTTCCTGGAGCCCACGAGAGGGAGGCTGGGATGAGTTCTGGATGGAGCGAATATGTGGTCGAATCGGCGGAGGCCAAGGAGCGGCGCCTGCTGGCCGCGGCAATTGCCCGGCGTGACGGCCTGCTGTCAGATCTGGCGGGCATCACCGGTGAGCTGCGCTCCCTAGGTCTTCCGGCCATCGCGGATTTCGGTCCCGCCCCCGGCACGTCGGAGGAGGTCGAGGCCCAGTGCGGGGAGCTTCAACGCCTGATCTCCGAGGCCCGCTCCGGGATCGAGAAAGAACTTGCCCGGCGGCAGCAGGACACCGCCAGACGCCAACTGGCCGAAGCGATTTCCGGGTTCACGGTCTCCCCGGAGATCGCCGCGGCCCTGGCCGAGAAAACCAGCACCAGGAATGCGGAACGGCAAACCGGACCGCGACCCACCGAACTCGCAGACCTCGCCCGTGATGTCGTCGAGCGTCAGCTCGTCGCCGACCCCGCCGTCTCCGAACAGGCAGCGGAGGCACTGACCGCTTCCCCGGAGCGTTCGAGGATGCTGCTGCGGCTCCTCCGCGACGAGGTGGACAGCCGCAACGCCCGCCACCGGGAAGCCCTGCGGGCGGCCGAACAGCAGCGAACCGCCGCGCTGGAATCCGAGGCCGAAACGGCCGCCCGGTGCGCCGAGGAGGGTTTCGTCGCCGACGCCGTGCGCGCCAGCCTCCAAGCAATCGGCTACCAACCCACTCCGCTCCTGGCCGAAGGGGCAGAAGACGCCCTCATCGTGACCCACGCCGCGTTTCCCCAGCACGCAGTAATGGCCCGGACCCGCACGGGCCGCATCGAACTGGACGCCCTGCGCATCGCAGGCCCGGCGGACACCGCCGCCGACACCCAGGCGGAAAAGGCTCTCTGCGACGCCCTGGCGGCGTTCCGCGCCGAGCTGGAGAAACGCGGCATCCGCCAGAACCGGGTAAGCCATCTCCCCGCGGGGCTGCGGCCGCTCGCGCACCAGCAGGTCACCCGCAGGGCCACTGAGCAGCGTCGCACCACCGAGCAGGAGCAGCGGCGATGACCGCCCCGGCAGCACCTCGGGAGGAGCAACCCGAATCCCTCCCCACCTGGCTTCGCGAGGTGGATGTCGCTCTGCCCTCCTACCCGCACATCGTGTTGACGGGGGACACCACCGACCTCCATCTGCTGCCCCTGGGTCATCTCGAAACCCGGCAGGCACTGTGCCACGTCCTGACCGCCGCAGGATTCCCCGCGGTGGCGGCCTTCGATCCCGTGGACGGGCTGAGCCCCCTCTCCGGCGACCTGCACCCCCTGCAGGAGGCCACCGCCCGGGGTCTCAACGTCACGGCTCCCGTGCAACCGCCGAACGGGAACATCGACGCCGCAGCCGGGCAGCTCCGTGCCGTGCTGGCAGCGATGATCGCCCCGGAACCCCCGTGCGCGCTCCTGATCTCCGGGGCGGCCAGGCTGGCACCGGGAGGAAACGTCCAGGACGGCAACCTCCACTCGGTGATGGTGATGGCCGAGGCGCACGCCTCCCGAGTGGCCCCGCAACGGTTGAACGGCCCCCACAGGGCGCTCCTGTACCCCACCGTGTTCTGGCTGCTGGACCAGCCCAACGACCTGCCCGCCTGGTTCGTCCGGCGACCCGAGGTGCGCACCATCTCGGTGCCCCACACCACCGCCGCGCAGCTGGAGGATTTCGCCCGGCGGATCCTCACCCCGATGCCCGCCCTGCAGGAACTCACACCGCCGCAGCGCCAGGAGGTGTTCCAACGATTCGCCGACGCCGCCGGCGGACTGAGCCTGCGATCCATCCCGCTGATCACCCGAGTGGCCCTGGACCAGGGCATTCCCTTCACCCGGATCGAGGACGCGGTGCGGTTGTTCCGGGTCGGCATCCCCGACAACCCGTGGCACGCACCCGGCCTGCGGGACAAGATCCGCTGGGCGGCAGGCGAGGTCCCGGACCCGAGTGGTGCGCGTGAGCCCCTGGAACGCCAGGTGCTGGGGCAGCAGGCCGCCATCCGCAAAGCCCTCGACGTCCTCATCCGATCCACCACCGGCCTGACAGGGGCGCAGGTGCGCCGCCCGGGAACCCGTCCGCAGGGGGTGTTGTTCTTCGCGGGCCCGACGGGGGTGGGCAAGACCGAACTGGCCAAGGCCCTGGCGGCGCTGGTGTTCGGCGAGGGCGACACCTTCATCCGTTTCGACATGTCCGAGTTCTCCTCGGAGGCCTCCGAGGCGCGGCTCATCGGGTCGCCGCCCGGTTACATCGGTTCCGACGCGGGCGGTGAACTCACCAACGCCATCCAGCAGCGTCCCTTCACCGTCGTCCTGTTCGACGAGATCGAGAAGGCCCACCCCCGGATCCTCGACAAGTTCCTGCAGATCCTGGAGGACGGCCGCCTGACCTCGGGCACCGGTTCCACCGTCCACTTCGGTGAAACCCTGATCATCTTCACGTCAAACCTGGGGGTGTATCGCCGGGATCCGTCGACCGACCAGATGGAGTGCCTGGTTCCGCGCGAACCACGGCTGCCCTACCGCGACTTCGAGCGCCGCATCGTGGATTCCGTCCGCCAGCACTTCACCACCCACCTGGGCAGGCCGGAGATCCTGAACCGCATCGGCGAGAACAACATCGTGGTCTTCGAGTACATCTCCGACGAGGTCAGCGACCAGCTGGTGGACAAGTTCCTCGGCAACGTCACCCGCAACGTCGCCGAACAGACCGGGGTTCGCCTGGTCGTCTCCGACGACGTGCTGACCGTCCTGAAAACGAACGCCCGCCGCGGCCTGGACTTCGGGGGTCGCGGGGTTTCGACGGCGGTGGAGACCATGTTCGTCAATCCGCTGGGGCGCCACCTGATCTGCCTGCCCGCCGGGGTCACCGAGTTGCGGATCACCGCCATCGACCAGGCCGACGACGGCCACTGGCGGCTGGAGACCACGTGTTGATCTCGCGCCTGGCCCACCCGGTGCGGAACCTGGGTTTCGGCACCCGCGCCGGAATCTGGACGCAGGGCTGCACGTTGAGATGCGCGGGCTGCATGTCGCGCGACACCTGGGGGTTCCGCGCGGACCGGGAACTGCCCGTCGAGGAGATCGGAGCCTGGCTGCTGGCCCTGCCCGGGGAACTCGACGGCGTGACCGTCAGCGGCGGCGAACCCACCGAGCAGCCCGAGCTCCCGGGGTTGCTGGTGATGCTGCGTTACCTCGGGAAGGCCCGCGGGGAGGACTGGGACCTGCTTGTCTTCACGGGACTCGAGGAGGATGTCGCCGCCCGGGAGCATCCTTGGCTCGGTGAGCTGGCGGACGTCGTGGTGGCGGGCCCTTTCGTGCAGGAACTGGCCGGGGACCACTGGCTGCGTGGCTCCGGCAACCAAGTGCTGCTGCGGCACACCCCCCTGGCCGGGGAACGCTACCCGGGTCCCCCACGCGAACGTCCCGGCCTGGATTTCGCCGTCGCCGATGGGCAGCTGTGGTTGACAGGAATCCCGCGCCCGGGGGAACTTGAAGATCTTCACGATCACCTGTCGACCGACGGGATCCATCTCAGGCAGACATCGTGGAAAGGAAACCGGCATGGCACAGACCTGCCCCAGCTGCGGGGCGACCTATCAGGACGACAGGGGTCTCTGCCCCAACGATCTCACCCTGATGACCACCCACGAACCAAACCAGGTGCCGATTACGGAACCGGCGCCGGAGGTCGCGGCGATTCCTGATGCCGTCCGCACCGTCCCGGTACGCCAGTGCCGGATCCGGCTGGCCGGCGTCGAACAACCCGTTCCCCACGCCCCCGGGGTACTGCTCGGCAGGGCGCTGCATTCCCCGTTCGGCGCCACCCTGGAAGGGCTCGGATGGACCAACATCAGCACCCAGCACTGCGTGCTGCACTCAACCGATGCGGGAGAGGTCGAGGTGATGGACCTGGATTCCAGCAACGGAACCTTCGTCAACGAGATCCGGATCCCGCCCAACACCCCCCGGGTGCTGCGACCCGGGGATCAGCTGCGGCTGGCCATGAACCGGAAGGTGGAACTGTTGTGGGACTGAAACTGAAGGTCGGCGTGGCGACGGACAAGGGACTGGTCCGCGAACGCAACGAAGACGCGGCGGCGGTGGACGGCTGGCTCCTCCAGCACGACCACGGCGCACCCACCGAACTGGTGCTGGACGACTCCAGGGTGCACCGGCTGGCGGTGTGCGACGGGATGGGTGGGCACCTGGGTGGGGCGACGGCATCACTGATGGCGGCGCAGGAGCTGACTCGGATCGACGGGCCGGAGGTCCCCGACCACGTCAACCAGGTCTCGGCGCGTCTCGTCGCTGCCGGCCACGAAGACCCCGCCCTGTTCGGGATGGGCACCACCGCAGTGCTGCTGGAAACCTCCCCCGACGGCCGGGGTTCGGTGTTCCACGTCGGGGATTCCCGGGCCTATCTGGCCGATCCGGAGCTGATCCGTCTGACCTCGGACGACCGCAGCAGCGCCCACCTGCCTCTGCTCACCCAAGCCCTGGGGGGCAACGATCCGCGGCCCCTCGATGTCCACCGCTACGGTCTGTCCCTTCACACCGGTCAACGCCTGCTGCTCTGCAGCGACGGCCTGGTGGACATGGTCTCCGACGGGGAGATCGAAACCATCCTGGCCAGGCCGGATGCGCCAGCCGCCCTGGTCGGGGCCGCGAAACGCGCCGGGGGCCAGGACAACGTGACGGTTGTGGTGGTGGAGGTGCTGGACTCCCCTGTCGAACGGATCAGTCCCGACGACCTTCACCTTTGAGCCCGCGGCCCTCAGGCGTCGGATTTCTTCCTGGTGAACGCCCAGCGGATGTAGAGGGAAGCCACGTAGAGCAGCAGCGCGAGGATCGCCAGTCCGCCTGGGGAGAACACCCCGCCCGGGGAGAACCATCCGTTCGGGGAATAAGAGCCGAAGGTGTTCTCGGGGCAGATGAACCTGACGGTGCAGGACACCGTCCAGGCCTCCCAGAAGACGTGCTGGATCGGGTAGTACCACTGGCCGACGGCGTGCAGCACGGCGGCCAACGTCATGATCGCCGCCGGCACCCCGGTTCTGTAACCCTTCACGCGGAGCGCGGGCCAGACCAGGATGATCATGGCCACCACCACCAGCGCCCACCACGCGACGGTGCTGAGCCACACCTGCCAGGATCCTTTCCAACCTGCGAAGAGAGCGGCCGCGGCAAACACGATGAGGGACGGGCAGACCACCGTGAGGACCATCATCTCGCGTTTTTCCTTGAGGCCATCCGGAACCGGTTCGCTGCCTCGGCGGGTGTACATGATGACGGCGGCATAGCCTGCGGTCGCGATCAGGCCGGCGACGGCGGGCCATTCACGGGGGTTGTTGCTCAGGAGCGTCAGGCCCATGGCCTGGAGCGGGGATTGGCCACTCCAGGACGTGTACATCCACGGCGAGCCCGCGACACCCAGGATCATGAAGGCGAACTGGAGAACGCTCACCGCGCCGGGCGCGAACCCGGCGCGCCCGGCGGCGGGCGCACACCCGAGCAGCGTGACGAGCAGCGCCACCAGGTAGGTCAGCCCGGAGCGCCAGAAATCCGGCTCCCCCAGGAGGTACTCCTGAAACGAATTCCCCAGTTGCAGCGCGTACCACAACTGCCACAGCCCGGCGATGCCGAGGAACGGCATGATCAGCGCCTTGAGGTTCGGGCCGCGACGCTGCCGTCGCCGTTGCAGCTCCGCCTCACGTTCCTCGGCTTCCCTGCGTCGTTTTTTCTCTTCCTCGGCGGCTTTCCGGGCCTTGATCTCGGCCGCCTGCCTCTCGGCTTCCGGAAGCGAGGCGAGGAGCGCCAGGCCACGGCCGACGGTGGCCGGCTTCTCGAACAGATCGTTGAACCACGAAACCTCCCGGAGCGCGGGTTCGTTCCTAACGGCCCGTTTCACCCTGGGTTGCAGCCCGGCGACAGCTTCCTGACTGAACGTGGCCTGCCAGGAATGGACCAGGCAGATCTCCTCCGCCTTACCGGCGTAGGGGACGGCGGACGGCAGGGCGTCCGTGGTTTCCTTCAGGGTTGTCCTCCACTGGTGGTCGAGGCCGGTGAGCACCGTGTTGTTCGTGATCTCTCCGAAATGCCGGAGCACGTTGCGCTGCTGGAACTCCGCCAGGAGGGCCGCCTGGCCCGCGGCCTTGGTGAGCCCGGCCTCGCTGGTCAGGTCAATGCCACGGAACACGGCCCGCCCGTCACCGACGAGAGCCGTTGCCAGCAGGGCGGCGGTCAGTTCCGCCCTCATCACCGGGGAACCGGCGGCGATCCGTTCCACCAGGGGAGCCGCGTTCGTGCCCGTCACCCAGGCGACCAGTTCCTGCAACCGCACTCCTTGGCCGATCTCGGCCCAGTTGTTGCTGCGCCGGATCGCCTCGCCCAGTGGCTTCTCCTCGTGGAAGATTTCACCGTCGAAGGAGAATCCGACCCGTCTGCCCTTGGGGTGGTCCGTGCCGCGTTTGACCTCCGGGTCCCCGCCGGCAAGCCATTCCTTCACCTGCACATAACCCCACCGGTGCCTGAGGGACCGGGTCAGCAGGCCTTCCGCGAGGTTGCGGATGCGTTTGTCCCCGAGGTCATCCAGGTGGTCCAGCGGAACTTCTTCGGTGGACAGGAAGTCACGCAGGCGTTCCCGGGAGCGGCAATCCTCCGGCAAGCCATCAAACGGGTGATACCCGGCCGCGAGCTCGGCGACGATGATCCCGAGCGCCCACCAGTCGCTTTCGAGCCGCGACGACGAGGCTCCCTCCGGCGGCTGGTACAGGTGGGTGCCCTGACCGAGACTGGTGATCCGGTCTCGGCCCTCCATGTCACGGGCGAGCCCGAAGTCGGTGAGCACAAGGTCGAGGGGTTCCCTGGAGCGGACCAGGATGTTCTGCGGTTTCACGTCGCCGTGGTACATCGGATGCATGGATTCGATGGCTTCCGACACCTCCCGGACCACCTCGTGGAGCATCTCGGATGACATCGGTTCGCCCCCGGCCAGGGTTTCGAGGGTTCCGAGGGGACACAGTTCCATGACCTCGATGTGGAGCCCGTTCTCCTCACGTCGCTCGTAGAGATCGACGGTGTGTTCGCGACGGAAGTGCTGTTTGTGTTTCTCGTCGCCGATCTCGAAGGCGTAGTGCGGGACGACGTGGTAGATCTTGATGGCCACCTCCCGGTCGTGGCGCCGGTCCAGGGCGCGGTAGACGGTGGCCTCGCCACCCCCGCCGAGACGTTCCCGCAGCTCGTAGTCGAGGGCCATGCCGGGCTGGAGCCTGTGATCGACCCGGCTCGCCGGGGCTGTCATCCCCGGATCCAGGGTGGTTCTCGCAGGACCTCCGGGCACCGGGTCCAGGGTTGTGGAACGCGGCTCCGCTTGAGCGCCGGGATCCAGGGTGGTGCGGCCCGGTTCCCCAGGCACGTCGAGGGTGGTTCTCACCGGATCCTGTTCGCTCATCCTTCGCTCCTGACCTGGTTTCTAGCTTTTCTTTCGGAAATGACGGACAGCAGCGGGCGCGACCACCCCGGGGCCGGGAGGGACCCCGGGGCTTTACCCGGTTTTGCAGCACTCAACCCGGTTTCAAGCCCTGTGAGGGGATTTTTCGAGTTGAGTGCTGCGCAACCGCGCATCCGGGCATCAGCTGCCACTGTTTCCCGGTCCCCTCTCCGCGCGTTCCTCCAGCCAGCGCGTCAGGAAATCCGAGGTCGCGGCCTCGCGCGACCTGCCCGGGCCCCCGGGCAGACTGTCGGCGACCCGCACCAGCGACTCGTAGGTGAGCTGCTCGGCGCCCGCGTCCTTGAGCCCGAACCGCTCCCGGGTCAGCTGCTCGACGCTCCGCCTCAGCCTCGAGACACCCCCCGCGACCTTCCGCTGGTTGTGGTCGACAACGAGTGTGAACGGGTCGGTGAAACCGTCGCCGACGTTGAGGCTCACCGCCGCCGTGAGCCGTTCCAGCCGGGTCAGCGACGTACCGGGCCACCGGCCGAGCCGCGCCAAGGCCGCGTCGGCCTCCCGGATACCAGTGCGGAACACGACGACGTTGTTCGTCGAGGCCAGCACCGCCTCCCGCAGCGACCCGGTCAGCTGCTGCAGGTTCTGGTGTGCCACGACCACGCCGACGCCGTACTTGCGGGCCTGCGTCAGGATGCGGGGCAGCAGCCCGGAGGCGAACAGGTGGGCCTCGTCGACAATCAGGAGGTGCGGCTGGTCGCGTCGCCGCCGTTTCGACAGCGCCTCCCAGTGCTTGGCCAGCCACATCTCGCCCAGCAGCTGGGCCGACAGGTCGCCGAGGGTGGTGGAGGCCAGGTCGATGAGCAGCCGGGAACGGTCGTCGAGAACCTCGACCACGTCGACGGCGTCCCTTCCGCTGGCGAGGATCCCGCGCATCTGCGACGACCCGACCAGCCTCTGGAACTTCGAGACCACCCAGGTCACCGATTCCCCGTACTCCTCGGGGCGGCGGCTGTGGAGGGAGTGAAGTTCCCGCGACACCTTGGGGTCGGCCCGGTCCAGTTTCCGGGCCAGCTCCGCCAGGCGCCTCTGATCAGTGGCCATGTCGGGGATCAACGCCAAGTTGGCGCGTCTCCCGATCAGGGCCCGCTGCGCGTCCAGCAGCACCCCCAGCCAGCGTTCCCAAACCGGCCCGAGGAAACCGTGGTTGCCGGGGTCGTGAAGTTCCCGGAACACCTGAACCATGGTGTCCTGCATCAACTCCGGGTTGGGACCGGCCAGCGGGTTCAGGGGCACGGGACGCTCCTCGTCGCCGCTGCGGACCGCCAGGAAACGTCCGCCGCGCTCCTCCGGGGTTTCGGCGAGGATGCGGTCTACGAGTTGACCGTGGGGGTCAAGGACGGTCAACCCCATCCCCGCTCGGCATGCCTCCTGCACCAGGGCCGCCAGCAGCGACGACTTGCCGGTGCCCGTCGCCCCGACCAGCTGGGTGTGGAGGAGCAGGTCGTCCGGACCGATGCGCACGTCGCGACACATTCCCGTGTTCGAGACGGCCCGACCGAGCCGCAACCCCTCCCGGCAGTCCCCGTCGTCGACCGGGACCGGCCTGGGAGACGGGTAGGTGACGGCGACACCGCACACCTCCTGCGCGTGCCCGGCGGCGGGCACCACCGTCAGGCACTGTGCCGCACCGAACGGCAACGCCCCGTGCTGGAGGGTCTCCGTCTCCCCCGCCCACGCCCGGGCGTCAGCAACCAGCGGACGCACCGCCAGCCCGCTTCCGCGCCCCAGCAGGGCGGCCCGGAGCCTCGGCGCCAGCGCCCCGTCGTGCCCGACGAGCAGGCGCGCCGCCACGGGCTGTCCCTGATATGCCGCGAAGACCTGCGGGTCGGCCGCGAAGGTCGCGTGCCGCAACTCGTGGGCGGCCATCTGGGCGGCCATGTCGTTGACGGGGGCCAGGTGTAGCCGCACCTCGGCGTCCCGGCCGCGCAGGGCCAGCAACACATCCAGCCCGTCGGTGAGGACCGCGCAGGGCCAGACCTCCTGGGGCGGTGTGGTGCCCGCATCGGGGACGGGGTCGAGTTCCTGCCACGGGTTGACCGAGGCCACCCGGACCGCGGGCAGCACTTCCGAGAACCGGCCCCAGGACCGCTCCTGCGGGACCTCGCCGGGAACAAGTTCCGCGACGTCCTGCCACACCCACTCCGTCACGTCCTCCTCCGATGCACCGCGGGAAAGAAAGTGGATCTCGACGGTGCCGTCGTTCCCGGAACGCAGCCGCAACCCGGCGTAGCCGCCCTCGAGTCCCGCCACCAGGTGCAGCAGCCGGTCGCCCGCCCGTCGCGCCAGGGCCGCGGGTTCCGCATGTCGCAGCAGCTTCCGGACTGTCCACGACCTCTCACACTCATCCATCTCGCCTCTCCTTCTCCTCGAAACCTTTTTCCCCGCGGCGACGGGATCAGGCGGGAATGGCCCGCCGTAGTTCCTCCCGGATCTCGACGATGCCGAGGTCGACCAGGAAACTGCAGTCCAGGACCTGCATGTCTCAGCGTCCCTTTCCCGTTCCGCCACAGCGACCGCAGGTCACGTAGCGTTTCCCGTCGTAGTTCTTGCCGGTTCCGTTGCAGTTGGTGCAGCGCGCCCAGCCGGTGTAGCCCTTCCCTGCGCACCCGTCGCAGGTCACGTACTTTTTGAGGGTCGTGGAGTAGCTCTTGCCTTTTCCCGCGCAGTAGCGACACCTTCCCATTTCTCCTCCTCAGGGGGCTCGGAATTTTCCTTTCACCCCCGTATAGGCAGGAGAGCGCCGCACTTCAGGGTTTTCGCCAAAAATCTGGAAACGGACGACCTCCCGCCCGTCATCCGCCAGCCTTCCGGACGAACGCCAGCGCTACAGCGCAAGCACACGACCACAAGACAAGCGAACCAAGAAAAGGCGAACCGCCCGGCTATCGCGACGCCAGGAGTTCCGCCAGGAAGGGATGCTCCGGGTCATGTTCATCGCCGGGCACCGGGGTGAAGGAGTTGGCAAGGCGACGGCGTTCCGCCACCTGGTGCAGAAACTCCTCCGGGATGGTGGGTTTCTGTTTCTCTTCCTCGTCCAGTAGGCCGCCCGCCGCCAGGGCGAACTCCTCCCGGACGGGCAGCGACGGCAGAGTTTCGCCCGCCTTTGCGCGGGCCAGGTCTGCCGCCTCGGGGGCGTCGCCACAGGTGGCCAGGTAGGCCTTTGTGGCGCTGGCGACCCCCGCTCTCGCCAGCGCCTCTTCCCCTTCGTTCAACTTTCGGATCTCGTCGTGCAACCGGACAAGAGTGGCACCCAGGGGGAACAACCAGCGGCGAGCCACATCGGTGCCGCCCAGCAGTCCGGCGAACTCGAAGGCCAGCGCCCCGAGCTCGGCCCGCAACACATCCTCCGGGATGTCGGTGGGCCGGTGCCGCTCCAGCCAGCAGCCGAGAGCGTAGCGGCTCAACGGGTGCGGCCCCACCACGAGGGAGTCCCAGCCGGTGCGTGACCTGTTGGCCCGCAGGTCCTCGACGGCACGCGCCCCAGCGACGAACTCCACCCAGCCCGGGATCCCGGGCCCCGAGAACCGAACCAGAGGGGCGAGCCCCAGGTCCTGCGGCGACCACGCGACGAAACCGCCCGGCAGCTCCACCGCCGCCAGCTGGTCCGCCTTCACATTCGCGAGGGGTTCGGGGGTGAACAGGACGCCGTCATCGTCGCGGGTGATGGTCATAGGAGTCAGGTCGCCGGATCGTTCGGCCAGCGCTACCCCCAGCAGCTCCCGGCTGGCCGGGGCGGCCTCCCCGGACGCCTGCGACACCCAGCCGTCGCCGGGTTCGACGTGCGCAGCCAGGGTTTTGAAGTGAGCAAGCAGTTCTGGGTCGCCGAGGATGCGCCGGGCGCGGGATTCGGTGAATCCGTCGGCCAGTTCGTCGAGGCCGGCGGCCTCCGCCGGGGCGGGGCGGAACAGTTTCCGGAATAACTCGACGTCGGCGTCGAGGATGTTCTCGTCGGTCATGTCATGGTTCTTTCATTCGGGATGGTGGGTTCGGCAACGCAGGACGCACGCGAACCGCGGGGGCCGGCGCCGTTGGCCGGGCACGAGCCTCGCGTAGCGGTCCTCGGCGCTGTGCAGCATGCCGATCAGTTCGTCTGGGGTGAGGGTTTTGAACCGGTTGTCGGTCCGGCACCGGGAGTGCAGTTCGTCGGTGTCCACCCGGTATGTAGATTTGACGTTTTCCAGGCAGGCACCCGCCTTCTGGAGCAGTCGCCTGTAATGGGTGGGAAGATCTTTTCGCGGTCCGAAAACCGCGTCGAGCAGGTCGTTCATGTCGCTGGTTCTGGTGACGGCGGAGTCGACGGGAGCGAGCGTCACGAACAGGTAGAGGCAGAGCAGGATCTTTCCCCTGCTGTGATTGATGTCGCCCGTGACCTTGCTCTGGCCGGTGGGCTTCGGGAAATGCGTGCGAAGGTCCGGGTCGGGCAGTGGGGGGTTCTGTTCGCGGGCCATCCGCACCCGCGCCAGGTCGGTCCGCCACTCCTTGAGGTCGCGCTGGAAGCTTTCCAGCAGCTTTTTGATGTGTTCGGGAGCCGGCATTTCCGGGACCGCGACGGCCAGCAGCACCTGCACGGCCTCCACCTGGTCGGCGCTCAGGGAACCATGCCCACTGCGGCTTCCGAGCACCTCAAGGATCCGGGGCAGCAGGATCGCGGCCAGGGATGGCAGCGCGGCAATGGCCTGATCCTCCGCGGAGGATCGCCGGCTCTCCGTCAGATGCCACATGTCGGCCGCGGAGATGCCCTGCCATGCCCCTGAAGAATCCATCTCACCCAGAGAAACTTGGGAGACCTCTTTCCCTCGGCCAACCCGACTCATTCCGATGTTCTTTTTAACATCCCCCAGAATCTCTTTTCGCTTGTACGAGCAATCAGCTTTGAACTTCACCTCCTCACACAGCCATAAAACGGCCCGACCAGTACGTTCATATTCTTCATCAAGGCGTTTCAAGTGATTCTCTGCGACCTCTGCAGCCGCCTCTTCAAGGAGATATTTCTCGGTCTCCAAGACGCCCTTTTTCTCGATGGATTCCAGGTAGTTTTCATAATTTTGCTCGACCGCTTTCTTGAGATCTTTCAGCTGTTCGGCGGTCACCGGCCGGGGTCGTTTCAGCTCCGCCACCTGCTCGTCCGATAATTTCTGGAACTGCATCCTGGGACTCCTCTCGTCCCCCGCCATCCTAGGGACAACGGCCACGGGTTCCCTACACGGGGAACGGACGGGGCGGCATGGGGGATCCCTGCGACCCCGCCGGCGCCTCCCCGGGTTCGTGGGGCGCCCTGACCAGGGGCGTCGACGACGGGTCGCCGAGGGCCCTGGCGATGGCGTCGCGGCTGAACGCCTTCAGCGCGCCCTCCCGGGCGTCGACCTGCCGCTGGACCTGCTCGCGCTGCTCGCACAGCTTCTTGAACCTCTCGGCGCGGGTGGCGATGCGTTCGTGGATGGCGACGAGGTCGGCCTCCAGCGGGGCGAGTTCCCGTGACACCTTGCGGCGCTGCTTGTCGTGCTTGCGGAGCTGCCCGCGGGCCGGGTGGAAGATCTTGATCGCGGACAGGAAGACGCTGATCATGGACACGCAGTAGAGGCCCAGCATCATCGCGGTCGCGGGGATCTCATCGTGGGTCTGGTTCCCGGCATCCCTGTCGGTTTGGGCGGTGCCGGTCTCCTCCGTGGACAGACCATAGCGCAGGCGGGCCCAGGCCAGCAGGATCCCCAGCGCCACCACCCCGGTCAGCGCGAAGACGGTCCACCGTCTCTTGCCGCTGTTGAGGCAGATGGCGGCGGCGGTGGCGGCCTCCGCGGCGATGACTCCGAGCATGGCCGCGATCACCATCGAAATGTTCTGGTCCAGCTGGAAGCCCTTGTTGATGACAGGGATCGCCAAGATGGCGTCCACCGAGCACCCGATGATCCCGACCGCGTACATCACCCAGAAGCTGCGAGGGACATAGAGGCCCGGGTAATGGCGCCGCGGGGTCCTGGCGTCCGGGACGCCCGCGGTGTCGACGATGGTTGACATTGTTTTCTCCTTGACTTCGATCCGGTGGGGTGTCAGTGCCTGAGCTGGGCGGGGACGGGCATCTCGCCCGGGCCGTCGTCCTCGTCGCGGTGCGGCTCCACGGCGGCCTCCTCCCGGGCGAGGGGCTGCGGCTGGTAGGGCACGACGCGGGTGGGGGTCAGGATGGGGGCGATCCCGACCGGCTGCTGATCCGGGACCGCGACCGCCTCACCGGTCAGCTCCTCGTAGGCCGTGGCGTAGCCCTGCTCGGCGACGGCCAGCCTCCCGCGCCTGTCCTGCACCAGGAAGGAGAGCCGGGTTTGCGCCAGCTTCGCCTGCTCGTGGAAGTAGTCGAGCATCCCGACGGCATCCTCGTGGGCCTGGTCGACCCGTCGGCGCAGCTCGTCCATCTCCTCGTGGATGAGACGGTCCATGAGGTCCGGCACCAGGCCGTCCAGGCCGCCCCGCTCGGCGTGTTCCTGGATGAGCTGCTGGTAGCGCGCCTCCTGACCGGCCTGGTCGGGAAGCTCCCAGGCCACCCGGTTCGGGCCGTAGGAACTCCACTCGGGGAGACGGACGAAGAAGTCGGTTTCGACCTGCGCGTCGGCGAGGTTCACCCGCGTCGGTTCGGGCAGGGCGCGTTCACGGAAGCGGGGCGGTTCGGGTCGGCGTCGCAGACCTTTCAGCCACGAGAGGAGGCTCATTGTCGGTTCCTTTCTTCTCTTCCTGGGTTCCAGCGGTTCAGTGGGTGACGGGCAGGCCGCCGGTGCCGGGTTGGGCGGCGGCCCATCCGGGGATGTCGAGTTCGGGGACCCGCCAGACGACGCCGTCGCGGCGGCGTTCCATGGCACGGACGTAGGTGCCGGCGCGGCGCTGATGGTGCTCGACCAGCCGGCGGCAGCGTTCCTGGAGAAGAACCCAGTGGGAGGTGCGTTCCTGGGTCAGCACCTCGATGCGGGGGGCGAGCTCCAGCAGCTCTGCCTCCGCGGCCTCGCGCCGCCGCATCAGCCGGTCCATCGCCTGGGTGCGTTCCCGGCGTCGGCGCTGGATGCGTTCCTCGGGGCTGCTGTAGTGCTCCCCGGCGCCCACCACGTCGTCGGTGATCTCCAGCTCCGAGACCCGCCCCTCCGCGTTTGAGGCCTGCTCGATGACGACCTCCGCCCTGTCGTGGCGGGCACGCAGCTCCTGCAGCTCCCGGTCGATGACCGCGACGAGGGCCTCGGTGCGGACCCGCTCCTTGGCGATCATCGTGCCGCATTCGCCCCGGAGCCTCCGCAGCCAAGGGGTTTCGGCGACGGGGACGTCACCGGTGTTGGTGGGAGGTTTCGTGCGGTCGGCACGACCGGCCCGGCGGTCCCAGAACCGGGCCCACCAGGAGTACTTCATGGGCTTTTCCGGTTCCTGCAGGAAGGTTCCCAGCGCCTGGGGGATGTGGGCCTCCTCGGGGGTGGTCTCGGGTGCGCGGGTCATGTCGGTTTCCTTTCGGTCGGAGCTCAACAGTGGGAGGCGAGTTCGACGATGATCTTGCGGTTCTTCGTCATGAGACTCGGTATCGGGGTGCCGTCGGCCTCCCGGTCCTCGATACGGCCGGAATAGTGAGGGCCTAGACCCCGGACATCGGTGATCTGCCCGGGAGCGACTCCCAGTTCGATGAGCAGGTCGGAGGCGACCCTCGCCCGGGCCAGGGAAAGGGTCTTGCCCTCCTCCGGGTCGCCGGAGCGAATGTCGGCGGTGGTGCCGGAGACGACGGCGGTGCGGGTGGTGTCCGCCCGGAGCCACTCGGCGACCGGCCGCAACGCCTCGCGGGCCTCGGCCGCGTCCACCCACTCGCTCAGCTCCGGCCGGAACCTGGCCCCCGAGGCACCGTCGAAGGAGATGGCCTCCGGGGAACAGGGTTTTATCGGGGAGACGGTGGGGTCGGCGGGCGGGGTGATCGTCGGCACCGTGTAGTCGGTTTCGATGGGTTCCCCGGAGGAGGGCTGGTGTTCATCGACGGTGACCGTGGCGCCGCCCGCGGTCAGCACGCCCTTCCAGATGTCGGTGAGCCGGCTGATGCCGCGCGGCGAGAACGGCTGCTGCGGGGCAGCGGTGGCGCCGACCGACTGGAGGATCACGTCGGCCTGCTCGAACCTGTCACCGAAAGTGACGAGCTGGCCGGTTTCCTTCAGGGAAGCGGCGATGCTCTCCGCGTCGCTGTTGAGGATTTCCTCGCGCGTCATGTTGAGCGGGCCCTGGGTGTCGAGGCCGCATTCGATGCAGACGAAGGTCGGGCGCCTCATGCCCTCGGAGTTCGCCTGCTTGATCGCGACCGTGAAGGCGTCGTAGGAGGCGGCCCCGTCGGCGTTCGGGAGCACCGTGATGCCTGCCTTGATGCGGTTCATGACCCGTTTCCGGCTTTCCCGCTGGACATCCGGGTTGACGGTGTCCACCTTCAGGTCGCCGAGGTCGGCGACCTCAGGGGTGCCGTCGGCGGAGACCACAAACACGGGAAGCCCCTGGTCGAGGGCGTCGCCCAGCAGCTGGGACACACCCTTCGACAGGTCGGGTCTGGGCACGTTGGCGTGCGAGTTGGTGATCAGGACGACGCCGTCGGTGGTCAGCGACGGCTTCTCGCCTTCATCGGAGGAACAGGAGACGAGCCCGAACAGGACGCAGATGACGACGCAGGTCGTAAGGAACCGGCGGGAGAACGAAATATTCTTCATACTCCCCAGTAGGTCCCCGCGGCGAGGATTTCAGGGTTTTCCAAAAACTTCCCATCCCGCCGGGAACCACCCTCAAGGCCGGTCGAGCCGGGCCGCACAAGAGAGCAAGACAAGTGTAAACCACCCGACCCCGGGCCCCCGGACACGCGCAAGATGGTTTCGACACGACCCACTCGCTGACGCTCGTGAGGCTCGACTCAACCAGCTTCCACTTCTCCAACCCGGCTCGAAACCACCACTGGCGCCTGGCAGCCAGAACCCGCCCCCAGCACCGAACACCCTCACCGCCGCGGTTTCAACACGGTCAGCTCGCCCCGTCCCGGCCCGCCCCCTATTGTCCGTCATGGAATCGTGAGGTCGATTCGTGGAGGTTGGTGTGGCCATGGAAAGTCACAAGGACTGGAGCTCGGGCCGGTGGTACCTGCTCGGGATAGTGGTGGTCGCCGTGGTGCTGGGCCTCGGCACCTGGGGCTGGTTGGTGGCGAAACCGGACATCGGGCTGGAGGAGGCGTTCTACCGCGCGATCCAACTGTTCGTCCTGGAGATGCCGGAGGAGGCCTACTCCATTCCCCTGGACTTTGCGCGCTGGATTGCGGTGGGAGTCGCGTTCATCGCGGTGCTGCAGGTCCTCCTGACAGTTCTTACGCAACGACAAAAACTCTTCGACGCCAAAAGGCGCAGGAACCACGTCGTCGTGGTCGGTAACGGTCCGGAGGCGGCGTCGCTGGCCGGCAACGACACCTACCGCAAGGCAGGTACGAAGGTCGTGGTGGTCGGCGACCTCGGCCCCTCCGACCAGGCCTGGCTGGCGGGTAGGGGCGTCTCGGTTCTCCCGGACCTCAGCGACCCGCATCTGACGGGGGTGCTTCGCGGCGCCGAGGACGTGGTGATAGTCGGCGGCGACGACAACGAGACCGCGAACCTGGTCTGCCGCGTCGCCTCGACCGCCCCGACGACCCAGCCGCTGGCGCTGTTCGATTCCCCCGCCTTGGCCCGGCAGTGGACGCGCAACTCCTCGGACGCCACCCGTACGGTGTGTCGCGTGACCCAGCTGGCGCTGGAAACCCTGCGGCTGTGCCCGCCCTTCCCCAGCGACGCCGCCGTCCCCGACCCCGTGGTCGTGGGCGACGGCCCCTTGGCGGCCGAGTTGACGCGTCGCATCATCCTCGGCTGGCAGCACGACGGCTGGCGGCCCCGCGTCCT
>ERZ773038.284-NODE-284-length-35279-cov-6.538269_pt1 | contig 35279 bp, 23 predicted proteins | sample MGYA00511665_ERZ773038 | MGnify/ENA primary metagenome ERZ773038 (study PRJEB29015, sample SAMEA2737966) | human oral metagenome | biome: human oral; feature: human-associated habitat; material: dental | place: China | collected 2028 ... | reverse complement strand
CCAGCAGCGTGCTGGTCATGCTCTGCAGCTGCTGGACCATGCGCGTGGTGCCCACAGCCTGCCGTGGAGCGGGCCGCAGCGGCGTGACGGCACTGAGGCGTGCACCGGCCGGCAGCGCAGCCAGGGTGGCCTGGGCCGGCAGGGAGCGGGCGGCAGCGCCCGTATCGGCAGCATGGCCGGTGGCCGTGCCTGCAGTTCCGGTCCTGGCGGCAGCAGCTGCCGTGGCGCGGGTGGCGCCCGCCTCACGGCCTTCGTTCCTGGCCATGGCATCGCCCTGCTCTGCCGTGGCCTTCCGGGCGTCCTCCGACGAGCGCCCAGGGGCCCCGACCTTCGCCGCAGCCTGCGGCCGCGCCTGGGGGTCCTGTGCCTGGGCAGACTGTTCGGCCGCCTTGGCACCCTGGTTCATGGGGACGATCTCGTTGCGGGTGATGCTGTTCTGGGCAGCAGGGGCATGAGCGGCACTTCCGGCCGACGGTGCTGCCGTGGCAGCGCTGCCAGACGTCGCAGCGGCCGCCGCACCACCGGTCAGGCCGGCGGCCGCCATGGCAGCGGCAATGCGGCTTTCGCGTTCGCTGCGGGCCCGGTCAGCCGGGGTGGCCGCGGGCGCAGTCTGGGTGCCGGCTCCGGCAGGCGCTGCAGCGCGCGTCGTGGCGGCTGCCTGGGCTGCCGCGCGATCAGGCGTCTCGGCAGCCGTCTGGACGCGCGGGCTGGTATCGGTCTGGGCCCGTGCGGTCGTGCCAGCGGCATCGGCACTGGAAGTCCCTGACGTGCCGGCTCCGGCCTGCGCGGGTACGTGGCCCTCAGTCGAAGCGGCCACCGTCTTGCTGGCGGCCTCTTCGCGCTCGCTGGTCCGGCGCGCGCCCTGGCGTCCCTTGGCGGGCAGCTCCGGCGACTTGCCGGGCTTGGCGCGCAGCATCTGCCCCCAGGCATTGCTGCCCTGGGAAAGGTCCGTGTCCACGGCCACGACGCCCAGCAGGTCGGGCACCGGCAGCCAGCTCTCGAACTTGCCCGGGAAGCCGGCCAGCCGCACTTCCAGGGTCTGGCGCACGGCATCAGCCCGGGTGACGGTCTCCAGCCAGCAATCGGTGGGCAGATCCCCCACACGGTTGGTGAGCGGGGCCAGCGGCACGATCAGCTCGGTGGCCTTCGCTTCGGCAGGCGTGAGCGTCACATAGCAGGTGTTGATGATGCGCAGGCTCTGGTTGTCACCGATCTGCACGAACAGGTGCGGATAGCCCGAGAAGGAATTCTTGCCGTAGGGATCGACCGGATGCGCGATCTCGCCCAGCGGCCGGGTGGAACGCAGGTACAGATAGAGCTGCTGGCCATCATGCACCGTGCCCAGCTTGCGGGCCTTGGCGGCATCGAAATCGGGCAGCAGCTGATCGGTCAGGGCCAGCTCCACCACGCCGTCCACCACACGCTCGGCCGCCGGACTGCTGACGTTGCCGCCGGACGTGGAGACCGAGGAATTGCTGCTGTAGTCGGCCCCCGACCCCGAGGATGAGGTGGTTCCACAGGCGGCCAGCGCAGCCAGCGCCATGGCCACGGTTGCACCGCGCACGCTCCTTGCCAGCCGCCCTTCTTCAGGACACGCCCCCGGGCCGGCAGAATCGTGGCCGCGGACGGCATCGGTCGGAAAAGACGGGGGCAAAGGCTTGGAATGTGCGCTGTTCATGTCGCAAGAACCGGTATCTCGATACGTGCCTGAGTATCTTCGGATGGCTGGTGTGCTGCGTCAAATCGGGAATGAGCGGCATCTGCGGGCGGCTGGAACGTGCCAGGGTGTTGCAGCTCCCCCCCAATGCCGCCCATCAGGCCGTGGGCGCTGGCTGTACGGCCGACAGGCGGGCACGCCCGAACAGCCGATCGTAGTTTTCGGTGGTGATCCGCCCGACTTCCTCGACAGGAATCTGTCGCAGCCTGGCAACAGCCTCGGCCACGTGGGCCACCCAGCCGGGCTGATTGGTCTTGCCCCGGTAGGGTACCGGGGCCAGATAGGGCGAGTCGGTCTCGATCAGCAGGCGGTCGGCCGGCACCCGACGCGCCACATCATGCACGATCGTGGCATTCTTGAAGCTGACGATGCCGGACATGGAAATGTGGAAACCGATGTCCAGTGCCTGGCGGGCGATGTCCCAGTCCTCGGTGAAGCAGTGCATCACGCCACCAGCCTCTTCGGCATGCTCCTCGCGCAGCAGCCGGATCGTGTCCTGGGCCGCCGAACGGGTGTGAATGATCAGTGGCTTTTTCGCCTCGCGGGCAGCCCGGATGTGAACCCGGAAACGCTCGCGCTGCCAGTCCAGCTCGTCGCCGGGCATGCGGTAGTAGTCCAGCCCAGTCTCGCCGATCGCGACCACTTCGGGCTGCATGGCCAGCTCCACCAGCTGCACCACCGTGGGCTCGGCCACGTCGAGGTAGTCGGGATGCACCCCCACTGACGCCGACAGCAGGCCGGGATGGGCCCGGACGAGATCACGGATCCGGGGCCACGCCTCCAGCGTGATCGACACGCACAGCGCATGTTCGACCCCTTCTGCAGCCATGGTGGCCAGAACGTCCGGCAGGCGTTCCTGGAATTCGGGAAGGTCCAGATGGCAGTGGGAGTCGACGAACATGCAGCCCGGTCAGATCGTGTACGAGGATGGGGGCGATTTTAGTGCAGGCCCCAGCAACGTCTCGATCTTTTCCCGCGCCACCACGCTGGCATCGGTCTTGCTGAACTGGATGCCGATGCCCTGGCGGCGGTTGGTGGCACCTGCCGGCGTCACCCAGGCCACCCGGCCCGGAATCGCCGTCTTGGTGGCGTCATCCATCAGCGTGAGAATGATGTAGAGCTCGTCGCCGATCTGTGCACTCTTGTCCGTGGGCACGAACAGGCCCCCGTTCTCCAGGAACGGCATGTAGGCGGCCAGCAGGGCCGATTTCTCCTTGATCGACAAGGGGATGACGCCGGGCCGGGTAGCTGGTTTGTTGCCGGCCATGCCGCCCGCCAGGCCTTGGTGCTGTGTGCTCATCGAGGATTTGCGCGTCTTGGGGTTGGACGACGGGTGGAAAACGCATCCAGGTAGGTCGCCAGCGCTGATTCCATGAACAGGCGCGGATTGAGCGGATGCCGGACCAGCACCGCCTGCCGCTGCAACGCCGCCGACACCTCGGCCAGCCGTGCCAGCGAACTGCGCTGCGCAAGACTGTCCAGCCGGGATGCAGACTCCGGAAAGAAACGGGGCGCAGCACCGGCGTGGGCCCGCAGCAGATCGCTGATCCAGCGCAGCAGCAGGTAGTACCAGGTTACCGAAGGCACCGTCGTCGCCTTGTCGGCCACCGTATCGAGGCCAGTGTCAGGCAACGCCGACAGCGATGAAAGCAATGTCCGATAGACGGTCAGGTGCGATGGGTCGGCGAGATCGCGGGCATGCAACGGCGCCATGCCCGACCAGGCCAGCAGCTGGCGTGCATCCGTGTCGGACAGCTCCGCCGAACGGACCAGCCATTGCAGGGCCTCGGCCTCGGGCGGCTGCGGCACCGCCACGGCCCGGCAACGCGAGCGCACGGTTGCCGGCATCTGTCCCGGCAGGTGCGTCACCAGCAGGAACCAGGTGTTCTCGCCAGGCTCCTCCAGCATCTTGAGCAGGGCATTGGCGGCTGGCGTGGACAGCGTCTCGGCCGGATCGACCATCACCACCCGGGCGTGGCCACGCGCGCTGGTGGTGGTGATGAAGCTCTCCAGCTCGCGCACCTGGTCGATGGAGATCTCCCAGGCCCGCGCACCCTGCCCTGCCTCGCGCCCCTTGGCGGAACGGGACTCGGCGGGCGCCAGTTCCAGCAGCCGGAAATCGGGATGATGGCCGGAGGCGAACCACTTGCAGGCCGCACACTGCCCGCAGGCCTGCACCGGCGCAGGCGGCCGGGGCAGCTGCTCGCACAGCAGCCCCTGAGCCAGCGCACGGGCGAACTCGCCCTTGCCGATGCCGGGCAGGCCGGCCAGCAGAAGCGCGTGGTGCAGGTTCGGACCTTCGGCCAGCAGCTGTCGCAGCAGCGCCTGCTGAGCAGCAAAGAACGGCAGGACGGTGCTCACGACGGCCTCGCCCCTGCCGGGTCGGCAGCCCCCGTGCGCAATGCGGCCCTCTCGTGCCAGCGCCGATGGACCTTCACCAGGTCATCCTGCAGCCAGCGACCGATCTGCTCGGGCGTGGCCGTGGCATCCAGCACACAGAATCGCTCCGGGTCTGCGGCCACCCGCGCCTGGTAGGCACGGCGCACGCGCTCGAAGTAGTCCAGCGCCCGGGCCTCGAAGCGGTCGGCACTGCGCACCGCGGCACGCCGCGCTGCCGCCACCTCGGGAGGCAGATCGAAGAGATAGGTGCGCACCGGCTGCAGGCCGTCCTGGACCTGCGCCTCCAGCTGGGCCAGCCAGGCGGTATCCACGTCCGAGCCCCCGCCCTGGTAGGCGAAGGTCGAATCGGTGAACCGGTCGCAGACCACCCATTGGCCGGCTGCCAGCGCCGGCCGAATCAGCGTGTGCAGATGGTCGCTGCGGGCCGCAAAGGCCAGCAGCGCCTCGGTCTGCGGCTGCATCTCCTCGGTCAGCAGCAGCTCACGCAGCCGCTCGGCCAGCGGGCTTCCGCCCGGTTCGCGGCTGAGCACCACGGTCTCGCCCTGCGCACGCAGCCAGTCCACACAGGCCCCCACGTGCGTGCTCTTGCCTGCACCGTCGATGCCCTCGAACGTGATGAAACAGCCCGGCATGAAATCCTTTGTGGTCATGGGCGCGCTCCCGGGCTCTGGCCCGATGCATTGTTCCTTGCGCCCGGAGCCGCCTTCCTGGGGTCCGCCAGGTTCTCGTCGGCCGCCGCCGTGCCTTTCAGCGGCTTTCCGCCGGCACGACGCTGGAAGCGGTCAACGGCCCGGTTGTGGCTGGCCAGGTCGGCCGAGAACTCGGAGCGACCATCGCCACGAGCAACGAAATACAGCTTGTCCGATGGTGCCGGACGCGCCGTGGCCTGCAGCGCATGAAGCCCCGGCAACGAGATCGGCGAAGGCGGCAGCCCCCGGTGGACATAGGTGTTGTAGGGCGACGGGTCGCGCAGATCCTTCTTGCGCAGATTGCCGTCAAAGCGCTCGCCCAGGCCATAGATGGTGGTCGGATCGCTCTGCAGCGGCATGCCCTTGCGCAGCCGGTTGGTGAACACCGAAGCCACCATCTCGCGGTCCAGCACGTGCCCGGTTTCCTTTTCCACCACCGAGGCCAGCGTCAGCAGCTCGGCCGGCGTCTTCAGGGGGGAATCGGTCGCACGGTTTTCCCAGACGGCGTCCAGGCGGCGCTGCTGGAGCGCCAGCGCCCGGCGCAGCAGCGCCACGTCATCGCTGCCGGGCCGGTAGGCATAGGTGTCCGGCGCAAAGCGCCCCTCAGGGCTGACCCCGGGCATGCCCAGCTTTTCCATCAGCGCGGCATCGGACAGGCCCGAGAGCGTGTCGTTCAGATCGGGGGCCTTCTTCAGGGCGACCCGCAGCTCACGCATGTTCCAGCCTTCCACCAGCGTGATGAGCTTGCCCTTTTCCTGCTGGCCGCTCACCAGCTCGTCCAGAAGCCCCTGCAACGTGGCCGGCCCGGTGATCAGGTAATTGCCGGCCTTGATCCGCGCCGCATCTCCCCTCAGCCGCAGCGCCAGGGCCATCTTCCACGACGGAACATCGACACCGGCCTGCTGCAGGACCTCGGCCAGACGTGCGCCCGCGTGGCCGCGCGGCACATCGAACACCACCTCGGCATTCGGCGCCACCAGCTGGCGATGGGAATAGCCCCACCATTGCCAGCCCGCCGCCCCCAGGCAGAGCACCAGCAGCAGAAGAAAGATACGACCCAACATGCGCATGATTCGACTCATCCGGCGGTCTTGCGCGCCAAAAGAAAGCGACGGTACACGCTATGATATACAGACTATGCCGGCTGGCCCCCCACCTGTGGGCGAACGGCCTCGCACACCGGCCCAGAATCCGCCCTTCCCATGAACGACATCCAGTCTTCCTCCCCCACGTCCGGCGACGCCGTCCTGCCCTATGCCCTGCTGCAGAACCTGGGTGTTCTGCGGGCCCAGGGCCCTGATGCCCCCTCGTTCCTGCACGGCCAGTTCAGCAACGACATCCTCACCCTGATGCCTGGCCACGCCCGCCTGGCCGGCTATCTCACCCCCAACGGACGGCTGCTGGCCACCTTCTGGGTCATCCGCCACGACATGCCGCCTGCCTCGGAACAGCCCGCGGTGCCCACCTTCTGGCTGGTCTGCTCACGCGATCTGGCTGCGGCCATGGCCAAGCGCCTGTCCATGTACGTGCTGCGCGCCAAGTGCAAGATCGTGGACGCCAGCAACGACCACGCCGTCCTGGGCTTCGTGGGACCGGCCCACCGTGCCACCCAGGCCCTGGCCGGGCACGAGGACGTGGTGGTGACGGCCGCCCTGCCCGACGTGACGCTCACCGAGACCACCGCCGACATGCTGACCACCTCGGTGCGTCATCGGCTGGGCAACGACCGCCTGCTGGCCCGCAGCCTCCTGGTGGTGCCCCGTACCCTGGTGGCGCCAGCGGCCGACACGACGGACGCGCCGACCAGCACCGGCACGCCAGCCAGTGAGGCGCCCCAGGCCTCCGGGTCCGCCGAAGCCCCCCGCGACGACCAGGCGACCACGGAACAGGCGAGCGGCGCTGAACAAGCCTCCTCTGCTGAGGCGGCCCAGGATGCCGACCGCACGGCAGCCGGCGCATCGCAGCCCGCTCCCCGCTTCCGGATGAGCGAGAGCGACTGGCTTCAGCTGGACGTGGCCAGCGGCATCCCCTGGATCCGCGCCGCGTCGTCCGAGACCTTCGTGCCGCAGATGGTGAACCTGGAGCTGGTGGGCGGCGTCAACTTCAAGAAAGGCTGCTATCCCGGCCAGGAGGTGGTGGCCCGCAGCGAATACCGGGGCAAGGTCAAGCGCCGGATGTTCGCCGGCATGTGCAGCGGCCCGCTGCCCGAACCCGGTACCGACGTGCTGTCGTGGGACGGAACCCCCATCGGCCAGGTCATCGAAGTGGCCAGCCTCTCGGCCGACACCGACGACGAGGTCATCGCCGGCAACGACCTGGTGATGGACCCCGACCAGGAGGAGCTGCCCATCGTGCTGGTGGGTCGGCGCTTCCTGCTGCTCTTCGAGGCCCGCATCGAGGTCATCGGCGCCCAGCCCCGGTCCGCCGGCATGATCGCCACCAGCCTGCGCATCGGAAACGCCGCCATCGGCCTGCTGAAGCTGCCCTACGACATTCCCGAGTGCTGATCACGCCTCAGAACCAGGCAGACTGCATCTCCAGCGCACACATTTCCATCTGCTCCAGCTGCGTCAGCTGGGGCTCGATGCGCGGCAGCTCGTGCTGGTAGAAGAAGCGGGCAGCCTGGCACTTGCCCGCATAGAAGTTGCGCTCTGACCCATAGGCCGACAGGTAGGCGACCTCGGCCACCAGCGCCTGCTCCAGCCAGATCCAGGCAATCACATAGTGGCCGAAAGCCTCCATGAAGAGGCTGGCATTGGCCAGGCGCCGCCCCGCCTCGGGTTCCTGGCGCATGCGGTTGATCACCCAGCCAAAGCGCTCTGCGTACTTCTGCAGCTGCACCGCCATGTGGCGCACGTCGCCACAGCGGGCTGCCGCCCGGCCCAGGGTCTGCTCCACCTCGTGGGCAAAGCGCTGAAAGCCCATGAAATCATCGGCCAGCAGACGATCACGCATCAGCTCCAGCGCCAGAATGCCGTGCGTGCCTTCCAGGATGGTATTGAGCCGGTTGTCGCGGTAGAGCTGCTCCACCGGGTAGTCACGCGTGTAGCCATAGCAGCCCAGCACCTGAATGGCCAGCGAATTGGCAATCAGGCCGTTGTGGGCTGACCAGCTCTTGGCCACCGGCGCAAGCAGCAGCAGCAGGTCACGCGCCCGGGCCCGCTCCGTCGACGTCTCGGCCGTGTCCGCCTCGTCCATCAGGCGCGCGCACCACAGCCCCAGCGCCAGGCCTCCTTCCACGTAACTTTTCTGGATCAGCAGCATGCGCTTGATGTCGGCATGCTCGATGATCGGGATCTGTCCCCCCACCTGGCTGTTCATGCCCGGGAAACGCCCCTGATGACGCTCGCGCGCGTAGTCCAGCGCATGGGAGTACCCCGCATAGCCCAGTGCCGCCGCCGACAGCCCGATGTCGATCTGGATCTCGGGCGCGGCCTCGTTCACCAGCGCCATGCCGGCGTTTTCCTCGCCCACCAGCCAGGCCACCGCACCGGCCTGCCCCTGGGGCAGATGATTGCCCTCACCGAAGCTGAGCAGGCAGCTGGTGGCGCCACGCTGCCCCATCTGCGGATAGATGCCCGCCGCCGCGATGTCGTTTCGCTCGCCCCGCTCGGCAGCCCCCTCGGCGGGGTTCGGATCGGCCGGCAGGTACTTGGGCGCCAGAAACAGCGACAGAGACTCCACCCCGGGCATGATGTCGCCCGAGTCGTCCTCGATCCGGGCCAGCACCAGGTGGACGATGTTGTCGGTCACGGCATGGTCGCCCCCGACAATCCACATCTTGTTGCCATAGAGCCGGAAGCTGCCGTCCGGCTGGCGTACCGCTCGTGTACGGATGTCCGACAGCGATGATCCGGCCTGCGGTTCGGAAATGCAGAACGTGCAGGTGGCGCGCCCCTTCAGCAGCAGCGGCAGCCAGGCCGACGCCAGTGTCCGGCCGGCATGGCGCTGCAGCAACCGGCTGCCCGCCTGCGACGGATACAGATAGGCCGTGGCAGCGGCACTGCCGGCAAACAGCCAGGCCGTGACCGCCTTCTCGATGAGCACCGGCAGCTGCATGCCTCCCAGCGCCCGATCCTGCGACACGGCCAGCAATCCCGCATCGCGAACCGCCGCCATGACCTCGGACAGGACCGGCGGCGTCCAGACATCCTCGGCCGTCAGCCGGGGTTCCTGTTCGTCCAGCTGCCGATTGGCGGGCGCCAGACACCCACGGGCCAGCTGCGACGCCTGCGCGAGCACCGCATCGAAATGGTCGCGACGCAGCGAGGCAAAACGCGCGCGGTCGCACAGCGACTGGACATCCAGCCATTCATGGAGCAGGAAGTCCAGATCCCGTCTGGAGAGCATGCTTCTTTTCATGAAGGCAGTCTAACGCCACAATAAGAAATATTTGTTGCAACTGAACAAATACTTTTACTTTATTGCATTGATTCAACATTGCCCTGCCCGGGGTGAGCCTCCACCTGTCGGACAGGTGGGCCCGCTCCTTTATCATCCCCTCCTGTTCCCGCTGCTGCCCTGCTCATGAAAAACCCATGAAAAACAAATGGCTGTTCGACCTGCTGCCGGTCATCCTGTTCTTCGTTGCCTTCAGGCTTGCCGACATCTACGTCGCCACCGTCGTGGCCATCGCCACCAGTGCGGCCCAAATCGGCTGGCTGCTGCTCCGGCGGCGTCCGATCGACACCATGCAATGGGTGGGCCTGGCCATCATCGTCGTCTTCGGCGGCATGACGCTGCTGCTGCACGACGAGTCCTTCATCAAGTGGAAGCCCACCATCCTGTACTGGTGCTTCACGGCCGCCCTGGGCGTCGCCTCGCTCCTGGGCAAGGCCCCCCTGCAGCAGCTCATGGGCAAGCAGATGCGCCTGCCCGACCCGATCTGGAAACGGCTGGACCTGGCGTGGTGCGCATTCTTTGCGCTGATGGGCATCGTCAACCTGTACGTGGCCTACCAGTTCAGCACCGAAACCTGGGTCAACTTCAAGCTCTTCGGCACCACCGGCGCCACGCTGGTGTTCATCCTCGCCCAGGGGTTCTATCTCAGCCGACACATCCAGGAAGACCCGTCCGATGAAACCAACGCCTGAAGCACTCCTGCAACGTCTGAAACAACATTTTCCCGACGCCCACATTACCGTTCAGGACGACAGCCATCATCATAGAGGCCACGCCGGTGCCGCTGGCGGGGCCGGGCATTTTGCCGTCCCGCTGGTCTCGCCGGTGTTTGCCGGCCTACCCACCGTTCGCCGACACCGGCTGGTGTATGATGCCGTCGCCGACTGGATGCCCCACCGCATCCATGCGCTCAGCATCCGTGCCGAGGTGCCCGGCAACTGAGGGCGAAGCTGCCTTGCCGGCTGCGATTTCCTGCATCCGGCGCATGGCCCTGTCAACGTGTCGGCCCCGCACCCGTTAGGAAAGGACCGACCACGGTTCGTTCTTCCAACCCGATTTCTTTCTGGAACCGAATATGACCCAATCCTCTTCCGGTCTTTTCTCCAAGCGCACCCTCGGTGCAGCCGCCCTGCTGTCGGCCGGCCTGCTGCTGGGCAGCCCCGCCATGGCGCAGAATGCCGCCGTCGTCAACGGCAAGGCCATCCCCTCCTCGCGCGTCGACGAGTTCGTCAAGATCCTGGCCCAGCAAGGCCGGCCTGACACCCCCGAAACCCGCAAGATGATCCGCGACGAGCTGATCACTCGCGAGCTGTTCGTGCAGGAAGCCGACAAGCGCGGCCTGGAGAAGACCCCCGAGGTCAAGCAGCAGCTGGAACAGATCCGCCAGGACGTGCTGATCCGCGCCCTCATCGCCAACGAGCTGAAGCAGTCGCCCGTCACCGACGCCGAAGTCAAGGCCGAATACGAGAAGCTCGTCAAGGACTCGGCCCAGAGCGGCGCCCAGGAATACAAGGCCCGCCACATCCTGGTCGAATCCGAGGACGAGGCCAAGCAGATCATCGAGCGCCTGAAGAAGGGCGAGGGCTTCGAGTCGCTGGCCAAGCTGTCCAAGGATCCCGGATCGGGTGCCAACGGCGGTGACCTGGGCTGGAACACGCCCGACACCTTCGTGAAGGAATTCTCCGAGGCGATGACCAAGCTGAAGAAGGGTGAATACACCGTCATCCCGGTCAAGACCCAGTTCGGCTACCACATCATCCAGCTCGACGACGTGCGTGCCGCCGAGCCGCCTCCGTTCGACCAGGTCAAGCCCCAGCTGAAACAGCAGCTGGAGCGTCAGAAGATCCAGGCCCTGCAGGAGAAACTGCGCGCTTCGGCCAAGATCCAGTAAGGCCAGGAACCCTGGCAAAGGCGGCGGCAGGCACATTCGGCCCCGCCTTCATCCGGGTTCCGGACGCAGGGCCCTGACCTTGCGTCCAACGAAGAAGGGGCGATGCCTTCCGGCATCGCCCCTTCTTCTTGCGTGTCCGCCGAAGCCTGCCACAGGGCGCAGACAGGTGGACGCCGCTGGCCCGGGAAACCTCCCCGGGGCCATTCCCCCTGTCTGGGCCTAGGCCTTGTGCGCCTGGTCCACCGCCGCCGTGAACAGCACGTCGGTCGACGAGTTCAGCGCCGTCTCGGAAGAGTCCTGGATCACGCTGATGATGAAGCCCACGCCGGCCACCTGCATCGCCACGTCGTTATCGATGCTGAAGAGCGCGCAGGCCATCGGGATCAGCAGCAGCGAACCACCGGCCACCCCCGAAGCACCGCAGGCGCCCAGCGTGGCCACCACGCTCAGCAGCAGCGCCGTGGCAAAGTCCACCTGGATACCCATCGTGTGCACCGCCGCCAGCGTCAGCACCGTGATGGTGATGGCGGCCCCTGCCATGTTGATCGTCGCGCCCAGCGGGATCGAGATCGAGTAGGTATCCTCGTGCAGGTTCAGCTTCCTGGCCAGCGCCATGTTCACCGGAATGTTGGCTGCCGAGCTGCGGGTGAAGAAGGCCGGAATGCCGCTTTCCAGCAGGCAGGTGAACACCAGCGGATAGGGATTGCGGCGCGTCTGGCTGAAGACGATCAGCGGATTGACCACCAGCGCCACGAACACCATCGCACCCACCAGCACCAGCAGCAGGTGCAGGTACTGCTGCAGCTTCGCGAAGCCATCCGGCGACAGCAGCGTGCTCAGCAGAAGGCCCAGGATGCCGAGCGGGGCAAAGCCGATCACGAAACGCACCACCTTGGACACGGCCTCGGCTGCGTCGTTGAGCATCGTCCGCGTGTGCTCGCTGGCATGGCGGAACGATAGCCCCAGCAGCACGCCCCAGCCCAGGATGCCGATGTAGTTGGCCTCGAGCAGCGCCTTGATCGGGTTGCTCACCAGCTTCATCAGCACATCCTTCAGCACCACGCCGATACCGCCAGGTGCCACCTCGGTGGCATGCTTGACCCCTTCCAGCGACAGATTCGACGGAAACATGAAGCTGGCCGCCACCGCCACCAGCGCCGCCGCGAAGGTGCCCACCAGATACAGCACCAGGATCGGGCGGATGTTCGTCTCGGTACCATGCTCATGCTGCGCGATGGCCGCCATCACCAGCACCAGCACCAGGACGGGCGCCACCGCCTTCAGCGCACCGACAAACAGGTCACCCAGCAGCACGGCCCCAGCCATCACGTCCGAAGGCCAGCCAGCCGGCAGGGCACCGGTCCGTTCGATCACGGCATCCCAGCCTTCGGCACCACCGCCAAAATGCCGGGTCACCAGCGCCACCACCACGGCCAGCACCAGGCCGATGACGATGCGGGTCACCAGATTCAGCCGTGACCACGCTCCAAGAACTCCCTCTCTTGCCATGAAAACCCCTGTCAATCGACATCCGGCCCCTGCAGGTCGCCATAGCCGCCCCCTGCAGGCATCCATGCCACGGGGTCGTCATGCAGCGCCGTCAGCCACGGGCCTTCTGCCGGCGTTTGAAAGGGGGCTATTCTTGCACCTTTCACGCAGGAAGCACACGATCAACCTTTCAGTCCCCTGCCTCGTCCAGATGCAGCGTGCCGGTTTCCTCCTCGGCCGGCAGACTGGCCGCCCAGCGCGCCAGCTCGTCCTGCTGCGCCCGCAGGGCAGCCCGATCGGCCCGGCGCTGCGCACGGCGCTCGGCAAAGAAACGCTGCAGCAGCTTGCCGCACTCGTCGGCCAGCAGCCCCCCCTGCACGACCGTCTGGTGGTTGAGCCGCCCCTCGGCCGGCAGGTCCAGCACCCCGCCGCACACGCCGGTCTTGGGGTCCGGGGCGCCGAACACCACCCGGCTGATGCGGGCGTGCAGCATCGCGCCCAGGCACATCATGCACGGCTCCAGCGTCACATAGAGCGTGGATTCGCCCACCCGATAGTTGCCCAGCTGCTCGGCCGCCATCCGCAAGGTGCGGATCTCGGCATGCGCTGTCGGATCATGGCTTCCGATCGGATGGTTGTAGCCGGTGGCGATCACCTGCCCTGCCTTCACCAGCACGGCGCCCACCGGCACCTCACCATGCAGCTGCGCATTCAGCGCCTGGTCCATCGCCAGGCGCATCATTGCATGATCAAGCTCGCTGAAAGATGCTTCCTGCCCCGGCAGCGATCCCTCGTCCGTCTCGTCCATCACGCCCCGCCAGCCGCCTGCACGCAGCCTGCCTTGTCATCGCGCAACCAGGGCCGCGTGCTGGCCACGATGTCGTCGGCCAGCCGGGCCACCTGCCGCTGCATGCCCGCCACCAGCGCATCCACGTCGTCGGCCTTCACGTGCTCGTAACCCTGGTAGCGGCAGCTCAGCACCCGCGATCCGGCCGACGCATCATCCTCGGCCACATCCGTGTCGTCCGAGGCATCCGTGCGGCGCAGCCGCCAGTCCACCAGCGCATCCACGTCTCCGGAGCGACTGGCATCGAAGCGGTAGACCTGCAGCGACAGCCGCAGCTGCGCAGGCTGACTACCTGCCGCAGCCGAGGACGCTGCAGCCACCGCCAGCCGGGCCCCCAGCGCGTCACGCAGCGCATCGGCAAAGGGCGCATCCCAGCGGTTGTTCTCCAGGAGCGTCACCGACGTGGTCAATGCCGGCGCACCCACCTGCCCGGATCCTGCCTTGCTACCAGCCGCATCCTCCGTGCGGGAGCCATCGGCACCACGGCCCGAGACCACGATATCCACGCGGTTCAAGCGCTCGGGCACATCGACCGTCCCGATCCGGTAGCGCAGATCAGGCTGCGCGCGGTTGCCATTGCCCGGCTCATCCATGGCCGACAGCGTATGGAAATGCACCGGCGGCGAACTGGCGCAGGCCGCCAGGGACAGGGCCAGCGCCGGTACCACCGACTTGAAGACAGCACGCATGATCATCCGTTCCTCTTGAAAGAAATCAGTTGCCCGTCTTGCCACGCAGCAGGCTCTCGGGGTGACGCTCCAGGTAATCGGTCAGGCGTCGCAGCGAATCCGCTGCCTTCGAGACCGAACGCAGCGTCTGCTGCAGCTCTTCCTGCGTCGGCGAATCACTGGCCAGCGTCCGGTTGGCCGACACCAGCGTGCGGTCTGCCGAATCCAGCGTCTTCTTCAGGCTCTGGATGGTGCCCATCAGCTGCGGTGCCAGATTGTCGTTCAGCCCCTTGACGGTCTTCTCGGCCGCATTGACCGTGCGCCGCATGCCTGCCAGCGTCTGCTGCAGGTCACGCCCGATCTGATCGAACGGCACCTTGTTGATCTTGGCCAGGATCTCGGCAATCTGCTGCTGGAACTCGTCCAGCGAATTGCCCACCGTCGGCAGCTCCATCAGGTCACCCTGCACGCTGCGCATCTCGGCCGGCTTGGCCTGCGGGAAGAAGTCCAGCGAGACATACAGCTGGCCCGTCAGCAGGTTGCCGGTCCGCAACTGCGCCCGCAGCCCGCGCTTGACCATGTTCTGCAGCCAGCGATTGCCCTCTTCCTTGAGCTCCTTCTGCGTCATGCCGGCGCCCAGGGGCCCCTGGGCCTGCAGCCCGCGACCCCGCTTCATGCGGTCGGAAAACACCTCGATCAGCACCGGCATGTGAATCTCGTTGGTGTTCTCGTCCACCACGGCGTCGATGGCCCGGACCTGGCCCAGCTCCACACCCCGGAAATCCACGATGGCCCCCACCTGCAGCCCCCGCAGCGACTGGTCGAAGTTCAGCACCAGGAAGCGCGACGGCCCGTCAGGCTTCTTCATGGCATCCGCCTCGCTGGCGGCCAGCATGAAGGCCGTATGCTCGTTGGCCGCCTCGCCCTTGCCCTCGATGGGCGAGGCAAAGGCAATGCCGCCCAGCGCCACCGTCAGCAGCGACTGCGTGCGGACCGACACTCCACTGGAATCCAGCTTCGCCTCCACGCCGCTGGCTTCCCAGAAGCGCGAGTTCGTGCCCACGAAGCGGTCATAGGGGCTGTTCACGAAGACATCGATCGTCACCCGGTCGCCCGACTCGTCCAGCGAATACCCGGTCACGCGCCCCACCGTCACCCGCCTGTAGAGCACCGGCGAACCGATGTCCAGCGACCCCAGATCCTTGGCCCGCAGGCGGAACTGGCTGCCCGCCTCGTCATACTTCAGCGGAGGCGGGCTCTCCAGCCCCTCGAAGGTCGAGACCATCTCGGCCGACTTGCCGGCATCCACGCCGATGTAGGCCCCCGACAGCAGCGTGCCCAGGCCCGACACCCCGGATATGTCAGCACGCGGCCGCACGACCCAGTAGCGCGAGTCCTTGGCCCGGAAAGACCCGGCCTTGCGATTCAACTCGATGTCCACTTCCACGTGCGAGCGGTCATCGGCCAGTTCGATGGACTTGACCTGGCCCACCTCCACGTCCTTGTAGCGCAGCTTGGTCTTGCCGGCCTCCAGACCCTCGGCCGTCTTGAAACTGACCGTGATCGTGGGGCCGTGCTGCGTCATCTGGCGATAGGTGAGGATCGCCCCCACCAGCGCTGCCAAGAGCGGCAGCAGCCAGATCAGCGACGGCAGCCAGCGATAGCGCCGATCCTCCACCGCCGCCTCGGGCACCAGCACATCGTCGTGATAGCCGCCGGCAGCCCCCTGTGCCTGTCCCTGGCCGTTCCCGGCCGCCGTCACGGGGCGCCCCTGCGCGCCAGATCGTTCCTCGTTGCTCATCCGTCAACCCTTGTCCACACCATGGCGCCCGCCGAAGGCCGGCACCGATTGCTCTATCCCGCACGCCCCGAAACCACGCCCGGGTTCGCACGCCTGCGCCTGCGGCCGTGCAGCAGCACGGGCCGGAAACGCGCGTCCCAGGCCCGTCGCGCATCGAAACTCATCGTGGCCAGCATCGTCAGCACCACCACCGCCCCGAAGGCGGCAATGCCCGGACCGGCCTTGACCACCGCCACGCCCGGCACCTGCACCAGCGAGCTGGTCACCGCCACCACGAACACGTCCAGCATCGACCAGCGCCCCACCCATTCCACGATGTCATAGAGATGGGTGCGCTCCTGCAGCCGCCACAGGCTGCGGAACTGCACCAGCAGCGTCAGCAGGATCAGGGCCACCAGCTTGAAGAGCGGGATCAGGAAGCTGGCAATGAAGATGATGGCCGCCAGCGCCCACTCCCCATCCTGCCAGAAGTAGATCACCCCCGACAGGATCGTCGAATCATCGGTACCGAACAGCGTGCTGGTGGTCATCACCGGCAGCAGGTTGGCCGGCACATACAGGATCATCGCCGTGATCAGCAGCGCCCAGGTCACGCCCAGCCCCCCCGGCTTGCGCCGATGCAGGCGCGCGTCACAGTGCCGGCAACGCTCGCCTTCCCGGGCCTCGGCCCAGACCGTGTCGCAATGCCGGCAGGAGATCATGCCCAGCCGGCGCCCGCAGAACCGGGCCGACTCCGCTGCCGTCAGCAGCGCACCGTCATGTGCGTCGCGATGCCTGCCCACCGCCGTCTTCCACTCCCCGTCAGCCTCTTCCAGCACCGGCGGCTGGCCGGCATACACCACCTGGTCATCCTGCAGCCGCACCTCGCCCACCGGCATGTGGGTGCGCCGGATGAGCCGCCGCAGCCGGAACGTGAGAACCACCGTGAGCGTGATGGTCGTGCCCATCCAGGCCCACAGTGCCGGACCGGCAATGATGCTGGCCATCGACGACAGCTTGATGATGGCCACCAGCACCCCCAGCAGGAACACCTCCACCATGCTCCACGGATACACCTGCTGCATCATCCGCACCAGCCGGTTCTGCACGCCGGCCGGCACGTCGCCGCGGCCGGTCAGCCACAGCACGAACAGGAGCGTCAGCAGATACAGTCCCGGCAGGAAGAGCGTGGGCACGAACACCATCAGCGCCACCGCGAACATCTCGGACTGCAGCAGCGTCATCACCGCACCCACGAGCGTCAGCTGGTGGACCGTGCCCTGCAGCTCGATGGCCACGATGGGAAAGACGTTGGCCATCACAAAGAGCAGCAGGCAGGTGAGCACCAGCGGAATCATTCGCGCCCGATTGAGACGCGACGACCTGGCCAGCTCCGAGCCGCACACCCGGCACCGCGCACGCTGCCCATCCTTGAGGTGCACACGCCTGTGCAGGGTGTCGCACATCGGACAGGCCGTCAGACCATGGACTTCGCGCATCACTAGAATAACCTCATGACCCCGGAAACGATACCTGATGCCACCGGCAGCACCCCGGTCGCCTGGCAGGACGGCCAGCCCTTCAGTCCCCGCTACGGGGATCGCTACCACACGCAAAGTGGCGCCCGCGCCCAGGCCGAACACGTCTTCCTGGGTGGCTGTGGGCTGCCCGACGCGTGGTCGTGCCGTTCCCCGGAAACAGTCGGGAACGCCCCGGAACGCGACACGTCGGGAAACCTCCCCAACCTGGATAATGACAGGAATGCCGACACCACCCCGGCACCCTCCGGCCCCGCCTGCTGGACCATCCTGGAAACCGGCTTCGGCCTGGGGCTGAACTTCCTGTCGGCCTGGGCCTGCTGGCAGGCCAGTCCGGTACGCCCGGCCACGCTGCGCTTCGTCAGCACCGAGGCGCATCCGGTCAGCGCCCACGACATCCGCCGTGCCAGCGCCGATGATCCACAGCTGCAGCCGCTGGCCAAGCGCCTGGCTGACGCCTGGCCGGATGCCACAACACTGGCCGCATGGTACTCGGGAAACGCCGACGACGCGCCTCCCTGTCACACCGATGCCGAATCGGAAACATCCGGAGAGGATCGCACGGCCCCGGGAAAGGCATCCCGGCCCCTGTCATCCGGTTTGCCGGATCCCTCCGCTCCGCATGCATCGGAAGCGCCGTCCTGCCTGACCCTGCGCTTTGACGATCCCCACGGAACGGTCGAGCTGCGACTGCTGCTGGGTGACGCTGCCACCCGCCTGGAAGGCTGGCACGCCCGGCATGGCAGCCTGGGCGCCGACAGCGTGTTCCTGGATGGATTCGACCCGAAGAAGAACCCTGCCATGTGGGATGTGCGGACCATGCAGGCCGTGGCCCGCCACTGCCGCCCGGGCACCCGCATCGCCACCTGGTGCGTGGCCCGCAGCGTGCGCGATGCGCTGACCCAGGCCGGCTTCCGGCTGCACAGGCGCCCCGGCCTGCCCCCCAAGCGCCACTGTCTGGCCGGGGAATGGCCCGACACACCGTAGCCGATATCAGGAGCGCACGGCCACCACGATGCCGCCCATGATCAGCACGATGCCGATGAAGTACTGGGGCGTGAAGCGCTCGCCAAACAGCCAGTGACTGGCCAGTGGCACCAGCACGAAGGCCAGCGCCATCATCGGATAGACCTTGCCCAGCTCCGCCTTCTGCAGCACCCAGATCCAGGCAATGGTGATGAGCCCGTACAGCGCCAGCGCGGTGAACAGCAACGTGGCCGTGCGCGGTACCAGGAAGGATCCGGTCTCGGCCAGCGAATTGGCGGCCAGCTTGAAGAGGATCTGGCCTGCAGCCATGCCGAAGACGCACATCAGCGCCCAGAAATAGGTCAACACCGGTTGTTCTCCCTTGATGCCCTGGCGCGTGTCATGAACGCTGCGCCCGCGATTCGTCCGATTCGTTCCCGGCGGCCTGCACGGCCGACTCGGCGCCAGCGGGTGCACTGGTCACCGTCTCGCCCCGCATGATCTGCGTGTGCGTTCCCATCCGACGTGCCTCGATCACCCGCGTCACCGAGGCCGACGGGTTCTTGAAGCGCTCCAGCGTGCGCGACGTGCGCAGGAACGGCCGCTGCGGCACCGACTGCACGTCCTGACCGATGAAGGCCAGGATCAGCTCGATGCCCACCAGCACCGGCAGGGCCGACAGCATGACGGTACCCGGCGTTGCCGTCACGCCCAGGCTGCTGGCCTCGTTCCACTTGTACAGGCCGAACAGTACCCCGAAGATCAGCAGCAGCATGCCCATGGGCAGCTGCAGCGAGGCCAGCGACAGGTCCCGCAGATAGTAGTTGTAGAAGATGCGCTTGAAGGTGTTGCGCACGTGCTTGAAGAAGAACTCGCCCACCACCTTGGAGATCCGCAGGTTGCTCACCTCGTCCCCGTAGGAGGCGTGCATCGGGATGTCCACCACGACCGCCCGCAGCGTGTTGAGCCGGAACAGCATGTCCGACTCGAAGAAATAGCGCCGGCTGATGCGTCCGAACGGCAGGCAGGCCGCCACATCGCGATGGATGGCCGTGTAGCCGTTGGTGGGATCGAACAGGTTCCAGTAGCCCGACGAGATCTTGTTGAAGAACGACAGCACCGCATTGCCCAGCAGGCGGACCGTGGGCATCTGGCTGACCTGCTCCAGGTCAAAGAAGCGGTTGCCCTTGGTGTAGTCGGCTTCACCGGCCAGGATCGGCGCCACGAAGTCCGGCAGCAGTTCCGGCGCCATCTGGCCGTCACCGTCGATCTTGACCATGATGTCCATGCCGTCATCCAGTGCCACCCGGTAGCCGGTCATCACCGCGCCCCCCACGCCCTGGTTGATCTGATGGCGGACCACCCGGACCCGGCTGTCGGTGCATTCCTGCTCCACCAGGTCGCCGGATCCCTCCGGGCAGCAGTCATCCACCACATAGACCCGCTTGACCTCGGGGCCGATGCGCTGCAGGACTTCCAGGATATGGGCCTTGACCTTGTAACAGGGAATGATGACCGCGATGCTTGCCATGAATGCTCGTGTCGCCTGGACGAAGCCGGAGAAGGACAGCTGGCTATTCTACAGGGCCGGGCGGATCCGCCGTCACGCCCGCTGCCCAGGCCGTCGGGAGACCGCCTCCAGGTGCTCATGCCGACATCAGCTGGGACGGCCTCAGTCCTTCGCCTGCAGCGCCCCCGCCATCAGGCCACTGGCCCGCAGCACCCGGCTCCGGATGGCCTGTCCCAGAATGCGGTCCAGCCCGTCGGGCCCCACCAGCGTGAAGAAGCGCCGTGCCCGCGTGATGGCCGTATAGACCAGCTCACGGGTCAGCACCGGCGACGGCTCGGCCGGCATCGCCAGCGCGGCGTGGTCGAACTCCGAGCCCTGCGCCTTGTGCACCGTCATGGCAAACACCGTCTCGGCCGCCTGCAGCCGGCTGGGCAGCACCCAGCGAATGCCACGGCTGCCCCCCTCGGCCGGGAACGCCACCCGCAACCGGCCACCCTGAGCCGCCAGCGCAATGCCCACGTCACCATTCATCAGCCCCAGCTCGTAGTCGTTGCGGGTGACGATCACCGGTCGGCCCGCATACCACTCCTCGCTCGCCGCCAGCAGGCCCGCCGACTGCAGCCAGAGCGCAATCTGCCGGTTCAGCCGCTCCACCCCCCAGCTTCCCTGACGCAGCGCGCACAGCAACTGAAAGCGCCCATGGGCCTGCAGCACCCCGGCCGCCCATTCATCGAAGGGGTCCTGCCCAGCCTCGTCCGCCGGACGGTTCCGGTGCATCCACCGCAGGTAATGCGCGTACCCCACCGGCCCCTGATCAGCAGGCACCCCATCCAGCCGGCCATGAACCACCAATTGCCGCAACGCATCCCAACGCTCGGCGTCCACCTCGATCCGGGCGATATCGGGCACCTGGCCCGACGCACACCCTGTCCGAACCTCGTCCCACAGACGCTGCACCCTGGCCACCTCGCCATCGTTGACCAGGGCTGCCAGACGGCCGATGCCGCTGTCCGCCCCGAAGCGATGGCTGTGACGCAGCATGCCGACGCTCTGGTCCAGCAACGTGCCATCTTCTGCCCCGTCAGCCTGCAGCCCGCAGTCGATGGGCTCCTGCGCCACCCGGGCCACCCAGTCGGCCGTCTCCGGCCAGTAGCGTCCCTCGCGGGCATGGGCACACAGCTCACCCAGAATGGCGCCTGCCTCCACCGACGCCAGCTGGTCCTTGTCCCCCAGCAGGATGAGCCGTGCCCTGGGTGGCAGCGCATGCATCACCTGCGCCATCATTTCCAGGTCGATCATCGAGGCCTCGTCGATCACCAGCACGTCCAGCGGCAGTGGATTGCGCGCGTCATGCCGGAAATGCCGCGTGCCCGGCCGGCTGCCCAGCAAACGGTGCAGTGTCGAGACGGACCGCGGAATGGCCGCCCGGATCGCCTCGCCCTGGGGCACGTCCTGAAGCGGCAGCCGGTCAATGGCGCTGCTGATCGAGCTGCCCAGTCGTGCCGCTGCCTTGCCGGTGGGCGCCGCCAGCCCGATGCGCAGGAACTGCCCCTGCCCGGCCAGCGCCAGCCATTGCAACAGGGCCAGCAGCCGGATCACCGTCGTCGTCTTGCCTGTACCCGGCCCCCCGGTGATCAGCCCGAAGCGCCGCCGTGCCGCCAGCGCACAGGCAATCCGCTGCCAGTCCGCCCTGCGCCCGGGCTCTGCTGCTGCGTCCCCGACCGCTCCCGCAGCCTGCATTCCGGCCATGTGCACCGAACGGGTGGCTGCATGGGCCGCATGCTCTGCCCCGGCACTGCCCGGTCCGCCAAACAGCACCACCAGCGCCTCCTGCAGGCGAGGCTCTTCTTCCCCGGACAGACCCGGCAGCATCAGCCGCTGCCGGATGCCCTGCTGGACGTCCTGCTCGTACTGCCAGAAACGCCGCAGGTACAGGCGATGCTGCACCAGCACCAGCGGCGTCGTCCGGGCCCCATCTGCGGACATCTCATCCGCCGGCCCCTTGGCCGAGGGCTGCGCCACCAGCGATGGACACGCCACGCAGGCTGCCTGCCAGTCCGCCAGCGTCAACGTCTGCAGCCAAGGGCCTACCGGAATCGACAGCACCGGCATCGGCTGCTCCAGCACCGCCTGCAGATCCAGACAGACATGGCCTCGTCCCAGCTGCCAGCTGCACAGCGCCGCCGCCAGCAGCACCGGCGGCAACGCCGGAGACGGTTCCGCTCCCTCCGCCAGAAAATGCGCCAGCTCCAGATCGATGCGCCGCAGCCAGCCCTCCTCATGCCAGCGTGCCAGAAGCGCCAGCATGCCGGCCACGTCCGTGGGCAGCAGCACCTCCGGCTCCCCCCCTGTCTCCGGCAACGAAGCAAACAGGTCCCCCGTCAGCTCGTCCTGCACCGGTTTTCGGCCTCGCCGTGTCATTGCACCTCTCGTCATGGCTTGTCTGCCCCCAGCGGCCGCTGCCCCGCAAAGGCCGCATCCAGCGCCTCGATCACCGCCCGGGGCGGCCGGGCCGCGAACACGCCCCGTGACGGCGCACCGCTGCCACGCAGGAACAGATAGAGCGCCCCGCCCACATGGCGGTCGTAATCGTAGTCCGGCAGTCGCACCTTCAGCAGCCGGTGCAGTGCCAGCAGGTAGAACAGATACTGCAGCTCGTAGCGGTGGGCCAGCACCGCGGCCTGCATGGTCTCGCCGCGATAGGCCTCATCCGAAGCCCCCAGCCAGTTCGACTTGTAGTCCAGCACATGGAAACGCCCCTCATGCTCGAACACCAGGTCGATGAAGCCCTTCAGCATGCCGTTGAGCTGCCCCGGCAGCAACGGGGGTCGCGCCGCGCCACTGAACGTGTGCTGGCGCACCCAGGCATCCAGCGCCGGCAGGTCGATGTCCTGCACCGCCAGCATGAAGCTCATCTCCACCTGATACTGCCGCAGCCCGGCCAGCGTGAACGAGGAGGTGCCATCAGACGGGACGGGCCCGGCACCCACCAACGCCTCTTCCACGTTGCCCTGGATCCGATCCCTGCCCCCCGCATCCAGCGGCAGGGGCTGCGTCAGCAGACGCACCAGCCAGTCCGTCAACAGCGACTGCCAGGGTTGCCAGTCCGGCATGCGCTGCAAGCGCCAGCGCACCTGCTCGGCCAGGCGTGCCGGATCCTTAGCCAGCGTCGCAAAGCCCTGGCGTCCGGCCCATTCCAGCAGGCCGTGCAGGAAGGTTCCGGCCTGCGGGCCGCGCACGAAGTCATGCACGCTGCTGCCGGGCACCCCCGCGCCCTGCTCAGAATCCACCACCAGCGCAGAAGCTTCAGCCGCCTGCACCAGGTGCCGCTGCCACACGGCATCGGCTGCGCGCTGCTCGGCCCAGGTGTCGGTCAGCGCGGAATCGCCATAAGGCGCATCGCTTTCATCCGCGTTCCGACCCGGCTCCCATCCTTCACCGGCCACCGGCTTCGCACGCTCCGCACCCCCATGCGCGGCAACCGTCTCATGCACGCCCCGGTCGGACGGTGAGCCGGATGCGGAAAGCGTCGTTGCAACATCTTCCACCTCCAGCGCCGAATAGCTGGCAATCCACCATCGCGGCCATGACTGGCCAGGCAGCATCGGCGGCGTCTTCCACGCAGCCGCACCCCGCCCGGATGTCCGCTCAGAGGGGCTCCACAAGGCCGCCTGTGTCACGCCCCCTTCGCCGTGCCCATCTGCCGGCAACGACGCTTCCTCCACCGCCACAACACCCGGTGCGACGCCCTCACGCCACTGCTCAACCTGCTCCTGCAGGGCAGCAAACAGCCGATGGCCATCGCCACTTTCGTCACCCAGCCCCAGCAGATGACCCGCTGCACTGCGGTTCAGGTTCTCCAGAGCCCCCAGGCCCACCCAGGTGGCATGACGTGCCCGCGTCAGCGCCACATACAGTTTTCGCAGATCCTCACCCAGCCGTTCCGCATCGGCTGCGGCCACGATCTCGTCATCCGCGCTCCTGCCCGGCACCAGTCGAAGCTGGCCATCCGCATCATGCCAGCGCAGCAGCGCATCCTTCGCCTCCACCGGGCGCACAGCGCAGAAGAACGGCAGGAACACCAGCGGATACTCCAGCCCCTTGGACTTGTGCACCGTCACCACGCGCACCCGGGCATCGTCGCTTTCCAGCCGCTGACGGCGCGCCTCACGCTCGCCTTCGGGGGCATCCCGCTGCTCCTGCAGATAACGCACCAGGGCGTGCTCGCCCTCCAGGCGGGTGGATGCCTGCTGCAGCAGCTCGCTCAGATGCAGCAGATCGGTCAGCTGCCGCTCGCCCCCCTGCGCCAGCAAGCGGGGCACCACACCGAAATCCTGCAGCATGTGACGGACCATCGGCAACACGCCCTGGCTGCGCCAGATCTCCCGGTAGCGCTGGAACTGCGCCACCCGCTCCTCCCAGTGCAGCTCGTCATGCACCAGCCGCTCCAGCTGCAGGGCATCCAGCCCGCACAGGGCGGTACCCAATGCCGCACGCAGCAGCCGTCCGCTGGCAGGCTCGGCCGCCGCCTGCAGCCAGCGCAGCAGCGCCGGCACCACCGGACTGGCATAGACCGACTCATCCTCGGACAGATAGACGCTGCGGATGCCCTGGGCACGCAGGGCCTTTCTGACGGCATCGGCCTCCCGGCCGCTGTTGACCAGCACGGCGATGTCGGCCGGCCGCACGCCGGAAACACGGCGCGAATCCCCCTCACCCGCATGAACGGGCTGTTCATCCGGACGCACCGGACGGGCAAAGCCGGCCTGACCCTCAGCCCCCGCCTGCAGCAGGCGCGCGATCTCCCGTGCCGTGACCTCGGCATAATGCGCGGTATAGGCCCCCTTGGATACATGGCCCGTCTTGGCATTCAACCTGTTTCCGGCATCTTCCGGCATCGTCCAGGCAACCAGTGCCGGTGCTGCTCCGCCCGGATACTTCGTGTCCTGCCAGATTTCCTTGCGCCCTTGCGCCTTCACCGCCAGGAAAGGCAGCGACACCGCTGCTCCTGCACCGTGTCCGTCATCCGATACGGCACCGAACCGGAATGCGCCGCCGGGGCGCTGCTCGGCCACCTCGAAGACATGGTTGACGGCGCCTACCATCGCTTTCGACGAACGGAAATTGGTGTCCAGCGTGTAGTGCCGTCCTCGGGTAGCCTCGCGCGCCCGCAGATAGGTATGAATGTCGGCCCCCCGGAAAGCATAGATGGCCTGCTTCGGGTCGCCGATCAGGATCAGCGCCTGATCCGGGCAGTTCTTCTCCACCCGGTAGACGCGATCGAAGATGCTGTACTGCACCGGATCGGTATCCTGGAATTCATCGATCATCGCCACCGGAAACTGCGTCCGGATCCGTTCGGCCAGCCGCTCTCCACCTTCCGAAGCCAGTGCCTGCGCCAGCTGTCGCAGCAGGTCATCGAAGCTCATCTCGCTTCTCTGGTCACGTGCCCTGCGATAGCGCGCCTCGATCCAGCGTGCGGCATGAAGCAGCGTCGCCTGACGCCCATCCGGCAGCGCCGCCAGCTTCCCTGGCAGGGCCGCCATTGCCGCCAGCGCCGGATGGTCCAGCATGGCCACGAGCGCAGGATCCTGGGCATCGACGTCCTTTCCGAAGGCGTCGCGCAGGCCATCCGGCGTCAGGCGATTCATGGCCGTCTCGGACAGTCCGGGCTTTGCCATGTCGGCATCGTCCACCCAGTCTCGCAGCAACTGCAACCACTGAGTCTGGAGTCCGGCATTGACCTTCCTGGCATTGAGCCAGCCGCTCGGAAATGCTCGTCCATTCGGTGCATCCGACGCCGGCTCGGCGCCTCCATTGCCCTTGCGCGAGGCAGCAGGCTTTTCCCGGCCGGCATCCAGCATGTACCCCAGCTCGTCGATCCAGCCCTCCCGCCACGGGGCCTTCAGCGCCTGCAGCTGCTGTCTGCGCTGCTGCTGTGCCTCGCCGATGGCCTCGGCCGGCGAGCATCCCTCACCGGACAACGCGTCCAGATCGGACAGCAGGCTCTGCACTTCCTTCTGCAGCGCATCCGGGTCAGCCCACCAGCCCTGCAGCACTCGGGCAGCCTCCAGCGGCAGGCCCTGACAGAAATTGCGCCAGTAATCACGACAGGCCTCGGCCAGCAGCTCCGAGGTGTCGGTGCTCAGCGTCTGGTTGAACAGCCCGCGACTGTCGAAGGCATGCTCACGCAACATGCGGTTGCACCAGCCATGGATGGTGGAAATGGCCGATTCATCCATCCACTCTGCCGCCAGCTGCAGGGTGCGTGCCCGCTCGGACCACTGGGCAGCCGGATAGGCATCACGCAGACCCTGCAGGAAAGGATCGGCCTTCGGCAGTACGGCAAGGTCATCCCCGGCCAAGGCGGCGTCCGCCACGAAGCGCCCGCCAACGAGATCCTGATCAGGAACGCTCCCCGGCACCATGACATCCAGACCTGCTCCCGCCTCGACGGCTTCGGCACTGGCCCGGAAGAATGCCGCGGCCTCGGCCAGCCGCGCCCGGATGCGGTCACGCAGTTCCAGCGTGGCCGCTTCGGTGAAGGTCACCACCAGGATCTTCGGCGGGGTCAGCGCCTCACGAAACGCCGTGGTCTCCTGGGGCGGTTTCGCACCCTCGAGAAACCCCATGTCCACGTCGGGCGGATACGCCGCGTCAAGGCTCACGGTGCCGCGCTCGCCATGTCCCAGCACCAGCCGCAGGTACAGGGCTGCGATCGTGTAGGTCTTGCCGGTGCCGGCGCTGGCCTCGATCAGCCGGCTGCCCCACAGCGGAAAATGCAGCGGATCGACTCGCCGGGGCTGCTCCGGCCGCATGGCAGCAGCCCCCTCGGCGTATCCGTTCCCGGACATTCCGGCTGTTCCGGCATCCGTCATCCCCTGCCCCTCGTCATTCACCATGGGTATCTCCTTCAGCGGATCCCTCATGGCCCGACGCTGTGCCCTTCCTGGCGACGGCGTCTGCCAGTGGCTGCAACAGCCGCTCGGCCCACTGGGCAAACTCGCCGTCCTCCTCCAGGGCCTGAAAATCCGGATAGGCACGCATCAGATACTCATCCTGCAGGCACTCGCCCACGCCTCCAAAGCTGCTCTCGCTACCCTCATAAGCCATCTGCGCCGCCTGCTGTCGCTTGCCCGGGTCCTCGGACGATCCACCCAGCACCCACGCAAATCCCGTCCTGGCTGCCAGCGGCAGCGGCCGACGGCAGGCCAGGTTCCAGGCCTGCAGCAGATCCTGCCAGTACGCCAGCGCCACCTCCCGATCCAGCGGCATCAGTTCGACCGTGCTGCCTTCCTTGCCGATGATTCGCGTTCGAAGCGGCATCCCCGACAGATTGCCGGTGACGTGATGTACCCAGTAGTCCAGCAGCTTGTCGTAGCGATAGCTGCTGTCCTTGCCCCCTCCGGATGAGGCCTTCGCCCCCTTGCCGGAAGACGCTTTCTTCCCGCTTCCCTTGTTGACCAGATTGCTGGCACTGATCAGCAGCCGCACGCGCTCGCCCTCCAACCCGGCCCTCAGCTGATCCAGCGTACCGACCACCGGCGGCGACACCGACGGTTGTTCAGGCCACAGAAACGCCTCATCCGGCAGTACGGTCGGACAACGAGCGATCTCTTCCAGATAGGTCTCGAACATCTCCGCCATCGGTGCATCCAGCTTCTCGCGCATCAGTTCGCCGAAGGCGCCCACTGGCAGCTGGCCGGCACGGGCAAACCGCGTCAGCGCCTGTGCACGCTCCTCGGCCAGCACGTCGGCAAGATCCTCCTTCAACCCGGAGGTGGAACCGGAATCCTCAGTTGCCGCGCCCGGGGACGAAAGCGTCACCGCGACCCGATGCTGCTGCGACGCGATGAGATCGGCCTGCAGCTGCCATTGCTGCAAGCCATCCAGGCTGAACGGCTCATGATCGGGCACCACCGCATCCTCGTCCTGCCAGTGGATGTCCAGGCGCTTGCGAAAGAAGTACGCGACCGGCCTTTTTAGGAAGCGCGTCAGCTCCTCCAGCGTCAGTTCCTCGGGCCACTCGGCAGGCGGCAGCATCGGCCATCGGGGAGAGCCGGATACCGACGCGGCGTTCACCGCATTTTCCGCGACATCGCTTTCAACCTCAGCCCCTTCCGAAGCGTGGTCGGCATGCCCCATCTCGGCCTGCTGCAGCGCCTTTCGCCATTCGTTCGAATAGCTGAAGAGATCGTCGTCTCCCGCCCGCGTGGAATCCGCAGCGCCATCGCACACGAAATACGCCCGACTGAAGGGCTGCAGGCGGTGCTGGGTTGTCAGTGCCTCCAGCAGTGCCGCGCCCGTCTCCTCGTCACGCCCGTTCAGCCGCCACCCGGCAACGATGTGGTCGCGCAACTGCGCCACCAGCACGGAGGGCGGACGGGGTGAGTCGTCATGGACACTGCGCCCCACCCAGCTGATGGAGAGCTGCTCACGGGCCGACAGCAGCGCTTCCAGGAACAGATAGCGATCATCCTCGCGGCGTGAACGGTCACCCGGTCGATAATCGTTGCCCATCAGGTCAAAGTCGGCTGGCTGGCGCGAACGCGGAAAGTCGCCGTCGTTCATGCCCAGCAGGCACACGTGGCGGAACGGAATCGCCCGCATCGGCATCAGCGTGGCGAAGGTGACGGCACCGGCAAAGAATCTCCGTCCCAGTCCCTCGTCGTCGAAGCTGGCCAGCCAGTGCTCCCGCACCACCGACAGGGGCAGCGGCAGGTCCATCTGCGCCTCGGCACAATCGTCCAGCCATTGCTGCAAGGCCTCGGAAAGGCGCATCAGCAGGATGCCCTCGCGCCCCTCATCGGCCACGAAGAAGCGGTCCAGCATGGCCTGCAGCCGCACACCCCACTCCTGCGGTGTGGCGGGATTGCGCACATCCTGCCAGGTGTCCTGCAGCGCCCGCACCAGGGCCAGCAGCCGGCCCAGCAGCTCGCCGTCCAGGCCACTGATCTCGTCCAGCGGCTCGATGTCCGACCACGTGCCGGTATGGCCCGCCACATAGCCCAGCAGCATGCGCTGCAGTCCGAACCACCAGCTGTTCTGCGCCACGGCTTCATCCAGTTCCAGCGACTGCCGCTGCACAGGGTCCAGTCCCCAGCGGATGCCGCTCTTCTCGATCCAGCCGCGCAGCTGCGGCAACTGTTCGGCTTCGATGCCGAAACGCTGCTGCAAGGACGACACCTCCAGCAGATCCAGCACCTCGGACACCGACAGGCGCGCTTGCGGCAGATCCAGCAGGAACTCCACGGCGGCCAGCAGCGGCTCGTGGCTGCGGCTTTGCTGGTCGGCCATCGAGAACGGAATGAAGCGTGGGTCCTGCGGCGGATACAGCCCGAACACCGCCTGGATGTGCGGCGCATAGGTGGCGATGTCCGGCACCATCACGATGACGTCCCGCGGCTGCAGCGAGGGATCCGCTGCAAAGGCCCCCAGCAGCTGGTCATGGAGCACCTCCACCTCGCGCTGCGCACTGTGGCAGATCTGGAAGCGGATGGATCGGTCACGCCGGGGATCGACCGCCGGCCAGCGGCTGCACGTCTCGGCCAGCGGCGCCAGATCGAGGATGTCCTGCTGCAGCTGCAGAAGCAATGTATCGGCCGGCTCATGATCGATGAAGATGTCCGCCCGCCGGTCAATGGCCAGCAGACGCGTCTCGGCAGCCCCCTGCTCCTCATCGTACTGGGTCAGCAGACCGATGAAATCCCGCCCCTGCCGCCCCCAGGCGGCCAGCAGCGGCTGGCCATGCGCAGCCAGGTGGGACAGTGCCGGATCGACGCCCGGGCGGTGGGCGTGCCGGCGGCGCAGGCCCGCCAGCCACTCCCGCTCAGGCACGATGTCGCCCCAGTAATGGCGGCACGGGTTCTGCACGCACATCAGCACCTGGCACCAGCGTCCCAGGGCCGACAGCACCTCCAGCGCCTGGCGGGGCATGGCCGAGATCCCGAAGACCACCACGCGGCGCGGCAGCCCGGCAGGCCGTTCGGCATCGGGAGACATGCAGGCGTCGATGAAGCGCTGGTGGATCGTGGCGCGATTGTCCCCGGCCGCCCCCGGGCCCACATCGGCCAGCAGCTCCCGCCAGAGCAGCGGCTGCCAGCGTGCGTCTTCCGGCAGGGGCTTGCCGGCCTGATCCGGCAAAGGCAGGCCCTGCGTTTCCGTGGCGTTCGGTGTCTTGATGTTGCCTCGACCGAGCCCGTGCGAGTCCCGCAGCCGATCGTGCCCGTGGGCCCAATCCTCCAGCCAGTCGGCCCGGTAGACCTGATACTGGTCGAACAGGTCAGCCAGCTGGGCTGCCAGCTGATGCAGACGGCGCAGCTGCGGATCCTCTTCCAGGAAACGCCGCAGCGGCTCGAAGACTGCCTGTGTCTGCGGCCTTGTCACCAGCGCGGGCAGCAGCCGCATCAGTCGCCAGGTCAGCAGATCCTTGCCAAAGGGTGACCGTTCCGGCACCTGGTCCTCGCCCAGCACGGCCCGGTAGGCCTGCCAGATGAAACGGGACGGCAGCTGCAGGTCGATGGCGGCCGCAATGCCCAGCCCGCGCCCGTCGAACGCGGGACGCCCCGCATCGACAGGAAGTGGATCGGCCGCCAGCGACAGCGTGAGCCACTGCGCGATGCCGTTGCTCTGCACCAGGATGACTTCATTTTCCAGCGGGGCCAGCGGATGGGCCCGCATCCAGTCGCAGATGAGGTCGCGCAGCGTCTCGGACTGGTTGCCGTGAATGACGATGAAACCGGGAGCGATGTCGGGCTGGGGCATGCTGACAGGAACGGGGCAAGGGTCTTCCCGTTTACCTTGGATGCCCCCACCCTGGCAAGCAACGGCGGCAGCCGTGGCCCGGATGAGACATCCGGCGAAAGCTGCCGTTCAGGGCCGGAAACTCAGGCCAGGCTCAGGCCTGGGACAGCCAGCGCTGCAGCACGGCGTTGACGGCCTCGGGCCGCTCCATCGGCGCCAGGTGGCCAGCCCCCGGAATGATGGCCAGCTTTGCGCCAGGCACGCTGGAAGAGATTTCCTGCGCCAGGGCCGGAGGGGTGAGCTGATCGCCCTCCCCCACCACAACCAGCGTGCGGCAGTCGATCTTGGCCAGGAGCGGCCGGGAATCCGGGCGACCCAGGATGGCCATCTGCTGGCGCACAAACCCCTCTGCACCCACCGCCTGGCGCATGCCCTCCACCAGGGCAGCCAGCTGCAGGTCATCCACGCGTCCGGGCGCCACCAGCCTCGGGAACATTGACGGGATCCGCCCGAAGCCACCGTTCTGGGCCATCCGGATCATCTGAAGGCGGTTCTCGCGAACCTCGTCGGTATCGGCCCGGGCCGAGGTGTCGAACAGCACCAGCTCACCGACCCGCTCCGGTGCCTGCCGCAGGATCTCGAAGGCCAGATAGCCGCCCATGGACAGCCCCACCAGCCGGAAGACCGGCGGCGCATCGGCCAGAATGGCCCGCGCCATGGCCCCGATCTCGCCGTGCCGCGTGGTGTCGGCCACGGTCACCGAGCCCTGCGTCCAGAACAGCGGCAGCTGCGCCATGAAGAGCTGGGGCGTGCACAGAAGCCCCGGTACGAGCACGGTGGGCAACCTGCCGAACACGACAGGCGTACTGGCGACGGGGGCTGGCATGGGCGCTCCGTGGGACAGGTCTCGATATTGACGATTATATCGACCGTGAACCCCTGACCATTCCCCGGCGCGAAACAGCACCGCCCCCTGCGGCCCTCCGTGTTTCAGCCCAGGGTTCCGTCATTGGCCGCTTCTCCCGCAGGAGCGAGAAAGCACGGTATCCATTTCGCTCTGTATGTAGCAATTCAAAAATAATTCGTAGCCGTTCTGCTGAAGTCGTAAAAGAAAAACGCCCCTGCCGGGCACTCCGGAACAGGGGCATTTCAGAGATCGGGGAACCGCTCGGACCGGGCAGACGCATGCATCTGCCCGGCCGCATGGCCTGCGGACATCAGGCAGGATCAGTCATCCTTGCCTTCGTCGCGGGCCTGCCGGAAGGCACGGTCCGGATCCAGCGTGGCCGGGCCACGCTTGCGGGCACCGCCGCGGGCATCACGATCACCGAAGCGGCCACCGCGATCCGGGCCACCCCGGCGGTCATCGCGACCGCGCCAGCCAGCATCGTCACGTCGGCCGAAGCCCCGGTTGCCGCGTCCCTCGCCATCCCGACGATCACCGCCCTCCCAGGGTTTGCGTTCCTTCCAGCCCGGACGGTCGCCAAAGCTGCGGCGTTCCTGGCCTTCACCGTCGCGACGCGGTTTCCAGTCACCGCGATCACCGCGGAATCCGCGGGACTCGTTGTTCCGATCCCGGTTCCAGCCACCACGATCACCCCGGTCTTCCCAGGCACGGCCGCCCTCACGACGGTCACGGTCGAAGGGACGACGCTCACGCTGTCCGCCCTCGCCGCGTTCACCGCGAGATGCATCCCAGCCGCGGCCTTCTCGCCGATCGTTGTTCCACGGACGCTCGCGCCGGCCTTCGCCATCACGGCCTTCCGGGCGGAAGCCGCGTGCGCCGTCCTGCGGACGGTCCTCGCGACCTCTCCAGCCGCCGCGACGGTCCTCGTCACCACCAAAACGGCGCCCCGGACGATCCTCGCTCCAACGCTCACCGTCGTGGCGACGCGGCCCGAAGCCTTCACCGTCGCGACGCGGCCAGGGCTTGCGATCCCGATAGCCGTCCTGGCCGCCCCGGAAGTCGTCACGACGCCCGAAGCTGCGTTCACCACGGCGCTCGTCCCGGTCACGCGGGCCCTGCGTGCCATCACGGTCATGCCGTCCCTGGAAGCCACGGCCCCGGTATTCGCGGTCGCCGCCGCGCCGATCATCCCGGCCACGTCCGCCAAAACGCGGCTTGCCGTAGCCTTCGCGACGGGCTTCCTTCTTCTTGTGCTTCTTCTTGAAGGGCTGCGGCTTGAACTGGGCCTCCAGTCCCGGGAATTCGCTGACCTGGATGTGGCGACCCAGGAAATGCTCGATCTTGCGCAGCGGAATCACGTCCTCGCGGCCCACGAAGGAGATGGCCTGACCACTGGCGCCGGCACGACCGGTCCGGCCGATACGGTGCACGTAGTCCTCGGCCACGCGCGGCAGCTCATAGTTGATGACGTGGGTGAGGCTGGACACGTCAATGCCGCGGGCCGCCACGTCGGTGGCGATCAGCACCTGGCATTCCCCCTGACGCAGGCGGTTCAGTGCCCGGGTACGCTCGCGCTGGTTCATGTCGCCATGCAGCGCATCCACGGCAAAGCCTTCGCCCTGCAGTTCCTCGGACAGCTCCTCGGCCTGCCGCTTGGTGGCGGTGAAGACGATGGCCTGACCAAGGCCGGTGTCGTTCAGGCAGGCGCGCAGCAGCTGGCCACGGTGTCCCGGGTTGTCGACATAGACCACGTGGTCATCGATCGGCGTGAGCGCCTCTTCGCTGCGCTCGACGGTCAGCCACTGAGGATCCTTCAGCAGCTTGTCGGCCAGGTTGCGCACGTCGTGCGAGACGGTGGCAGTGAAGCACACGGTCTGGCGCTCGGTCGACAGCAGCTCGGCAATGCGGAACACATCTTCGGAGAAGCCCATGTCCAGCATCCGGTCGGCCTCGTCCAGCACCAGCATCTTCAGGCGCGACAGGTCGATCTTGCCGTTTTCCAGCTGGTCGATCAGACGGCCGGGCGTGGCCACCAGCACTTCGTAAGGCATGGCCAGTGCCCGTGCCTGGTGGAAGTAGGAAGAGCCCCCGGTGATGCAGACGGTGCTGGTGCGCGGCAGCAGCCGCGACAGCGCGTGGCTGGTGCGCGTGACCTGCTGGGCCAGCTCGCGGGTGGGCGTGAGCACCAGCACGGAAGGACCGAAGGCCGGACGTGCCGGACGGCGCCCCTTGCCCCGCTTGCCACGGTGGTCCTCGTCATCGTCGCCAGCATCGTGGCGCTCGGCAGCACGCTCCTGCGCATTCAGCGCCACGCCCTGCAGGGCCGGCAGCAGGAAGGCTGCCGTCTTGCCGGTACCGGTAGGCGCGGAGGCGACCAGGTCATTGCCGGCCAGCAGCACCGGAATGGCCTGCGCCTGCACGGGCGACGGATGGATGATGTCCAGGCGCTGCAGGGCCTGGACCAGCGGCTCAATCAGTCCCAGCTCGGCAAAGCTCGAATCAGTGGCTTCGACGAAGGGGTCAGCATGCAGCGGTGCCGGCTCATCATCCTCACCCACCTCGTCGTCGTCCGAATCGGTGTCGTCCGCTTCGTCTTCGTCTTCGTCTTCGTCTTCGTCTTCGTCTTCGTCGTCGTCGTCGTCGTCGTCGTCGTCGTCGTCGTCAGAATCATCATCCGCCTGGTCGAAGTCCTCGTCATCCTCGTCGGATTCATCATCATCCAGGTCGTCTTCATCGTCGAAGTCGGCATCCTCGTCCGCTTCGTCTTCATCGGCAAGGCGTGCCTCGTCGTCCCGATCGTCGGTCTCGTCCTCGTGGCTGGGGGTGGAAGCGGCCTTCGTGCGCTTCGTGGTCTTCTTCGCAGGCGCGGCATCCTGGGCCGGCGCCATGTCTTCGGCGGTCTGGGCCGCCACGTTCTCGACGGATTTGTCCTGCTCGTCGTTCTTCTCGTGCTGAGTCATGGTCATGAAAGTGAATGGCAACGTCATCGCAGGCGCGGTCCGTGTACGCAGCAGACGGACGCGGGGCATGCCGGGCGAACGCCATGACAGGCGCCGGGTCGCGGCAGGACCAGGATGAAAATCTTCCGGAGGGATCCGGGAATCTGGCGATGACGTGGGCGGGGCCTCTTGCCCCGACGGGGTTGACGGATTGCGTACCTGCATCGACGCCAACCGGAGAAGGCACGGGGAGTGCCTTTCATGGGCGCACTGGACACGCAAGTTGACGTGTCCCGGATACGCCGGGGGGCCAGAAATCGATGTCTGAAGTCCGACATCCTACCAGAAACCGACGAAGGACGATGGCGCGTCCCGTGATCCAGCCCACGTCGGAATGGAACACCCCCTTCGACAGCCCGGCTTCATGTTGTCATGGGGAGCCCCCCCTCCGACCCAGCACCCTCCTGCCCTGCAGCGCCACGCTGCAGTCTTATGTAGACCAGGGAATGACATTTCCAATGTAATGGATTCTCGATTTCATTATTTTTATCTTCGTATACTTGGCCCCGACTGGCGTTCGTCTCCTGAAAAGCTCGCGCCGTCATCCCCGGACGTGCTCCTTTCAATCACCCTCCTTTCATCAGCATCCATGACATCCCGTTCCAGAGCGCGCCGTGCGGTCGCCCTTCATCGTGAAGCCGCAGCAGAACGCAGCCGAGCCGTTCACCATCCATCAGCGCCGCTCTGGGTGGCTGCCGCCGTGGCCCTCGCCTTCGGCCTCCCCCTGGCCCACGG
>ERZ773038.283-NODE-283-length-35328-cov-5.067530_pt1 | contig 35328 bp, 53 predicted proteins | sample MGYA00511665_ERZ773038 | MGnify/ENA primary metagenome ERZ773038 (study PRJEB29015, sample SAMEA2737966) | human oral metagenome | biome: human oral; feature: human-associated habitat; material: dental | place: China | collected 2028 ... | reverse complement strand
GCCTATAGCTCAGGGGTAGAGCAACCGGCTCATAACCGGTCGGTCCCTGGTTCGAACCCAGGTGGGCCCACCAAAACGCTAAAATGCGAACCGCTTGCAGATTGAACGCCAAATTCTGGCAGTTCATTCTTATAATTAAATACGATTTCAACCCTATCACTATAGATAGTAACGCTCTTAATGAACGTATCAAGAATACGAGAGCGGCCTGCTTTGGTGGTAGGGTTTTCTTTTGCCATTCTCTCGAGGAAATACTCGATATGATCCGCCGTAAATTTGATAGGTATAAGAGCGCTCTCATGGTTCGCTTTTTGCTCTAATAGGTTATTGCGCTCATTCTCGAGGTTTTCTATTTCGCTTTTTAGGCGTTCCGTAATAAAACCTTGCTTAATAGCACTCATGCAGTTATTTAATTCTGTATCAATAGCCTTAATTTTGTTATTTATGCCCTGTATGGCGATTTTTGCCTCTTGGGTAGTGTTATTATACCCAGACATAACTAAATCAACTATACGAGCGATATTTGAGGGCTGATTTAGAATTTCAAGCGTTCTATTAATAACCAAATCCTCTAATTCATCTCGACGAATATTTGGCGCTGCGCAAGTATGGTATTTACGCCGATTAGTACATACGTAATAATGGTGCTTTTCCTTATTTCTTGATGTAGCCGTAGAGCCCATATAATGGCCGCCACATTCGCCACAAATTAATTTGCCACATAGATTATACATTTCAGAGCGTCGGCCTTTATTCTTAATTCGTGTAGGCATAACCTGCTGTACCTCATCGAATACCTTTCTCGAAATAATAGGCGGTATTGAGTTCTCGAGGCGAATATCACCCCAAGAGTACACGCCTATATATTTCTCATTAGATAGGATATTCTTAATCACACTAGGTGAAATCTTTCGGCCTTTCTTTGTAAGATAGCCTTTACTGTGCAAAATATCGCTAATTTTGGCTATAGAGTGATGTTTTAGATATAAGTCATAGATTAACCTTACCGCCTTAGCCTCGTGAGCATTCACGGCTAAATGGTGGCTTTCTGTTAGGTCGTATCCAAGCGGAATAGCAGCGCCGTTCATCTTGCCTTTGAGTGCGTTTTCAGTCATACCACGTTTAACCTTTTGAGATAGCTCAACGCTGTAATATTCAGCCATGCCCTCGAGCATACTTTCTAAGATGATACCTGCTGGCTCATTCGTAATATGTTCCTTTGCGCTCAACACTCTAACACCATTACGGCGCAATATGCCCTTATATTTGGCGCTATCCTCACGGCTACGGCTGAACCTATCGAGTTGATACACAATCACATAATTAAATGATTGATGAGCGCTATCACGGATCATCTGTAAGAACTCTGGGCGGTTATCCGTGCGAGCAGAGAGGGCTCTATCTGTATATATCTTAGTAATCAGTATACCCTCACGCTGAGCGTACTCGGTGCACTCTCTTATTTGCCCCTCGATTGACTCGTCTCTTTGTTTATCAGATGAATAACGAGCGTATATAACGCCAGTTTGTAAATCTTTGTTATTTGTCATTGTGTGATATTCCTTTCAATGGTATAATCTCATTAGAGAAGATAAGACATGTGTTGTCCGATAACCGCCGAACGTATACATCGGCGGTTATTTTATTTTAATTAGAAATAAAGCCCCTTGATAGGGGCTCTTTTTTTTATTGGGCTGTTGGCGGCGTAAACTTGCCTATGCGTTGGGCGTTGCCTAGTGCTATCATAGCCTCTAAATAACCATATGTATTTGGATGTAATTCAATTCGCTTAGGCGGCTTATGATTAGATTGCTTTAATACTTTACCATTTCGGCCGTCTATAAGGTTTGTTTCTGTTAGCTCCAATGCAATGCTGCGACTATTAAAGTCATAATAATAGTGCTTTACAAACTCTGTAATAATGAAATTCTTATAACTTGGCGAGTAGCTATATATAGGCGTAATAATCTCTAGCGTATGATCGCCTGTATTCACAACTTCGACATTTACAGGCATATATTGAATTTCATTCATAGCATTAGGCAACTGGATATAGCTATTATAATTGGCCAAATCTGGCAACGTGATAGCCTGCGCTGACATGGTGCATAAAGCCAATAGCGCAGCAATAACAAACTTTTTCATATACATAATTCCCCTTAATATTCCCTTTACTTAGTTTTGAGAAATGCCTCTATAAGTGCTTTTATTGTAGCCCTTTCATCATCTGTGATTATATGCTTACCATAAGACAATATATTATCCTTTTCGAGTACCGCCTTTAAATTAACCCCCTCGGCGCTCTCTATGCTTATTAGTGTAGAGGGCGCTTTTTTTATTTCTGGCAGTTCTAAATTATGGATCACATCTTTTTTAAGCGCATAGGCGACATATAAATCATCGATAGCCTCATCGTCATAGTGTGATAAGTCAACATCTAAGCCACGACTTTTTATAAACTCTATTTTCTTTTGACGAGCAGAGTCGAAGTCGTCAACCTCGCCAGTTAAATAGTATACAGACACACCAAAATAATCCGCTATCCGCTTTAGTTTGTCAAATTTTGGCGATGAGCGTCCTTTCTTCCAATCTGTAAGCGAGGCTGTAGATATTCCTGTATCTTTGCCTAGCTTATAAGCGGTGATGTTCTCTCTCTTAATTAATGTTTCTATGCGTTCCCAAACTACTTTTTTATTCATTTTTTAAGCCTCTGTTTAAAATTTTTATGAACGCTTAATTGGACTATCTCGCAAATGTGAGTTATTATGTAATCACGAGGTAGCTAACAAATACGAGATAATCACAAAAACACTCAAATTCGTAAATATTAGCTAACAAATATTAACTACTTCAAATATATCAGAAAAGAGGTGAATTTACAATATGTATGAAAAAATTGACAAGCTGTTAAAGGAGCAAAATATTACACCATATAGAATGTGTAAAGATTTGTCCTTGCCAACTTCCTCGGCTACAGCTTGGAAACAAGGGCAATACAACCCAAGTATTACAACCCTTAAAAAAATCGCCGATTATTTCGGCGTAACGGTTGATTATTTTTTGTAAGGTGGTGAAACAGATTGAATGAATTAATTGAAATATTCAATAGCAGTGAGTTCGGTTCTGTTAGAACTGTAAAACTAAATAATGCTATCCACTTTGTTGGCAAAGATATAGCCGTAGCGCTTGGGTACTCTAACCCTCAAAAAGCTGTAAGAGATCATATTGACGAAGAAGATAGGACGGTGAACAATTCGTTCACCATTAACGGAACACCAGTCACTTTAATTAATGAAAGCGGCCTATATAGCTTAGTGCTATCTAGTAAGCTGGAAAGTGCAAAGCGATTTAAACGCTGGATAACGGCCGAGGTACTCCCTGCACTACGCAGAACAGGCATCTATGCTCTGAATATTCCTCAAACCTTGCCAGAGGCTTTACGAGCCTATGCAGATGAGGTAGAGCAACACAACAAAACCAGAGCTTTAGTAGAGGCACAACGGCCGAAAGTGCTTTTTGCTGACGCTGTAAGTACTAGCGATACAGACATTTTAGTAGGCGACCTCGCCAAATTGCTAAACCAGAACGGCTACGCAGTAGGACAAAATAGACTGTTTGAGCAACTGCGAAATGAGGGCTTTCTGATTTCACGAAAAGGCGGCTCTTATAATATGCCAACTCAAAAAGCTATGGAAATGGGGCTTTTCAGAATTAAAGAAACAGCTATCACTCATTCAGACGGCAGAGTAAGCCTAAATAAAACGCCTAAAGTAACAGGCAAAGGCCAGCAGTATTTTATTAATCGGTTTATAGGTAAATGATATGCAGCTACTTATAGACTCAATATATGAGTTTTATAACAACGCTGAAAACTTAGCAGCGTTTGAAGAATGGAGAAAAAATAAGTATGAAAACAAGAACACAACAACTAAAGAAAGCTCACAAATTAATGGGCTGGGTGTACGGCGACATTCTAAGCCAACTGGTATATCACTTTAAAGAAAGGAAATAGTGAAAATGATGACTCAACAATTAAAAGCAAGACACAGAAAACCGATGAAAGCTAGACGGCTAGGCAAAAGTGATGAGCCTACTCAATTACAAATGGCTTTATTCACTTTCTTAACATTGGTTTTTTTCTTTGCCACTGCTTATTGGTGGTGTACTGGTGAGGCTTTAATTAAATGGTAATCGAGGTATTAGCAACGCTATGTATGGCGAGCACATTTCTAGCTGTCTTATACAGTATCTACTCAATGATCTGTATTTTGGCATAAAAAAAGAACCATTCACAAAAAGCGAATGGCTCTTATATTCCTAAAAAGGAACATCACACAACACAATTTTATATTAATTATCGTTAAAAGTCAAAGAAAGGAACATCACACATGACATTCAAAAAGATTTTTGACAGCAAAAACGCCACTCGAGAAGAATGGCTAAAAGTTCGCAAGCTAGGGCTTGGCGGCTCTGATATGAGCGCCGTGCTAGGCGTTAATAACTGGCGCAGCCCTCTTGATGTATGGCTCGACAAAACCAGCGACACAGTCGAGGAAAAGGAAAGCGAGCCGATGTATTGGGGTACTATCCTCGAGGATATTGTAGCTCAAGAGTTCGCTAAGCGAACAGGTTATAAGGTTCGCAATAACAATTTCACACTACAAAGCGAGGAATATCCTTACTTACTCGCCAATATTGATAGAGAAATCGTCGGTATTGACGCAGGCCTCGAATGCAAAACAGCGAACGCATTCAAGGTTGATGAGTGGCAAGGCGATAGCGTGCCAGATGCCTATTATGTGCAATGCCAGCACTACATGGCGGTAACTGGCAAGGCGAGCTGGTGGATAGCGGCTCTTATTGGTGGCAATACGTTTGTTTATAAAGAAATCAAACGTAATGAGGAAGTTATCAAGGCTATTATCGATACTGGCCGAGAATTTTGGAATTTAGTCGAAACTAAAACCATGCCAGCGCCAGATGATAGCAAAGCTTGCAGCGAGGCACTTAAAAAAATCTATCAACAAAGCAACGGCAAAGCTATAGAACTGCCTACCGAATATAGCAACGCTGTTATTGATTATCTAAATATCAAAGAGCAGCTCACAGAGTTAGAAACTCAAAAAAGAGGAATTGAAAACCTCTTAAAAGATTACATGAAAGACAATGAAAAGGCTACAGCTGGCGATCATGTTGTATCTTGGAAAACTAGCAAGCCTCGTGAGACTTTTGATAGCAAGAAATTCAAGAGCGATCACCCAGAAATGTATACAAATTACATCAAGCAGGGTGAGCCTAGTCGTAGATTTGAGGTGAAATGATGGAAGTATATAACCTAAGAAAACTACTCGAGGCCGTTCCTGATGAGTTTGGTGTGATTATCAGAACACCTGCGGACGCAATTAAATATACAACTGAAATAAAAGGGGTATATATCGACTTTGAAAATGAAGTGTTAGTAATAGGGGAGATTAAAATCTAATGGCAACTACAACAGGAATTGAATTAAAGAAAAACACTATCACAGCCGCAAAAGAGACTAAAACATTAAAAGGTATGCTCGAAAGCCCAGCATACAAGAAAAAATTCGAGGAAATGCTAGGCAAGAAAGCAGCTGGCTTTATGAGCAGTATTATTGCAGTTACAAATAACAATAATCACTTGATGAAAGCTGATCCTTCAACAGTCATTGGGGCAGCAGCACAGGCGGCTATGCTAGACTTGCCGATTAATCAAAGCTTGGGCTTTGCGTATATTGTGCCTTATAAAGGTGCTGCACAGTTCCAACTCGGCTATAAAGGTTATATCCAACTAGCACAACGCAGCGGCCAATATGTTGATATTGGGGCTAAAACAGTATATGAGGGCGAGCTCGAATACGAGAACCGCTTACTCGATAAATTCCGATTTGGCGAACGCACAGGCGATAAAGTCATTGGTTATCTTGCCTACTTTAGACTTACAAACGGCTTTGAAAAAATGCTGTTCATGACGCTTGACGAAATGCAAGCGCATGCCAAAAAATACAGCCAAAACTATAAAGGTGGTACTGATAAATGGGGCCTCGCTGATTTCAATGTTATGGCTGAAAAAACCGTTCTCAAACGCTTACTATCCAAATTCGGCCCTTTAAGTATTGAAAGCGTACAAATGAGCCAAGCCCTCTCTAATGACGGCGGCGTTATTTCCATGAACAAAGACGGCGAATTTGACGTTGATTTTAGCGGTGAAACCATTGACGCAGAATACGACGAACCAACAGCAGAGCCAAGCGGCGACACCTACAACGTAGCTGGCGAGATTATCGACGCCAACACAGGCGAGGTAGTAGGCCGTGAATAATAATGACAAAATGCTCGCTCAATTCGGCGCTGACTGGGTGAAAGTGAGGGATCATATCGCAGCGTTAAAGCTGTTCTATATTCCTTATACACCTACCTTTATGGTACGTACCGAAAAGGAAACAGGTGTTTCGGCTAATACAGTAAAAAGCATTCTAGACTATGGTCTACAGATTGGGCTATATGGAAAGACGAGCGATAGAGATTATATTACGTTATCACCTATTAGATAAGGAGTTTTAATAATGGCTAGACCTAAAGCGAAAGGGGTTGAGTACTTCCCTCTTGATGTAGGGTTTTTAAGTGATTTGAAAATAAGAAAAATCATGCTTTCGTGTGGGGCCAGCTCTATTGCTGTGCTGATATACATATTCGCAGCGATCTATAGAGATGAGGGCTATTTCATGAACGTTAAAGATGATGATATAGCACTCATCGCTCTTGATACAAACCTCGATACCGATTATGTAAAAAATGTAATAAATCGAGCGTGTGAGGTAGGGTTATTCTCATTTAGAATTTACGACAATTTTCGAGTCCTAACGTCTGAGGGGATACAAAATAGATACCTTAAAATCACGGAGCGCAGAAAATCGGTAAAAATTAATGCTGACATTAACCTAGTTAATGTTGACATGATGTATACAGAAACTAGGGTTAATGTTGCAGAAACTATAGTTAATGTTGCAGAAACCCCAGTTAATGTATACAAAAGTACACAAAGTAAAGTAAAGGAAAGTAAAGTAAAAGTAAAGGAAAGTAAAGTAAAGGAAAGTAAAGAGAAAAATACAGTAATTCAAAACGATGTATTCTCAACTTGGTCAAATACTTTTGGCGACATCTCTTCTTTTATAAAAGAAACTTTAGAAATGCTTACCGAGGAATATGGCCCAGAGCAAGTAGTAGAGGCTATCGAGATCACACACGATAGAGGGAAAACCTCAATTAAATACGTTGAGGGCGTGTTGAAAAATAAAAGGTTAGGAAATGAAAAAAATAGATGTAACGGCAGCAATCGAAAAGCTAAAGAAGAGGCAGTCGATTGGAAGGCCGAATACGAAAGGGTGCACGGCCAAAACTGATTACGAATTTTACAAGCCTATCTATGATAAGCCTGTAATCATTCAGACCGATATAAACAATACATATAGCTTGGCTGGCATTCCTAAACGCTACTATGAAATGTCTTTCGCTTGGCTAAAACAAAATGGAACGTTTCCAAAGGAAAACCAAGGGGCCTATCGCATAGTGAATGACTACAGGCAGCAACTAGAGCAGAATCTAAACACAGGCAAGGGCCTCATATTGAGGGGCCCAGCTGGCACAGGAAAAACCTCTCTCGGTGTGTGCCTGTTAAAAGAGGCGTTAAAGATTGGTAAGGGGTGCTTAATGATCTCAATGCCAAATCTCTTGGATAATATGCTCACCTTATCCAAAGGAGATAGCGTGGCGTTCATGAGCTATGAGCAAAAACTGCGGAATGTACCGCTCTTACTGCTCGATGATTTTGGGGCGGAATACTCAAAATCTGAATGGGTGGCAGCTAAAGTAGAAAGCATTATAATAGACCGCTATAACAGAATGCGGCCGATTATTCTCACTACTAACTATAGCGATAGTTGGACAAAGGACAACTACAGCCAGCGTATATATGATCGCTTACGAGGTGAATATCAAGAGGCTGTGTTTATGGGCGGCTCTCATAGATAACCAAAATTCATTTAAACGCCCTATAAGGCGAGTTTAAAATTCTCACGATAGAATTATCGAGAGAATGGTTAGAGGCGGTAAAATAACGAAATTTTCCGCATAAAATTGGAAAATAACTTAAAAGATATATAGGAGGTGTAGAAGTGTTAGTTAAAGATGAAACAAAGTATTGTTGGGTTGATGATGAAGTTGCTGGCGATCCGCAGGATAGCATTGAAATGGCTATCGCAGATTATGTAGATAACGAATACGACTACGGCGATTTTGGTAGCTTAAGTCGAGAAGAGTTATTGCAAACAACAATAGAAGTCGGTCATCCATACCAATATGTACCAGAGGTAGACGGCGAACGTGTAATTTGGGATGTATGCGAGCATAGCTTGGATGATGAAATCGTTGAATGGTCAGATGATTACATGATGAATGTTAAAAATGAGCATATTAACGAATTAAGCAAAGAATTGACAAAGGTATTCCAAGCATGGGAAAAACGTCATGGTTATGAGAACCGAGCATTTGTGGTACAAGAAACAAAAAACTATAAGATTGCTGATTATATTCAGTGAAATGTATTGATTGTATAGAGGTGTAAAGTTGGAAATTGTAATATTGGGCCAACCAAGAACGAAAAAAAACGGCAGCAGAATAGCACTCATCAATAATAAACGTGTAATTTTGCCATCAAAAGCGTTTGAAGAATATGAGAAAGTTGCTCTCATGCAGCTGGGGCGAGTGCAAGCTGTTCATGGGCCGATAGCTGTTAGGTGCTGCTATTATTTACAAAACCGAGCGCATTGGCCAGATTTGGTTGGACTATTACAGGCAACTAGCGACATACTGCAAGCAGCTGGCGTGATTGATAATGATAAGTACATTGTTAATTATGACGGCTCGATGATTGCAGGCCTTGACAAAGATAGACCGAGGGCCGAGATCACTATTCAGCCAATTAATAATGATACTGTCTTAGTCGATGAGTACGCACGGCAAAAAGCTAGAGAGTGCGACACCACTCAAAAGCCTAAACGCCGAAAAGTTGCGCCAACTAGGGGCTATGGAAAGCCCAAAGCCCCTACCTCTATCTCTTATAAAGAATTTAGAAAGCTATTTCAGAAAGGACATCACACACCATGACAAATAGCGAAACAGAATACAGGTTGCTGCTAACAGGCACAATCAGATTAGATATAGCAATCGACGCACAGAGCGAAAGTGAGACGCAAGAGCTAAAAGCTCAAATCTTGCAAACTGTCAACGATCAGATTACAGTTGACTGCGGCAAGATTGAGGGCGCTCATGATGTATGCGTTGATGAAGTAGAGCTTGAAATCGGAAAGCCTAAATATTATGAGCAGTAATGAAAGAGGGAATTATGAAACTTGTATACGCTGGTAACTGGTTCGCCCTTGGCGCTTGCATATATGGGCGTAAAAGCCCAGATGAGGCGCTAAAGGAGTTAGGGTTACGAAAGCCACATAAAAGACGTCTTGGCCGCACCGATATTAATGTAAATGAATTAATCAGTTTACGAAATGAGGGATTAACGATAAGAGAAATCGCAGCCAAGTGCGGAGCGTCATTCTGCGCTGTGAGAAATCGCCTTTTGAGCGCAGGGGTTACATTGGAAAGGTTGAAATGAGGTAAAAAATGAAAGCATTACTATACACAGTATCCATAGTTTTTATTCTAGCGATGAAAGTTGAGCTTATTGCGCTTGCTATTGCGGCAGTTCTTTGGCTAATTGGTTTATTCGGCGTTACTGGCGGCGATGTATTGCGATTAATTGGCTTAACTCTTGGTACATTCGCAGTATCATTAGTGACGTATGTTAGCGCAGAACTCAAAAAGTAGGTGGAGCGTATGAATAGATTTGAAAGTCGATTAGACTTACAAGAATTAAGAGCAGCTTTAACGATCGTTATGGGTAACGATATAGTCATTCCTTGTATTACACAACGTGAGGATATTTTAGTAAGTAGCGTAATGTATGGGTACATATGGCGTTATAAGAATTGCAGTGTAATGGTTGATTATGGACGTATCGCAAGCGCTACTATCTATCAGAACAATGCGCTTGATATGAATATTGAAACTATAAGGGCATATGTGAAATGCGAACTATATAGACTAATCAGCAAAGAGGTGAAAAATAATGCTATGTAGCATGGAAGAGTTAGCGAAACATGGCTTTGATGAATTTGAGATATATCAATACTCAAAAAGGCACGAGCTTAATTTTAAAGTGCGCCGATTATATCACAAATAAAGAGCTTGATAAGGCTCTAAATTACGCTCGAAAGATTGCTAAAGATAAACCTTATAGGGTATTTATCAAGGTGAAAGATGATCTAGGTTATAGAGTCCTTGAAGTTAAAGATATTATTGAGCTATTTATAGAAGATAGAAAAATTCAATTAACAGAAAATAGCTTTACCATTGGTAAAGTATTAAGAGTATTAATGAAATGAGGTAAAGGATATGCCAAATTGGTGCGAGGGCTGGGTTAAGTTTAGAGGCTCTAAAGAAAATTTAATGAAATTTATTCAATCTGAGTTTAATGGAGCACATCCTGTATTTGATGAGGAATTTGACGAATTAATTCCAAATATTTTGGCAAAGTCTACCTTTTTAAATTCATTGAGAAGAGCATACATTACTGATGATGATATTGCTGACTCAAATGGGGGTATCTGTTTAGATGAAGATGGCGTCGGTGTTTTTATTGCCAAGATAAACCATGCGTGGAGTGTTACAGGACAAGGATATCCTGAACTTGCTGAAAAATACAAGTTGGACATCAGAGGAAAATGTTATGAATGCGGAATGAACTTTGCGGAAGAGTTTGAATATAAATCGAACGGAGTTCAGACACTTTATGAAGTGCATAAATTTGAAGATTACACATGGGAATGTGAATGTCCTACATTAGGTGGTTGAGTGAGGGGTTGATATGGACGAGTGCAGAATTCAAAAGGCGTTAGGAAAGCACCTTTATTTACAAAATGTATGCATTCCTAATGTATTGATGTATCAAAGGGGTAAACATGAATACGAGGCTGATTTAATTTATTTCGGTAGAAAGTCAAATTATCTTACTGAGGTCGAAATAAAAATCAGCATTCAAGATTTTAGGGCAGATTTGAAAAAAGCGACTTATCACGATCACCCAAATGTAAGGAGTTTTTACTATGCTATACCCTATTCTTTATATGAAAAACATAAAGATGAAATCGAAGAAACAATCAGCATATGCGGCGCTGGTTTAATATTAATTGACGAGCGAAAGGATAATAACGGCATATCTCATTGTTTTGTAAAAAGTTTTCATAAAAAAGCTAAGCCGAGAAAAAACGCAGTTGAGCTTACAGAGAGGGAAAAAATAATTATTTGCGAATTGGGTGTATGAAATGGGTAGGGAGGTATTAACATGAATGATAAAGAGGGCCGTAAATGGCTGTTACAAAAACTATATGATAGAGGCTTTAAATATATTTTTCATTCTGGTGGGTTAGGTGGATATTTAGCCACAAAGCAACAACCGAAAACCAAAAATGATCGTACATATATTGGTGGCGATTTTGAGCGAATTGACATATTGAGCGATTTGATACCAGATTTTAATGAGCCGAATTATCTCGATATTGGTCAGTACCTCGGTATTGTTGATTGGAGCAATATTCCTGTTAATACGCCTATAATTGTTGATTTGGGCAACGGAACAAAGTTAAAAAGGCATTTTGCAAAGTGCGATGGTTGCAGTATCTATTATTACAAAAAAGGCAAAACGAGCTGGACTTTTGATGATATTGCATTAGCTCATAAAAGCATGGTTAGTTTAGCAGGTGGCGACGATGAAAAATAATACATACATCATCACACTTGAAAGCGGCCATTATGAATGGACTCGAGAAAACGAAATACACGGCTTAAAAGAGGCGAAAGAGGCAGGTATAAAAGAGGCTCAAAGATGTGGCAAGGATATATTTTATCTGGTGCCTTGCTCTCAATGGTGGCCTAGAACTACTGGAATGGCTGATTACTTAATCAGTTGGATAGATGAGCCACTAAGAGATGAAATTTTCGACTATAGAACGCTTGACGATGTGCAAGCAGGGGAAATAGAGGAATTAGACGCAGCGCTCGATAAACTAATTCGTCAATGGCTCATAAGGAATAATCGCATACCGAACGGCGTGTGTTTTGAGGAAGAAATTATTTACAAAGTCAAGGACGGAAAGGCGGTTAGAATTGGAAAATCAGAATAACAATGATCGCCTACATTTTAAAGGCTATACAGATTATGGACGAATGCAAAAATTAGAAAAAGCACGATTGGCGGCACATTTGGCCGTCGAGAAAAAAATCAATAGGCGTATAAGCCTTATATTCATAGCCTCTATTGCGTTTAGTGTTCTGGTGGCAATCGGAATGATATTATTATTAGCTACTGGCTTTTACTATGTATGGGGGTGATTGAATGGAGTGTAAGGGGCGCACTTTTACCGAGTTAGAGGTAGAGGCTATCGTTAAGATTGCAGCAGAAACAGCCGCACAAACGGCCTTAACCGAATTTAATAGGCGTAATGAGGATATGCTCGCCAAGAAAAACGAAAGGGCCTATAAGAATACTACAACGCTACTCGAGGGCTACACGGCCATGAAAGCACATTGTAAGAGTGCTATTGCAAAGGCAGAGGATACGCTCACACCCAGCGACTTACAAACTGTGTTGTATGAGGTTTTTAATCGCAGAGGTTTGCTGCAGATTGAAACCATTCTCGCAAGTAAGCGACGTACCGAGCTCATTATCGAGCATATAGATAAAATGCTTGATGTGTACCGCATAAACTGCATTAACAATAAAAAGCACTATTGCGACTGCGTAATTGATAGGTATATCAACGATTTAACAATCGCAGAAATCGCAGAAAAGCATAACACGGTAGAGCGAAATGTATATAGGTGGATAGAAAAAGGAATTGATGATTTAAGTATCTATTTATTTGGTGCATATGCTCTGTAAATTGTCATAAAGCTGTCATATTCAGTACTAAATATATGTGATATTATGTTAGTGGTGAATGGTGATTATACGTTTCATTCTATCCTTCTTTCAACTATAAACATACTAACAACGCAAAAACACCTCGACAGAGATTAGGGTGCTCTGTTCGAGGTGTTTTTGCATTTACACATAAAAAGAGGTGAGATCGTGGCGACAAAGAAAAAGAGTAATGCAGGCCGAAAAGGCTTATATAAAGAATGGCTAGAGGCTGATAACCTTATTCGCTTAGAGGGCTGGGCTCGCAACGGCCTCACAGATGAAATGATAGCGCATAATATTGGCATTACTACTACAACTCTTTACGATTGGAAAAAGAAATATCCTCAATTTGCTGAGGCCGTAAAAAGAGGTAAGGAAGTAGTAGACATTATGGTTGAGAACGCCTTACTTAAAAGTGCTATGGGGTATTCTTATGATGAAATCACTCAAGAGGCTCATTACAATTCGGAGAAAGAGGAGCTTGAAATGGCTGTAACAAAAGTTGTTACTAAACATGTGCAGCCGAACCCTACATCTCTAATATTCTGGCTTAAAAACAGAAACCCAGAGGCGTGGCGGGATACTAAAGTTGTAGACGCAGCCGTGCAGGTGAAAAACCCATTCGAGGGTATTGATACAGCTGATATTAAAAAACTCATAGGCGATGAATAGCAGTAATCTGTATATAGTCATGTAAAGGGGGTGAGGGTGTGCAGGTTCGAGACAATAAAGAAAAAATCATACAGCTAGCCAAACGAGAACTCGCAAGACGTGAGTTCTTTTATTATTGCCAACTAAAGACAGGCAGCTTTTACAAAAAGAGCCGTAAGTACTTAGTTAAGCTGTGTAATGAGCTAGAGGATTTTATTAAAAATGATGAGTATAACGTACTTATAATGAACCTGCCCCCATAGCCTCGGCATGGAAAGAGTTTAACAGCGCAGCACTTTACGCAATGGTGCATGGGTAATAACCCAGCTATTAAAGTAATGACAGGCTCTTACAATGAAACGCTCTCTAAAATGTTCAGTAAATCAGTTAGAAATGCAGTTCAAGAGAATAAGGCCGATGAGGATATTATTGTATTCTCTGATGTATTCCCCAATGTAAGAGTTGCAGTAGGCGACGCACAGGCGCACCTATGGAGTTTAGAGGGCTACACTAACTCATATCTTGCAACCTCGCCAACTGGTACAGCTACAGGCTTTGGCGCTACACTCTTAATCATCGACGACATCATTAAAAATAGCGAAGAGGCCTACAATGCCAGTGTGAAAGAGAAACATTGGGAATGGTTTACAAACACCATGCTTTCACGGCTTGAAGAGGGCGGCAAGATTATCATTATCATGACACGCTGGGCGAGTGATGATTTAGCAGGCCGAGCGATAGAACACTTTAAGGACGATCCGTTATTTAAAGCCAAAGTCATTACTATGAAAGCCTTACAAGATGACGGCTCTATGCTTTGCGAAGAGGTGCTATCTAAGGCCTCTTACGCATCAAAGGTAAGAGCTATGGGCGAGGATATTGCCAGCGCCAACTATCAACAAATACCGATAGACCTTAAAGGGTGCTTATATAGCCAAATACTCACATATGACACGTTGCCAACAGACGATAAAGGTAACGTGTTATTTTCATGTATCAAGAACTATACAGATACAGCCGATACAGGCAGCGACTACTTGGCTAGTATCGTATACGGCGTATATGACAATGAGGCCTATGTGCTTGATGTGGTATATGCCAAAGACGCTATGGAAACCACAGAGCCAGCGGTAGCGGATATGCTACACCGCAACGGCGTAAATGTGGCGGATATAGAAAGCAATAACGGCGGCCGAGGGTTTAGCCGTAACGTTCAAAGTATCCTTAAAAACAAATACAGCTCGAATAAATGCACTATTAACGCTTTTCATCAAAGTGGCAATAAGATAGCTCGCATTCATTCTAATGCAACTTGGGTTATGAACCACGTATATATGCCTCGTAATTGGCGTGATAGGTGGCCGCAGTTTGCCGCTGATATTACAAAGTATCAGCGAGAGGGCAAGAATGCACATGACGACGGCCCAGACGCACTCACAGGTATAGCAGAGAAAATCAATGCGCCGCAGGTTCGTAGCGGCAGAATTAACATTAATTAGAAAGGGGCAATATGGCAATAATTAACAATAACCCTCGATTAGAGGAGTATGAGCTGTTACATGACGCCTATTATGGTAGCGGTATGTTCGCTACTGGAATGGCGATTACCGAACACGCTAGAGAGAGTACTACATCAATCGCTTTTAGGCGTAAGATAGCGTACTACTTAAATTACACAGGGCCTATTTTGAATGCCTCTGTAGATCCAATCTTCAAAGACGAAATCAAGCGAGAATACGGCAAATCTGTATTATTTGATGAGTTTATCAACGATGTAGACCGTCAAGGCACATCGTTACAGGAATTCATAGAACAGAATGCTAACGCAGCCAAGCTTTATGGCGTTATGTATATTGTAGTGGATAACGTGAGCGAGTTCGGCAGCTCTTTGGCTGAAACTTTGGCTAATAGGTCTATGCCTTACCTCACGGCTGTTGAGCCTAAGAATGTAGTGAATTATGAGTTTGACGATAACGGCAAGCTCAAATTATTTACTTATGCAACCTATTTGAAGAATGCTGACGGTACAATCAAAGCACGTTGCCATACATGGACACCTACCGAGTGGAAAATCACAGACGATGAGAATAAACTCATCGATAAAGGTGAGCATAACATTGGACGCATTCCTATCGTTCAATGGTTCGGTAGAGCGGCTCGCAAGCGTGATATTCTTCCACCGCCAGAGTATTTGAGTATCGCTAAAACAAATGCTCATGTATATAACCTATGCTCTTTACTCTCTCAAATTCTATACAATCAAACATTTAGCATATTAACTATGCCAGTCGATAATAACGGCTTGCAAGACGTAACTATCGGTACTGATAACTTGCTCGCATATCCATTCGAGTCAAGCAAAGCGCCGAACTTTATCGCACCAGATACAGGGCCAGCTGAGGTGCTTATGGGCCAAATCGATAAGCTTATTAACGAAATGTATCGCATGAGCGGTATTGATAGCGTTATCGGCGTACAGCAAGCCAAGAGCGGCGTCGCTAAACAATGGGATTTTGAGCGTACTAATCAAAATCTCGCAGCCTTTGCAGTGCGTTGTGAGAATGCAGAGTACGACATTATCGAGCTATATAAGCTATGGAGCGGCGATAAATTAGAGTATTTTTGCGAATATCCAAAAGATTTCAAGGTAAATGATGTTACTGAAAGCCTTACACAGGCACAACAGGCTAAAGACTTAGAATTTGAGTCCGACACATTCGATAATGAAATCTTAAAGAAAGTAATTGACGCTTACATGCCTAATTTGGAAAAGGAAACTAAAGACGCAATCGTTAAAGAGGCACAGACAGTGGCCGACACTAAAGCCCAAGACAAAACCTATAACGATGATGATCTAAACGGTGGCGATAATGACACAGACGAGCCAAACGCTTAACGAAATACTCGAGCAATTCGAGAGTATGGTGCGTGAATTAGTAGCGCTTGGATATTCAGCCGATAAGGCCGTTCAAATTGCTTATAAGTCGTATCCTATTATGGAAATGCTAGAGGCGCCTCTTACGGCCGATATGGTGGAAAATTTCAATAAGGCCTATCATAGTGTACTTACACCGCTCTCGGTGGCAGGTCATAGACCTTTTAATTACACAACTCAATCAATTAGCGAGGCTATGCGAGCCGCTTGGGCAAGCGACGGCTTAAATCTTTCTAAACGCCTACATCGCAACGCCTATAAGGTGCAGCGAGAGACATCGGCAGTTATCGCTCAATCGTTAAAACGTGGTAAGGGTATAAAAGCCCTTGCTCGCTCAATATTCGAGGGGTATGGCAAAGGTGGCATAATCGCTACCGATAAACTCCCTAAACATATTGAACGGCTTAGAGCATTAAGGCCGCCGCAATCACTCAATGATGAGGAATTAGCTCGATTTAAGCGAACTATTAGACGCACAGAGCGGCTAGTGCAGCAAAATACTACGCCAAGCCTACGAGCTGCCTATTCTGAACTAATTCAAGCGGTAGACGAGGGCAACGCTATAGACCTTTCAAGGGCTGTTAGTGTGGCGGTGCAAGAAAAAGCACGCTACAACGCCGAAAGGATAGCTCGCACAGAAATGGCTAGGGCTTACGCCGACGGCCAAATGTTGCGTTATAAGAATGATGATGATGTAGTCGCTCTCAAATGGGTGTTATCCAGTAGACACCCTCGCTATGATATATGCGACCTTTACGCTAACGCCGATTTATATGGCTTAGGCAAGGGTGTGTATCCTAAAGATAAATTTCCTACGCTACCTGCTCACCCTCACTGCATGTGTAGAGTATCGCCTGTATATGATTTTGAAGTAGATATTACAAAGGCGAAAGATAACACAGACGAGGGCGGCAAGCAATATATAGAGTCTATTTCTCGAGATCATAGAGAGAAATTGCTCGGCATAAGTGGCAGCAAAGAGGTTAAAAACGGTAAAGCTAACTGGAAAGACTACGCAAGAGGCTGGAATGGTGAAACATTTAAGCCTAGAACACCAAAAGAAAATACATAATTTAGATCTACAGGCCTATGCAAGTGAATGCATAGGCCTTTTATATTGCCACAAACTAGCAAGCGGCGAAATGTGGCAAATTTCATGACGAAAAGGAGAAAGACTCATGACTTTAGCAGAATTGTACGCAATGCTTGAAAAACTCGAGGGGGGCAAAGACCTCGTGGCAGGCTTTAAAGGCGAAATCTCTCGCATTAATGAGGGAGCCAAAGCCGACCGTCTCAAATTCGAGAAACAAATTACCGATTTAACGACAGCACGTGATGAGTTAAAAGGTAAGGTTGACGAATACGAGGCTCACAAAGGCGAAAAAAGCCCAGAAATCTTAGCTTTAGAGAAACAAATCAAAGGCCTTACAGATAAGTATGAGCAAGCAGAGAAAGCTCGCCAAGCAGAGATTGAAAAACGTACTAATTCCGAAATCAGCGCTCAAACAATCGCAGCGCTAACAAAAGCTAATTGTACAGACGCCGAAACATTCAGCAAGCTCATTTCTGGGCAGATTTCCGTACAACAAGACGGCTCTTATGGCTGGACTAAAGACGACGGCACAATCGGCACTATCGAAGAATGCGCAACGGCATTTCTTGCTGACAAGCCTTATGCGGTTAAAACAGCGCAAAATGGCGGCAGCGGTGCAGGTGCAGGCAATGCGAATGACGGCAATAGTCAATTAGCTGAAATGTACAAAATCGCAGGCATTAAACCGCCTAGCGAGGCTTAATTATTTACTTACGAAATGAGGTATTAATCAATGGCAATTAACACTTTACAAACGGCTGCTAATTTTCAAAAGGTGCTAGACCAACAAATGTTGGTAGGTGCTACATCTGGCTTTATGGAGGCCAACGCTGGCGAGGTTAAATACAACGGCGGCGATACCGTTAAAATTCCCACTCTTTCCGTTGACGGCTTGGCTAACTATGATCGTGATAACGGCTACAACCGAGGCTCTGTATCTTTGAAATTCCAAGACTTCAAACTTACCCAAGACCGTGGCCGCAAATTCTCTCTCGACTCTATGGACGTGGACGAAACAAACTTCGTAGCAACAGCGACAAATGTTATGACTGCATTCCAAAAGGAACAGGTAATACCTGAAATCGATTCTTATCGATACTCTAAAATCGCTGCATACGCTAAACAAGAAAGCCGCAAAACAGACGCTTTCACTCCAGATGATACTAATATCATCAAGCAGCTCAATAAAGAAATCATGGAAATTGAGGACTTAATCGGCGAAACTGGCGATTTAGTAATCGTAATGAGCGCACGAGTTCAAGGTATTTTGAATGAGGCTGTAGGCGTTAAGGGCATGCTCAATGTAGCTAACTTTACCCAAGGCCAATACAATACTCGTGTTAGAACCTATAATGAAATTCCTATCATCGGAGTATCTAGCGCACGCTTAAAATCTCAATACATTTTCAATGACGGCAAAACTACAGGCCAAGAAAAAGGCGGCTTTAAAGCTGATACAGGCGCAAAAGCTATCAACTGGCTTATTATGAGCCGTAAAGCTCCTATTGCAGTATCTAAAACAGACAAAATGCGTATCTTTGATCCAACTATTAACCAACAAGCCGACGCATGGGCTATTGACTATCGCAAATTCCACGATGTATGGGTTCCTAAAAACCGCTTAGCGTCTTTGTGGGTTAACTTTGGTGCTTAATTAGGGGGTAAATTATGGGAAAATACAGATTAGTTCGTATGAATGAGGTTCGATATACAGATGATGAGCTTACTCTCGAGCTGTGGCTTGATGAGGGCTTTGTATTAGAACCAGAAACAGAGCCGACAGACGGCGAGGGCAAAAAGGCTACAAAGTCCAGTAAGGAATAATCATGAATGCTCGAGAAGTGTTTGAAAAACGCTTACGGCAAGCAATTAAAGCCAGCGCTCGAGAGGTACAAGAAGAGGCGCAACGCACTCACCGCTTTACCTCTCGCAGCGGTCAGCTCGAAAGAGCTATAGACGTGCGCATGATTGGAGATAAAACGGCAGAGGTATATATCGACAGTGATCTAGCTCCTTATGGGCCTTTCGTTCATGAGGGCACGAAAGCACACTATATATTCCCTCGAGAAAAGCAATCGTTGCGCTGGGTTCCAAGTGGTGGCAATGGCTTTGTCTTTGCTAAGCGTGTATTTCATAGAGGTACACAGCCAGACCAATTCTTATATGAGGCTCTCGACAATAGCCGTGAGGCTGTTCATGATATATTCTCGAAAGCTGTTAATGTATCGCTTGGCGAAATAGCTCGTAATGTAGAGCTAGGGGCTAAGCGAACAGAGCTGCACATTAAACTGTAAGGGGTTTGATATATGCTATACGAATTTCAAAGCATGATATTCGATGATGAGCTACTAGGGCCTAATGTGCTAGAAAGCACGTTGAAGAAAGCTGAAAATTGGCTGTATGTATTGGCTAAAAGGCTCGGCGTAAAAGAGGGCGATGTAATACGATCATTCATTACAGATGAGTTGGTAACTCTATATTGCTATCGAGAAACCTGCTCAAATAAAGCCGCCTCTTTAACTGGGCAATACAGCAGAAACGGCCAAGATGATGATTTTTACTCTAAGAAATTGAAATATATCAATGATAGAATTTCGGTTTTAGAGTCTCAAATCACAGCAGAACAGCTCACAGGGCGGCCAGATAAGTATGTAGGGTATAGAAGTATTCCTCTATATCGAGGTGGCTAATATGTGGCTCGAATTATTGAATAAAATTAAATACGCAATCGAGAAAGCTGGGTTTGACGGACAAGTCAAGCTCGGCTTTTTAAATCCTCAAAATGCTGGCGTTGACTCTCTCGGAATGGTAATGCTAGGCCGAGGCGAGGCAATGCCTGCCGATGAAAATGTGCATAATATGCTCAAACAAGAATTTTACGTCGAGTGTTGGGCTAAATCAGATAGTCATGAGTTCGATGTAGCTTATGAGCAGATTGCAGCTCTTGAAAGCAAGATAGAGAAAATCTTAATCGAGTTTAGAGAGCAATGCGGCGCACTTAATGGAGAGTATTGCGTATTGCAAGAAAGCGGATATCAAATTATAGATATTCGCTGCACAAATAAAACAGATGATCACGACAGCATGAGGCCTTTTATTGGCACACAATACCGATTTGAGGCTAAAATGTACGATTTAAAAGAAAATCTAAATACTAAAGGGGGTATTTATTAATGGCAGAAACATTATACAAACCAGCGGCCGTGGATATGCCTACAGCGGGCAAGAACTACCTATTATATTTGAATGTAGGTACAAACGAAAAAGCAGGCGCTAAATGGCTATTGTTAGGCGGTCAACGCTCTGGCGACTTATCTCGCAAGGCTGACTCCATCGACGCCTCTCATAAGGGCTCTGGCGGCTGGAAATCCACGATTGCAGGTCTTAAAGAGTGGAGTTTTGCGATTGAAACGTTGCTTATGCCTAAAGAAGAAAGCTTGAAACTCTTAGAAAAAGCATTCTTGGACGGCGACAATGTACACATCAAATTTGAGTATCCAGACAAAACATTCTTCACTGGCATTGCAAGTGTAACAGAGCTTTCTATCTCTACGCCTCATGACGGCGTAGCTACTTATAAAGGCTCTTTAAATGGCGTAGGCCCATTATCCGAGTTGCAACCAGCACCAACATTATAAGGCTGATAGGTAGTCTTATATATCTGTACTATCCTAAATTAGCGCTAAAATAGGGAGTTTTAATTATGAAAAAAGTGAATTGTGATTTTTTTAAAAATGGCGAATATTTAATGTTCAATATGCAGCGCCTCATGGAGTTTGAGGCTGCTGTAGGGCAACCGATTGGGGAGCTCTTACAAATGAGCATATGGCCTATTAATAGCATTATCACTGGCTATGCAATCGGTATGAAACAGCACAAACGCAACGCTCAACAATATTATGAGCTGTTCGATGAGTTGTTATCCGATGAAACAAAAGACATGAGCCTATTGTCCTTGCAAGCGCCACTTATGCAAGCGATCATTGCAAGTGGTGCTTTGGGTTCTAAAATGTACTATCAAATGTACCCAAACGAGCTCACGCCAGATGATAAGGTAGCTATCGATAACGAGGCCGAACAAGCAAAAAACTAGAGGGGGGCCAAGTTGCCCCCTCTTTTTCTTTATGGGTACGAAATGCAGAAGATATAGCATACAGCGTGTTAGAGCTAAAGCCGTGGGAGTTTATGCGGTTACAGCCTATGGAATACAGAAAGCTAGTTAGAGGCTACGAACGCAGGCAAAAGCTGCAGGATACAAACAGAGCTTTCTGGGTGGCTAATATCATGAATACGCAATTATCAGAGCCAATCGAACCGAAGAAATTTATAGATATTCTATATCCGCCAACAGCAGCCGAAAAGCGGCAAGCAGAGGCGGACTTTATCCGTGAGTTTAGAGAGGCAGGGGGTGAGATATAGAAAATGGCAGATAGCAATATTAATGTTCGCATTAGTGCTGACAGTTCAGAGGCTACGGCGGCCGTCAATAAGGTGGCTAATACGATAAGCTCTGAGCTACCTAAAAGCGTGGCAGAGGCGAGCAATAAAGTAGCTAAAGAGGCGGCTGGTATTCGTGCAGAGATAAAATCTATCGTATCTCAAATGAATAAGGGTTTGCAATTCGCTGGCGCTGTTACTGGCATAGGCCTAGTGGCTGACAAAATCAAAGATGTGGCAGTCGCTGCAACACAAACAGCCGATGAATTGACGAGCATTCGCTCTCGTATCAACTTAATCAATGACGGCTCACAAACTACAGCCGAGATCATGGACAAAATATATGGCGCAGCCAATCGCTCGAGAGGTAGCTATATTGACATGGCCGACAGTGTGGCAAAGCTCAATATGCTGGCAAAAGACGCTTTCAGCTCGAATGATGAGGCAATCGCCTTTGTGGAACAGTTGAATAAGCAATTTAAAATCTCTGGCGCTAGCGTGCAAGAGGCAAGTGCTGCGATGTACCAACTTACCCAAGCAATGGCTGCAGGTAAGTTACAAGGCGACGAGTTCCGTTCTATCATGGAAAATGCGCCGTTATTAGCTCAATCTATTGCCAATGAAATGGGGTTATCCGTTGGACAATTAAAAGAAATGAGTTCGCAAGGCCTCATTACAGCCGACATAATCAAGAATGCACTGCTCGGCAGCGCAGAGGAAACAAACGAGAAATTCGCCGAAATTCCTATGACATTTGCCGAGGTAGGCCAATCTATTCAAAACCAATTAATACAAGCCTTTCAGCCTGTACTTGAACAGATTTCTACTATTCCACAAAGTGGCGAGTTTCAAGCGTTAAGCGAGGGCGTAGGCGTAGCAATCAGAGGCATGGCGGTAACAGCACAGGGCTCAATAGGCTTAATTAGTGCGGCGTTTGCAGGGTTACGGATAGCAATATCCACTATTTCGCAGACAGTAAGGAGCTTTGGCTCGTTATTTATTACTACTATGCCGAGAGTATCGGCAGCCATATTGGCCGTGGTGGTAGCATTTACCACTTATAGGGCAGCTGTTGCCTTATGCAATGCTCAAACGGCAGCCCTTACCGTTAAAGTTGTGGCGTATAAAGTGGCAGAGGTAGCCTCGGCTACAGCCACGAAAGTACATGCGGCGGCTATGGTGGTATTAAGAGCTGCAATGGCAGGAACAGCAACAGTATCGGCGCTATTAACGGCTGTACTGGCTGGCGTAAGAGGCGCTTATCTTGCTGTTCGCAGTGGCGCATTAGCAGCAGCAGCGGCGCAGAGGGTTGTTAATCTCGTAATGAAAGCCAACCCTGTAGGCTTATTGATTTCTGTACTTGTAACATTGGTTACAGTATTTGCTACAGCGGCAGCGGCTGGCAATGGCTTTGGTAGCACTTTAAGCTCGGTATTCTCGACAATCGTTCATACTGCAGTTTGGGGCGTGAATAAGATTATTGAGGCCTTGAACTGGCTCATTGCTAAACTCAACAGCGTAGGCGATAAAGTGGCCAAATTCTTTGGCGGTACATTCACAGCTATAGCACAAGTTGACACTATCAGCGCCGATACAGCGCAGGACATTGTAAATACTGCTGGCGATATGGCCTCGCAAGTATTTAGTGGTTTATCTGGCGGCGGTGATACAGGCCTTGATGTTGGCGGTGGCGGCGGTGGAGATTACGACACTAGCGGCGGCAAAGGTAAAAAAGGCAAAGGTGGCGGCGGAAAAGGTAGCAAAGGCAAAGACCTCGAAAAAGAGGCTAAACAAGTGCATGAGAAAATCTTGCAATCGTACCTTGAAATGTTGGGCAATAAGCAAGAACTGCTCGAACTAGAGTATAAAAAAGAGCTTGACGAGCTCGATAAATCAAAAGCAGCCAACGCTAACTATCAGCAAGACCTCGAGCTATTAAATGCCGTATATGCCGAGAAACGCATTAAAGCCAAACAGGAAGAAATGGCTAAAATGCGAGAAATCGAGAATAATATCCGTGATATGCGGAAAGATCTCGAGTTAAGTCTAGCGGTCAAGGATAGCACAGGGGCGGCCTCGCCTATGGTGCAATTCACAAAAGAATATACAGACGCTATAGACGCTATCGGCGACAAATGGGATAAGTACAGCGATGATTTTGTCAAAATGGACAAAATGCAGCAACAGCATTTCATTGATACGCTGAAAGAGCGAGGCATTCTGTTTGAAATGACAGAGGACGGCCGAGTTGACTTTGAAAAGCAAAAGACAGAGGAGTTGCTTGCTGTTCATCGAGATTACAACGATAAATATCTTGAATTACAGCGCACAATGGCCGAGGAGAAATGGAATATTGACGAGGCTATGCGCACACAGAACTTTGAGGCGTTACAGTCAGCTCTCAATGATGAATATGTAGCTACCCAGCAGAACTACGATTTAAGAAAAAATCTTTTATCAGAGTATCAACAGGCTGTAATGGATAGCCACTGGAACACGCAACAGCTATTATTTGACGCATTGAATGCAGGCATTGACAGCATGCAAAGCGGTATTTCTAGCCTTATTCAAGGTACAACCACGCTCACGAGTGCAATTCAAAACATAGGAAAGGCTATGCTTAAAGCAGTAGCTGACTTTGTGGCGAATTGGATCGCTGCCATGGTTAAGAAAGCCGTATTCGGTAAAATGCTACAAACGCAAGAAACAACAGCGAGCATAGCGGCAGCACAAGCCCAACTACCTGCATGGAGTGCACTCGCTCAACAAATGAGCATGGCGACGTTTGGCGCTAGTGCGGCTACTGGTATGGCTGCATGGAGCAGTAGCACAGCGGCAGGAACGGCAGCAAGTGCAGCACTGGGAGCAGTTGGCAGCTTTGGCGGTAGCTTTGGGGCTGCGTTTAGCGCTAAGAGCATGCCAGCACTCGCAGAGGGTGGCCTTGCATATGGCGCCACAATAGCCCAAATCGGCGAGGGTAAGTATCAAGAGGCTGTATTGCCTTTATCTGATACAGTATTCGACCGATTAGGCGAGGGCATTAATCGCTCTAATGGTGGTATGGGTGCAGGCGGTGGCATTACGCTCAACGTAAGCGCTATAGACGCCGAGAGCTTTGGCTCATTCCTCGAAACACGAGGCGGCAGGGCGTTGCGTCAATTTCTTGTAAATCAAGATAGAGAATTTATCGGAACAGAGGGGACATGGTAATATGGCCGAAATAATGAAATTTCCTACTATCATATCTTTGGCTTGGAAATCTACAAAGGCTCAGAAATGGGATACAAAGACCAAGACCTCTGGCTCTGGTAAGGTTCGCACCATGACAAACTGGAAATATCCTCAATATACTATCTCGACAGAGTTCGAGGTGCTGACACCAGCACAGTATAAAGAGTTAATGGGGTTTTACTCGAAAACTCGAGGGGGTACAGTTCCGTTCTTGTGGTTAGATCCAGAGGATAACGCCGAGAAAGGCATTCAACTCGGTACTGGTGCTATGGGTTCATGGCAAGCCGTGCGAAAGTTCGGCGATTTCCTAGAGCCTGTATATCACGTTGAAAACCTAACACTATACGCTGACGGCTCACCTATTCGAGCTGTTAGCGATAAAGGCGTGATTAAATTGGCAGCAGGGCAGACAGTATCACCTAATGCGGTAATTACCGCCGATTATACCTATTATTGGTTGGTTAGGTTTAGCGGTGATATGACAGCCGAGTATATTTTTACAAATGTTTATAAATCAAAGTCATTCAAATTAGTATCAACTCGATAGGGGGCGCAATTATGAAAGAGGTAAATGAGGTACTACGGCAGCACCTAAATAATGATAAATATTTCATGAGCTGCGACCTTTACGAGTTGCGCTTGCGTAGTGGTGTATCTTATTACTGGGCTGACTCGGATGCCGATGTATCCTATAACGGCCAAATCTATAAGTCAGACGGCCCTATTATCGTAAGGGATAAGATAGCCACTAACAGCACTGTAAGCGTTGATAAAATGACGGTTAGCATATCCACAAATGAGCAGGATAAAATAGGCGGCGTACCTATTATGGCTGTAGCTCATAATGGTGGCTTTGACGGCGCTCAAATGACGCTCAAACGAGCATTTTTTGATGATAACTATACTATTATCGGCGTTGTAGGGTTATTTACTGGCTTATGTGAGGTCAGTCAAGGCGGTGGCCTTACCTTAAAGCTCAATGTTAAATCAATCGTGCAAAAGCTCAATATTGAATACCCAAATCGGCGGTATTATCCACAATGCCCTTTTAGCGTGTATTCAAAAGAGTGTGGCGTTGATATAACAAAATTCAGAAAGAGTGGCAAGGTTACAGCATTAGGCTCTGGCCCTAATTCCGTAAGAATTGATATACCATTCACGAATGGCTATTATACCGCTGGCGGTATTGATTGGATCACTGGCCCATTGGCTGGGCAATCTACACAGATATTACAAAGCGTTGACGGCGTAATTCTGTATATGAGCGCTCTTGAAGTAAGCCCAAGAGTTGGCGACCAATTCTATATATATGCTGGCTGCAATAAAACGCCTGCAGAATGCAAGAATAAATTCAATAACTGGAATAGGAACAGGGCTACGCCTTACGTACCACTAAAGGAGAGCATACGATGAATACTTTAACTACAGGCGAAAGGATAGTTAATGCTGCGATTGAGTGGCTAGGCACACCTTACGCTAATAATTCAATGGTAAAAGGTGCTGGCGTCGATTGCTCTTATTTGTTAGTGGCTGCGGTGGTTGATAGTGGCCTCATGAAAGCCGACCGACTACAGATAGAAAATTACTCAAATGAATGGCATTTGCACCATTCAGAGGAGAAATATCTTAAATATGTGCAACAAGTCGCCGATGAAGTGAAAGAGGGCTCTCCGCTTGAAATTGGCGATTTTTTGCTATATCAATATGGCCGATGTATCTCACACGGCGCTATTTATATTGGCAAAGGGCTCGTAATTCATGCTTTTGTAGACTATGGCGTGATTATATCCAAGCTCGATGATGTAATTTTCTACGACAAGAAAGGCCGCTCACGTTTGAGGGCTGTATATCGGTATAGAGAGGAGCGTAAATAATGGGCTTTTTATTTAGAGGCAAAAGTACAACTAGCCGAGCCGATATGATCGCTGATTTTCAAATCAATACAGCCTCATATGGTGAGGTGGTTCCAGAGATACTTGGTACCACTCGAGTGAGTGGCAATATCATTGATTATGAAGATTTCACGGCTCATGAACATAAAAGCACTACCAGAACTGGTAAAGGTGGCGGCTCAAAGCACACAAATATTACTTATACCTACTCTGTAGCTGCAGCGATTGCCTTATGCGAGGGCCCTATCGCTGGTATTGGTAAGGTATGGCGAGATAAGGAAATATATCAATATCCGAATGAAAAAATCGAACTAACCTTATTCAATGGCGAGGTTGCTCAAACTCCGTGGCCGTATATGCTATCTAAGCACCCAGAGAAAGCGCTACCATATAGCGGACTTGCTTATATGGCTGGCGTGGTTGATTTGGGCGAGCGTGGCAGCTTACCTCAATATAATTTCGAGGTATTCGGCAAGCTACGAGATACAGGCGACGGCGTAGACGTCAACCCAGCCGACTATATCGAGCATGTACTGCAATCGGTTGGGGCAGATGTACAAATTGAGGGCATTGAAAACTTTAGAGCCTACTGCAAGGCGGCTGATATATTAATCAGTACACCACCAGAGCAAAAGAGCGCTAAGGCTCAAAGCATTATTAATGATATAGCTGAGATCACGAATAGCCTTGTATTCTGGAGTACTGACAGGCTTAAATTCGTACCTTTAGCAGATAAGCCAATAGGTACATGGACGCCAGCGAACCAAATTCAATATGACTTAACGGCAGATGATTTTATCGCAGGCACAGACGGCCAGCTTATTTTGTATAAGCGAAAAGATACGAGCGAGGCTTATAACGAGGCTACAGTCGAATTTATTAATCGTGCCAATAGCTACGAGAAAGAAACAGTATCTTTTGAGGTTGTGGCCGATGTACAACGCAACGGCTTAAAACCAGCCTCTAAAAAGACTGCTCACTATCTGTATACAAAAGCTAGGGCTCAATACTACGCTGAGCAACTTGCTATGAAACGCTTGTATGCTAAGACACAATACACATTTAGGCTTGATTGGGCGTTTTGTACTCTCGAGGTAGGCGATTTAGTAACGCTTACAGATGAGGCCTGCCAATTAAATAAGCAGATTGTAGTTATTACAGCAGTAAATGAGGCTGCCGACGGCCAACTCGAATTTACAGCAGAGGGCAAGCCTGCTGGAACATATGCACCAGCTCGCTATGATGTGCACGAAAACGAGCGGCCTTTCATTGACTACAACCAAGCAGCGCCGAGCGTAAGCGATGTGGCAATCTTCCAAACAGTTGGCGATGTAGGCGGCAATCAAGTATTTATAGGTGTAAATGCGCCGAGTGGTTGGGGCGGTTGCTCTGTATGGCTTTCTGACAATGGCGAGAATTACAGTCGCATAGGATCCATTACACAACAGGCACGCATGGGCCGCACTCGATTAGCATTCAATGAAACAGCGAACGCCTGCGAGGTTACTCTTAATCAAGGTACACTCAAAGGCGGTACACATATAGACGCCGAGCGAGCGAATACGCTTTGTTGGGTAAATGGCGAAGCGTTCAGTTATGAGGGCGCTAATATGGGCCCTAACAACCAATTTTCATTGAGTGGCCTTGTACGAGGCCAATACGGAACTAACGCAATTAGCCATAATGCTGGTGAGCGGTTTATTCGTGTAGATGAGGCTTTATTTAGATACCCTTATCGTAAAGAGGATATAGGGAAAACAGTACACATTAAATTTACATCTATGAATCTATTCGGTAGCAACGAGCAAGAGCTCGACGAGGTACAGGCTTATCAATACACCTTAACGCCGTACTTTATCCCAGAGGTTACAGACCTCACGCTATACACTAAATACTATGAGATCACTAATAGGGTTAAGTCATTCGATGTGGTGGCAGAGTTTAATGTGCCACAAATTAATAGCCTTGATACTGTGGAAATCTGGTATAGAGAGCCTAGCGGTACATGGAAATATGGCGGCGCAGGTGAGGGGCAAGTCATTATAAGCGGCTGTGAATTGGGCCATACATACGAGATTAAAGCCGTTGTAAAAGATACACATGGAAACACCTCGCAGGGCGTATCTAAGAGTATTACTGTAGAGCTAAAGAGTGAAATTCCGAATAAGCCTCTCGGCTTTTCTATTTCATTCGGCGATATGGCGCATTTTAACTGGCTAGAGGTTAGAAATGCCGATGTAGATTATTACGAGCTACGGCTGGACTTAAATGCAGGCCAAAATGACGGCTTAATTGGACGCAGCAATAACACTACCTATAGTGGCATATTGCGTAATCGTACTGGCAAAGTATACTTGTATGCTCATAACCCAGCCAAAGGGTATGGAGCGCCTGCAGAATTAACTTACAACGTACCACAACCTAAACAGCCGACCAATCTCAAAGCAACCGCTAATATCAATGGCATAGGCGTTACATTTGAGGCTATTCCTGCGAACTGTAAGGGCGCTAATGTGTACATTGATAGTAAAGTGTATTTTACAACTACAAACGCTTTAAGCATTCCTTTAGAGGCTGGTGTATACAACGTAAAAGTGGCTTATGTCGATATATTCGGTGAGGGCCCTGCTACAGAGGCCGTGAGCGTGGCAGTTAAAGCTAAAATTGATAAAGAGCTACTCGATATGGAAAGCCTCGGTATATCTAATATGGATAAGGCTATCAATGATCTAAAAGGCGAAGTCGGCACAGTCAAGACTAGCGTTAATGGGTTTGAAAACAAGCTCATCGACCAAGCAAGTGCATTCCAGCGCTCTTTGAGTGATTTAAACAAGCATGTAAGCTCACAAATCACTCAAATTTCAGAGGGCATTGAGTTGAAAGTAACAAATGCACTCGGAAAGCTCGACGGCAAAGAACTCATAAGCCGTATTAACTTAACACCAGCAGGAACACGCATAGACGGAAGATTATTGCACGTTACTGGACAAGCATTATTTGATGATAATATCATTACAAACAAAATGCTACAGGCCGACAGCGTGAATGCAAGAAACATAAAAGTTGATAGCATAGCATCTATATCAATTAATACAGGCGACCTAACAGGCGGCTCTATTACAGGGGGCACATTCAAAAATAGTACTGGTACATTCGAGATAGATCGTGACGGAAATATTAAGGGTGCTAACATCACAGGCTCACGCATTGACGCTAATTCGATATATCAATCTGGCTATAAGATTAAGAATATCGATGTGCAGGTGTATAAGGTGCGGCATGGTGATTGGTGCCCTATTCCTAATGGGTTCACAGAGGCGCAATGTACTTTTGTGCCAGTAGGATATATACAGACTGAAAGTTATTGTAATTCCAGCAATAGTGGTAGGCCTTATATTCCACAACCAACAGATGATGGGCTAGGAAAAGCTGGTGAACGTATTACTTTTGATAAATTCAACCAACAAAAAGCTCGTTGGGTTGGTAGTTGTGATATATATTTCAGAACTAACCGCACACATAAGGTAAATATCGGCATTAAAGGCAAACGTAAGGCGATTGTTGAAAGCCGCTATTTAGATATGACTACATCTGGTAGCGACGGCAGCGTGCAAGGCTTTAAAGACGTGGAAACATATTCATATGGTGAATTATTTATATTAGTAATCGCCAAAGCATAAAGGGGGTGGCTTATGGTAAAACACGATTTCACGCTACACGCTGGACATGATTTTAATATCACTTATCAAGTGCCAGAGGGTAGCGACATGAACCTCACAGGATATAAAGGCGTATGCAAGATACGAAAAAGGCCTAATGAGGCTGTAGTATTTGAGCTGAATGCGACAATCGAAGAAAAGAGCGTAACATTCTCGCTCGCTGGCGATATATCAGCAGCAAAGAAGCTACAGACTAAAGACTTTGTATATGACGCTTTTATTTATAGCGATAGCGAACATATCAAAATTGGCTATGGCAAAATCACATTTATTCAAGATATTTCTATGCATAATTAGGGGTACATATGGCAGATAACACGCTAACAGTAAAATTTGATAACGAAACAGCTTTGCCTTTGCTTGAAAAAATGGGTAAAAATATTATTTTACCTATCGTTGAGGGGGCAGGTAAAAGTGCATACGCTATCGCAGTAGCACACGGATATACAGGAACAGAAAGTGAATGGCTTGAAAGTTTAAGAGGGCCTAAAGGTGATAAAGGCGATGAAGGCAGTGCGGAAAAGACGGCTCAAATATTAAAGAAAGATGGCGAATTTCTCAAAAGCTTAAAAGGTCCTAAAGGTGATGCAGGGGCCGCAGAAAAATCAGCTCAATTCTTAAAAGAGCACAATATCTGGCTCGAAGATACGAGCGTAGATACAGTAATTATGAAAGTTATTGAGCTTTCTGGTTGTCATAATAATTTCACGCCTAAATCTCTTGACTTTATTCAGCCAAAAGAGGGGGCTACTTATATCGACTTCACAGGAGAGCCGCACTACAAATTAGCTATCAATAATGGCGAAAAGCGAGAATTTCAGTCCGACAATATGCGAGTATCTATTGATGAAAGCATGAAAGGCAATGTAAGAGTTGATTACTACGATTTAATGGATCACTTAGTTACAACTCATATTATTGAGTTAGTTAAACCTGCTCAAGGGCCAGATTTTGGGGCGTTCGTTAAAGATGTTCAATTAACCACGTCTCGAGTTGGCGTAAATGTGGTGGGTGTTGGCAAGGTTTACGAGAAAGGCGTAAAAGTCATTCCTACGACTTTGGAAAGTACTGGAAAGTTCAGCTTAGAGGATATGTTCAAAAACATAACAGAAAGAGTTTGTGAATATAAAAAAGTCGAAAGTGTAGAGCTTGATTTAACACAATTACCTAATAACCCTGCTAAAGGCGGCAACTTCCCAGAAGTGTGCAAAAATTTAAGCGATTTAGTTAATATCGGAAACAATACTATTGTTAAGGTTAATCGTGGACAAGTAATTACTGTTTCCGAGGATCCTATGACACCACACAAAACAGGTGAGGCAACTTCTATCAAGTTCACAGGTGTAGCTAATAAGAGCATTCAATTTAATGGCTCTGAGTTGGTTGCTATGGAGCAAGGCGCTAGATATGAGTATGTGTTTAGCACCGATACAATCAATAAATTAGGTTAATTTCGATGTAAGGGGAACAAATGCAAGAATTAACAAATTTCATGAGTGAGGCATGGCGAACTCTTACAGAGTCCTTTGTACTAAAAGCTATATTGGCATTCGTTGCTGAAATCGCTATATATATGATTGGGTTGAAACACGTTCAAGTGCTAGGGATATTTATTTTGTTAGTATTCCTAGATTTACTGACAAAATGGGCAGCTATCGGCTATCAAATGTTGCTAGACTTGGGGGCTACCCCAGAGAATATAAGCGGCTCCGACAAATATTTAGCTATTCCAGCGGCTTGGGGTAAAGGCTTAATCAGCTCTAAGCATATGCGAAAGCCCTTTGTAACAAAGGTGCTCACTTATTGCCTAGCAACTGCTGCAGCATGGTGCTTTGATTTCATGGCTGGACAATATGCTTTCGCTGTTAATCTAGTATGGCTGTATCTCGGCTCTGTTGAGTTTTTGAGTATTCTCGAGAATATGCGAGACGGCGGAAACAGCACAGTAACAGGGCTATTAGATATAGTACACAATAAAATTGATATAATTTTAAAAAAATAATTAGTCATTGGCTGCATTCGCAAAGGGTGCAGCCTTTTATAATTGGGGGTAAAAACTATGAAAATTGGCGAATATTTCGACGATTACGAATTTGCTTGTCATTGTGAGCGTCATGAGGTTGATGAAAACGGACGCAATAAACTAGATCACATCATAGACAAGCGACTTGTAGACCTGTTAGACAGAATTCGTGAACGCTTGGGCGTTCCTATTACTATTAATAGTGGCTATCGTTGCCCAGCTCATAATGAGGAAGTTGGCGGCGTTTCTAATTCCTACCATACGCAAGGCGTCGCTGCAGATATTACCTATGACGGAATTGACGTAGACTATCTCGCACAGGTGGCCGAGGAATGCGGCGCCGACGGCATAGGTAAATATTACTATCAAGACTTCGTTCACGTAGACGTGCGAGGTTATGAGGCACGTTGGAGTGATATGGATTAAATAGGGGGCTAGATATGTATGAGAAAATTAAAACATACCTCGAAACGCTTAAATCTAAGGTTACTATGCAGCGCCTTATTGTTGGTGCTATTTGTTTGTGTATCGTCTATCTCGTTGGCAGCCTCGCAAGTGGATATTTCACAGCCAGAGCCAACTATCAGCGTGCCATTGAGCGATTGGAACAGACTCAAAGAGCACTTGATGACAGCCGACGCCTCAATCGAGAACTCAACAAAATCATTGAAACAAGCCGACAGCTTAACAATGACGCAGGCGAGCGAATTAACCGAATTGAGGGCTATCAACAGCGAGAGAACGCAAGCCTTAACAGAATTGAGGACAATCAACGAGAAACAGGGGCAAGAATTAGCGAAAGCCTCGAGCAAAATAACAGAGCAAGAGGAGAGATTAAATCTAGCCTCGAACTCATTAACGGAATTGAAAGAAGAAATCAAAAACAATAGACGAACAGAGCAACGCTTGCGGCGGCAACGTGATATATGGGCCGCTGGTGGTGTGATTGGTTTTCTAATTGGTGCAGCTGGCGCTATTCGATGAAATCGAGGTGATCCATAATCTCCCTACTATGTGAGGGTGGACACATAGCTTTGATAATTGGTAAATAAAATAGGCCTACTATATTAAATATATACATTTAATGTAGTGGGCCTTTATTTTTTTGCAAAAATTAAAAAAGTACTTGCATTCTATTTGATTATATGTTATCATATAATCAAAGATAAGGGAATTACACTTACTGAATGATAAAATGAAAGGACATCACACACCATGAAAATTTTAATGACAGAAGATTTTGCAACAACATTACAAGATAATCAAAAGGATTTCTTGAAACTCATGTTTGACGGAGCATTAAGCGCAGCTCATTCAGCAGCTGCACAATATCGAGTATATAGAGATGAATTTGATAAACTTGATTTTGTAGCTAACATGAAAGCAGCATTTAATTATCAAAATCTTGGCGGCTTTGAGTCGAATCCGTTACTTGATGATTTAACTGAGATGTACTCAAACATCATGAATGCAGCTGCTGACAGATAATAAGATATGGCCCCTATAACAGGGGCCAATAAAATAATAGATTATATATTCAAGAGAGGTATTATTATGAGCAGTAAAAACCAATGGGGGGGCGCTCGTAAAGGAGCTGGGGCACCTATTACAGTGGGCGAAGAGGGGCGCCGTAAACCTAGAGCTATACAAATGAATAACGATGAATATGCAGCACTAAAAGCAGCAGCTGAAAAAGCAGGAATGAGCATATCTGAGTATGCTCGCAAAAAAATTTTTGAAGATCAATAAAATTTTGCTTGCATTCCATTTGATTATGTGTTATCATATAATCAAAGATAAGGCACAGTAGTAACGAAAGGGGATTACAATCATGTTAGAAATTATTAACCAATACGCACCAGCTAAAAAACACCTTGCAACAGTAGAAGCACCTTATGAGGCACTATCTTATATCGTTGATTTGTCAGCCAACTCAATGGACGTAAACACAATTATAAATGATCCAGAAAGTGGCTTAATTGAAGATATGCCAGAACTCATTGAGAAAGTAAAAAGCGGTCTTGAAATATTAATGAGTGCTGACGGTGAATATGCTGTATTTAATCCGAATGAATTAACAGTCGACACAGTCAACACATTACTATATGATGTGCGAATGAGCGATTATAAGGTTATCGAGGTAGAATAAGCATTATTGGGTAAAGCGAGCCGCTTATATAAAAGTGGTTCGCTTTATGGCATGTTTTGCCCACCATTATGTTGATATCTACCGTCCTTGAGATTTCAAGGAC
>ERZ773038.282-NODE-282-length-35335-cov-8.993821_pt1 | contig 35335 bp, 26 predicted proteins | sample MGYA00511665_ERZ773038 | MGnify/ENA primary metagenome ERZ773038 (study PRJEB29015, sample SAMEA2737966) | human oral metagenome | biome: human oral; feature: human-associated habitat; material: dental | place: China | collected 2028 ... | reverse complement strand
TGTTAACAGATGTCGTAACATAAGAACCATCGCCTTTTACAGTCAATGTTTGGTTGTCCAATAAAACGTCATTGTTACCGCTGTTGCCGGCTACTTTCAAGTTAACATTGCGCAATTGAGCCACGTTAACAGCATCAGTATCCGCAGTACCTGCAGCCACGTTTGTGATTTGACGAGTTTTTGTACCACCGTCACCTACGGACACCGCGCCCATAGTGGATGTCAACGCAGCGCCTGTCAATCCGCTATATCCGTTTGTACGGCTGTCTGCAGTTTTAACATTATAACCTGCTTTACCGGCCCCAACGGAAGCAACGGAATTCGCACCCAATGCAACGCCGTCATCTACGCTGGATTTAGCTTTATAACCGATAGCAGTACTGTTCGCATTAGCTGCAGTCGCATCAGCACCGACAGCTGTAGCGAAGTTACCTGCTGCAGAAGTACGTACACCGGCCGCTGTCGCATTGTTACCTGTAGCGCCTGTATTATCATAGTTCGCATCGGCGGATGTGCCTTTAGCGCTGAAGAAATTCGTCTGCGCCGCTTCAACAGCTTCTTTTACCGTATGGTACGTGCTGTTCTTGATATTAAAATCAGGCGCTTTATATGTGGAACCGTTCGCTTCATAGCCCGTATAAGTAGGACCTGCAAGGGATTGTGCCAAGTTACTGTTTACAAAACGCAATTGTTTTACGTTCGCTGCATCGGTATCGTTTTCACCGCCCGCTACGTTGATGATACGGCGTTCCATGCCTACATTACCAACGGCTACAACACCGGCCTCAGCATGGTTGATTTCATTTGTGAAAGCAGAATAACCATCATGTAATGCGCCTCTGATTTCAGTACCGGAACCTAATGCCAAGGAATTCTTAGATTCTGCAACGGCATTTGTACCGATAGCCATGGAACCGAGCCCTGTAACAGTAGCACCAAGACCGATTGCTGTAGTATTAGTATTATTCGCTTTTGCTTCCTTACCGATTGCAATCGCACCATCTTTAGAGGCATTAGCTGCACCGCCGAGAGCAAGTGCATCAGCACCTAGAGATTTCGCATTACCACCTAATGCGATGGAATTGGATTTAGTCGCTTCAGCAGTACTGCCCATAGCAATAGCATCAGCGCCTGTTGTTTTAGCCTGATTACCCATAGCAAAGCTGTTTGCACCGCTTGCATTGGCGCTCTTGCCCATCGCTACCGCATTCTGTGCGGATGATTGTGCCGTATTACCGATAGCAAACGCATTCTCTGCACTAGCATTAGCGCTATAGCCCATAGCTACCGCATTGGCACCGCCCGTACTGGATGAAGAACCGAATGCCATGGAGTCAGATGCAGCGGTGGATGTTCTCGCCTTCGTACCGAACGCAAGGGAACGAACACCTTCTGTTACGGTGTTACCGTCAGCATTATATTGTGCACTTGGTGTACCATGCTGCTGGCCAGGTAACTTTTTAGTTTCAGCTGCACCGATTGCAATAGATTGATCCGCTTTCGCAGTAGCGGAGTAACCCATAGCAAAGCTGCCGTTACCCTTCGCCCAGGCAACCGTACCTAAGGCTGCGGAGAAATCACCCTCTGCCGCCGATTGACGCATCATAGCCAACGAGTTGAATCCGCTCGCCTTTGTCGCCGTACCGAGAGCCATGGCAGAAGGAGATGTCGCCTGCGCATAATGACCTAATGCAAAGGAAATACCGCCTGTGGCCTGAGCATAGTTACCGATAGCCAAACCGGAATAATATGTTGGATGGCCGGTTTCCTGAATCTTTGTATTAGTGCCGATAGCAATGCCGGCAAAACTATTTTCTGTATAATTACCCCTATCAACACCATTTAGCAGATTACTACCATCAAGTGGTTTATTATTACCTGGATTTTGATAGTTATATAAATAACTACCTTCACTATAATCTACCTTAGCTGTAGCATAACCAGCGTTAACACCATTAATAGTCATGGCACTATATGTATCTGCATGAACCGTAGTAATATTACCACCCATCAACAACGCGGCTACCGCCATAATCGCACTCATGCGTGCCCAAGTTGTACCGCTTTGTACGGATTTTACCTTACCGCCACCTGTTTTTACAATTTCAGATACTACAACGTAGCATTTTTTTGTCTTACTCCAAATAACATTATAAATTCGATTCATAATTATCCTTTCTTACCGAGCTATCGGTAAAAACATCATCCGTCTGCATTTCCTCACACAGCAAACATAATTTGAAATAACAAAAAAGAAGTGATAGAGACGGGTGATCATCTACACTTCCAACACAACGATAATATTCAGATTTACGATCCGAATATTGTATTTTCAACGATTATTCATCTTACTCTCACCCTAGGCTATACAATATCAAAAAAATTCTATCTTGTAAACAACTTTTCATGTTTTCTTCATTTTTATTTTTTAATTAATAAATTTAATAGTTAGGATAAAGAATCTTCATTTTACGGGCATTTATACGATAAAATTCTCATTAGATTTAGTGATGAACGTCCCACTCGATCAAAATTGTCCCACACGAACATATACAAAAATTGTCTCATATTCATGAATTATTAATTTTCATACGATTTCTTCACACGGCCGGACATAACAAATGTATGCCATGCATATATTAGACTATATATGAAACTTCATATTAGACTATATACATATACACATACGCATATACATATACATATACAATACATTTACATTTACATTTACAATAACTATCGCATATATATAGTAAAGCTGAAAGCCGAGGCCCTAAGACCTCGGCTTTCACCATATCATTTCTATATAGATATATTTATATTATTATCTCTTGCAAGCTAATCAACGTGCACCGTATGTTGGCGGCGCACATTTTCCAGCATATTCGCGCGAACCGATGTATTCGTATCCGATCGATGGTTGCCGCCGAACCACGCCGTATCGACGCCGGCCAGACGGAACATGATCTTGCCGTACGGACTGCCGTGCTTATGCTCCGGCTTGTTATAGCCCATATCTACGGAAACCCGCGGCGTGAGCTGCATCTCCGTACCGATGCGCAAACCGTGCTTATCCGCACCGTGCCGCAACTGCCAACGATAGGCCTCCATGTACACGCGCGCCCAACGAGTATTCTTGAAGCTGGTCCCGTATTCCGCAGTATATCCGTTAGACACGCTCTCCAAGCGCGTCGCACCGTCAAGGGAACGCTCGCCAGACACACCGCGATACCAGTTCATGCGAAACGCACCGATGCCCGACACATACTCCAATCCGACGCTCATACGGCCGTGATTACCTCTGAACCGATGGTCATAAAACAGATTGCCGCCGTAATAATGGTCATCATTCGCCGCGATTCGGCGATACCCGACGCCTACATTCGCCGTCGTCCCCGTATCCGCCGCATTCGCCAAACGCTCCTGCGTAAACCACACATGACGGGATACCTCATCATAATGACCTAGCGGCTGCAATGTTTCTACACCGTACAAGGGTTTCCAGTTTTTCTGAAAGCGCAACGACAGGACAGTTCTCTGCATCCACGGTTTCGCCTTCGATCCGTGCATCGCGGAATGGACACCGGTCATGACCACCGCCTGCAACGCGGAATTGACCGCATCCGTATCGGAATAGCGGGCCGTCTTTTTATCTGTGGAGTCCGGCATCTCCAATCCGCCCTGACCAATGACATGATCCGGCGTATGGGAAGAGTTAACACGAAATGTATCATCCGATTTGATAACCTTTCGGTCATCTGTTGATTCGGATTTGATTTCGGAATTCGAACGACTCTTCACCGCCCCATTTGCAGTTACCGATATATCTGAAGCATCAGACGATACGTCCCCGCTTTCACTATGAACTTGTTTTACCGTGGTCGCCTGCATAGGCTGCGCCGTCCTGTCCACCTGTTCCCCCGATACGGACATGACGGACATGCAAAAAGCCACTACCAACACAATTATATATTTCATTACACACTCTTACGTACAAACACACTTCTCATTACGTACTTAATTACTTATTTAATAATCATGTTCTTAATTATGTACTTAATACTTAATTATACACTCCTGCGATTCATGCTTTCATCATGAAAAATACGTGAAATTATTTTTATTTTATACAAATATATAGAAGATTGTCAATGCGAATACGATGTGTCATTTCAATACAATACGGTGTGTTACGCCCGTACAGATGTCCATGCAATCGGGACCGAGCATATAGTATTTTATAATGGTAATGCTAAGGCAAGGATCATCCTGATCATATATCGAGAGATGGATTTCATTTTATTTATATATAAGCTCTTCTTAAAAGTCTATAATAAGTGTATAATTAAGATATATAAACAGCGTTTAATGAATTCTTGAAAGGAGAGGGTCTATTTGAATCCATTAGGTAAAAGAATTACAGTTGCTGTGTTGTGTATGTCCGCTTGTGCGGCGCCGTTGTTCTTAGGAGGGTGCGGTCTGTCCAACGTAACAAAACAGATTTCTCAAGGTTCTCAAAAAGCACAACAGAACGATGTGGAGTTGTTTAACCAGTACATTAAGGCTATCGGTGATTTCAACAGCCGCAGTCTCACATTCTCCTATGCGAATACGCCGGTTGTGGAGGATTTGAAAAACGGTAAACATTTAACGTCTTTCAGTTCGCCGGACTTCAAGCGATTGGAAGAAGCGTTGCAGGAAGCGAAGAGTGCCGGCGTTCCTTATGACGACATAAACGAACCGCTCGACAAGGTGCTCGCCGTATTGCACGATATCGTACCGGTAGCGGATGAACTGGACTCCTATTTCGATGCCAAAACGTACACGACGGACAATTACGCCAAGGAACAGCAGTTAGGGGCTAAATATGTTCAATTATATGAACAGTTCTACGCCGTATACCCTGCATTGGACGATGTCATCCATAAACACAATACGGAACGGCAGAAAGAACATCTGAAAGAAATGAAGGATGCGGGTCAGAAAAATGGCGCCGCCGTTCAGGAGGTTCATTTACGTCTTACCGATATAATTGACGGTCTTGAAAGCAACAAACCGATCGATGCCAATGCAATCAATCAGGAATTACAGGCTATCAGTGACTTGGCCAATACGGTAAACAAATCGGAATACGATTCCACAAAACGGTCATTACACCAAACCATCGGTGCAATCCGTACTTTCATGAGCAACAAGGATGATAAAAACTACGAAAATATGATTTCTGAATATAATGATTTCATCAGCGATATGAACAATTTGGACATTTCGAAACTGGATAAATAATCCGGTTACAGTAAATCTGGTCACTATTCATCAAAAATACTATTAAACGTATATCCTAGCGCCGAGGGTTACAGTAAATCATCCGGTTACAGTAAATTCAGTTACAATGAATCCGGTCACAGTGAATCCGGTCACAATAAATTTTCTGCATGACAAATATGTTATACGGAGAATTCATACTGATACGTCCCATGTAACGCAAACTGAACCATAAACAGTTAAAGGTATATTCTGAGAGGAGAATTACAATGAAGAACAAATTATTACCAATGGGCATCATAGCCTTGATCATAGCCGTAGTCATCTTGCTGGTCATTCCTGATCCGTCAGCGAACAACCTGGAAATCGCCAAACATGCGACTAGTGCACAACAAGCGGCACAGGCCATTTCCAAAAATAACCAGACATCTATTCTGATTCACACCATCGGCATGTTCTGTCTCGGCCTCGGCATTGCGTCGACCGTGGGCGGGATTATCCTGAAATTTATCAAGAAAGATAACTAAAAATCCGTATATAACTACAAAAAAGCTGTACACACATAGGTGATGATTAAACTCTCCTTTGATGGCGATATTGCCATCAAAGCCGTTCAGTCCAATCTATGCATGTACAGCTTTTTTATGATTATTCATATGCAGTTTTATAGCTATTTATGCAGATTTATAGCTATTTAATGTTACATGTCATACGTTTTGAATGTTAGAGACCCATTTTCGGACAACTCTATAGACCGATATACATCAGCTTTCACAGAAAACCGATTAACGACGAGCAACGCGCATAGCCGCCATCATAGCCGGCGATTTCCACAACGACTGCCCATTATCGGATACGAGTTTATTATTGTAATAGAATACGTCCGCATTGTAATATTCGGTGCCGCTGCTCACCTGATAGCTGAGACCTGCCGTAGTATATACAGTGAAATTCACCACGTCACCAATTTTCTTCACAGAGTCCTGATCCACATACCAGCTGTTACCGTTATATGTCGTAGCATATACATCGTGACGCGCCTCTACAGAGGTCGCATTAACACCGATAATTACAAGCAGCGCCGCCAAGGCGTACAAACATTTGTGTATCATGGGAATCCCTCCTTTACTTTAGAGATACGACCCTATTATACCAAATAATGTGAAAGTACGCATAATGGGGCAGAAAAGCCGGGATACTCGAAATATGAACTGCGCCTCCAAAAATTGTATTCAATTCTTGGAGGGCAGTTTAACAATCAAGTAACTCGGCTTTGTACTGTTTCATAGATGAACGGGCGTGCTATTAATCCTATTATTGGTTTAATATCTTAGCTACGTTCAATCTTGAAATATTCTCTATTAATAATTATCTTAGAACTTATGTGTAAATCCTGCATTCACAGACCAACCTGCCTTATAATCTCCAGATAGCCCTGTACTAATATCAGCAAAGATGCTGTTATTTGCATTAAAACCGTAGCGACCGCCAAAGGCTAAATCCGTCCAAGTACCTTTAATGTCCTCGGAAGTAGATTTAGTAGTGGCACCACTTGTATACGTAGTTTTCACTGTACCGGAGAATGCATGGTTAACACCAAAACGAGTATATAGGTTACCTGCACCGGAGTGTTTACCGATTTCAAGGCCAAGACCGCCTACTGTACTGCTCACACCAGCTTGGTCTACATGCATACTGCCAGCATTGAAGCTATCACCACCGAAGTGAGTATAGCTCAATTGTGCTTGTGGTTCGATATATGTACCATTTGAAAGTTTCACGGTTTTACCATAGCGTACACCGATTGTGTATGCATTGGCTTCAGTCTCACCAGAGAGTTTTTCACCGATTTCATTGCGAACAGTGAAATCGTTAGATGCACGACCTACTTGGGACTCAATGTGAATATATTGATTATTACCAAGATCTTTCAAGCCATACGCACCAACAGCGAAGGCTTTTTCCTTACCAGAACCGTTAAATACGTAGTCATCGTTCCCACGAAGATAGGAAACTTGACCACCTACGGTCCATCCGCTGCCAGTTTTCGCATCGTAACCACCTTGAATACGTGTATAAGTTGTATCTGTGTCGACACCATTTCCATTAAAGCTGTATTTACCGCCACCAACGCGAGCCCAAATACCTGTCGGTTCGCCTTGTTGTAATACGCGTGAACGATACATATTATCTGTCAACGTTCTCCAACCATTAATATTACTCATGATGGCGGAACGAGTGCCACGCATATGTGGCGTATCAAATGCCCCCATATTGACATGCATCTGAGGATTCCGCTCAAGAGCTGGTGCTTGTTTTTCCTCAGCTTTTGGAGTTGCTTGCGGTGTCGGTTTCTCCTCCGGCTTAGGTGTTGGAGTCGGAGCCGGTTTTACCTCAGGCTTCGGAGCCGGTTGCGGTGCTGGTTTCTCCTCCGGTTTAGGCGTTGGAGCCGGAGCCGGTTTTACCTCAGGCTTCGGAGCCGGTTGCGGTGTCGATTTCTCCTCCGGCTTAGGCGTTGGAGCCGGAGCCGGTTTTACCTCAGGCTTTGGCGCCGGTTGCGGTGTCGGTTTCACCTCCGGTTTAGGCGTTGGCGCCGGAGCCGGTTTTACCTCAGGCTTCGGAGTCGGTTGCGGTGCTGGTTTCACCTCAGGCTTAGGCGTTGGAACCGGAGCCGGTTTTACCTCAGGCTTCGGAGTCGGTTGCGGTGTCGGTTTCACCTCACCATACTCATATTTACCCTGACCATTTTTATCCGCCTGCCACGTAACAGCACCTTCCTTAGCATGACCTTCGGTTAATACTTTAAAACGCGCGGATTCAGCACCTTCAGAAGCAATAGCAACCGTGCCTTGAAGATTTCTTTCACCATTTACATAATTATGGTAGTACACCTTATGCGCCAAATTATCCAAAACTTTATTTACATTGTCCTCAGTAGACAAGTCTAAGCCCTTACGACTCGTGTACATATGAGCACCGGAATTAGGTGCCGCACTTGTAATATGAACATCGCCACCCCAGAAGGACTCTGGCGTCAATCCATTTACAAGATTTTTACGCTCTTTGTAATCTGGATCTTCTTTGTCATCATACTCACCATTTGGATCATAAATAAAGTTTACATGACCTTCTAATTTATCAATGTGAATTTCATTATGCTCACTTTGAGTTACTATGGATTCAAAATTACGATTTTTTGAACCGACCAAACGATGTACACGGCTTGGAGTTGTCATTGTGCTATAACTAGTACCATTCAAACCGCCTTGATACATATGGTCCCAATAACCACGGTCACCAAGGAATACATTAATATGATTTGGTTGCTTTGCATTTTTATCTGCTAAATTGAGAGCAAAACCAGTCCATAGTACTTCATCACTATCTACACCGATATTAATTTCAGATGGATGTGTATCACTACCATCGATACGTACATCACCTTCAATGGACATATCATGACCAGTAAAATTACCCTTATTACCATCTACACCGAGATTTACTGTACCGCCTTTAGCAATGACAAGTGGATTACTGCTACTGCCAACTTGAAGATCACCATTTTTAATGTTCACGGTACTTCCATTTTGACTAGTAATGACAGTCTTTCGTCCATCAGTTAATCTACCAGAAACGTAATCCGCATTAATAGTACTCTTATTATCTGCATCAATACCATACAGTGTCCCTTGTACCTTTCCCAAATTTAAGGTCTCACCCTTAACGGCACTAATAAGAGTATCTTCTGCCATTACATTAGGCATTACAGAGCTAGCAATCGTCAGGGCGATCGCTAATGATAAGTTCGCTTTACACACACGTTTCATAAGAACCCTCTCTCATTCATACTATAAATTACCATTAAATCTTTTTAATTATAATTTATAAGGGCTATTATTGTAAATATAAGAAAAACGGTTTCATCATCAAAAACAATAATAAATAACAAAATAAAAAGGCAGCACCTAAATGCTTGCCCATGATTATAAATAAACTATATTCTCTTTCATCTCAATTTGACGATATAAATCTTTATCTCTATAATATAGGTAGATAGTCGGACGAGTAGCTACGTCAGGCACATCTCAAAAATCTAAACATGAAGAATGGCCTTTCATTTATCTAATTACACAAGGTAATGAAGGGCTATTTGTCTTTAGTAAGACAAATAAGTGCTACTAGCGCTCCGAAAGCAATGACCACAGCCATCACTTGAAGCAGGAGCATGATTAGTTCATAATCGCTCATAGACTTATCCCTCCCTTCAGAAACGAAGAGAGACCCAACCCCGTCCAACTATCTTAAGTTCATTATAAAACGAACTAATGCTCGATACAATAAGCAGCGCATTATAGAAATATATGAATAAACCAATAGCCGATATCTGTTATGCAGGTACCGGCTATTTTTTCCTCTATCAGTATGTATTCTCCACGCATCTTCAAAACTCCTCTTTGTATTTTCCTTCATTATCACGGATAATTAAATTATACTTGATCAATGCACCGCAAGTAGTAAGGGCGACTTAGTATGTATTTCTGAAGGCTGTTTAGTTTTTGGAGGTGACATATGGAATCTTTAACGATTATTTGGATTATTGTATGTTTATATTTATTGCTGAACTTGTTGGTCGGTGTGTATTGTCATATCCGTGTGAAAGACAGCACTGATTATCTGCTCGCCGGTCGTCGTATCGGGGTTCTTATGACGGCAGGGACGTTAGCGGCAACGGAGATCGGTGGCGGGAGCACCGTCGGCGTAGCGGCAAAGGCCTACGGTTCATGGGGTTTATCCGCCGGCTGGTACGTAGTCTCCGCCGGTATCGGCGTTATTCTGGTCGCTTTCATAGCACCACTCCTGCGGCGCGCCATGGCGACGACAGTGCCGGAAATCATCGGTCGTCGATTCGGTGCGTCCAGCCATCTCATTACGTCCATTCTGTCCATGCTGGCCACGATTACCCTTGCAGGCGTACAGATTACGGCAACCGCAACAATCATCAGCGTCCTCACGGGGCTTTCAACAGAACTCGCCATCCTCATCTGCGGCGCGGTGCTCGTTATCTACACCATGTCCGGCGGCATGTGGAGCGTAACGATGACGGACGTGATTCATTTCTTCGTCCTCGTGGGCGGGTTCACCATCGCGGTGCCGTTCGTGCTGCATAACGTGGGCGGCTGGGATGCGGTCGTTGCCAAATTGCCGGCGGAACAGCTGGGTTTCACCAAGGTGGGATGGAAAACCATCATCGGCCTCATCATCATGTACTTCATGACATTCTCCACGGGTCAGGAATCGGTGCAGCGCTACTTCTCGGCCAAAGATGAAAGAACCGCCGTGCTCGGCTCGATCATCTGCGGTATCATCATGTCTCTGTTCGCCTTTGTGCCGGCCGTCCTGGGCCTCGTGGCGCTTGCGGAATTCCCGAATATCGAAGCCAACAATGCGGTGGCAACGGTGGCTCTGAACCTGATGCCTCCGATCATGGCGGGCTTTGTTATGGCTGCAGTCGTGTCGGCGACGCTCTCATCAGGGGCAGGCGACCTGTTGGGGGCGGCAACGGTATTCACCAAGGATATCGTGGAACATCACTTTGGTAAAAGCCTCACCGATGCTCAGCTCACCAGGTACAGCCGTCTGTGCGTACTGCTGCTCGGCATCATCGCCATCATCATTTCCCTCGTAAGTAAAGCGATTATTCCGATGCTGGTATTTGCTTTCACCATGAGATCCGCAGGCCCGTTCGCGGCGTTCCTATTGGGACTCACATGGAAAAACGCGACGGCAGGCGCCGGCATCTGGTCCATCGTGCTCGGCTCCGTCGCAGGTGTATACTGGGAATTCGTGGGCAACCCATATGGCATCATGTCCATCATATTCGGATCCGTCGTGAGCCTCATCGTTTTTGTGGCTGTGGTGTGTATTGAAAGAGCCATGGGTAAACCGGCGGCACCACCGGCGATTCCGGAGGATTTAAACATAAAATAATCCTGGTATCAATCATGATACATCAAGGGATTCCTTATACATTAAGGTATTCCTCATACATTAAGAAATTCTTTGAAACAGATGTATTGAATGAACTCTATAAAATGAAAGCTTAAAGATATAAAACAAAAACTCCTATCGGTAACATACCAATAGGAGTTTTTCTTCAATCATATCGCCGGCAGGCATCAGCACGTACTAAGTCACGGCTATCTGCTTGGTCCCGTTCTGGCCGTTCGTCGCCTGCATCGACTCTTTATCTTGTACACCGGCGGCGCATATTCCAGAACCCCCCAGCGTACCCGTATCAAAATACCACATAGTCTGCTCATCAGCACCCGGCATATCAGGCCTGCTTTCATGAATCACCTTATACTGCGGCGACGACTGCAGTTCCTGCATCGAAATCGCCTACCCGACCATGGTGAAAGCTATCGACATCGCCAAACCTGACACAATACCTTTTAATTTTATACATGCCTCTCAAATGATAATAAGCACGGTCTTGTTGGTATAAGTATACTATACGTACAAGAACGTGCCTATTAATTTGGCTTAATAAATTTGTCTATGAATTGCTAAGTTAATGAAAATCAAGAGGTAGATTTAACAGGTAATAAATGTAATGGAGTTGATGATACTAGGGCGGGTTAACACTATGAAAAGTAATATAAATGTACAAGTAAACTATTACGTTAAAACTCTATAAAAATGGTATTACCACCAAAAAAGCAAAACCCAATAATCCTATCAAAAAGCTGACTAAAGCTATGATAGTACCTGTTAACCATACTAACCCTAAGAAACGAAGAATAAAATTCAGCACTACTTTTAACACATATATCGCAGTCTTTTCCTCATTAGAGAAAATTAAGAATTTCTTGATTTTATCGATATATTTAGGTTGTCTCTTATTAGGATTTAATGTCCGCCAATACAAAATCAAATATGGTACGATAATAAAATTTCCTAAAAGTATATACCATAATATAATTTCATAAAGTTCAAAGTACCCTTTATAAAAGCAACCTTCACATGTTCATAGCTCGATAATTGCATATAAATTTAACAACCAGATCAGTGTTAAACCGAGCTTACCAATTATTTGTTTAAGATTGAACATAAAACCTCAAGTAATAACACTATACAAAGACACAGAATTACACTACTCTCAAACCTTGGCCGCTCCGACGTTCTTAGAGAACTTGTTTTAGAGGTTTACAGAATTACACTACTCTCAAACTAAACTTTGAGCATGGTATCAATATGCTCAGTTTTAGAGGTTTACAGAATTACACTACTCTCAAACGACCGGTACGTGGAACATACTAGAAGCTGAGTTTTAGAGGTTTACAGAATTACACTACTCTCAAACTTGTCGTCCTAGTATAATCTCTTAACGAATGTTTTAGAGGTTTACAGAATTACACTACTCTCAAACTGTTCGGTTCCGTGGTAGTTGTAATCCCGGGTTTTAGAGGTTTACAGAATTACACTACTCTCAAACCCACAAATCATTACCGAATCCATTCATATTGTTTTAGAGGTTTACAGAATTACACTACTCTCAAACCCCAAATTAAAATTTACGGCTCAAGAGTAACTCGAGCTACCACCAGGTGTAATTCTGTATTCTCATCAAATCACACAGAAATCATTATCTAAAATATAACCATTAATCAAGCTTTTATCAAGCATTTCTTTATCCAAAGATCCGGTTGTTAAACATACAAGCCTCAACTGACGACTTAACATAGTTTGAAAAAAAGATATTAACTCATCATCATTTAGGATAAGATCAATATTAATCATGATATACAGTTTCGGATGAAGCAATGTATCAACGACTTCTACATAAGACATAAGATCCATAACATCACCATTTCGGTTATCTTCAAAATTAAATGATCCTAACTTAATAAGTTCAGCTGTCCCTATTTCAAGTTTATGTTGAATCGCAAGAGGGTATCCGAATTCTAAAGCATAGTAAAAAGCATGAAGTCGACTGATAATATCCGACACTTCTTCCGTCATCATCAAAGCTTCTTTTCCCAGTTGGTTTTGTAACTTTGTAAGTAAGGACTTATTATTCATATCAACATATAAAGGATTGAGTACCATATGTCCATATTTATCTAAATCGTATGCCTTATCGCTATCATTCAAAATCCAAGGGCCTTCACCACCATCACACTGCACATCTAATTCAGTAACCATACGACGAAATATTTTTCGATTTTCAAAGGATATAACTGTTACTCTATTCTCCGGCACTTCAAAATCCAGCGTCGAGTCTTGATACATTAATTTCATATCATCAGCACCCTCTCTGTCGAATCTATAACCTCACTTTGCTTATCGCCTACAACAATTTCCATCTTGGAAAATTGCTTTTCTGTAACAGTCAGCATGAATAAACTGCCACTCAGTGGCTTATGTTTTCGCACATGTTCCATAATGATAGTGGCACTTGTCGTGTTAAGAACCAGCTTAGAATAAACAGATTCTTGAAGCATAAGAAATCCTGATGTAATTAGATACTTTCTAAAATTTCTGTATTCTTTTCGATCTTCCGAGGTTAGTGTCGGTAAATCAAACATAATTAGTATTCTCATAAATCTATAGCTCATATTCTATAAACCTGATTTGTGATGCATCCTGATTACGTAGCGCATCAAATACACTTTTACAATAAATACGTATGGCTGCACTAAATGTCTGTACCGTATCATTAATCGTTACATCTTCAGATAATAATTCTACTAGTGAAAGCTTCACCTCTCGATTAAACTCGTTCACCTGTGCTTTCACCACCAGTGCATCAATAAATCCACGCAACGGTTCCATCAAATCAGAACCCAAATTATACGGATTAAACTGATTACAATGATTTAGACCCAGTTGAGTAATGTAACCTAGAGATGTAATTTCACGATTAACTGCTGAAAGTATAATTGCATAGCCATAGTTTAAGGCTGCATTAATAGGATTATCTTGTTCCCGAGAAAAGGATTTACCAAATAGAGCATTAAAATACACCTTAGCCGCATGACCTTCACGTTGTGTTTCATCATTTAGTGTCAGCTCATCGATATATTGATACAGTAAGTCCGATTCTTCTAAATCTTGATGGCGTAATAACTCCGCCTGATTCATGATTTTCCTGCGTACAATTTCCGTCCATATATAAGCCTGTACTTCCTTAGGCCAATCCGCCTGCTCCCGACATCGCTTACTGCTATTATGACTACCGTATAACGGTAACACCTCACTGGCGGGATTCCGTTTCTCATCACAGAATACTATTTTCACCTTCTTCTTAATCAACTCATTCATGAGTACGGCGGTGAGACTCACCGCCGTCGATTCAATGATTAACATATAGATTTCATCAATATAAACCTTAGTCGTTTCAAAATCTTTACGTATAATCATGTAATTCATCTTAAAATCTAACTTGGAACGACTACCTATTACTACCGTGCGCCAACTCATAGTATCACCTATACTGACTTACCTGTACTTAAACAATAGTTACCTCATTAGAATATAATCCTGTTATGGATTCATTGATAATTTTAAATTCATCCTGATTACTAACTTTACTACCTATAGTTCCTCGAGATGCAGTTATACCTAAAGGCTTTACATCAGGAGCTTTCTTGTTGGTTAATAAATTCAATAATTCCATTAAATAGATACATTGATTTTCTAAAGACATATTCACAAATATCTCTAAACTTTTCGTTGCCAATTCACCTGCCTTATTCCCTTTCATCTTGCTATATATAGATGAATGAAGTTTTCCAACCAAATAACTAAAAAACTCTACATTCCGTTCTTCAAGTATTTTTATTACCACTTTCTTACCTTGATTTTGAATGCTTGTCGAAACCGTACCAACTTTTAATTCCTTATTCTGTTTTCTCATAACATCAAACTTTTCAAGCACTTTTAAATATGGTATCCATTCATCTGCAATCACAACTTGAATTGCACTATCAATCCAAAAATAATTATTAGTCTTTCCACCCAAGTAATAATAGAACCCGTTAACTTTTACCAACTGATTAATGCATAGTTTTTTATAAATTATAGATACATTCTTAGCTTGTGGAATAATGGATACTATATAATGTATTAATTCCTGATCTGTTTTATTACGATTAATCAAATAAACTGGCAATGGCACTATTTCTTTAATAATTTCATTCTTTTTCCCTGTGTACTCAACAACAATAGAGTACGCATTTTTAATACTTGTCCTGCCACCATATTTAGATACATCAGAGAATACGCTATCTTTTGTTTTCATACCAATATAGGCACCATCTTTAGCCTTACCGGCAACGGAAGCTTTATATACGGTAGCATCAGACAAAGCCCCTTTTTGTTCCATTAAACGCTTCGTCACCCTCACGTCATTGCTCGCCATCATTTTTTTGACGATATTCATACTCGTTTTTATATCCCACGCCTTACCGTCTTTTGCATTTGTACTCATCACGTCAAAATCAAACATACGGGCAAGATTATAGGTCCGTTTGGCACCGTTCTTTTTAAGAAATTTGCGGAAATTACGAGTAAATTTTTCATGATATACGTTACCGACTACGATATTTAGATACGCATCTTTCGCATGATGGTGATGGTTTAAGGAACGCACCTTAATAAAGTCATTATCATGTCGGAAATCAGTTACATTCTCAGCTTTTACAAAGACTACATCGACACCCGGATATAATCGACGCAATAAAGTAGTGACCGCCTTAACAGATTGATTCGTTTCAACTAATTGCCGTGCGATAAACCCAGTTAAATCATCCGCTTCAAGAGGGAGTACACGTGTAAGCCGTTCATATTTACGTGAACTGATCAAATTCTGATCTTTTAAAAAGGTCCAGAATGGTTTACGTGCATTTTGTATGTCCGGATCAATTGGATAGTTATCAGATTTCTTAGCATTTTCCTGTCTCTCACAAAGTACCAGATTGTCAAAACTATCATCCTTGGTAAGACTACGAGGATAAATATGATCAATATCGTATTTATCCGTGTTTAACTGATCTAAATCAATAACTCGCCCGCTATACATGCACCGACCCATTTGTGTGTAATATAAATATAATTTTTTACTTCTTAAACTTGAATCATCTGCACGATCAAGATTAGAAATAAGCTTATCAGATTCATCTCGCGTAACACTTAACCATTCAGGGCTTTCCTTTTGAATCGACTTATAGAGCTCTTGCAAACGTTTCTTACGGGAGTCTTTTTTCTTCTTTTCATCCTTATTAGTCCGTGCTACCTCTACAAAAATACGTGATGGTAATGCTTTTTTAATATGTATCACTTCATCTACAATCCGTAACGCCTGCCATACAGCCCTCTTCACGGCCGGTGAAAGGCCCAGTTCTTCGATAATCTCATGAGGGTCAACAACTTGTCCTTTAGTAAGTTTATCGTTTTCTTCGATGATAACATCCATAAACGAGAATGTATCCCCTAATAATTCCATTAAGTTATGACTTGTATTCCGCATCATATCAATAATGGTACCAGGCGTTCCGTCCTCACCTTTAACACATCCATCTATACCGATTAAGAACTTTTTAGACAAGCGGCCCCAATCACGATAACGTAATTTAGCAAGACTCCTAATTTGATCTTCACTGAGTATAGAACCAAATTTCTTACGCAACGTTTCGCGTAACATGTTCTTACTTTCACCAAAAATTGTGATAGATGTGATAATTGACTCAGCCATAGAAACATCAAAATCATCGCCTAAAATGCGCTTCATATCACGATAAGACGCAAGATCGCCCTTTATGCTTTCATCTAATCCGTCAACCTCAGGTTTATGCTTGCCAAGAATATAATTATTATCTTTGAGAAATTCAATAATCCGATTCTTCGTCTGCTTCTTATGCTCTTTCTTAAATACAGCGTCTATCAAATGCATCTTAACCGCCTGTTCCAACGGTTTCCCATCAATGCGCAGATTATTCAATTCATTGAGCAGCATAAATTCACTATATAATAATGACGACTTAGGCAATACATCTTCACCAATCAGATACGTACATTTATTGGTAAGGTTTTTAATGAAAGCCTCCGCCGATTTCTCACGATCAATTTTATCCTCAAAATTCCATGGAGTAACTTGTCCCGGCTCTTTTCTCTCAACCCATGCGAAACCGCCCTTATCTATAGAGTGACTCGGATTAAGAGGTCCAACATAATAAGGAATACGGAATTCGAGCATCTTAATTAATTTTTCCGCTACGGTAAAACCGTCAGATACGGTATTTAAAAATGGAAATGTATCCTTACATTTTTCAAGAATCGCCTTTAATTCCTCTAAATGCAATTGATACGGAATAACACCATTATCCTTAATACGTTGCAATGGCAATAATTTTTGTAATTCTATTTCATTAAGAATATATGCCTTATCACTAGAGTCAGGTAAAGACTCCACTACCTTTTTTGTATATTTGTAAAAGTCCTCACAAGAACAACCGGTTTCGTTCTTACGGCCTTGTTTAATATAATGAACATAATTGGCTAAGCCTTTTTCATCTGCCTTAAACATATTTTTGTAAATATATTTATCAGACTTCAGCAATCGTTTTAAAATTGCTAAATCCTCTTTATGTTTGTTAAAGGCTTTCACCTTGGATTGAGAAATAGTAAGCCCCGGTTCCTTGATAGACATAAGGATAATCGAATCATATACGGATTTACAGTCATCGATGATACGGATAGTGTCGCCCCATACTTTGGCATAGTCATCACGTTTCTCTTCATAGGTATCGCCTGTAATCTGAAGTTTTACAAAGTCCTCCTCAATCTCCTCTATGGTGCCGAACAAATCCGTTAAATTTGCATTTAATCCTAAAATTAGATTAGCAAAGGCCCGCAACCGTTTCTTATCAGCCTTTAGCAAATCTTTCTTCTCTTTATCAGTACAACTTGATTCCACCTTATCAGTAATATATGTATCAACAAGAGATTCTATAGCCTTAGCCTTGTCGGATTTAGTTTTATCTTGTAGTTTTACAATATCTAAAATAGAATGTAATGCATCCTCAGATGTAGCATTAAATATATGAAATTCAATTTGCTCTAATGCCCGCTTCAACACCGTATCAAGGCTGGAATTAGAATCAAATGTAGCCCCTTCATATAGAAAATTACCACGATATTTAAGAATGTGATGCACTGCAAGGAATAATTTACGGATATCACTAGTGCCATTCTCCATCAAATCAGCACGTAAATGATAGATTGTAGGATACTCCGCAAAATAGTCTTGATCTGTATAATTGTCATCAATAAACAAAATATGTTTAGACTTATGTCCTGTTGTTTTATCCTCATAGTGATACTTGCTTTCACGGAGACGAATAAAAAATGTAGAATCTACACGCGCCATAGCATCAGCAAATAAAGCCTCTAATAATTTTAAACGCAGCCGCCTGCGTTCCAATCTCCGGCGTATAGAGCGAAATCCCCGACGCACAACAGCTGTTTGTCCCTCTTCAAATAACCGACTACCCCACATCTTATGCGAACGAAACTTCAACAATTCATAAATCCGATTAGTCACGGCCCAACCGACCGAATTAGTACCAATGTCCAGGCCTACAAAATAATCATAAATAGGATAGCCTTTTAAATGACCGGAAATGAGTTGAGCTGTTGCTTGTGTTTCCATAATTACTCTCCTTCGCCAAAATTTACGATTGACATTCTTCGGTTGGTTCACTATACTATAAGTAATCCAAATGTTTTGGAGGTTTACAGAATTACATTACGAGTTCAAATACAAATTTATTTACAGTACCTTCGGGCTGCCCGACGTAGGGCATCTACTCTCAATCCTTAAGGATTGAGATTTTTTATTGCCTTCGGCCTAACCAAACATAATTTGTAAACCGAAACCATACCTGTATAATTAATTTCATTCTAGCATAAAACAACTTAAAAATTCATCATTTTTTCATGAAAAGATTTAAAATTTAATATAATCAAGTTCTAAACACCTTTTTCTACAAAAATAAGACCCGAGTAAATTATTTCAATTCACTCGGGTCTTATTTTATAAATTTAAAATCAACTAACCCAGTTTAATTAAAAAACCATCCCTCAATTTCTCAAGGGATGGTTTTCCTCATTTATATATATTTATTTTTACACTTATACAACATCAAAATTACACAGCTTTCACCTATACGCCCGCCCCCTCTCAACAACACAATCCGAACAATCTATGTCAGAGGTCTTATGTTGTGAGGTCTCGCCAGGCGATGAAGAGTTCCGCCACAACGTGCGGGTTGCCGCTCATTTTGATGCGAGCCATCATTTTACGTACGTAATGGCAATGTTCCATCATGGCTTCCGCCAGTTTGCGGCGCACCTGGGCCGGCGACTGGTACACCAGGATCGGTTCAAAGTCCCCCACGCGGATATAGCTCGTATCCGATTGCGGGCCCTCCTCCACCCGATATTCATAAGGAATCGCCACGTTAAACAGGCCGTATACCACGTCTTTACCGATAGAACGACGGCATTTAATATGGGCCAACGTCATATGCGGTCCAAAAATCCGCGGTGCCGTATACGCGCTGCGATGGCCGTCGCTACTCAACATACAACCCGGCCGTAAGCCTTCTTTCAGAGCCAACTCGCGTGTAACGAGGCGTATCGGCTTGTCGATGAGGACCTGCCGACCATCGACATAATAGCACAACGTACTGTCCGCGCCATTTTCATAGGTTGGAATAAGACAAACAATGTGATTCTCGGGATTCGCGTATACCAAATCCAAATCCTCTCCCTGCGATAAACGAGAGATCATCAATTCTGCAACTCCGTCATGTGATGTCATCTAAACATCCTCCTTAATAAAATAAGGAACATTCCTATGCAATTAATAATGAACACGTGTTCTGTGAAAGCAGATCTGCATGCGGTGATCCGCCGTTAAAACTATTGTATACCTCCGTACACATTTTGTAAATATATACGGAAAACTATAGAATTTTATGTATTATTAAATATTGTTATAATCTTGTAAACACAACGATTAACTGATGTGGCATTAATTACGCATCGAATTTGTAAAACGTATATAATATGCATATCTATAAAACATTATGAACCGATATGAATCAGTCTAGCCATCATAAACCGCTATGAACCGCTACGAACCATAATCCGCCAGCTCCTCAAAGTCCGTTGTCAGATATTTTCGCAGTTTCCTGATAGCCCGTTCATGGCGTTGCTGCACGGCTTGACGGCTGCAATTCAGTTCTTCGCTGATAGCGGTGAAGCTTTTAGAGTCGCCATATACCTGACGTAGTAAAGACCTTTGTGTTTCCGTCAAACGTGACATGGCCCATACGAGACGCTGCCGCAACTGCTGTTCCAGCTCCCGGTTCATCACCTCGTCCTCCACACAATCCGCGGAGGCGAACTGATCCATGGCCAGCTGCTTTTCGTCACCGTCCGTCGTCGTGTCCGGCAGATGTATTTCCCGCTGCCACTGACGGCGCTGGTGCTTAAAATAATTCATCTGACCGTATCGGATGCCGGCTTTCACAAAACCCGCAAACGGCACGGGCCCCTCCGTATCATAGCTGTAAATCGAGTCCACGAGAACCGCCCACAGATACCCTTCAAGGTCCTCTCTGAACGCACGATTCATCGTGAAGTTCGTGTAATGCAGAATGAGCGGACGATACCGCCGACACAGCTCGATCTGTGCCGCATCATAATGAATTTCATCGGGGCTCCACGGCTGGTACAGCACGGTTTGCACCCGCATGTTCCGGCGCTGACATATACGCACCAGATTTTCGTCCGTAATCGATGCCAACACCTCCGGCGAGCACACCATGGTCTGCAAAATCGGACGATCCGTATGTTTCTCCGGCGACTGACACCGTTGAATATTTGGTAATTCATCAGAAATTAACATAATCCCCTTTCCTGCCCGGGCATAGCGCTTGACTACACCTTAACGCGAAAAGAGGATTATGACAAATCAGGAATTAATTAGATTTTATACATATTTTCCAGGGTTATCAGTTCAATATCGGGATTTGTATTGGTAAAAGTATAGCCGCTTTTACTGAATAACCAGTAATATGCGGCGCCGTAAATGCAGCGTCCTTTTTCAATCAATTTTTCTAAAATTACAGGTTTGACGGGTTCATTACGCCATTTACATTCGCCCAGTAATGCCAACGGTTGCGGTGATGTATTAGGAGAGGGTTTACTTTCACCAAGGGCAAGGATATCGATTTCAACCTGCTGTTTAGTCGTGTTGTCCGCTCCCCACCAGGTCCCGTAACTGTGCGGTATGAAAGGAATCGTACCCCTTTGTATACGATACCCTACGTATTCGTAGGCCATCTGTTCAAAAACAGGGCCCATAAATTAAGGCAACATCGGTTTGACATACGTTTCATACGCAGATGCACCTGAAAAATTTTCAATGGCACTGAGGATATTATTATACTGACGGGGCTCCCGCAGTTCCTGCTTTAATAAATTAGCCGGTTCCTCTACAAGGCGTCCGCTGGGCTTGTAAAAGAGGTCGATAATCGCATCATCAACGGATTGGTCCGAATGAATATGGGATATATATTCCGCCACGCCCCCTGTGAAACCGTAGATAAGTGCACATTCTTCAAGGCTACGGTTCGGCACCATATCCCGCATCTCCAAATACGTAAAAGGTTTGATTTTATATTGTGCCGTTCGACGTCCATAGAGCGGACTCTTATGACCGAGCACCTGATGTTCCATAAAGCTCATAGATGATCCGCACAGGATGAGGAATAATCGGGATCGATCCTTATACATATCAATGAGGGCCTGTAATTCTGACGATGCGGACAAAATAGACTCGGCTAAATAAGGATACTCATCAACAATAAATACAATACGGTGGTTCAAACTATATTCAAATAACATACCCTCTTCAATAGTGTATTCCCTCTTCAATCTAATATAAAAAACTCTGATACTATAAGACTCTATGTAGAAAGCCTATAGTATCAGAGTTAACAAGTGTCCTTATATTTGTCTCAATATTTTCTATTATCTCTGTTACAATTTATATTGCTATAATACTGCACTTACGACCATATATGGACCGTATCCTTACAGATTTCAGTCCCCATGTTCCTGCATTTTCATGGACAGAATCCGTCGCACCGATGCATTCAGCCGTTCTTCGGAGATGTCTCCGTTTTCCACGGCGCGGGATAAGGCGCGATGTACTTCATCGATATGCGTCGTATCCGCATCGAGAAGAATGATGTCGCTGCCGGCCAAGACGGACGCCACCGCATAATCGCCGATGTCCTGATTTGACTGCAGCGCACCGACGTCGATGCGATCCGTCATGATAATACCGTCATAGCCCAGGTCGGACCGCAGCCAATCCGTTATGATCGGCTTTGATGAACTCGCCAGATGTTCGCTGTCGATAGCGGGAAACTGCGCATGGCTGACCATGACCATATATGTATTCGGCGTCGTCTGTTTCACGAGGCGCTTGAATACGGCCACATCATTATCGCTCAAGTAATCCTTCGTCTCATCGGCGGAGGAAAACATGCGGTCCCCCGTTCCCAATGAGGGGAAATAATTATAAGCGAACCACATATGATTGATCTGATAGCGCTCGGCCATAGCCAGATTGATGTGACCCGCCCAGGTCGGATCCGCCGTATAGGAAATATGCGGTACCCCCAGATTCGCATTAGGTCCGATAACGAGATTAAAGCCCATATCGCGCAATTCAATAGCGGACCGGGTCGTAAGGTTGATAATACGGTCAATCGAATATTGTCCCATCTTGGACGCCTCGGGCAGGCGCAAAAAAATATCGCCCCTGCGTTCCACCTTGTCCCGATTGATTGCGATGTACGGCGTCACTAAACTCGATGTCACCGCCGTTTGATGAATCTCCTCGATGAAAGCTTTCACCTGGTTCTTGTACATCAGGTTCTCATTGGTCAACAAAATGCCGCCCACCCGATATTTACGGATGACGTCCCGTTGCGACTGCCCCAGCTCGGTGCCATGCAGGCTGATCATCATGAGCTGTCCGATTTTATCCTCTCTCGACATAGCATCCAGCCATGTATCGACCTTTTCAGTAACGGGTTTATCCGAAGCCACCAGTCCGCGATACGAGAACTGCCGAATTCCTTCGCTCCCCGTATTCTGATGTTTACACGAAGCGGCCAAAATGACTGTCAGGATTACGCCCATCCCTAAAATGACTCGCTGAATTATACTTTTCATGCGTACACAAAACTCCTCATTAGCACCGTAGTGCCCCATTACCTACGTAACCAAAGAGGTATTAGGTACTTTCACAATCCACGATATACAACGAATTTGTCCGTTCCTTGTGAAAGTTCCCTTCGGTTTACTAACGTCCATTCGGCCTGTAGCCCTCTCTAACCACACAATGTACGCTAACGTTCTCCCAAAGAATACGACCCCATCATATCCTTTTGACATTATGTATTACTATTATACACTATATAATTCATCATTTCCTCATGCATATTGAACATATCTATACAAAATTCTCATAATTAACAGACCGAAATGAGAATATGTTTTATATCATGATAAAACCCCATGGGATCTACATGATATAATCTCTAACGTCAGATAAGCCATTAGATGCGCTATCTAATTAATTGTATTGTCTAACGTCAAAGAATCTACTCACAATAGCCCATAGGGTTTCTACAGCGGTTTATGTGATTGTTAATATGACGAAGCTTCACCATTACTCATGGCCAGAATTCATCAAATATTAAAGCAGATAAATATAAAATACTAAATTTATCCTTTGAATTTAGGGGATGTAGGGCATGTTTCAGGCACTACGTCCTTGCGATCGCCGAGCACCGCACTGCGATCTGTATAATGCGTATGCAATAGTTCATGTGCCTTATGGCCCAACGGTTCGCCCAGGAAGTCCTTGTACAATGACTGGATTTCAGGGTTTTCATAGGACGCGACCCATTTATAGTTTTCGTCCGCTTCGTAAAGTCCGCCGATACGGGCTTCCTTGGTTTTTACGGCTTGCGGCAATTTCGTGCGCGGTTGACCGCCGCCGCCGATGCAGCCGCCGGGGCATGCCATGACTTCGATGAAGTCGTAATGCTTGTCGCCTTCTTTCAAGGCGTTGAGAAAGTCACGAGCATTTTTACCGCCGTGCACAACAGCCACGGACAAGGTCACATCGTCGCCGAGCTGAACGGTCGCTTCTTTCACGCCCTGCATACCGCGTACATCCTCAAGATGCGTCAACGCATATGGAGGCGGTTCTTTGTCCGTAATGAGTTTATACGCCGTACGCATAGCGGCCTCCATTACGCCGCCGGTATTACCGAAGATGATGGACGCACCGGTTTCCATGCCGATCAGTTCATCAAATTGAGATTCCTCAACAGCGTTAAAGTCGATATTTTCCTCCTGAATCCAACGGATGAATTCGCGAGTCGTAATAGAGATGTCCGTATCCATGCCGAGGGAGTCATCGTTGTAGAAACGAGACGCCGCATTTTCTTCTTCCCGTTTCGTTTCCGCTTTCTTAGCCGTACAAGGGTTGACGGAAATGGACACGATATTATGAGGGTCGATGCCTTTCTTCTCAGCAAAGTACGTCTTGATCATAGCCGCTTCCATAGCGATACAGGAACGCGTGGATGACAAGTTCGGAATGAGTTCAGGGAAATAGATTTCCGCAAAGCGTACCCATGCAGGGCAGCAGCTCGTAAATTGAGGAATCTGACCGCCCTTATTGAGGCGTTCAACGAGCTCGGACGCTTCCTCCATGATGGTCAGATCGGCGCCGAAGTTCGTATCCACCACATAATCGGCACCGAGGGCGCGCAAAGCGCCGACCATTTTGCCTTCCAGAAATGTGCCCGGCTCGAAGCCAAAGCCTTCACCGATGGACACGCGCACAGCCGGAGCCGTCTGGATGACAACGATTTTATCGGGATCTGCAAGGGCTGCTTTCACCTTATCAAGCTCGGATTTAGCATGCATGGAATCGAACGGACACGCCGCCGCACACTGACCGCAGTGAATGCATACGGGCACGTCGCCGTTCGCATCAAGATCATAGTAATCGAGCACGCTCATCACGTCCGCACAGGCGCGGCGGCACAAGGTGCAGTTCTTACATTTCGAGATGTCATGATAAATCGAAGGATTGTCAAGCGCAATCGGCACGCGTTTATCGATAAATTCATATTGAGACATGAGGACCTCCTCGGGACAAACTATAACTAAAACCTTTGGGGGCGAAATATGCCGAACCACCGACGGCAAAATACGCCAAATCACTTGCGTGCGAAATATACCGAACCGTCAGGCACCTGTACACGGGGCATACCACCGCATCTTACCTATAGTATACGATATGATGAAAGTTTATACTGTGTCGGTATGTTACACATTGGAGGTTAAATTTTAATATCCCCCCATTAACATAAATTGTACAAGACCAGCTATTTTATCCGTACTAAATGTGAAAGAGCCAACAGGCATTCGCAAACCTCCAAAGCCACCCCTTCGGCACAAAGTCAATTGCGAAGGGGTGTAGCCCCTAAATACTTTTACAGTTTATATTTATATAGTGTTTTTATCAGTATATATTGCAAAATAATAACATATATAATCTGTGTTCCGAAGAAGTCGATAAAGATTCGATCATCTACATAGAACAGGTACAGCGGGTATACAAAGGTCGCGTAAGCAAGTATCAACAAGATATTGTTGCGTTGTCTGCATGTATAGTACAAAATGCTGTAAATCAAAATGATCAATAATGCAAATAGATACATGCCGATGAACGAAAAGTCATTGTAGTACCGCATCAATGCCGTATATACATTGGTATCTATATTATTAAAATACGTAAAGAATAAGAATATACTCGGCTTAGGCAGTGCAAATCCTAATGTGTTCAGATTCCCATAAGGCCCTACGAACAGTGTCTGACCGATTAAGGTGGAGTCCGGCAACTGATAGTGCAAAATGACATCGAATGCCGAAAGAGATATGCCCGCATAATGCGCTAAAATCTCGAAGGCCGATTTATTGGCGCTAATACCCTTTCCGAATAGAGCACCCACAATGATAAATAAAAGAAAGAACGAAATGAATGAAATACCAGCCGTAGTAAAAAGGTTCTTCGCATATTCATATCCGTCATATTTACGATACAACGCATGACCTATAACCGTAAATATGAAAATCACCAATGTGATAATCAGAATTCGCCCCGTTGTCAGATAAACAAAGGGGAAGAAAAATAACAGCGGTATTAAATACGATAGATTGCTCCATTGCCAAGCTTTAGAAATAGAGCGCTGAATAAACGCAAACAATGAAATATATGTAAGTTGCTGAACGAGAATTTGATAGTACGCCATCCAGCGCGACAGCTGTATGGTTGAACTTTCAGCCATGATATAAGGTCTGATGCTGCTGGCAATGCCCCAAATACCGTTTTGGTTGCCCACCCGTGCGGCCATCGTATACATCTCATATCCCGCCAGTCCGACGATGACGAACAATAGAATCCACATTATTATTTGACGGTATACGGGGATATATACATCACTGATTGTATGCTGTTGTTCATCAACTTTCACACGAACGGCATCATTATCATCTAGACAATAGGCAACGTATATCGCACCTACGGTCATAACTATCTGTACAGTGATTAATAATAATACCGTATCGCCATGCATGGGCAACTGCCATCGATTCATCATGATGGTGCATAGTATACCGGCAATCGTTAGTGATGATTGAGTGGCAATGATAGGTGAAAGCAGATCAAAATCCAGCACGTATAGTGTCATCACCAACAAAGCTACAGACAGTAATGATAATAATAAAAACCATAGTTGGCTATCTACCATGACGATACTTCCTCATAGCCGTAACGGAAACTAATATACTCATAACAAGAGCGCCTAAGACAAATCCAATGATGCCATATTTAACGAACAAAAAACCCTCTTCATGATGTTGATCATCGCCGAAAACGATTTCTTTCTGAATCACACGAATCGAATAATACGGACTCATAGCCTGCACATTACGATTTGCATAAGCGATATACTGATTTGTCAATGCATCCAGATGAGTTTTTACATATTCCTCATCCTGTATATCATTAGGATTAAACATGATATACAATTCATATAGTTTAGGATCATCGGAATTGACAAAGAAATGTTGCTGATACCATTTAAATTGGTTAATGGAATCCATCTTATCCCAGTTTGAATTGATTTTATTCCAATCGATAGTATCCGATGTTTGCTTGATAAAGCCCACGATATAACCTTGAGAATTAAGAATTCCTTTTATCTGAGTTTCCGGTTTCACCACCAGATTCGGGGTCTGATCATCCAGTGCAAATATGACGGATGCGTTAATAGGACCATGCACCATTTTAGGTTTTACAAGAATGGTCCTGCAAAATATAATGGCAATAGCGCAGATAACCCCAATAAGAGCTATTTGCCACCATTTTCTTTTGATTTCATTCATAATATACATATTCATATATCTTCTCAACTTTGCTCAAATTACTATTATAAAAATCTGAAATCACTAGCATTAACAAATCTGACGCATCTATATAGTACATATATCTCGGTCAGTACCATCGTCAATGCCGCACCTTCAGCATTCATATAGTAAATCAACGGAAACACAATACATAAATCCAAAATAGCGGAATGGACCAGAATCGTGACGAATTCCTTTTGATGACCGAAGGAAATCATACCGAACAATCCGTAAATATTGCTGCAGATTACAATAAGCGGTAAAAACGACAAGATTTGTAATACCGGTACAGAGGCTTCATAACTCGAGCCGAGGATGTAGTAAACCAGCCATTTTGCGGTAGCTAATATGCCGATACACAATACAAACGTACCGCTGCATAAAATGATAAAAGCCTTGCTCAAAATCTCCTTAGCCCGTTCTTTTGACTCTTTTGCCGCTTTGTTGACAAACGGATACAAGGCATCCACAATCGGACTCAATCCGCCTCTGAAAGCATCGATAATGCGATTCGCCGCACTATAGATACCCACGATGTAGTCGGATGTGAGCAGGCCTAAAAATACGACAGTGGACGTGGTGTACAAATTAATAGCCACCATGGAACCGAAATACGGAACGCTGTCCTTAACCGCTTCTTTGATATGAGTCCATTTTATCCTGATCAGCACATCGGGATATTCCTTATAGATAATAATCCAGGAACAAAGGGCGGCAATTACGGCCGCAATAGATTGGAAAAATGCGGCCCATACTATGTCGTTTGATGCTTTCACAAAAAGAAAAATACCAGCCACCGATATAATTCTGCCCATGATACTGACAAAGGTTATATACCGCATTTTCTGTATGCCTTGAAAGAACCATATCGGAAACAGCGCCGTTCCAATGACATTCAGATAAATTGCAATATACAGCAAGACGTTAAACGCAAACCACCGCGACAAAACAACGAGGGCTATCCCGAAAATAACCGTCAACAACAGCAGAATCAAAATTTTTGCCCCCATAATCGAGGTGAAATAAAAGCCTCGCTTCGGCCCTCTATCATGACGGGCTATGCTTTTAGGACCGCTTAAATCGAAGCCGAAATTGGATACCAGCAAAAAGTATTGAATGATACCCGTAGCGAATGCCAATTCACCAAAGCCGTCGACGTGCAGCACGCGAACCAAGTAAGGGAATGTGATAAAACTGAGCACATATTGAAGCCCCTTTACAGTTAGCAAGGATCCGATGTTTTCCAACAATGACCAATTAATCTTCATCGTTTCACCCACTTATCTCGCAAAATCAGCCGCAGTTGATTACCGTAACTCAACAGACGTAGCAATATATTGGAGTGACACATGGCATGCAAAAAACCTGCAGGCCATACACTATTTTTAAAATCATAAAATAATTGTTTCGGATGACTCACGTAAGATTGCAGTGTGCCGCAATGTACCATCGGCTCAAAGGAATCAATATACACAGGGTAAGGCCCCCAATATACGAGGTCCTCATCCGTAGGATGCAGGATAAAGTAATTGAAATCCGTCATAACTATATCGGTATCAATAGAGCCATATCGAGTCATTTCGATAGGATATCCATTATAGAAATCGATGGCCCCCTGGTGCAATTCCTGCAAACGAGCCTTATAACTATCCGGAATAGACTCATATTCATACTCTTCCAGCACCACATCAATCGTATCTTGATCGGTGCGTGTATAGCCTAGTGTTGTGCCATGAGGGGCGGTGAAGAACACCTCTAAAAACATATATCCCATGCGCAGTGCCGTCTGCAATTCATAGTTCTCGTCTATATTGATATACGATTCTGACGGCTTACGGCTATTCTGCAGGTACAACGGAGTCCAGTCTATATCGATATGATTAATACTGCTAAATTGCTTTAAGGCCTCAATAATCGTACCTGAACCTAAATCGACGATACCGATTGTTTTATGTTCACCGTATTGACGAAGATAATCGTACAACAATCGTCCCTGTTCCTCTGAATTCACCATCGCCCGTTCTTTAACGCGATTATACAAGGACTGAATGCGACTATCCGTAGACAGCTCCGCTCTGGTGAAAGTATCACTGTCAGATAATCCAACCGATTGAACTGCCTCCTTATCATAAGGGATGCCCAATCTGTTAAAAACTGTAGTCAGTGTAATATGGGGCTGCCACGATTTATAAAGGTTCCATATATCTTCCAGCGATTCCTGATATTGCAGCAGCGGAATCACTACGGACCTTCTCGACAAATACGAATAAAATGTATCAATAGAATCATCCAACTTGCTGCGAACAGAGTCGTCCGCCTTATCTCGAGCAGAATCGGAAATCCTTTGTAAAACATAACCATCCCGTGCTAAAAACAGTATGGTATCAAGATGATATATTTTTTGCTGTTGCTGAATCCATTCCATAAAACCCGTAACAATGGGACCGAATACATCAAAACCCAATCGATACGCCAATGTATGAGATGGATTATATTTTGTGATAAACCCGTACAATAATGAATAATTTAAGTCGAACTTAGCCTTATCAGCATCTACATACTGTGTACGGCTCGGCGGTTTAACTAGATAGGCATCCAAGCCTCTAGATATTGCTCGTTCTATGTCTGCTTTCACATCGTTACCGACGTGCAATACATTCTTCGCCTGTGTCTGTATCTCATCCAATACGGCCACAAATAATTCGCCCGATTCATGCTTGGTTTTACGGTACAGACAGGATACAAACAATTTTTCATACCCCACGATGCCATTATGTTCCAACACCTTTGCAATCGTTGTGTCCGTCAGATACATATCGGAAATAATGTATACCTCTTTTCCCTGTTGCAATGCATAGTGAAAAGCCTCTACAACGGAGTTATTAGGGAATGTCAGATTGATTTCCAGCTCTATCTCCAGCCTTTTACAAGCATCTGCCAGATCCCGACCGTATAAATCGGCAAACACTTCATATATTTCGTCAATTGTCACTTCTCTATACGGATATGATTTACGTGCCTTGCGATCTGAAAGCTCCCGTTTTCGATAGAAATCAATAGGTCCTACATGATTTCGTTTTTGATATTCCCGATCGACTAAATGCCATACATCTCTATCTCGATATAAGACACGATAGATCAACGTATCGTACACGTCAAACGTAATGACGGAATGTGCATCAATCGCCTGTTGTAACGCTAAATCCATACGTTCTCCCCACTACTTATTTATAAACTTATGATATGTGCCTATCAATAAATTTTCAACGCGCTTCGTTTCATGTTCAATATCATACCCGGCCGTTTTCAGTTCGTCGTATCGGCTTTGGCGATGATTCTGTTTAGCCTCTATAACGGCTTGTGCCCATGTATCGGCACCAGCATCCAGTGAAATAAACTGCGTCGATGGCAACAAACCCAGTTCACGCGTCACTGTATCAGATAATAGTAACGGCAGATCCGATGCCTGTGCCTCGATGCCGACAACGGTGAGGCCTTCAAAAAATGATGGCATCACAAGAACGTCAGCGGCCTGCATAATGCGATTCACATCGTCTCTTCGTCCCAATAGCCGAACCGAATCATCTAAGCCGTATTCGCGAATTTTACGCTTAACTTCGGATAAATATTCAGTTTCCTCCGTAGTATCCCCTACCAGTAGTAAAACGGAGTCCGGATGAATTCGATGAACCTCTTTAAATATATCCAACAAGAATGCGTGATTCTTCTGATAAGAAAAACGCCCCACATGTAATACGGTTAATGCTTCGTCTAAGCCGAGTGATTGGCGCATCTCCGCCCGAACAGAATCATCTGCATCGTACTTATGAATATCAATGGCATTATAAATGACGTGATACGGCTCATTCCCAAACATCCATTGACCCGCAAGCCGACTGCAGGCAAATCGTAAATTCGCACTCCAGGACAATAATTTCTTATTCATTCCTACCAGCAGCCTTCGTGCTAGCCCCTGTTTATTTTCGAACCCCGAATTATGACTGTGGATGACACGAACGGGAATATGAAATAACATTCCTAATACGAGAGGAAATACGTATTCCAAGCTATTCGTATTCAAAACGACGGCATCGTAAATGCCTCTATTTTTAACAGCTATGGTAAACCATTGCCAATAATGTAGAATCGGATTCTTATGTCTTGAAACGACCTTAAAAATCTTACTACCCGCCCCCAATATTTCATCTTCATAGCATATAGCATATTCACCGGTAATATTAACAAAATCATAGGTGATACGATTGGTATCCAGATGTCGAAACTGCTCAATCAGATAGGTTTCAATACCGCCTAGATTACGTGTCATCCCCACCTGTAGTACACGCAATGCCTGATGTTCCCCATATATCATAATAATGCTCTTTCTAACTAGATTTAATCTTAGCAAACAAACTCTTACAACGATGCCGTACAAACGAAATGCCCTTGGTACATAAAATCACAGCTATCGTACATTTATACTTTAAAAGACCGGATAATATGCCGATTAAAGAGAATCCGCAACACATATACTGCCGCATCGCTTTATATAAGGAATCCTTCCATAACAACCGCAACCACTTATATTTATCGTAAATAGAAACCACCGTCCCCATTCGCTCCAAGGAGGAATACATATATTTGACATATAACCGGCTCAATAATTGAAAGCAAACCATATCATCAATACCGACAGCCTGCATATAGTCATAAATTGTTTGCACCTTTAAGCGATACATTTCATAATACTTCGGTTCCCACCTTTTAGATAAACTGGACTTATCAAAATCCAATATATAGTGATAATACACTTCAGGAATAGTCCCCATGGATTCGGCATAGGTAAGATACTCAAAAGAGAACATAAAGTCTTCCATAATATATTGATCAGAAAAACGTATATTCCGAGCACTGATTATAGAAAGCCTGTAAAATCCATTCCAAACATAACCGAATATGGGGATATATTCCATTTCAAGTGCCATTCGAAGGATATCGGTGCTACTTTCAGATATGAAAGGCACTACACTATTTATCTTGTCTCTAATACTGCGATTATGCTCAATATAATGTTCAACAGCTCCGTATTTCCACAAATCGATATGAGGATAGTGATGACGATAATCAAAAAATGATTGTAAAATATTATCACCATAGTAATCATCGGAATCTATGAAGGTCACAAATTCACCGCGCGCCAATGATAAACCGAAATTACGAGCATGGCACACCCCGCCGTTAGTGATATGACGGATAACGAGCCGCATATCAGGGTACGTACCCACCAACGCATCCAATACCGCTCCGGTACGATCAGTGGAACCGTCATCAATGATAATCAATTCATACTGTGACCGGTCAACAACCTGCGAATATACACTTTGTACAAGCTTCTCAATCGTTTTCTCCGCATTATAAGCGGCAACAATGATAGACACTATTGGATTCACTATGATTACCTGACCTTATTCTTGCAACCAAGTTTACGTAATATAAAGGCACTGCCCTTTTTCAACCAATTTTGCGGCTCCATAAAGGACACATTTTGTTCCTTATACTCAATGCGATTCGCTTCGAGCCATACATCGAGCAGAATTTCGCTGACAAATCCGTAAATACGCGATTCGTACGCATCATAACCGGAGATATCCACGCGCTTTTCCAGCTCCTCCAATATGGAAAACATCCATTCACAATACTGATTATACAAATCCCGACGCATCACAAACATATTGAACATATGCGCCCATGTACGATTACAGACCGTCGTGAAAGCGGCGCTGTATGCAGGGTACCGCTCAGCGATGATCTGCTCCGCCACATCAAGGCCTTCACTATGATGAGCATTATTGTAGTGAGACCTGTTCGTTTCAATATAATATTTGCGCTTATCCGCCACTACCACAGGGTATTGTGAAAGCAATGTTTCCCATTCCTCACCGGTAAGAATCTGGTTCTTTTTATCCTCTACAGAACGCACCTCTTTACGCGTAAAATATCGTCTGTAATGAACAAGACCGATATAATCCGCCTCAAGGTTCTTCCACGCCCAATATAAACCGGTTAACTCGCAGTAATTCGCATTTTTATCGGATATATTATCCCCTGTATGATCACCAATATAACCAATGTCAAATTTGCCCGCTCTACCTACATGAATCGGCATATAGACAAGATCTTCAGGCATCCAATATTGTTTATGAGTGGCTACTAATACTTTAATATTCACTAATCTGACCTCTTATTATTTTAAATATTCCTCTATTTAAATAATGCATTTCCATAACTAAATCGCTTTATATCAAGGATATAAAATTACAAGAAATATCATTACTTCCTTATCAATCATATTTCCCTATTATATTATTCTAATTTTATTAATTTAGTTTCTCCAAAAATCCAAGAAGTTACCTTATATCGAGCAAAAAACTTTACAATAAAAATAGGTGCTAACGTACTAATAATGGAAGAAAAAATTAAAACTATAATAATATTATCTATTGCTAAATATTTAAAGATAGTTCTTAATGGACCCGTAAAATATAAATGTAATATATATATACCTAAAGAATAATATCCACAAGAATTCCAAAGACTAACAAATTTATAATTCCGTAATCTAAAAAATATAATTGATAAAAAGACTGATACCGATATTGCACATATAAATTTAAAAATATTATAAGTATTAATAAATGGAAAGCTAAAACAAGCTATAGCAATACTTATAAAAGAAACTATTATTAACTTATTACCTATATTATTTTTAAGATAATCACTATAAAAAAATAATATAGACCCTAATGAAAAATATACTCCTCCATAAATTATTAAATTTACAATTGCAAACATCCCTTCAATATGAGGCGCAAAAATATATAGCAGAAACAATACTAAAAATACTAATACTGGTTTTATAAAAGATTCTAACAAAGGAATAATTATAAATAAGCATATTAATACATATAAAAACCACAAATAAGCAAGAGGTGCTATGTAAATATGCATTAAATCTATAAAGTTAAAATGTTCACTCATTTGGATATTACTATATAGAGTTGCATAGTACTTAAAAAGCCAAAAAACTAATGAAAATACAAGATACAGGGGCACCATATTAAAAAATTTATTCCCTATTTTCTTTAAAACCCCTGTATTATTTTTCGACCAAGTGAATTTATACAAATATCCACTAATCAAAAAAAATAACGGCATATGAAAACTATATATTATATCATAAATATATTGCAATTCATTATAAAACTGAGGAAAAATATCTGCTTTAATATAACCAAGAACAACATGTCCCACAACAACCAAAAATATAGCAAACCCTTTTAATGAATCTAACCACTCTATTCTCATACAGCAAATTCCCTTTTTACCAACTCTAACGCACTTGCAATGACCTTATCCATATCGTAATATTTATATT
>ERZ773038.280-NODE-280-length-35349-cov-68.870686_pt1 | contig 35349 bp, 47 predicted proteins | sample MGYA00511665_ERZ773038 | MGnify/ENA primary metagenome ERZ773038 (study PRJEB29015, sample SAMEA2737966) | human oral metagenome | biome: human oral; feature: human-associated habitat; material: dental | place: China | collected 2028 ... | reverse complement strand
GGCGTCGTCCGTGGACATGCCGGACAGCGCCTTCCCCGTCGTCTCAAGGGCGTCCTTCGTGCGCTGCAGGTCAGAACGAGTGTCCGCCCCGAAAGCGCCGGCGATGCCGTCCGCGAACGAAGCCAAGTGCTGCTGCACGGACGACCACACGGACGGGCGGCTGATGTCCGCCAGAGCCTGCGAATACTCCTGCAGGGAATACTTGCCCCGGTCGAAATCCAGGTTGTTCAGGACGGACCCGCCATGGGAAAGCGCCGAGGACATCTCGTCCACGGACACGCCCGTACGACGCACCTCGTCGCCGTAATGCTTAACACCTTCGATCAGGGCGGCGGTGATCATCATCCGCCCCGCCCGCCCGAAACCAGTCATGCCGGTGGCGACCTCGCCGAGTTTCCCCTTCAGGCCGGCGGCCGTCCAGTTCAGTGTGTTCATGGCGTCCTTGATCTCGACGATCTTCGGCGCCATCACCATGAGACCGCCGACCGCGGTCAGGGCCGCGCCGCCGAACGCGGCGAAGTTCATGATCATGGACTGAGTGCCACTGCCGAGCTCCCCGAGCTTGTCAACCAGGGACGTGATGTGCTGCACGACAGAACGCACGGGAGCCTGGGAAGACGACCCGATCTTGATCATGGCGGTCTCCCAAGACCCGCCGAGCTTCTCAATGTCGCCCTTCAAGTTGTCCTGCTTCAGACGCGCAGTCTCGGCGGCATACCCGGCGTCGTTGACCTTATCGATCCAGCCCTGGATACCTTCGCCGCCCTCGTTGTACAGGACGTTCGCAGCACGGATGGCGTCCGACCCGAAGATCGTGCTCATCGCCGTGTTGCGCTCCTCCTCGCCGAGGTCCTTCATCCCGTTGCGCAGCTGCTCGGCGACGGCGGTGATCCCAACGAAATGCCCTTGAGCGTCGTAGATGTGAATGCCCAAGTCGTCCATAGCGTTCTTGGCGCCCTTGGAGGGGTTCTCCAGGCGCTGGAGCATCGTCTTGAACGACGTGCCCGCGTCCTGACCGATCAGACCGGCGGACGCGAAAGCAGCAATCGAACCTGTCGTTTCCTCGATGCTCAAGCCGGCCTGAGAGGCCACAAGGCCGGACTGCTTCAAGGCGTACGCCATATCGTGGACGCCGCCCTGAGCTTTGCCGGCACCAGCGGCCAGCAGGTCGGCGACGTGCGTCACCTTATCGCCGGACAGGTTGAACTGAACCATTGCGGTCGCCGCGGTCTCGGCCGCCTCGGACACGCTGATCTCACCCGCGGCAGCCAAGTCGAGAGCACCACTAAGGCCCCCCGCGAGAATATCTTTCGTGGATACGCCGGCCTTAGCCAGCTCCTCGATACCGGAGGCCGCCTCTGTCGCGGAGAACGCAGTATCGGCGCCGGCCTGGATCGCAGCCTCACGCAGCTGGGACATCTCATCCGCAGACGAGTGGGTGGCGGCCTGCACGGACGACATGGACGCATCGAAGTCGGCGGACATCTTCCCGGCCATGCCCGCGAACCCGAGCAGGCCCGCCCCGACGCCCGCGACCGCCGTACCCACCGTAGTCCAAGCCGCCCCGTTCTGGCGTGCGGAGTCAGCGAGACCAGCGAGTCCGGACTTGCCCCGCTCGCCGGCGTTGCCCATCTGGTCGCCGGCGCCCTGCGCGGCCTGGCCGGCCTGCGACATCGCGTCCGCGGCGCCCTTGGTCGCGGACGACGCCTCCTGCATGCCGGCCTTCACTCCGGACGCGTCGGCGGTCAGCTTGACAACTACGGTTCTATCGGCCACAAGACCCTCCTCACTCCTGTTCGGATTCTACCTTGGCGTCCGCAACGTACAGGAGCGACCCTTCTTTCGGCGGGGAAATCAGGTCGCCGTGCCTGTTCCGCTCGGAGTGGTCTTTCTCCCACCGCTCACGCGCGGCTTTCGCATAGCAGACCACTTCCCGGGCTTCGAACCAGCCGTCCATGAATTCGTCCCAGGCCACATCACGCGGGTAGCCACACCCGCACGGGCACAGCGACGACTCGTACAGGGAGTAGGCATTCGCCAGGTCGTAGTCCTGGGCCACCCACTCGCCGGATCGACGCAGAATCCCTGTCGGCGGCCGCCCCCAGCCCATGGCGGCTTTCACCATGGACCGCAGCCAGGCCCCGGTCGGGGCGGTCAGGACCTGGACGAGAAAGGGGCGGTGATAGTCGGGCTCTCCGTGTCGACGGCGCGAATGCAGCGGGACAGCTTCTCGACCTGCTGCGGTGACGCCTGGTACAGGCCGGCAATGTCCTCGCCGGTCACGCCGGTCGGCTCCACGATGTGCGCGGCGATGAACGCGCACTCCATCTCGTGGGTGACAGGGTCGTCCTTCGTGCGATGGCCGAGTGACTCCATGAGTTCCTTCTGCGCGTACACGGACATCGTCTGCACAACGAACTCCACCGCCGAGTTCTTCAGGTCGGCGAGCGTCGCGTTGGCCTTGTCGAGAAGCTCCTTCTTGCGCTCGTCGGACAGGCCGGGCAGGCGGGCCTCCTCGTCCAGGCGGTCGATCACAGCGAGCAGGTCGGTGCGCCCGTACAGCATGCATGACTTCCTGGTCGGCTGGAATCCCGCCATCCACGCCGCGAAATCAAACTTCTCCGGCGTGTCCGCACCGTCGGTACGGTCCTCGAAGTTGTCAGCGTCAACATCAACACGGTCGCTCATCAGCGTCCCCTGTCTGCGGTCCCAAGCGGTCTACGTGCGGTGCTGCCCCCGCCGCCAGAGACCGCACATGGCAGCGGGGGCAACAGGCCCAGTGTACAGGGCGACGCGCGTCAGGCGCCGACCGTGTAGGACTTCCCAGCGGACGCGCCGACCGCGTTCGTGACAATGAAGTTGCCGGTCTGAACGCCGACGGGCAGCACCGCGCTGATAGCGGTCTGGGACAGCACACGGTAGGAGGCGACCGGGGCGGTCTTTCCGGCCACCGTGCAGGTGACGCCGGTGACGCCGATGAAGTTCGTGCCGGTGATCAGGACGGTGTCGCCGGCCTTCTTCCCGGACGGGTCGATCGACGTGATCGTGGGGACGGCCTGAACCTTGCCGCCGCCGACGGTGATCTCGTTCTCCAGGGCGTCAGAAATGAACAGGGACACGGTGCGCTTCGTGTACGTGGTCCTGTCGTCAGGCTTCTGCGGCTGGCCGGGGGCGACGTGGTACCAGTCAACGTCATCGCCGTTCGTGAACGGCTCCTCGGGCTTCTTGCCCTCGCGCTCGTACAGCTCGAACTCACGGCCGGTCTGCTTCAGCAGCTCCCAGACGGCGTTGTCGCCGCCCTGGACCTTCTGGCCGTTGTCGTCGAAGAACCAGTACACGCTGACCTGGCCCTCGTACTCGGCCGGTCCGGGGACGGTGCCCTTGCCGGCAGCGCCGAGGACAGGCTCCTCGACGGACGTGGAGCCCTTCGAGCCGAGCTTGTAGTCGGACTTCATGACAGACATCTCGAAGTGGATGCCCTTGTTCAGCTCGTCCGCGGTCGGCGCTTTCCTGTTCGCGACCGGGGCGGAGTCGGTGCCCAGGGCGACGAGCGTGATGCGGCCGTCGCCGAGCGTCCGGATTGACGAAGCCATATCGGCTTTCTCCTCTCTCCGACGCCGCGTCAGCGCCGGACAACGTACGTTTCCAGGTCAGTTTAACTCAGGCGTATCTTTTGAACGCCGTAACCTGCCACATGTCCACCGAGTAGAACAGGTGCCCGTAGGCGGGGATATCCGTCTGGTCGTCGCGGAGCAGTCCGGACGAGTACGACAGGCGCAGCGGCTCCACGTGGCAGCCGCCGACTTTCAGCTCGTACCCGTCTAGTGCCCCGCGGACGTCGTCCGTCACCGTCAGGAGACGGTCCGCGGTGGAAGCGACCACGGTGAGCGGCTGCAAGAAGCTGATCTCATCGGCGGCGTTACCGAGCGTGCCCGCTTTGCCGGCGCCCGCGGCAGGAAGCTTCACGAGCACGTACGGGACATTCGGCCTGGCTTTCGTGACCTCGCCGAGGTACACGTCGTACCTGCACCGGTCCCGGCATGCTTTCTCCATGGCCTTCACGAACGGGCCGATCTTGATCATGACAGCTTGTCCAGTATCTCGTCGAGGGTGGAAGCGATCTCGTCGGTGACTTTGTCGTCCATGTAGTCGGCTGGGTGCGGCATGCCGCCGCCGCCCTTAGGAGTACCCCAAATCGCGATGTTGGCCAGCGCGCCTTTCGGCTTCGACGGGCCGAACTCGGCCTGCACGACAGCGCCGGACGGCTTCGTGTCGTAGGAGAACGTGTCGCCCACCTTGGCGATTCCCTTATTGGGGAACGCCCGGTAGTCCTGCCGCGCCCGTTCTTTCGCCGAGTCCAAGGCGTTGCGCACGCCGACCTGCACCGCCGACCCGGCCTCCTGGGCGGAAGCGAAGTCGGCGGCAAGAGCGCGCAGCTGCGTCACGTCGGCAGGCATCAGTCGGTCTCCGCATCAACGAGCATTCTCGTGGCGGTCCGGTGCGTCTGGTTGATCAGGCCGCGAATCCGGAACGGGTACGCGTACCCGGTCACGGTGGCGACGTCGCCGATGCGCGGCTCATACGATGCGCCGCGGGGAATGTGCAGCTCAGTCTGCTGCAGCTCGTACGTGTGCCCGCCGGTGGTCGGTGCGGTGCCGTACGACGTCTGCTGCCGGAGCCGGCACTTGCCTTCATACACGCGGCTCGTTGTCGGCTCGTCGTGGCCGGCCTGCGGGTTCCAGTTCATGGACCTTTCGGGCCGGTCGATCACGCACGAGTCGACCATCAGCCACTCGGCCCGCCGTCTGCGGGCGTGCGGGTGGCTCACGGCTTGCTCCTGATCGCGTCGATCCACCCGGAGTCGCCGTACCGGTTCGTCGCGGGCGGCCACACTTCACGGTACGTGCCCATCACGCCCATGCCGCGTGCGGGAGCGTCCTCAATGTACAGGAGCAGTGATTTCTTCTCGGTAGGGGTCAGGTACAGGCCGTCCTCGGGGACGGGTTTCCCGCCGCCCATCCAGTCGTCGAGTCGTTCGTAGCTCCACGATTCAGGGTTGACGTAGGCTCGCGCCGCGCAGGACAGGATGATTTCCTGCACGCCGCCAGGGACGTCAGCCGGAGTCCATGGGCGCGCGACGCGCCCGCAGGTTTCAAGGACAAGGGAGGTGGCGCGCCGCAGCACCCACTTGGCGCGGCGGACGTCACCGTCCTCGGTGATGCTCTCTCCGAGCCAGTCCCCGAGGTCAGTGACGTCCGCCAGCGCTGTGGTGGGCATTGCGATCAGGCGAGTCCGAAAGCGGTAGCCCGCTGGGCGTCCATGACCGCAGCGCCGAAGAACGCGTCGACAACCGCGCGGTCCTCGGCCTGGTCCGGGTCGTAGTCGCAGATCAGGCGCAGGGCGAAACCGTCCTCGGCGTGGTTCGCACCGTAGGAGGCGCCGAGCGGCACAGTCGCAGCACGCAGAGCCATCGTGAACGCGTCACGCTGGTAGGCGATGCCGAACTTCTCCGGGAGGCGCGGATCCTCGATGATGGTGAAGCCCTTCAGGCGGCTGATGATGGCCTCGTGGAGGCTGCCACCGTCGTCGGCCTGGTAGGCGGCGGACGCCAGGTCGCGGTTCTTCTGGATGACCTCGGCGACACCGGGGCCGACAGCGACCGTCCGGTCCGAGGTGGGGACCTCGCGGCTGTTGAGGACGCGGGCGAGACGGGCCACGACCTCGAGAACGTTCGAGGAGTCGCTCTTCAGCTTCAGGGCCTTGGCGTCGGTGTAATCAACGGCGGCGGCGGAAGCGTCAGCGGCCTGCGAGGCCTTGATCGTGGTCATGAGCCCGGCGAGCTTCTTGGGGAGCTCGTCAACGACGGCCTCGGCGGTCGGCTTGGCGACCTCATCCTCGAAGGACTGCAGGGTCCACGTGTACCAGTCGGAGGGCAGGCGGACCGCGGAGTAGATCTGGTCGGCGAGCTCGACGGGCACGTACTGGCGGGTCAGGTCGGTGTAGCCGATGGCGTTGCGGGCGGCGCGCTGAGCCTTGGTGCGGGTCGCAGCGGTCGCCTTGACGGGCATGGGCACATTGACGGTGCTGCCGTAGCCGGCTTCGTAACCGACCTCGGCGTCACGGTTGATGGTGCGGGGCAGAGCGGACAGGTAACGGAGAGCGGCGACGGAGCTCTTGGTGACCTTCATCGCCGGGGTTGCAAAGTTAGCCATGGGGCTTCCTTCCTATCAGCGGCGACCGAAGATCCGGTTGCCAATGGTGGTGATGTTGTCGTCATCGTCATCGTCTCCGACCGGGGCGAACGGGGACGCCTGCGGCTGGGGGGCGATGATCGCGGCGAGCTTCTGGGCATCCTCGGGAGTGTCGAGGGTGACGTAGTCGGCGAGCTCGGGGGCGAGGCCGGCGGCTTTAAGGGACTCCTGGGTGGCGAGCTTCGCCTTCAGGTTGTCCAGTTCGGCGCGGGCGGCCTCGGCGAGAGCCTTGTAGTCGACAGCCGGCGGCTGGTCGGCGGCGGCGTCCGCGGCGGGGACCTGGGGGGCGGGCTCCGCGCCACCCGTGTCAGCGGGCGCGGCCTCAGGCTTGTCAGCGGGCTTCGATGAAGCGTCCCCATTGTCGGCGGACTGTTCGGGCCGGGGCTCGTCAGCGTCGGCGGCAGGCTCCGCGGGGGCGGACTGCTCGGGCTCGCTGGCGGGCTCTTCGACGCCCGTCACCGACTTCGGGTCGGCCTTGGCGTCGCTGTCGGTGGATGCCGCGGACGCGGACGCGTCCGGGCGGGGCTTCGAATCAGCCATTAGCTCCTCCTTTTGGTGCGCTGCGTGCAGTATATATCAACGGGCCTTCCACCCGTCGGAGAACAACTCAGGGGCGACGCGCCGCATTTCCATGGTGATGTTGTGCCGGCCCGGCCGGCCGGACAGGGCCTCGCCGGACGCATGGATGTTCGCGGCGGCTTCCTGGTAGGCGGCGTTGATGCGCAGCTCGCGTGACGTCGCAGACCGTTTCAGCCATTCGTTGGGGGTTTCCTTGCAGATTTCCCAGGTGCAGTCGCAGCAGCGGTGCGCGCGGAACGTGACGGTGTCTTCGGTGTAGACGGGGCCGCGGGCCGCGAGCATGGAGCAGAACGCGCATGTTTTGCCGACGATGACGCGCCTGCACTTCAGCCGGGTGCGCCTGGCGGATTGGATGACGTAGTCGCGGGACGCGGACTCGACGCGGGTGCGGCCCCATTGGGCGGCCCAGTCCCGCATTTCAGCGACGGCCTGCTCTCCGCTGATGCCGCGGCGGATGAGGGTTTTCGCGCGGACGGGGCCGGAGTAGAACGCGGTGCGGACGGCGTCCTGCCTGGCGATAGGGCGGACCGCGGGGAGGGACGGCAGGTCGATATCTTCGGCGCGGGCGTACCGGGTGAGGTACTGGGCCGTGAGAGCGCGGCCTTGGCGGGTGCCGGCTTGGATGGCGTCGGCGGCTTCCTTCACCGCGTACTGGTGGGCGCCGCCGATGTCGTCAGGGTCGATGTCGTCCATGGCGTCGGCTACTGCCAGTCCGGTGGCGGCGGCCATCGCGGAGATGTGCCGCTGGTATCCGGCGGTGAGGGCCGCCCCGACGGTGGTGAGGGCCACCGGTCAGGACTCCTCGGCGGGCGGGGTGCCTTCACCGTCGGCGGTGAGGGCGCGGGCGTACGCTTCCAGCTCGGACGGGTGCGCGTCCGCGTACTCCTGCCATTCCTGCGCTTCGGCGGGCGACACGCCGGGGATCCGCTGCCACAGCAGCTGGGCGGGAACTCCGAGCGACTGGGACAGCTTGCCGAGCGCGTCCGCGGCCTGCGACAGCGATCGGGCTTCCGTGTCGCGCCAGTCGACGCGGAGCGTGTAGTCGTTCGCGTCGGAGATGCGGCGTTCGATCTGAGCGGAAGCGCGGAGCGCGTTCAGGAGCGGTCGGCCGAGCGCGCGTTGGATCGAGGTGATGTGCGCCCGTTCAGCCGACTTCGCTTCAGCGAGAGCGTCTGCGGACAAGTTGACGAGCTGCGACCCTGACAGGGACCAGGATGGGACGGACGCGAGCGCGGCAAGGGTTCCGAGGTCGGCGCGCTCCGCATCGAGGACGGACTGCATGCTGGTCTCGGGCAGCGACCCGAACTGGACGCCGTCTCCGCCGGTCAGGATCGACGAGTTCGACAGGTGCGCCTTCATCCGCTCGGCGTCCTCGATGCTGCCGGGGTCGTCCAAGCCGGTGACAGTCTTCACTCGCCATGAGTTGGAGTGCTGGATGAGGAGCCGGTCGTGGACTGTTTTGATGTACCGGCGGGCGGGGATCCGCAGCCGGTCCACGAGGGACTCCGCGTCGCCGTCGATGGACAGATAAGGAGCGAAACGGCAGACGGGGGCGTACCCGATGCCGTGGTGGACAACCTCGTAGGGGTCGCCCGACCGGTCGATGCGGATCAGGTCCTGGCTTGTGACGTACAGGGTCGGGCGGCCGCCTTTCGTGAGGAACACGGCGCGGGCGGGCCAGTCCGCGGTGGGGTCGTCGCCCCAGTCCACGCCGACGCGGGCGACCGAGGCGGCCTCGAGCTTCGCGGTCGGGCCGTTCGGCGCGACCAGCAGGAACGCCTCCCCGTCGGTCAGGGCGGCTTTCCAAAGGGCCGTCTGGCGTGTTGGCATGCCGGCGCGTTCCCATGGCGCCCACAGTGCGGCGAGGTCGCCCTGCTGGTCGGCGGTGCGGGTGACGCCGTCAGCGATGATCTGACGGCCGAGCGTGTCCACGAGAAGAGCGAGGGTCGGGCCGAGTGCGAGCGCGCGGAGGCGTCTCTGGTCGGCGCTTTTGCCGCCGCCGTCCACGGTCGCGAGCGGCGCGCCGAGGCCGGGCGTGGTCGACCCGGGGACGAGGTCCTCTTGGCGCTGCTGAGCTTCCCACCGCTTCTCGGCGGTGTCCTCGGCGAGCTTCTCCCAGGGGCGGTCACTCATGGGCGGTCACCATACCTTTCCGCGTCCTCTGCGGCGACTGTTTCTGTACTCTTCACGCATTATACGGGCACCGACCATGGCGACGGCCAGGTCGATTTTCTTCCTGGACTCGCGGTGGTTCTTCGCGATGGACGGCCCCCATTTGGAGGGGACGCGGCGGGCGTGGAGCACGTGGGCGCGGAGTCGGGCGTCGCCGTCGTGGAGGAGGCCGCCGGCTTCGATGTCCGCGTAGACGCGGTTGACGCCGCGGACGAACCGGGCCGTGTGGGACGGGTCGGACATGTCCCATCTGGTGGCGTGCTGCCTGGAGGCCGGCATGCGGAGTTTCCGCCGGTAGTCGCGGTGCCAGCCGTCGATGATGCCGTCCCAGAAAGCCACCATTGTTTCGTCGTCCTTGGCGTGGGACGGGTCGCACCATAGGGCGACGACGTTGTTGTGGTCGAGGATGTCGCGGACGCGTTGGTCGATCTCTTCGCGGGGAGCGACCCAACCGTGGGCGCGGGCATCGGGCGGCCGTTGCCACACCCCGAGGGGGAACACGGCGCCGTCGGAGATCCGGCAGCCCACGAAAGCGGTCGCGTCGTCCGACTTACCGCCATCGAAAAACAAAACAAGCTCGTCGTCGGGGTCGAGTGCGGGCAGGTCCTTGGCGCAGCATGCGTCCCACTCTTCCCTGGTGACCCACGCGTCCTCGGCGGCGGTGACCTGGTTGTACCACTTCCGCCTGGACTCGGACGGCGGGGTTTCAGGGTCGAGGACGTCCTGAACGATCCGGTCCGGTGACAGCCAGGTGGCGTCACCTCGAACGCCTTTCACGACTTCGGGGGCGTCCTCCGCGGTCAGCGGCGCCTGCGGAGGAGCTTCCAGAGTGTCGTACATAAGCCCGTAGGAGCGGATCTTCCCGGCCTGGGACTGCTCCCACGCCTCCCTGGTCGCGAGGCCCACGGATTCAACGCCGACGCGGGCGGCGTTGCAGATGTGCAGCACGCGCGCCTGCCGGTCCGGAGGTGATTTCGCGGCGTCGCCGCGCACGACCCCCATCATCGCGATGCCGGCATTGGAGGCCGTCCAGTTCTGGGTCTCGTTGCAGATCGTCAGGGTGGCGCGAGATCCTTCGGCAGCATCGGGGTTCGACGTGATCGCGGTGATGAAGCCCGGGGAGCCGTCCGTGGGACGCACGTACGTGGAGATGACGCGTATGCCGAGCTCGGACTGCGCCTGCGCGGGGGCGATCGCCCGGATCGCCCCCATCGTGTTCTCGGTCTGCTGCTGCGACACGGCGAGCAGGCGGATCCATGGCGTCTGTTCGCGTCGACCTCGGACGCCGTGGGGTGCGGACTGCGGGAGGGAGGGGCCGAGGAGGGCGTTCAGGGCGATCACACCGGCCAGCGGGTCTTTCCCCCAGCCTTTGCATCGCTGCAGGACGACTGTGGGCGCCAGGAACATGCCGTCATCGTCTATCGCGTAGTACCAGAGGATGAACCTGGCCTGTTCCGGCGTGAATGTCCATGCGCCGCCGCCCGGTCCGACCAGCGAGGAAGACGCCCACGCGAGCACGTCCCACCCGATGGTGCTGTCGGGCAGCAGCCACCGGCCGTTCTCGATGGTCCAGACCGGGCCGTGCGCGACCGGCGGCCACGCGCAGTCGGGCAAGGCGGCCGGAGCGGACAGACGCTCCTTGTACCAGGCTTTGATCGCCGGCCACTCGGCCTCATCCCATTCGCTGGCCGCGGCCGGCGTGCTGTTACGCCGACGTGCCATGCGTCAGCCCCCAGCGGCCGGCCGCCGCGGTCGCAGCGTGCTCCGACCGCGCCAGACGGGCCTCGTCGGTGTCATCCTGCAGCCGCAAAGCTTTCGCGAGGGACGCCATCACCGCCCGGTGCTGCCGGATCTCCGCGAGCAGGGGATTGGGGCGCATTTGACCGGTCGACCCGACCGTCAGCAGGTCCCCGCCGTCCAGCTCCTTCGCCATCCGGGAGATCAGCTCGGCTTCATGGCACATGTCGTCCAGGATCCGCGCCTCAACCGGCGACAGATCCCACTCCTCCAGCACTTCCTTGCGCAGGCGCCTAGCAGATGTCAGACGTGTCACGAGAAAACTCCTAACAGTTGCGGTCAGAGCACAAGGGTACCCCGCCAGCCGGCCGAACTGGCGGGGTACCCGTGAGGACCGGTCAGGCCTTGTGCTTCCCGGCGCCGGCGTCACGCAGGGTGACACCACCGGGAGTGACAATGCCCGCCCAGTCGAGGACCGAGATGCCGTTGATCTTCACGCTCTTCAGGATGTTGAAAGCCCCGAGAACAAGGCCGGCAACAGCCAGCAGCTGGGACACGGCGGCCTCGGCGGTCGCCGGGTAGGCGCCCACGAACCACGTGCCAGCAGCGATCAGAACAACAGCAGCCAGGGTCAGGGCGCGCCGCTTGCCCGCAGTCCAGTACGGCCTGTCCAGGGCCGCCTGAACGAAAGGCCACGCCACGGCGGCCACCGCGGTCAGAGTCGCGCTCTGCTCAGCAGTCAGGTTCATCTTTCTCCTCCGTTGTTTCTTGACGGCCTTCTAGCCGCCCGACCCAGTACGCGCCCAGGATCGCCGCTGCGGCGAACCAATGGGCTGCGCACGGGACGATATGGGGGTTCACTTCGCAGCGTCGGGCCGCTCGCCGTCGGCGGGCTTCACGGCGACGCGAATGTCGTTGACAGCGCCGTAGATCGCACCCGCGGACTTGACGCCCTCCTGGCCGGGGGTGAGCGCGTCGAGGACCTTGTCGACCGAGGCGTGGACCGCCCGGGCCTCCTCGTAGGTCGCCTTCGCGTACCAGTTCATGTCGCCGGCGAAGTGGTCGCCGGCCTGACCGGACCTGAACAGGTCCCTGATCTCCCTGAGAAGGTCAACACCTTCAGCCATTTCCCATGCCTCCTGTCCTGCGCCGTTGGGGCGCCCGTAGTTGTACCACGACCTGCACCGGTCACTGAACGGCTCACCGTACGCCTCGTAGGCGCCGTAAGCGCTGCCCGAATTGTAGCGGGACCCGACACGCCTCAGGTCTTCATACGAGTCGCCTTCCGCGTTGATGAGGTCCCTGATGATGCCGCAACCGACCTCGGCGGACTTCTCAGGGTCCCACCAGGCCCGGTCGGGGTCGTTGAAGAAGTAGCCGGGGTACGTGACCTGCAGCGGCCCGACGCCGTTGGACGTGGCCCCGGCACTGATCTGCGCGTAGAAGTCCCGGAACTTCTCCTCGGTGACTTCACCGCCGCCGCAGTAGGCGCCGCCCGCGTCGTGGCCGAAGATGTTCGCCCCGTACTCGCCGGTCTCCATCCACAGGGCCGCGAGCGCCGCCCACCAGGGGCAGCCGACGTTGTCCGCGGCGCGGAGGACGGCCTGCTGCACGTACGACAGCTCGTACCCGTCGTGGCCGGCGCGGGACTGCTCCTGCGCCGGTGGAACAGGCGCCGCGGTGCCGCCGAGGTAGCGGAGGCAGTGCGTCCACCGGGCCGTCCGCGTGTACAGGTGGCCCTCGTAGGACACGCACCGGCACTCGGAGCCGGTCTGGTCGCCGATGTACCCGTCGATGGAGCCGTCTTCCGCGATCCACGCTTCGGACAGGCCGTTCCTGGTGACCATGGCGACGTGGCCGGCGCCGCCCGAGGCCGCCTCGGAGAGGATCAGGTCGCCGGCCTGGAGTCCGCCGTCCGGGTAGAGGCTGTTGTCGTCCCAGTGGACGTCTTCGAAGCCTCTGGAGACGGCGTAGCCGCGGATATTGCCGGTGTACGTGTCCTTGGGGAACATGACGTTGGAGTTCCAGGGCTCTCCGTCGGCGTGGAACGCGTAGTTCCAGGCGGCGGCGACACCGGCGGAGCAGTCCATGTTGGCGTCCGCGGTGAGCCAGCCGAGGTCGGTGGACCGTTCGTACGCCATCCACCGGTCGGGCTGTGAATAGCCGACGCTGTAGTCACCTCCTTGGGGTTTCCCGGGGCCGCAGGTGGCCCAGTACTCCATCTGGGCTGCGGCGGTTGCGGGTGATGCTGACATCTGCCCTCCTGTCTGTTGTGCCCCGTCGGGTCGGGGCGGTTACTTCCAGGGTAACGGACCCGACCTTGTGGTCGCGGTCACTCGAAATCCCGGCAAATCGGGCATCGCACTGGGTGATTGCTACCTCCGGCGGTCCTTTCCGGGGGCGGGGGGGGAGGCGGTGCCAGGGTGTTTTTTTGTTTTCGGTCGCGGATTTTTTTTTGTTTTCATGTGAAGCGTTCGCGCAGGTTTCGGCTTCGTGTTTCGTTTGGTTTTTCTTCGTTTCGTTTTGTTTTGTTTTTGTTTTGTGTTTGTTGCGTGTTCGGGTGCGGCGCGTGTTTGTGTTGTGTCATTGCGTGTCGTGCGGCTGTGCGTGCGAGGGTCTCGGCGGTGGTCTTGGCGTGGTGGCAGGCGCGGGATAGGGGCTGCAGGTTGTCTATTGAATGGTTGTCTCCGGGTGTGATGTGGTCGACGTCTGTGGCGTGCCGGTTGCATCCGGCGGCGTGCCACCTCCCGGTGGGTGTGGTGGTGCCCGTGGCCATCTGGGTGGGGGTGCCCGTGGGGCGTGGGAGTCCGGCGCATTTGTTGTTGTTTCTTTGTAGGACTTGTTGTCTTATTTTGTTCCAGTTGTTCGGGAGTCGTTGTTTGCGTGTGCTGGTGGTCCATGCCATGGGTTCATCCTAGGGGGTGCACGGGGGGGGTGAGTGGTTCCTGTCCGGGTGGGGGGTGTCTGGGTGGTGGGTGTCCGGGTTGTGGATTCCCGGTGTTCGAGTCTTCCCGGGGCGGGTCTTCAGTCCTACCCTGTGTGCTGGGTCATGTGGATATCCCTGTGGGTATCCCTGTGGATCGGTTGTGGATAACCTGTGGATAAGTGGTTGTGCATACCAGTGATCCACTGCGCCCCCCGAGTTGCCCACAGGTGGTTGTGGATGGGGGATGGTTGGGATTGCAACGGTGTCGGGGGTTATCCACATATCCACAGGTGCCTACTATCTACTACCTGTATATCTCTGGTTCGGTGTTATAGCCCCAACGGGGTGCGTGCGCGCGGGTGGGGTGCGCTCCTTCCCCGGGTACAAGGTCCCGGTCCGTGTTGTGCGGTGCGGTGGGGGCATGGAGATGGACGGATCCCCGGCGCCTGTGTCGACGTCGGGGATCCCGGGTTGTCAGCGGCGGTGGAAGCCCGGATGGTTGCCGTGCTTGCGGGCCCAGCGGATGGGGCGCAGCGAGGCGAGGCAGACGGCGGAGATGACTGTCCAGAGGAGGGCGGTGGAGATGTCGAGCTCCCCGGCGGTGAGGCCGGCGCACCAGAGGAGCGCGGCGTGGATGCCGGAGAGGATGCCGGCGGTGAGTGCGGTGGCGTAGAGGGTGCGGGTCATGCGGTCTCCCTTATCGGTTGGTGTCAGTGTTCTTATGGTATCCGTCCCGCCCGGGTGCGCGGAGGCCGTGAGAGCGACGCTGACGGCCTAACGGACACCCCCCTGCACCCGAGTACCGGGTGAGGGGGGTTCGGCCGTCTGCGTGGCTGTCAGTGGCCTTGCGGGGCGGGTTCTGCGAGGACGGCCATGGCGGGCCGGCGGATGAGCTCGGTGTCGCCTGTCGCGCCGTGCCGGTTCTTGGCCACGGACACGACGAGCCGCGACTTGTCGGGCACTCCGTTGCGGACGGGCAAGGACAGGAGGGCGACGGTGTCCGCGTCCTGCTCGATGCTGCCCGACTCGCGGAGGTCGGCGAGCTTCGGGGCGAGGTCGTCCCTCATCTCGGAGGCGCGGGACAGCTGCGACAGGGCGAACACGGGAACGTCGAGCTCGAGGGCCAGTTCTTTCAGCGCCCTCGACTGGTAGGTGACCATCTCCCTGAGTGAGGAGCCGGGCATGCCACGGGACGGGGCAAGGAGCTGCATGTGGTCGATGACGACAGCTCCGAGCTTCCGTTTGTGGTGGAGGGTGCGTGCGAGCGCGGCGACCTGTTCGACGGACATGCCGGCCTTGTCGCTGACGTGGATTGGCAAGGCCGCGATCTGGGCGGCGGCCCGGTTGAGGGTGTCAGTGAGGTCGTGGGGTGTTGGCTCCGCTCGGGTTGTGTACTTGAGTGCGGCGCCCGTGGCCTGGGACAGGAGCCTGGGGAACAGCTCGCGGGCTGGCATTTCCATGGATACGTAGAGGACGTGCCGGCCGTTGTGTGCGGCACAGGCTGCGAGGTACAGGCCGTAGAGAGTCTTGCCGACTGCGGGGCGGGCGCCGATGACGTGGAGTCCGCCGTCGCGGTGCAGGCCGACGATGTCATTGACGCTGGCCCATGGGGTGCGGACGCCGGTCGCTTTCCTGGCCGTGTACCACTGGTCGACGAGGGACGGCATGGAGACGGTGCCGCTGTCGGGGGCGGTGCTGCCGATGTGGGACTGCGTCCAGGACGCCACTTCGGCGGCGGTCGCGTCTCCTCGGAGGAGCTGCCCGGCGCGGGTGAGCACGTCGTGGACGTCCCGTTTGGCGGAGGCTTCCTGGACGAGCAGGGCGTAGTGGTCCGCGTCGGCGGGGTTCACGGACGCGTGGACGCAGTCGAGGATGTCCTCTCCGGTGGCCGGCTTGCGGACTTCGGCGAGGACGGAAGCGGGTGTGGGGGTCCTGCCCATCGCCCAGTGGTCGCGGATGATTCCCCAGAGGACGGCGTATCTGGTGTTGGCGATCATGTCCGGTGTGGTGGACCAGGCGGTGTCGGTTTGCGCTTCGCCGCCTGCGAGGGCGGAGCCGATGAGGCACTGTTCGATGGTGGTGGTTTCCATTCGTGTGCTCCTTTCCCGGTGGGTTCAGTTGTTGGTCGCGTTGTCCCACATCGCTGTGATGCTGGCTATGAGTTCCGGGTCGGCTTCCGCGTTGACGAGGTCCGCGTCGTTGATGCGGGGTTTGCCGAGGAGGTCGTCCGTGTCGGCCGGTTCCCGGGGCTGGTAGTTCTCCCAGTCGTGGTCTTCGAGCCAGCGGCGTGCGGTCCGGATGTACCGGGCGGGTGTTTCACGGCGGCGGCATTGGTCCGCGTAGGCGCGTGCGCCGTCGGTGATTTCCCGGGCTGTGGCGTGCTGTCTGGCTTTCTGCCAGTCCCGGATGGTGGCTTTGGTGCCCGGGTAGGTTTTGTTGAATTCGGCCCGTTCCTGGGCTTCCTGTGCTTTCTGTGCTTGTTTCTTGGCTGCGGCCTTGTCGTGTCTGGCTCGTGCGCGGGCGATGTCGTTTTCGGTGACTCGGTCGGCGACGGGGGTGAGCGGCTTGTAGGTGCGGGGTTGTTCAGTGAGTCGGTCGTGGCTGGTGGTGCCGGCGGCTACGAGGCCGTCGTGGTTGAGGAGAGCGTCGAGGTGGATGGCGTATTCGTTGGTGTTTCCGGCGGTGCGACGGGTTTCGATGATGCCGAGTCCGGCGAGGTGCTTGAGTGCGCGGGCGACTGTGGGGCGCGACTGTCCCGAGCGTTGTTCGATGGCGGCCCATGACGGGTAGATGTGTTCGCAGTTCCACCAGGTGCAGAGTGCGGTGAGGGTGGCGATGTCTCCGCCGGTGAGGTCGTGGCGTTTCCAGTAGGGGCGGATGTTTATGGCGCCGATGACCTGGGTGTTGTAGTACTCCATGCCTCTCTCCGTGTTGTGTTGGTTTTTGTGTTCTGTGGGCCTGTTGGTTGGGGCCCGGGGAGCTTCGTGGCTCGACCCGGGCCCCGGCTGGCCTCTGGGGAACACAACACAAAAACCATGAGGCCAGCTGTTCAACCAACGGGTCAACCGTACCAGGTGTCGGCTGGTTGGTTGCCGCCGGGGCCGCGTCTGTCCGCTGCCGGCGGCGCCGGTGGCGGGCTGTCGTGGTCCCGGCCGGCTGCCGGCAGTGGGGGGTAGGGGGGTGTTTATTCTCTTGGATAAGGTTTGGGTCTCACTTTGATACCCCCCTGTCGTCTCACTTTGATACCCCTGTCGTCTCACTTTGGTACCCCCCACCCACCTCCCTAGACCGTGACCGATATCACCGTGACGTGGGTTGACTGGCGTGTCGACACGCCGTAGATTGGTCCCGTCAACTCAATCAACACCCACCACCCGGGAGGAACCGAATGAACACCACCGCCCAGCTCCCCAGCCGCGCAGGCACCGCCCTGATCACCTGGGTCGCCGCCCTCGGCATCGTCTGGACCCTGGCCTCCGCCTTCGCCCTGGTCACCGGCCGCGTCACGACGACCGTCGTCCTCGGCCTCATCGTCGGCGCGCCGGTCGCCATCCGAGCCACCCGGTCCAGCAACCGCAGGAAGGCCACTCTCCGCCACGCTGCGGCACGAACGGTCCCCGCCCAGTACCAGGCACCGGCCCCCCGCTGAACGCCGCTCAGAAACGCTCCTACGGCCTCAGGAAGGAACACCCCATGTACCTGTCAACCACCGACCAGAACGACACCGCGACCCTCATCGCGAACCAGGTCCGCGAGAACATGACCGGCTACGGCGCCGTCGTCTCCAAGGTCGACCGGCCCGGTTACTGCGCCACCGCGGTCGCGGCCATCGTCAGGAGCGGGAGCACCGCCTGCACCGCGAAGGTCGCCGTCCACCACAACCGGATCGTGTACGTGTCGAAGGCCGCCACCCACATCTCCTACCCGACCGCCCCCGAGGACGCCGGCCGGATCGTCAGAAGCCTCCTGTCCCTCGAGGAGAACTGATGTTCGGCCTCCGCTCGAAGAGGACCCCCTGGTCGATGACCAACGACATTGCCAAGGAAATCGGCAGACGAGGATTCCCCGCCGAAGCTAAGCCGGTCGCCGCGAGGTCCGCGCTGGAGACCGTCCAGAAGCACGCAATCGTGATTCCAGGGCGCGGCGTCGCAGTCGTGAGCAACGACCTCAACATCATTGTTGCTTCATCCAATAAGCCGCTCCCGCAAGCCCCGGTATTCGAATACAAGAATGCTGAAGCCGCCGCGGAAAACATTCTGAGAAACCTGCCACTGCCATGAATATCCCCCAGAACACTGCAATGAGAAACCGATCCGAGGCCGAGAAAGCGGCAGCAGCCCGATACCGGAGGCGCGTCGAACGGGCCGAGATGGCCGACTGGAAACACATCGCCTACACCGACCCGGCCACCGGCCGCACCCGGACGATCAACATCCGCCACAGCTGAAAGCAGAACCAATGCGCCTCTCCGACATCGAAGCACTCCTCCGCTCCCACCTCATCGAAGGGGAGACCATGGTCGAGGAGCCCACCAAGCACAGAGCCTTCGGCGACACCATGTACATCATCGCCACCGCGGGACTGGCCGTGTGGGTGTACGCCATCGAGGCGGAAGGCCTGTACGCCCTCGAGACGGAAGGCGCTCTCGAGGTGTGGCACCCCGGGGCGGACAACGCCGATCGGACGATCAAGGCCGTCCTCGAGCACGCCCGCCGCAACGGCGCCCCGGAGCCCCCGCCGGACCCCGAAGCGGTTTTCGCCGACGCGGTCGCCCACCTGCGACCACTGCTCCGGGAAGGCGAATCCCTGTCGACGGGCAACGAGGACCGCGGCGGAGACCCCGTGCTGGTCATCTCGACCGGCGTCAGCCATTCCGCCATCTCCTGGCGCAACGGCCTCCTCGACTACGTCAGCCCCTACGACCCCGCGTACCACCACTACGCGGACAAGACGAGCGGCATCGAGGAGCTCCTCGACCTCGCGCTCGTCGAGGCCCGCACGGCCTTCGACCCGGAGCACTACTACTTCGGCAACCGCTGAACCGACCGACTGAAAGGAACCGCCAATGTCACCTCTACTCCAGGCCCGCCTGCTCATGCCGCTCCTCGAGGCGATCCGCCGCCACCTCGGCTACGGCGAGTACGCCGCCTTCCGGCGCACCACCCACGGATCCCCGTACATCGAGGCCCGCACCGAGCGCGGCAACGCGGTCGCCGCGCTGGACGAGAACGGCCTGTACACCCTCGACGCGGCCGGCCGCCGCTACGCCTGCGACCCGAACGGCACGAAGGACGCCATCTGCAACGCGATCCGCCGGGCTCTCAACGACGCCCGTGAGGAGTGGGCATGATCGGCCGCTACGCCGGCGTCGCGGACCGGATCGCCATGGCCCGGGTCATCGCCGACGTCTGCCTCCGCGACCATCCCGGACCCGACCACCTCATCGAAGAGCCCATGGTGGAAAGCGAAGCCGCGACCCTGCGCATTTACTGGGGCGACCAAGACCTCATGACCGTCCATGTCGGCCGGGCCGGAGTCACCATGCGCGCCGGCCGATCAACCGTGGACATGCCGTACCAATGCGACGCGCACCCCGCGGACGTGGCCAACCAACTCCTCGGCACAATGATGGAAGGAACACTCCGATGACAGACCGCATCGAGCACGCGAAGATCGTCGCTCAGTCCTCGCTGATCCCCGCCGAATACCGGGGCAAGCCCGCCGACATCGTGTGGGCCATGGACATCGGTGACGCCCTGGGCGTCCCGTACACGCAGGTGATGCAGTCAATGGTCGTGGCCCGCGGCAAGATGACGATGTCCGCGGACCTGATGGGCGCCGTCGTCAGGCGGGCCGGCCACAAGCTGCGTCTCCGCGAGGACGGCGACTCCGTGACTGCGACACTGATCCGCGCCGACGACCCCGACTACGAGTTCACTGTCACCTGGGACAAGAGCAAGGCGCAGGCCGCCGGCCTGTGGGGCAGCCGCGGCCCCTGGCAGCAGTACCCGAGGCAGATGCTCCGCGCCCGCGCCATCACCGAGGTGTGCCGCCAGGGCGCGTCAGACGCCCTCGCAGGCACCGTGTACACGCCCGAGGAGCTGGAGTCCGCGCCGCCGCAGAACGTCCCGCAGAAGCCCGCGCAGCAGCCGTCGGACCGCACGCAGCGGGACATGACCCGCACCATCCTCATGGACTACTGCCACGAGACCGGCCGGGACGCCAACGAGGTGTGGCAGCAGGCGCAGGCGGCCGGCGCGACCATGGACGACCCGGACTCCCTGTCCGCCGTCATCGACAAGTGGGCGGCCGGCATCAACCCGGAACCGCAGGAGGAGCAGTGAAACTTCGGACCGTCACCCCCATCGGCGTGCAACGGCGGATCCTGTCACTCATGTGGATCGGCCACTCCGAGCAGCGGATCGCGGACATGGCCGGCGTGAAACTGAAGTCGATCCGGAAAGGCCGGGCGGGCGAGTACGTGCCCGAAGAGGACAGGCTCCTCATCGCATGCGCCTGGGCCCGCGACCAATGCAACCCGGCCCCCGTGAACTACGCGTCGCAGGTCGCCCACAAGACCGCGGTCGACGCCGGAGCGCACTCCCCACTAGCATGGGACGAGGACGACATCGACAGCTACCACGCGGAACCGCACGACCTGACGAGGGGCCGGGACCGGTCCCCGTGGAACAGAAAGGAACACTCATGAAGATCACCGTCCAGAAAACGATGAACGTGCAGGACCCGACCCGGGCGCACGACACGGACGCCGGCCTGGACCTGCACGTCCCCGAAGGACAGGGCTGCCTGGTGCGCAGAGACGCCGTGTACTTGATCGACCTGGGCGTGCGGGTCGCCATCCCCGACGGCTACTACGGGCAGCTGACCCTCCGGTCCTCCGCCGGGTCGAAAGGCCTGACGATCCCCCATGGTGTGGGAATCATCGACTCCGGGTACCGCGGCGACCTGAAGGTCGCGGTCGCCACCCTGGCCGACCCGGTCCTCGTTCCCGTCGGAGAGCGGATCTGCCAGCTGATCATCCTGCCGCTGCCGCACGTCGACACGGAGATCGGCGTCGTGGACGACAACACGGATCGCGGCGCGGGCGGATTCGGGTCCACCGGCCCCGCCGCCGTGGTCCGCGACTACGGCGGCGGGGAGGCCGTCAACAACCTCACCGTCGGGCGGCTCATGCGGCAGCTGCAGGACACGGCCTCCCGGTACGGCAGCGACACGCCCGTCGCCGTTATCGCCGACGGAGGTATCGGCTACGAGCGGGGAGACTCCCTGTCCGTTATCAACGTCATCAAGACCGGCCGTCGTGGCGTCTGGGACCAGTACCAGGCGGCCGGCAACGGCACTCCCATGGCGGTGATCTCATGAACAACAAGGAGGAGAAGATGGACGCCACACCCCACCTCACTGTCGACGCCCTCATGCGCGAACTGCGGAAGATCGCTTCCCGGTACGGGGACATTCCCATCGTCACCGTCACCGCGGCGGACGCCGACTACGAGCAAACGACCGTCCCGTTCGTCTTGCGCGCCGAGCGGGAGCCCGTACCCGACGACTGGGACCTGTTCCACGTCTCCCCCGACGGCGAAGCCGTGGTGGTGATCTCATGAACGACAACGTCAATCACCCCGCCCACTACACGCGGTGGCCCGTCGAAGTCATCGACCTGACTGAGAGGAAGACCTTCCTGATCGGCAACATCCTGAAGTACGCGCTCCGCGCCGGCGCCAAGGCCGGCAGCTCGTACGAGGAGGACATGGCGAAAGCCCGCTGGTACGCGCGCAGGTACATCGACAACATCGCCGCCTGCGGCCCCGGGCCGGGCGCCGGCCTCGACGCCCTGCAGAAGCACTTCGCCGACACGGGGGCCTACCTCGCCGCCCGGCAAGAGGACACCACCGAGATGCGCGAATACCTGCAGGACCAGCTGGACGCCGTCTACAACCAAGTCGAAGAGGAGCTGCTCGAAGCATGGGACGCAACCTGAAATCCGCGAAAGCCGCCGGCACCCGGTTCGAACGGCTCATCGCGGACCACCTCGACGACCGGCTGTACGGCCTCCACGTCGACCGGCAAGTCAAGACCGGGGCGCACGACTCCGGAGACATCGCCGGAGTCCACCTCGCCGGCAAACGCATCGCCATCGAATGCAAGAACACCACCCGGATGGACCTGCCGAAGTGGACGCGGGAAGCACACGCCGAAACCGGCAACATCGGAGGCGCCGCCGGCGTTGTCATCCACAAAAGACACGGCAACGGCAAACCCGAAGACCAGTGGGTGACCATGACCGTCACCGACTTCGTCACCATCATCAACCTGTTCAACGGAAGGAACACCAATGGCCGCTGAGATCACCGTCACGGGGACGCTCACCAGAGACCCGGAGCTCAGGTACGCGCAGACCGGCACTCCCATGCTGAAGCTCGCCCTGGCCGCCACCAGACGAACCCAGAACCGGAACACGAAGCAATGGGAAGACGACGGCGACCCGCTGTACATCGACGTCACGTTCTTCGGCGACCGGGAGAACTACCTCGGCGACATTCTCCGCAAGGGCGACCAGGTGTCCGTGACCGGCGCGCTCGTCCGCCGCAACTGGGAGTCCGGCAGCAAGTCCGGCGTCTCCCTGGAGGTCCGGTTCCCGAAGCTGCTCGGCTACATCAAGAAGTCCGACAAGGCCGGCGGCGCGCAGGCGCTCGCACCGACCACGTCCAACACGTTCACCTCCCCGTTCTGACGGGCACTACGGGTGGGGGGAAACCGCCGGGAGTACCCCCACCCGCCTCACTACACGTAGACCCTCATAAAACGAAAGGCATAAACCAATGGCTTCATTCGAGATCATGATCGCATCCCAGCCGTCCTGCCAGCAGTGCCGCTCCTCGAAGCGGTACCTGACCAAGAACAACACGCCGTACCTGGAAACGAAGTACAAGAACGACGACACCGCGCAGGCGATCGCCGGCGCCAACAACTACACGGCCGCCCCCGTCTGCTACGTGGTCGACAAGCGCACCGGTGACACGGTCGCCCATTGGGCCGGGTTCAACATGTTCAAGCTCCGCCAATGGGTGAACAACTACAAGGAAGAGGCCAGCAAGTGACACCCCTGGACGAAGCAATCCTCGAAAACGACGCTTTGCCGCAGCACCAGCGGCGCACCAACCAAGCCATCGCCGACGAGTTCGGCACCTCCGAGGCCGCCGTCAGACGGCACAGGAAAGCCCTGAAACGTCGCAGCGAGATGAGCCGCGGCGGCGTGGACGCCTACTTCGGCGTGCCCGTCGAAGCCATCACAGCCCGCGGGAAGACAGTGCGACTGGCCGACGGGTCCTACGAGAAAATCACGTACAAGCCGGGCGTTATCGAGCGCGGCGAGGTGCAGGCGAAGCGGTTCGAGGACCTGGCTCCGATCTTCGCGGAGCCCGTCCCGCCGGCCCCCGACGTGAAGTCCCAGTCGACGGTCGTGGTCGTGGTGTCCGACCTGCAGATCGGGAAGACCGACCAGGGAGGCGGCACCGAGGAAACCGTCCGTCGGGTCCGCGCCGCCGGCGCCCGAATCGCCGCCCACGCGGCCGGCCGGTACCGGAGGGTCATCCTCGTGGACTGCGGCGACTCCACCGAAGGGTTCAACAACACGGTCGCCCAGGCGCAGACCAACGACATGCCGCTCACCTACCAGATCAGGACGGCGCAGGCGCTGCTCGCCGACACGCTCCGGGCTCTGGTACCAGCCGCCCCTGAGGTCACCTACGTGGCGGTCCCGTCGAACCACTGCCAGGTCCGCACAGGGATCGGGCGCAGCAACAGGGCGTCGTTCCCCGGGGACGACTACGGGCTACTGATCGCCGACAACATCCAGCAGATCATCGCCGGCCGCCCCGGCTACGAGCACGTCCGGTTCGAGAAGCCAGAGCAGCGGCTGGAGTCACTGACCGTGCGCGCCGCCGACGGGACAGTCATGGGCGTCACCCACGGGCACGCTGCCGGGGCGAAGAACCGGGTCGCAGATTGGTTCCGGGGGCAGGCGTTCGGCTGTGTCGCCGGGATGCAGGATGCCCGCGTGTTGCTTCATGGTCACTGGCACTCCTTCTCAGTGCAGACCGTCGGGGACAGCCGGCAAATCATCTGCGCTCCGACCGTCGACCCGGGGTCCAGCTGGTTCCAGAACGCTTCCGGTGACTCGTCCGCGCCGTCCTTGCTGACGTTCGAACTGGGGGGAGGCACCTCGTCCGGTTGGCGCCTCTGGTCCTGACATCCATGACGGCCGAGTGTCGTTAATCGTCTGACGGGTTGCCGCTTTCTCGGCATGTGGCCCCGCGACGTCCCACAGGCCGACCCTTCCCCCTCCGCCGTCTCGGCACTCGGGGTGGGATCCCCTGTCTTTTCAACACCACCCCATCCTATGGCTGAAGTCACACCCAGGGCGGGTTGACAGCCAGTCCGCTCAATGGGAACGTCGCCCGCGTCCGATCAGTCAACCAACCAGAAAGGAAACGGACATGACCGCCAACACCACCCACCCCATGCAGAGCGCCCAGCTGGACGCCGCCCACCGCACCGACGCGGCCGGCAACAACCTCACCCGGTGGACCCTCACCCTCGGCGACCAGAAGGTCTTCCAGGACGTCGACCAGTGGGGCCTTCCCTACGACGGCTCCCCCAACAGCGACCTCTACGACGACCTCTGTGACTGGCTGACCGTCATGGGCCGCCTCGACACGGACGCCCTCAACACCCTCTGACCACCCAAAGGCTCCGGGGGGTGGATGCCCCCCGGAGCCACCAAAGGAGCCCCCCCATGAACGCCGCAACCATCGCCCGCATCGCCGCCTGGAAGGTCATCGCCGACGCCGAGCTTCCCGCCGGCACCAAGGTCACCGTCAAGGACGGCTGGGTCAGCCTCCGCCCCCGCGGCGGGCAGCCGACCCGCACCCCCTACGGACCCGAGAGCACCCTTGAGAGCCTCTACGACGCCCTCAAGAGCGCCGCCCGGGCAATCACCCAGGACCCCCACTGACAGGCCGCCAGAAGGCCTCCTACGACCTCAGAAAAGGAACACCGAATGATGTACCCCCACCAGCCGACCAAGCCCACCCCCATCGAGAACATCTCCGTCGGGTCGCTCATCATCCGAGAAGGAGCCACCTGGAGGGTCGAAGCCAACAGCCCGACCCCCGGCCGGCCCGCCTACCGGACCCTCACCCTCCGCGGCGGCCAAGCAGGCGCCCAGAAAGGCTCCTACACCACCGCACCCGCCGGCTCCATCGTCATCGTCCGCACCGCCTGAAAGGAACCGAAATGCGTCACGCAGCCCCCACCGCCGGCATCGACCGTAAGCTCAACCGGGCCGGCCAACTCATCTTCGCCGGCATCGCCTACGCCATCGCCGGGCTCGCCACCGGCCTCATCACTCTCGGATCCGCCCTCGCCATCTGGGGTCTCTGGCAGTGGCTGGGGGTGAACTGACATGACCCCCGCAGGAGTCATCTCAGAGGCCCTCACCATCCTCGACGCGTGCGGCCTCGATCGGACCGAGCTGAAGGTAGCGGCCGGCCCCCGCGAAGCTGTCATCCGCAGAGGCCGACGCCCGTCAGGAACCAGGGTGACCCTCACCAGGCGCGGCATCACCTGGTATGTGACCGGCGGGGGCGTCCACTGGAAAGGAACCGGCCGGCATGCTGCCGCCACACAGGTCGCCCACATCCTCGAAACCGGCTGGAGGTGACGGCGGCGCCGGCGGCCGCGCCTGCGGGGCGATCATCCGGATCAGCGAAACCCCCCACTGGATCAACGCGGCCGCATACTCCTCCAACTTGAACACCTGCACCCTGAGGCGGTGCGCGTCCTTCTCCGCAAGGTCGCGCTCCGCCTCAGCTGCATCCCTGGACCGCTCCAACATCTCCACCCGCTTATTCAGAGAGTCAGCCATCCGCTCCAAAGCCTCAACCCGCCGGTCGGATGTCCTCTCCGACCTCGCGAACAACCAACCCACCCACGACGCCACAGCGGCGACGGCGGCGCCGAACAGCTCGGCTGGGAACGGAGGGAGGTCAAGGTCATGCATGAGGCCAGTATGAGCCTCCAGCAGAGCGACGACACTCACGCCAACGGGGCGTACATCATCGGCATGACCCGCTTCCCGCCGCCGCCTGCGGGGATGTTCGCGATCACTGTCTTGTTCGGCCACACCTCAACGGTCGCCCCGTCCGACGTCCCGTCAGTCTTCAGGAGCGGGTAGCAGGTGCGCTGCGGTTTCGCATCGCCCAGAACCGCGGCCGGGATAGTCGCGACACGCTTCTGCCCAACAGACGGCAGAGTCACCGTCCCCCACTCCGACCGAGGCCCCACACAAAGGGCGCGACCGGCCAGGGCCGCGATGAACGTGTCTCCGGGGGTCATGTCGCCGGAGAACGACGTCCACTCAGGGGCAGGCGTCGGCGCGGGAGAACCACCACCCGACCCGGCCGGCCGACGTCCGTTCACCGCGTCAACCACCTGCAGCCATGCGGCGGCAGACTTCGGGCCGGCGTCCGGACGGACATCAAAGTCGCCGTACTGGCCAATGTTCCACAGGCCGACACCGTTCAGCCCAGACGTGAACGCCACTTGCGCGAACGCGGCCAGCTTCGCGGCTTTCGCATCGTCCATCTTGTCGTTAAAGCCGACCTCCTCCAAGATGAACGGCTTCCCCGCCTGCGTCGCGATCCGAGCGAGATTCCGGAACGCATCGCCAGTCGGGTTGTCGTACCCGTGGGTAGTGAACACGTCCACCTCGGGGAGGCGCGCCACCTGGTCGAACAGGTCGCCGTGCGCGTCCCGTCCACGACCGTCATCCCCCAGGTGAATGAACCCGCCGGCCGCGACAGGGCCGTCGTAGCCGAGACGGCGCACAGCCTCCACCTGCTGCAGCAGCGACCACACGTACTGGTCCGCCGACCCGGCCTGCTGCGCAGGGTTGTCGTTGCCCCACAGGACCATCGGCTCGCCGGCCAGGGCAACGCAATCCATTGTCGGGTAGTCCTGGTAGGGGATGCCCGTGTCAGGGAAGTTCCGCCACAGGACCTCACGGAAGTAAGGACACCAGTCCTGCCACCCCAGGAAGTAGGGGTTCACTTTCTCCTTGATGAACAGGTTCCGCACATAGGACAAGTCCAGCCAGAACCGGACGTTTGCATCACGAGCCCACCGCACCTTCGAGTCCAGCTCGCCGAGCTTGTCGCCGCCGTTGCGCAGCGCCTGCGCGGTGCTGTCACCAAACAGGTCTGTGATCCGCATGTGAGTGACACCCAACTGGCGGGCGCGCTGCGCCCATAGTCTCCCGTCCGGCGCCCCGTTCGCAGACGCGATCACGCACCCTCGCAGCGCCTCGGCGCGCCGCTTCCTCTCCGCTGTCGGCCCCATAGTGGCCATAAGAAACGCTCCTTTGTGGGGTAGTAGTTACCTGCCGCACCCATGATCTCACGGGCACGGCAGGTAACGGGACGACTGTCAGCGGGCGGCGCCGAGACTGATAACCCGGAACCGGGTACCCGGGTACACGCCGCCGTCGTAGTGCCAGAACGGGTCAGTCCCGTACGACCCACACGTCGAGTACGCGGCCGTGTGCGTGCCAGCGGCCACCTCTTGCTTCCACGACAGGTGGTGGGTCATGAACGTCCGGTTGTACTGAATCTCCGTCTGCCACAGGCCCGCATTGTCCAGGATGAACCCGAAGTAGTAGCTTCCGTTCGCCTTGTCCTTGTCGGCCTCCGACGCGAAATCGGAGTGGACGATACTGACGCACACGTCCAGGCTGAACTCCAACAGCGAGCGGATCGGAAGGTTGAAACCGGTCTCCGCCCACCTGCGCGTCGTATGGTCGGACGTCGGCCGGCCGCGCCCATTGGACGCGTCAGTCTTGTCGACCAGCACATCGCAGAACCCGGCCACCGGCTGCAGCACGTACTGGTTGCCCGACCTGGTCCCGTCCGCCGAGTACAGGACGCCGGCGATCAGGAACATGGCCGGGTGCGCGGCGGACACGACACCGGCCGGCGCCTGCGACAGGCGGGCCTGCGCCTCCGCCTGCGACGCGCACCGGATGAACGTGCCAACCGAGTCGGCGTAGTCGCCCCACGCGGACAGGATCGGATCGGATGCGGTGGGGACCTTCGCCCCATCCCAACGCGTAGTACTCATAGTCTCATCCTACTCAGTTCGTGACGTACATGGCTGACAGGCGGAAGCGCCTGAAGATCAAGTTCCCCAAAGCGCCGTCGTCCGCGCCAGGAGACTTGATCGCGAACCTCCAGGCCAGCTTGCTCGACGTTCGCAGCTGCATCATCCCCGCGCAGGACACGGCTATCCCTGTCGCCCCCGGCTCCGCCACGGCAGTGCCACCAACCGCCAGGTTCCAGTTGTACGACGGGGACAGCTGCAACGACGCGGTCACCCACTTGGACGCGTACGTGTTGTCGACATACGCTGTCGCCGCGACCCAATACAGGCCGTTGTAGTAGGTGGATGGGATGCCCTGATCGTCCGTCCACCAATCCTGAGCGTCGATCTGCAGCCACGTCCTGGGATTGTTCAACTTCCCCGGCCACCACTGCCAGTTGTCGCCTTTCCACGACAAGTGACGGACCTGGTCGGAAGTGCCGATGAAGTGCGGCGGCATAACCAGTGTGCGCAAGGGCTTCTGGTACTCGAGCGAATCCGTCTGAGACGCGTACAGGCCTCCGACAGCCATCGTCAGCCGGTTCGACCGGTTCGCGCCCACGTCCACACGCCGGAGAGTCAAAGAGCCGTTACTCATGTTCACGGCCGTGGTGTCGAACCCCCGCCGGTACGACAGCTTCATGTTCTCGATGTACATGTTCGTCGGGGAGTACAAAGGGAAGATCCGGAGGAAGTACTCGCGGGTCCCGGTCCGCTCCGCCGGCCACTGGCCGAGCCAGATGTGCTGGTAGCCGTGGATCGACCTGTCCCTGGCCATGAACTTCCCGTCGCGCAGCAAGTTGAACTGCAGCTCAGTGTTCCCGTCCCTGCGATTAACTTCGTCCCAGTGGTACGCCTTGAATGAAAGCACCGGGTCGAACACGTTACCGTCCGGAAGGGTGAAGTTGATCTCCCAGCAAGCGCCGTACGAGAAATCCAAGTCCGACTTGAACCTCCCGTGCACCTCCCGCGGCTTGGCGGATTCAATCGTGCACTTGCCATCACTGTCGGTGCTGTACTGGTCCACCCACGTCGCCGACAGGTCTATCCACTGGTCGATGTATTCGGCCGTGTCCCCGTCGGACGCGTTCCACCGGGGATTCTTCTTGTTGACCGCCTCGGCGGACTCCAGGAACGTGGACAGCGACGCCCCGATGATCTGCGACCCCCATATCTTGTTGCCCTTCAGCTCGCCGACCACTGCCGAGCCGGTAATGGTCGCCTTGCCCGCGGTCAGCATGTCCGTGGTCACGGACGCGAACGCGGCGAGCTTCGCCCACAGCTCCTTGGAGGCGTAGACCGCATCCGACGTGACACTGCCCGGTGCGAGCTTCGTAGCACCCACAGCCTCCGTCAACGACACAAAAGCAACCTCGGCGCGGCAGCCCGCCGTAGCCGACAGTTGGAACATGGTCGACGCGGCGCCGGCGTCCGGCGTCCACGACCACTCCTCAGTCCGCCAGCCGTAATCGTTGGCCTTGTACACGGGCCGGCAGATTTCCTTCGCCGCGGCAGTCGCCACAAGCGCGCCGGCGTTGCCGGAGTTGTACCGGTACGTCATCCGGAACACCCAACGCTTCCCCGCGGGGAACGTGATCTTCTGCGTCGCCTGCGCCCACACCTTCGCACCGGCCGGGTTGACGAACCGGACGCCGGTCGTCAACCCGCCCGGGGCGCCGGACACGGCGGCCGCCAACGTCACCGCGTTCACGTCCGACACCGTCCACACCGACGACGGCGAAGACGCGAACAGCGGCTCCCGCATCATGTTCTCCGGGTCCACCGACACGGAATGCGCAGCCACCGCCCCCAGGAACGCAGAATCAGACGTGATCACATCGATCACAGCCTGCGGCATCTTCGCCCCGCCGGTCACCAGCAGCTTCGACACCGACAACCCGCCGATCTTCGCGTCAGTGATAGACGCGTCGGCGATCTGCGCGGACCCGATCGCAGCATCACCGATCTGCGCCGAGCCGATCGCCTTGTCGCCGATGAAGTTCGTGCCCGCCTGGCTGAGCCGCCACACGGTGCCGTTCCACGTGAACGCCTGGCCGAGCTTCCCGTCAGCGCCCTGCACCCACCACAGCGACCCGGCGACCTTGCCTCGGCCGTCATCCGGCAGCGGGGCACGGGCGCCGATCGTCACCTTCCCGTCCAAGGAGGACATTTTCGCGGTCGCCTGGTCGGCGGCGTTGCGAGCCCCCAAAGCGTCCGCTGCCGCCTTGTCGGCCTTCTCAGCCGCCCCCTGCGCGGCGGCGGCAGCACCATCAGCCTTCTGCTTCGCAGCCAGAATGTCAGCCGCGGACGCGTCCTGCTTCGCTTTCAGCGCCGAGTAGTCGGCTTGCGCCTTCTGAGCGTCGGCCTGGGCCGCCTTCGCGGTGGCTTGCGCCCCGTCCGCGGCCGCCTTCACCGCCGACGCGTTAGCATCAGCTTTCTTCGCCGCCGTGTCAGCGTCCGCGGCTTTCTGCGTCGCGGTCTGCGCGGCGTCCGCGGCGTCCCGCGCTTTCGCGTTCGCCTGACCGGCGAGAGTCTGCGCGGCCTGCGCCAGAGACTTCGCCTCCTCAGCGAGAGCCACAGCCCTCGCGTTATCGCCGGAGTTCTTGATCGCATCCTCAGCACGCTTCGCTGTTTCGGCGGCTTGCTGAGCGGTGGCCTTCGCGGCGTCCGCCGCCGAGGACGCGTCCTTCGCGGCCTTGTCCGCGGCGGTGATACGCCCGTCCAGACCATTCACGCTGTCCTGCACGGCGCCTACGCTCGCGGCGGCGGCCTCGGCTTTCGCTCGCGCCGTTGTCGCGTCACGGGCAGCAGCAGCCGCATCCTTCGCCGCAGCGTCCGCGCGTTCCTTCACCTCTGCGGCGGCTTTCTTCGCGTCGACGGCGTTGTCCATCGCCTCCGCGATCTCCCGGCCGGCCGGCCCCAGCCGCTCAACCTGGGTGCGCTCGTCACCGGGCTCGTCCTGCCCGTCAGTGATCGCCAGCAACGTCCCGTCCGGGTGCAGACGGACGGTAACCATGGCCCCTTGCCACGTGTACAGGCCGGGCGTCTCGCCGGCCACGTACGTCTCGGGCTTGTCATACGGCATGCCGACGCGCACCCATCCGACGGGCAGCGTGGGGTCGGTTTTCGACGTGTCAACAACGCGGCCCTTCACCCAGCGGATCGTCGCGTCGCGCCTCTGAGACGCCTGGCTGCCCTCACGGAGCGCCAGGTACAGGCTGCTATCACTCATGCGGTCTCCTCCTTCACAGGTGGCGGCGAGCCTCCCGTCCGATCACCGTCATCGTGCGAGACACGTCAGACAGCGAGCACGAGTAGCTCGTGACAATGATAGCAATCCACTCGCCCTCCCGGATTTCGAAGGCGAGGAGGTCGCCGATCTCGATGCGAGGGTCGAACGCCATCTCCACTTTCCAGGACGGCAGCCGGTCGCGGGCATGGAACGCGTCGTTGTTGGCCTGTTCCACCATCTTCGACCACGACTTATCAGACGACAAGTCCGTGACCTTCGTTACCCGACCGTAGTGCTTCGGGTCGTACGGGGCGCCGAAGTACTGCATCCCGATATGGAAGTCGTACGTGTAGTTCGACTTCCACCCGGTCGTCTTCCCCTTGTCGTCGACCTCGCGCTCCCAACCCGGCCACAGGTTGTGCCGCCACTGCCAAGCCGTGTTCTTCGCGTTCTGGTACAGCTCGTCCTTCTGCCCCCACGCGGACGTCGTGGGCTTACTCTCCCACAGCAGGTTCAGGGCCTCGTCGACCTCAGTGTCATGGTCGGACCGTTTGATCGCGTCCGCCCACGACTTGTTCCCGGACAGGGAGTACGACTTCGTGCCGTCCCCCTTCGCGTTGATCTCGATCATGTTCGGCAGCCGGCCCGACGGGTCTTCCGTCCGCTGGGCGTCCACGAGCAGCCCGGACGCCAGCGGATACGTCTCATCCGGGGCCTGCCAGTTCTCCCGCCGCGCGTACGCCTCGATCTTCCCGCCGTAACCCATGCGCACGTCAGCGCCGCACGAGTCAGCCAGCATGATCACTGACGCCAGCCGGTTCGGCGGCATCTGCAAGGACGCCATCGGCGCGACGTTCCGCACCTTCGGGTCGACCCAAATGTACGTGTGCTCCGGGACCGGGTTCAGTCGGCGCATCTCCGACAGCAGAGTCCCCCCCAACCAGGGCGAGTGCGGAAACGGCAGCGGGTTCTCCTCCAAGTCCAACAACATGTCCTTGGCCTGCACGGTCGCCTCCTCCGGGTTCGCCGGGGAGTCCGTGATCCGGAAATGCCCGAACGGGATATCCCACCCGTCGCCCTCGCGGGGACGCACCTCCAGAACGGGGCACAGCTCCTGCCCGTAGTTCGCCAACGGATCCGTCGGGTCCTTCGCCGCCAGCTGACGGGGCGCGTTCAACGTCAGCCGCGCCGGCGCGGTCGGGTTCGAGTCCGCCTTCGTGCCGAGCTTCCCCCAGTCCAGTTGCACGTTGTACGCGGGCAGGTCCCGCCACTCGATCTTCCCGCCGTAGCGGACGTCCACGCGGACGCGCCACCGGGCCGGCCGGGCCATATCGAACAAGGAAGGGCCGGGCCTCATGACGGCATCCCCGCCACAAAGCGGCACACGTCGTCGTACGTGCGCGAGGTGATGTCCGGAATGTCCGACAAAGACAGGTCCGCAACGCCGACCTCGGCGAACTCGACTGTCGGCAGCGGGTCGCCGTCGAGCAGCAAGCACGGGGCGATCCAGTCCGCGCCAGCCCGGATCACGGTTATCGCTTTCATGAGTACCCACCTGTTCGCGTCGGGGTTCCCGTACGTCTGCTTGTCCGGATGGTCGAAGCTGCGTTTCGTCGACTTGGCTCCGAGGCCGTCCGACCGCCACAGACCAAGCGACACGTTCGACAGGTCAGGGTCACTGCCGATGCGTCGCACATAGGCGGACACTTCTACGGTGTGGCCGACCGGCACCTGCCGGAAGCTGGACACGCCTGCCGTTGGAGTGACAGTACGAACGCCGCCACCGCGGGTCGGCCGACCATGCGGCGACCAATTCTCCGAGATGTCACCGCCGAGCAGCTTGTCGTCCTCCGGATGCGTGGCGCCGCCCCACAGGTAGGTGATGCTCCGTTTCACGTCGCCGGAGGCAAGCTTCGCCTCCCAGTCCAGCCATTCACCCCAGGTGACGCACGGCGCCCACGAACCCATCCGAGTGCCGTACATGCCGAGCCACTGCTCCGTGTGGCGGACCATCTCCGCGGGTCGTTCCGTCACGGACAGCTCCCACTGGACGGTGCCGGCCAGACGCGATTCAGTCTGTTGCGCGGTCGCTTTCTGCACGGCCACAACCCGGATCGGGCGGATCGTGCACGACGGAATCCGGCAGGCGTCGCCATCGTGAGCGACCACGAGGTAGCCGGGGCGCTGCGTGAGCGCGCGGAGCGTCTCGTAATCGGCGCGACCCTTCGTCCGGTAGGTGATCGTGTACGACAGCGGCTCCGCGGACTGCCCCCACCTGTCAAGGGTCCCGGCTGACGTGGACAAGGTCGTCAGGCCGGCGGAGAACGACTCCTCATTCGCCTCAACGATGCGCCCTTTGACGGCGACGTGGCCGGTCTCGTCGGAGATGATGTCCGCCCCGATGGACGTGCGCACCGCGGTCGTGTTCGACGCGCCGACCTGCGTGTACGTGGTCTCCTCGCCGATCGGCGCCAGCGGGTCGCTGATGCACTCGGAGTCAGTGGGATGCCAGATGAGCACCCGGTTGCCGTCCGACTTCACGTACACAGGCAGCGCGGCCGCCCCTTCGGGGGACGGGTTCGGCTGCAGAGACAGCATTCCCGTGTGCCGGGCCGTGAAAGCTTTCATCGTTGCCATGCGGTCATCTTCCCATCATCCTGTTAGCGGTGACGATGCGCCCGTCTGCGACGGACTTCATCCTAGTGGTCAGGGTGGTCTGCCCGTCCACGGTCAGCTCCAGGTTCATCCCGTCCATGGCTTTGCGGAGCTGCTTCACGGACACGCCGCCCCCACCGGCGATGGACGGCGAGGACGCCGACAGGGCGCCCCCGTCAGCGAAGCGCCTCGCCTCCATGTAGTTGCGTATGTCGCCGTCGCGGATCATCTTCCGCAGGCGGTACACGGCATCCTGACCGCCGGCCGCGGCAACTTCCGCGGCGGTGAGGACGTGCTCCCCGTTGGACAGCCAGGCCGGAATCCAGTCGTCGCGTCCACCGCCGGGGCCGTGCACAGCGCCGGCGTTCGCGTACCCCTTGATCGGGGTGATGGGGCCGCCGTCCGCCCGCAACCAAGAGCCTTTCGGCCAGTGATCGCCGATCCAATGTCCGACACTCGTGAAAATCTGCTTGATCCGGGTGGTTATCGAGATCTCCTTGTCGTGGAGCTGGTCGATGTTGTACTTAACAGTGCGCACCTTCCCGGACGCCTGGTCGTTACCCGAGATCGTCACCGTCCCGGTGGTGTTGTCGATCTCAGTGTGGACGGAGTCCTTCTCCCACCGGGCCCCGGTAGCGTCACCCAGAATGGACACCGTGCCATCTGAGTTGTCGATCGTCTGCACAGTCTCCTGCAGGCCGGCCAGTCCCTGATCATTGTCAGCGTCGATTTCGACCACGCCAGTCGTGCCGTTAATAGAGTCGGCCGTCACGGTCAGCGTGTAGTCGGCTTTCGCGGCGTCACCGGAAATACTGATGGTCCCAGTCATGCCGTCGATCTCGGCCGTCGCGCCATTAGCGGCCTCGGTCGCCTGCGACGTGTCAGCTGTAACCTCGGTATTGATCTTCTCGGGGATCAGCCCGTACTTATCGGCGAGCTCGACCGCCTCGTCCTCCGTGAGCCCCATGGACTCCGCCGCCGCAATGAACGCGTCCCGACCGGTCTGCATTTTGGACTGCAGCTCATCCTGGCCGGCACCAGCGGCCTGCGCGGCCTGGACCTGCGCGAACGTGGCAGACGCCAAGTCGTTCAGGGCGGACTGATTCTTCCGGCCGCTCTCCGTAGTGATATCCAGTGTGGCACCGTTTTCTTTGACGGCGTCATTGACGTTCTTCAGCGCTTCCTGGAACTTGATATCCGCGTTCGAGTTCGCGATGACGGTATCGCCGTACGTTTTGATTCCCTTGATGACCTCCTCGATGGACGGCACGATCTGGTCGGTGCCCTCCTTCGCTTTGCGGATGGCGGCGTCCAGCTGGGACGTGCCCCCGGCCGCCTGCTGGGCGTTCGGGTCGATCTGCCCCAGCGCAATAGCGAGACGCGTGTTGTCGTCCGCTGTCAGCCCCATCTGCTTGGCGACCTCATTAAGGTGCGCCTTGAAATCGGGCATGGAGTTGATCAAGTCGATCATCGACTTGTTCGTGCCATTCGTCATCTCGGACGACAACTTCTTGAACTGGGCTACGGCGTCGTCCGTGGACATGCCGGACAGCGCCTTCCCCGTCGTCTCAAGGGCGTCC
>ERZ773038.278-NODE-278-length-35552-cov-86.552131_pt1 | contig 35552 bp, 27 predicted proteins | sample MGYA00511665_ERZ773038 | MGnify/ENA primary metagenome ERZ773038 (study PRJEB29015, sample SAMEA2737966) | human oral metagenome | biome: human oral; feature: human-associated habitat; material: dental | place: China | collected 2028 ... | reverse complement strand
GCGGCTCAGCCGGGTCGGCAGACTCGACCGGTGCAGCCGGCACGACTGCGCCGGCAACCGGGACTGCCTCCGCGTCGGGCCCCGCCCCCGGAGCCGGGAGTGCCCCGGGCCGGCGGGACGGCATCCGGGCCGGCCTTGCCGAGCGCACGGGACTGTCGGACTGGCCCAGCGGCGTGCCGGGGCTGGAGGCGCCGGAGCGCTCGACGATCCCGGCGACGGTGGAGTCCACCGGGACGGCGGGGCTGGTCGTGCGCGGCTACCCGACGTTGCGGGCCCGCAGCGCGCGCAGCGCGGATCTGGTCATCCTGTCCGACGCCGACGCCCAGGCGCGCGAGCACGGCGGCGGCGTGACAGCGCTCGCCCTGGCGCGGACCTTCCTGCCCGTCGGGCGGGTGACGAGCCGGTGGACGGCAGACGAGTCCCTGACTCTGGCGGCCAGCCCCTACCGGAGCACCGAGGCGCTCGTGGAGGATGTGGAACTGGCCGCGGCGCGCGTGGTCGCCGGCCGGTGGGCGGCGACATCGGGCCACGATCTGGCCGCGGTGCGCGAGCGGGTCGTCTTCACCGAGCTGGTCGGCGTCATGCGCGACGAGCTCGAGGACGAGGTCTACCGGGCGGCCCAGGCGGTTGCGCGCACGCTGGCCGCTCAGCGGGAGGTGGAGCGCGCCGTCGGAGCGCACACGTCCCTGGCGCTGCTGAACACGCTCCAGCAGGTGCGCGAGCACGCCGCCGAGCTCGTCTTCGACGGCTTCGTCGCGGCCACCCCGGCCGAGCAGCTGACGCATCTGCCGCGATATCTCAAGGCCCTGGCGCTGCGGGTGGAGAAGGCGGAGTCCTCCCCCACTCAGGACGCGGCCCTGGCCTACCAGGTGGCCGAGGCGAGCGCCGTCGTCGACAGGGCGCGGGAGCGCAGCGCGTCGGCGCCGCCCGACGCCGAGCGCGAGGCGGTGCTGGTCGAGGCGCGCTGGATGCTCGAGGAGCTGCGGGTGAGCCTGTTCGCCCAGACGCTGGGGACGAGCCGCAAGGTGAGCCTCCAGCGGATCAGCAAGCTCGTCGCCAAGCTCTGATCCCCCGAGATCGGTCCGCTTCCGCGCCGAGATCGGTCCCACTCCGCGCCGAGATCGGTCCGCTTCTCATCCCAACTGCTACTAACTGCTAATTCAGGCTAAATTAGCAGTTAGTAGCAGTTAACATCTGGTTGAGGAGCACCCATGAAGAGATCCATACCGCCGCCATCACGAGAGTCGCTTCTGCGCGCAGCAACAGTGCCGATTCCCGATCTTTTGAGCGATGCCGCCCTCGGCCAGGATCCCGACTACCACCCGTGGGAGTGGTTCACTCACCATGAACCGCCCGCGGGATTTACCAGGGAGGACTGGTGGCTGGCGGTTCGCCTGCGCAGAGAGCAGACAGCACGCCCCACCCCATTCACCCTGCGGGACGGGACGCGCCTGACCTACAACCTGCCCGACCGACTCCTGCGCCTCATTGAGGATGTCTCCACCCGCGCCCGGGGCGAGGTCGCCCTGCCCGAGCCGATCGCCAACCCCTCGACGAGGAACCGCTACCTCATCTCCTCACTCACCGAGGAGGCGATCACCTCCTCGCAGCTGGAGGGCGCCTCCACCTCCAGGATGCGCGCCAAGGAGATGCTGCGCGAAGGACGCAATCCACAGGACCGCAGCGAGCAGATGATCCTCAACAACTACGGGGCCATGCAGGAGATCATCGCCCTCAAGGATGAACCCCTGAGTCCCGAGCTGATACGCGAGATCCACCGCCGAGTTACCACCGGCACACTGGACGATCCTGCCGACGCCGGTCGGATCCAGCGCCCCGGGGAGGAGAGAGTCCGGATCTACGGAACACAGGATCAGGACCAGATCCTCCACGTACCGCCACCGGCCGAGGAACTGCCCGGGCGCATGGAGACGCTGTGCGCCTTCGCCAACAGCGGCTCGAAAGACGACGGCCCGTACATGCCTCCACTCCTGCGCGCCATCACTCTGCATTTCATGATGGGCCACGACCACTACTTCGCCGACGGCAACGGGCGCACCTCCCGCGCCATCTTCTACTGGTCGATGCTGCACCAGGGCTTCTTCCTGACTGAGTTCCTCTCGATCTCACGGCTCCTCGCACACGCCCCCGCCCAGTACGCGCGCTCCTTCCTCCTCACTGAAGACGACGACGGCGACCTGACCTACTTCTACTTGGAGCAGGCCCGTATCATCACCCGCGCCATCGACGAACTCGAGGCGTACCTGGCTCGCAAGACGGCAGAACTGCAAGGCGCGAACCACCTTCTGCGCAACCTCAGCCTCAACCACAGGCAGATCTCCCTCATTGAGCGCTTCCTGCGAGACCCAGGGTCATCGACCACCGTGATGGCCCATCAGACGAACCACGACGTCGCCACCCAGACGGCGAGGACCGACTTACAAGACCTGGAGCGGCGCGGGTATCTGGAGTCAACCAAGCAGGGCCGTCGCGTGGTCTGGTTCCCCGTACCTGACCTCGCCCACCGGCTCGACGCCGATCGCCCTGATTGATACGCGTCCGCACCGGCGGAAGCATGCGGGATCCCGGCTCGCCGCCGACGTCGGCGGCGCCCCTCAACCGCAGCGGCGGACAGAACAGGCAGGGCGGACAAGATGGACAGCCCGCCTACCCCACGATCTCGCTGATGGAGTGCCCCGCAGTGGGGCGCACCCCGTGCGCAGCGAGCGCCTCGCGGGCCCGGCCCCAGCGGCGGTCATCCCGGTAGCCCACCCACACGGGGGCGAGGCCGAGCTCGTCGATGGCGTCGTCGAAGCCGCGCGCGGACTGCGCCTGCATCGCCGCAGCCAGCGTGCTCGCAGCGGCGCGCTCGTCCTGCCGTCCGCTGCTCTGCAGGTGATGGATGAAGCCGCGCCGATCCGCGGTCGTGATCGCCTTCGCGCTGTCATCGACCACGACCCACCGGCGCCCGGGCTCGATGCCGAACTCCTCGTCCCCCGCCTCGAGATTGATCCCGCGCGCCGAGACCATGGCGGCGAGCAGGACCTGCCCGGTGTCCAGATCGAGGTACCCGCCGTTGACGTCGCCGTAGGAGGCCATGGTGTCGGCCAGCTCCTCGAGGTCGACCGGCAGCGGCCGACCGACCGGGTCATGCCCCTGAACCCGGGCGACGAGCTCCTCGCTGAGAATGACGTCGCCCTCCTCGGCGCGCCAGCGGAGCCGGTTGCTCAAGGTCGCCATGACTGAGGCGAGCTCGCCCCGCACGGCCCTGCTCCCGCGCGGGCGCCCGGGCCCGTGAATCCCGTCCCAGACCTCCATGAGGGCCTGGCCGATCTGCTGGAGCGCGTGATCGGCATTGACACCGGTCAGCGCCGTGATCAGCGCACTGGGGTCGTTGGCGGCCCGAGCGACCCGGACCGCCCGCAGGTCGAGCCGTTCGGGCTCGACCTGGCCGAAGGTCATCAGGAAGGTATTGACCTCGTTCTCCTCGGCGCGCGCCTGCTTCGCCGTCAGTGCCGCATCGTCCCCGGGGAAATCCTCGTCATCATGGCGGACGCGCCCGTACTGGTCGGGCAGCGCCCCCCAGCCCCAGATCGCGGTGGGCTCCTGCACGACGACGCCGACCTCCTGCTCGGGATCCCCGAACCTGGTCACGGTGCACCGGCAGGTCCAGTCGTCCCCGAAGTCGAAGACGTACCGGAACACCTCCCCGACATCGACATGATCCTTCACTCTGACGTTATGGCGTAGCACCCTGTCGATGAGCGCGCCGCCGCTGAATCCCCCGAAGCCGAGCTCGAGATCGGTGGCGTCGTCGATGATGCGGGTGCCATCGGCGAGCGTGAAGTCGCGAAGATGCCCCAGATCCCAGCGGGCCAGCGCGAGGTCGATCGCCACGCCGAGCTGCTCGAAGGTCGTCGACGGCGGCACGATGAGGTCCCGACCGGGCGGGGGCGCGAAGATCTGCCCGCGCCCTGAGACGAGTTCAACCGAGATGATCTGCCAACGCCGTGTCATGGTGCCATCGTGGCAGCGCCCGCGACATCGGCCAAGATTCTGCCCCGGCGCGTCCAGCCACTGGTCATCAGGAGATCAGCCCGTGGCCCGGCGGCATCCAGCACCGCTCGCGGCGACGCCGATCAGCGGGGCTCCAAGCGCCCGGCGAGCTGGTCCCACAGCTCGAGCCACCGATCGACGATGGCGGGGGCGCTGAAGCGCCGACCGTACTCGCGGGCGCGCCGCCCGGCGTCGGCGCGCGCGGCGTCGTCGTCCATGAGGGCGCTCAGAGCGGCCGCGAAGGCATCGACGTCCCCGTTGGGCACGAGCGAGGCGGCCGGCCCGCCCGCCAGGCGCACCCCGGGCGAGCAGTCGTAGACCACCGAGGGCACGCCGGCGGTGTTCGCCTCCAGGATGCACATGCCCAGCCCCTCGAAGCGCGAGGGCAGGGCGTGGATGGCCGCGCCTGCCAGGACGGGGCCGACGTCGTCGACTGAGCCGCACAGCTCGATATCGCCTCCGGTGCGCGCCGCCAGCTCGAGCAGGCGCCCCTCCTGGGGCCCGGAGCCGTAGATCCGCAGGCGCCAGCCGGGCCGGGAGACCGCCCCGAAGGCCCGAATGAGGTGGTCCGCCTGCTTGCCCTCCGACAGGCGCCCGAGGAAGACGACAGTGCGCGAGCGCTCCGGATCGGCCGCCCCGGCGAAGTCGGGGCACGGGTTGGTCATGGGGACGGCATTGATGCCCCAGGAGCGCAGCTCGTCGGCGCCTTGCGGCGTCAGTGCGGTTACGGCGGCCGAGACGGTTGCGGCGCCGCGCACCAGGGCGCGCTGGACGGTGGTCAGGGCGGGCACATCGGTGTGGACCTGGGAGACGAGGTGAGCGGGACGGACGCCCGCCTGGTCGAGCAGGCGCACCGACTCCAGGCCCGCGCCGATGACGAGGGTCTCCTTCTCCCAGCGGCTGGCCAGGCGGCGCAGGCGGGCCGACGTCCAGGGCCACCAGCCCAGGGTGATCAGATGGCGAATCGGCTTGAGGGCGGCCTTGGAGTTGGCGAAGCCGGGCATCTTGGTGGTCAGGCGGCGACCGGGCACGACGTCGATGACATGGTGGCGCTCGCGCAGTTCCGGGTCGCAGGCGCCGAAACACCAGATGTCGACGGCCAGGCCGCGTGCCCTCATCTCGGTGGCGAGCAGGTCGGTGGCGCTGACGATGCCGTTGGGGCGGTGCATGTCGTTCATGAGGAAGACGACTCGCCGCAGCCGTCGGTACTCGGCGGCATTCTCAAGGTTCGCAGGACCTGCAGCACCCTTGAGGCGGTCGCCGCGCTCGGCGCCGCTGGTCGCTCTGTCGGCGCTGCCGGCCCTGTCGGGACTGCCGGCACTGCCAGCGCTACTGGCGCTCGCCGGGATACCGGCGCTCGCCGGGTTAGCAGCGCTCTCAGCAATACCCGCGCTCGCAGGGTTATCAGGGCTTCTAGGGGTCTTGGGGCTCTCCGGGACCATGACCCAACTTTAGGCGACTGGCTCTCAGCCCGATTCGATCCGATTCAGCCCGATTCGCCCCAATCAGGACTCGGATTCGGGCATCCGGGGAGCAGGTTGCACACATAACGGCGGGAGCGCCGCGAGGACAAAACCACTTTCCTTTGAGAATCCGCGGTTCTGCATGAGTCATCAAAACATGGTGGCAGGCTCCCATGTGCATAGAGGGGGTGGTACGCACATGGGAACGTGACATCAGCCGGGATGCACAACGCGATTCCGCATGATTCCGCGGTTCTCCAACAAACGGCTCACGCGCGAGTGTGCAATGCCGGTCGGTGGCCCTGTCAGTGGCCCCTCCCGGTCGAGCCGGGCCGAGGCGCTCATGCACCGGCGCGCTCCTCCCAGACACCTTCCCTCTTCTCCGGATTCCCCACCCTTCTCCGGAGCCTCCCAGAGGGGCAGACTCTGGCCCATGAGCGCCACCGACTCTGCCGATCACCGCTCCGCTCCAACCTTCAACACCCGCCGCCGACTCGCGCAGACCGCACCCGTCCCGAGTCGTCGCACCATGCTTCTCCTGTCCACCATCGCCGCCGGCGCCCTCGCCGGATGCTCCATCTGGAAACGCGACATCGGCGGAACCGTGCTGAAGAGCGATCAGGCACGCACCGAATTGACCCTGGAGGAGGCGCCGGACCCGAATGCCGCTGTCAGCGCTTGCGACGCCCTGGGCGCCGCCCTCCTATCGGCCCAGCTGGCCGATGGCGCACACGCCAACGCCCTGGCGAGCCCGGCATCCCTCGCCCTCAATCTGGCGGCGGCCTCACTCGGCGCCACGGACCCGGAGGCCCAGGGGCTCAACAAGCTGCTCGGCGCCGCGGATGAGGAGGCCCGCAACACGACCTGGTCCGCGATCCAGACCGCGCTGCTCGCTCACGACGGCGACGTCTCCGGCTTCAAGCCCGACGAGAAGGCCCCCGAGCATCCGCTGGTGCACGTCGCCGACCAGATCGTCATCATCGATCACGATGAGCCGACCGAGGTCAGCCAGGACTTCATCGACAACGTCCGGTACTGGTTCTCCGCGGACCTGCGACGGGCCGATGTCGATAAGGCCCAGGATGTCCTCAACGAGTGGGTCAAGCAGAACACGGCGGGCCTCATCGAGTCCTCGGCGCTGGACGCCACCACGATCGACCTCGCGCTGCAGAACGTCGTGCTCTTCGCCGCGCAGTGGAAGGAGCTCTTCGACAAGAAGAGCACCCAGGATGAGGACTTCACCTGCGCGGACGGCAGCGTCATCCGGGTCCCCATGATGAGGCAGCAGAGCAGCATGGTCTGCACCGAGGGGACCACCGGCTCGGTGACCTGGAAGGTCCTGCGCGTGCCCTACTCGGAGGACTTCGCCCTGGACATCGTGCTGCCGGACAAGGGCACCCTGCCGGAGGAGCTGCCCAGCGGTACGTGGGCGGCGGCCAGCGCCCTGCTCGACCAGGCGGAGAGCGAGGGTCTGTCCCCCGAGGTAAGCCTTTGGCTGCCGCGCATCGACCTGGCGACCCCGGACGGAGGCATCGACGTCCTCCCGGTCCTGGAGGCGCTGGGCGCCGACATCCGCCCGATGGCGCGCGTCAACCCTCTTTTCGAGACGAAGGACTACCGGCAGCAGGTCCGGCTCATCGTGCGCGAGGACGGCACGGTCGCAGCCGCCGTCTCCGAGCACGGCGATGAGCCCATGGCAGCCGTGGACCTCGGCCCCATCACGGACTTCTTCGTCGATCACCCCTACGCCATGCGGCTGCGGGACCTGTCCACCGGCATCGCCCTGTTCGAAGCGATCATCAACAACCCGTCCTAACGCCGAGATCGGTCGTACTCCGCGCCGAGATCGGTCCAGTTCTGCCTCGAGATCGGTCCAGTTCTGCCTCGAGATCGGTCCAGTTCCGCCTCGAGATCGGTCGTACTCCGCACCGAGATCGGTCGTACTCCGCACCGAGATCGGTCTATCGGCCGCCAAGGCACGAGGGCGCACCGTGAACTCCGCACCCGCCGCCTGCCAGGCCGCGCCTCACAGGGCCTCACGGGCCGCGCCTCACAGGACGGCGGACAGCAGCCGGCAGACGTTGTCGACGTACCGCTTCCACCATGGCTCGGCCGCCCATTCCTCGGCGGTGAGCTCGGAGGACGTGGTGCGGTAGTAGGCGTCGTTGGAGCGCAGCATGTCGTCGAGATCGCCGCCGAAGGCGAGCAGCATGACCTCGTAGTTCAGGGCGAAGGAGCGGAAATCCATGTTCGCGCTGCCGATGACGGCGATCTCGTCGTCGACCGTCATGTACTTGGCGTGCAGCACGGTCGGCGCCGGGTACCGGTAGATCCGCACACCGGCGGCGAGCAGCGCCTGATAGTAGGAGCGCTGCGCATGGTTGACGATGAAGTGGTCCGACTCCAGCCCCACGAAGAGCTCGACCTCGATGCCGCGATAGGCCGCCGTCGTCATCGCGGCCAGAAGCGCCTCGTCGGGAACGAAGTAGGGGCTCGTGATGGACACCCGCTTGGTGGCGTTCTGGATGAGGGACAGGATCATCCGCAGGTTCGGCTCAGTGGGGTATCCGGGGCCCGAGGGCACCAGCTGCATCGCATTGACGACGGCGTCGGGCCGGCCCGGCTGCGGCGCCGGAGTGCCGACGGGGGCCGCCTCCCTGAGCACCTGCGACACCGAGACGGGCCCGCCGGCCTGCGGCAGAATGCCGTCGAGGTCGAGCACCTCGCCGGACTCGAAGTACCAGTCCATCTCGAAGACCGCCTCGGCCTCGACGACGATGTCCCCGGTGACCTCCACGCTCAGGTCCGCCCAAGTGCGTCCGGCCCGAATATTGGAGCGCAGCCGGTAGCTCGGGTCGATGATGTTGTGGGAGCCGATGAAGGCCCGCTCGCCGTCGATGACGAGGAGCTTGCGGTGGTTGCGCAGGTCGGGTCGGCGGAAGCGCCGCTTGTGCGGCAGCAGCGGCATCATGAGTCGCCATTGAATGCCCGCGGCGGTGAAGCGACTGCCCAGCCTCCTCCAGCCGGGGTACTTGCGCGACCCCAGATGATCCACCAGCAGGCGCACGGCCACGCCGCGGGCGACGGCCCGCTCCAGCGCGGAGTAGAAGACGTCGGTGACCGGATCCCAGGACTGGATGTAGAACTCGACGTGGACGTGACGGGTGGCGGCGTCGATGGCGCGGGCCATCTCGGCGTAGGTGGCCGCCGCGTCGCCGTGCAGGGCGACGACGTCGCCGGTCACGCACGGCAGGCCCGTCAGGGTGCGGTTCATCCGCAGAACCGAGTCCAGGTGCGGCGAGTGCCTGCTGTCCTCGGGCGCGTAGGGCACGTCCTTGGTGGACTCCAGGGCGAACTCGTTGATGGCAGTCTGCTGCGCGCGGCGCTTGCCGTGGATCCACGGACTGCCCAGGAAGATGTAGAGGGGAAGGCCCACGAACGGCAGCAGGAAGATGAGCAGCAGCCACGCCGTCGACGACGAGGGCCGGCGGTTCTCCGGCACGGTCCCGAGCGCGACGATCTTGATCGCGTACTCCACGACGACCCAGGTCGTCGCCAGGACCGATTGCCACTCCATGCCCGCATCCTCCCACGGCAGCCTCTCAAGGCCGCCCAGCAAGCGCTCGCCGTGCCGCGCCCCGCCTCCAGCCGCGAGATCGGTCGCACTCCGGCTCGAAATCGGTCCACTTCCGCCGCGAGATCGGTCGCACTCCGGCTCGAAATCGGTCCACTTCCGCGCCGAGATCGGTCGCACTCCGCACCGAGATCGGTCCGAAAGGGCCCGACGGCGGCCCGCGACTCAGCCGTCGGCGGTTTCGGCGGCGTCAGCAGCGTCAGCGGCGTCTGGGGTGGCGACGTCTGGCGCGTCAGCGGCACCCGCGGTGCCGGCAGTGTCAGGGCTATCAGAGCTGTCAGGGCTGTCAGGGCTGTCGGCAGCGCCCGGGGCGCCGGAGGCACCGGCAGCGCCGGGGGTGTCAGCGGCACCTGGGCTGTCGGTAGCACCGGCGGCACCGGCGTCGGACGGCGCCGGATCCCCGAAGAAGCTGCGGAAATACCCGTAGAAGTTCCAGTTCCCCCAGCTGGTGCAGTCGTCCCCGCCGGTGTATGCGGCGGCGTTGGGCTGGTAGGGGGTGTAGTCGTACAGGCCGGCGGTCGCCTGGTTGGCCACCGTGATCTCGGCGCTGCCGCACGCGGAGTCCGAGGAGTACGCCAACTGCAGGGGGACGCCCGCGATCACATCGTAGGTCTCGGGGTTCAGGCGGTACATCTGGAACTGCATGGCGGCCCCGTAGATCTGATGGAAGAAGCCCGCGTACTCCGAGTCGCACTGCGCGCCGTCGGGGCAGGCGTAACCGGCGGCGGCCTCGTAGTCGCCGGCGGTCAGGGACTCGCCCGACGCCGTGAGCAATCCCTGCTCCTTCTGAATCAGCACCAGCAGGACCTGGGGATTGACGTCGCAGGAGGTCGCGACCTTGGAGATGATCTGCGCAGCGCTCTCCGCGACCGCGCCGCTGTAGCCGCCGGGGCAGGCGGTGGTCGTCTCGCGGTCCTGGGTGTCGAAGGTCGCCTCCGCCAGGCAGTGTGTGCCATCGAGGCCGTCCTGGCAGCCCTTGTTGACCCTCTCGATGAAAGCCGCGACCTCCTTGGTCGTCATGGTGGTCGAGTCGTAGAAGACGTCGTCGTCAATGATGTGGGCCGCATCGAAGCCGGTCATGTCGGTGCTGACAGGGGCCGGCTCGGTGTGAGTGGTGGCCGGCGCAGCGCTCTGCGTCGGTGCGGAACCGATGAGTCTGTCCGCAAGCAGCCCCACCGCAACGGTGATCACGAATGCTCCCAGCAGGAAGCCCAAAGGCGACAGGAGCAGGCGCTTCAGCGGGCTGCGGCGGCGCGGCCGACGACCATGGCCGCGCCCCTTGGCCCCGGAGGAGCGCGGATTGGCCCCGGAGGGGCGGGTAGGGCGACCCGAGCGCGCGGACGTCGAGCGCGCGGACGCGGACGTTGAGCGCGTCGTAGCGGGAGAGCTTCGGCTGCCCCGAGACGGACGGCGGGAGGAGGGATGGGGACGTTGAGGCATCGTCGCCATGCTGCCACAATCGACGCGGCGGGCCGAGCCCGTCAGGCAGCGGATTATGAACACGCGCTCGCCCTACGGCAGCGCGCACCCGGCGGCACGTCCCCAGGCGCCGGGCCACGCGCCTCTCCCCCGATCGCCTCCCACCGATCGGCCCCTTGCTCAGTCCCGCAGCGGGAGAGAAGACCGCTTTCGCGCACGTCATGTCGAAGCGGCGTCCAGAACCCGGGCCGGCCCGCTACGCTCGAGGCCGTGCACCTGCCCGACGTCCTGGCCCTGGCCCGCTCACTCATGGCGACCCACGGCCTTGAGGACTGGGAGCTGGACCTGGACCGCGCTCGACGACGAGCCGGGCAGACCGACCACGCGCGTCGCCGGATCACGCTCTCGCGCCACCTCATGCGGCTGTACGACGAGGCCGAGGTCCGCGAGACGATCCTCCACGAGATCGCGCACGCGCGCGTGGGCGCCAGCCACGGGCATGACGCCGTGTGGCGGGCGGAGGCCCGGCGCATCGGCTCCACCGGCCGGCGCCTGGTCGACCCGCACGCGCCGCGCGTGGAGGGGCGATGGCGGGGAACCTGCCCGGCCGGGCACACGGTGACACGGATACGGCGGCCATCAGTCCCGTTGGCGTGCGCGGTGTGCGCACGCTCCTTCCGGGTCGAGAACCTGCTCGAATGGCAGCACGACGGCGCGACCGTCACCCCCGAGGAGATCGGGCCGCGCTACGCCCGAACTCTCGCCGCGCTTCAGTCGCGATGACCCCGCAGGCCCGGCAGGGCTCTCGGGCAGGGCTCTCAGTACGAGCCTTGAGCAGGGCTCTCAGTGCGAGCCCTGAGCCTCGAACAGGGCCCACCCGCCCAGAGCGATGAAGACGACGACGAGGATGATGGCGATGATCTGCCACAGGAGCATCGCCCTCGCCCAGTTGCAGCGCGATGGGGAGGCCGAACCGCCGAAGGCGACCACGAGCACATAGATGAAACCAACGATGGGGATGCCGGTCAGAAACAGCGCCAGCATCCACGAGCCCACGGAATCCGCGGGGTGTTCCGGCGACTGAGGGGGCGCGAAGTAGACGGGCTGAGAAACGGGACCACCCGCCTGAGGGTAGAACGGCGGCTGCGCCATGGGAGCTCCTCATGTAGGGATGGGGATGGAGATGTTAATGAGAGCGGTAAGAATACCGAACCTCACCCTAAGGCCTCCGGACCGCACATGCGCACTCCTGCGCGTGCCGGCAATCGTGCAGTCCTCCCCACCCGGCCGGTCTCCTCCTCGTACTTCTCGGCTCCGCACCCTCGTGCCAGAGGAGGACGCGACGACGACCGCCACTTCCGACGCGGGGAGGATAACGACGGCGACGCCCCCTGGAAGGATAGGCCGCAGCTGCTTCGCGCAGTCCAGACCCATCGTTTCTAAGGAGCGCACATGATCGTCACCACCACGCCCACCGTTGAGGGCTATCCCGTCACCCAGTATCTGCGCGTCGTCTGCGGCGAGACCATCGCCGGAGTCAACATGTTCAAGGACATCGCCGCCGGTTTCCGCAACGTGGTCGGCGGTCGCTCGGAGTCCTATGAGCGCGAGCTCATCCAGGCCCGGGAGACGGCACTGGCGGAGATGACGGCGCGCGCCCAGGAACTCGGCGCCGAGGGAGTCGTCGGCGTCGACATCGACTACGAGACTCTCGGCACGGATAACGGCATGCTCATGGTGACGGCATCGGGAACAGCCGTGCGCTTCTCACCCATGCAGTAGGACGAACGGCCCCTGCAGGGGCTCACCGGGCGGTCTGGCGCAGGTGTCGGCGCCAGACCGCCCGGCCGTCATCCCATGACGAGCTGATAACCCAGGACGCTGATAACAACTCCGAAGATCACGGACAGCACAATGGCGATGACCTGCCACACGAGGACGGCGCGCGCCCAGTTGCGGCGCGAGGCCGACGCCGATCCGCCAAAGGACACCACGCAGAGGTAGATGAGGCCGATCAGGGGCAGGGCGGACAGGAGGACTGCCAGCATCCATCCGCCGAAGGACTCACCGGGTGCGACGTCGGAGGAGTTCGCGGCCGACGTCGGCGACGACGAGGCGGTGGGCCACCCGCCCGTCTGCGCCCCGGAAGCGGCCCCCGTACCCGCGCCCTGGGAGGCGGCGACCTCGGGGAAGTAGTCGCCGAGGCTGGAGCCAGCCGCTGTGGAGTAGGTCGCGCTGCCGGACGGTCCGGCGGCATTCGCTCCCGGCGCGCCGCCGGCGGGCGGCGCCGATGCTGCGGGTGCCGCGGGCTGCTGAGGCTGAGACTGCTGAGGCACAGTCGAACCGGCAGCGGGGTAGGCCGAGGTGAAGGCCGCCTGCCCAGCCGGGGCCGAGCCGGAGGCGGTGGGACCCGAAGGGGCGGACATGGGTGCCGCTCCAGGACCGGACGGAGCCGACATAGGAGCCGGCCCGGAGGGGGCCGAGCCGGAGGGGGCCGACATGGGCGGGGCTGCGGGATTCGCTGCGCCGGGCACGGCGAAGGCACCGCCCTGCTGGGCGGCGGGCCCACCGGGGACGCCCATCGGCTGAGCCGCGGGTCCTTGCGGAGAAGCTGCGGGAGAGGCGCCGGGCATGCCCGATGAAGGGGCCCCTTGCAGGGCGGCGGTCGCGGCATCGGAGTAGGTCGCGGGCACCGGGGTCGATGACGTCGCGGGCCCCGCGGCCTGGGCCGGCTGGCCGTAGGCGGGCCCGGCCCAGGTGCCGGGGGCCGGCCCGTATCCCGCGGACCCGCCCGTCGGGGCCGCCTGGGCTCCGGAGGCGGGGGCGGCGGGATCCGCCGCAGATGTTCTAAATCCTCCTGATGGAAGAACGACCGTCGCCGCAGAACCCTCCGGCGAGTGAGACGCCCAGTCCTCCCCGGAGGCTGCGGACGTCGCCTGGCCTCCAGCAACAGGAGCACCGGCGGCGGGCCCCGTCACGGGCGCCTGCCCCGGAGCCGCCTGAGGCTGCCCGGGAGCCTGCTGCGGCTGCTGCGCCGAAGCCTGAGGCGGCTGCCCAGGAGCCTGCTGAGGCTGACCAGGAGCCTGCTGCGAGGGCGCTTGGGATTGCCCCGAGCCGCGCAGCATGTTCAATGTGCTCGGGTCCACTGTCACAGTCTCCATTGAGTACGAGACATCGGACATCTCGCCCCCCGGGGCCTGGCCCGGCTGTTCACCCTGGGCCGCGGCCGCCGCGAAGGGCGAGGCCGTACCTGATTCGTGGGTCGAGGGGGTGTTGGCCTGCGGTTTCTGGGATTCCGACACGACGAGGCTCCTTCGACGGGGCGCCGGGATGCCCCCGGCGCGCACAACATGATCAGCCTACGACGCCTCACTGCTCATTATGAGGAAAAACGCGGGCGGTATCACAATATCGGCCCGCCTCACCCCCGCTCACCCCCGAGATCGGTCCACTTCCGGCTCGAAATCGGTCGTACCCCGCACCGAGATCGGTCCACTTCCGGCTCGAGATCGGTCGTACCCCGCACCGAGATCGGTCCACTTCCACGTCGAGGTTGCGGTGTGTCAGGACATCTGAGACATGGGTGAGTGTTTCGGGTGGGGTGGTTCTCGGGGTTGGGGGTCGTGTGAGGCGGGCTGGACGGACGTGGGTGGCTCTGCCGGTGCCCTCGTGGCTTCCGTGTGCCCGGGGGTGGTGGGTGTTGCACATTCGCACATGCTCCGCATCGGTGGGAACCGCGGAATCATGCGGAACAGCACTATCAGCAGCGAGCGCGGTCCGGCTCCCATGTGCGCAGACCCCCTGACCGCACATGGGAGCGAGACCGCCACACACCATGATCACCAGAAAATCCCGTCATTCCAACAAAAACCAGCCCCGTCCCGCAGAGGCCCCAGCCTCCCATGTGCAACACCCACGATAAACACGCCCACCAGGCACACCCGCCACGCCCCGCACCGAGATCGGCCCGATTAAACCCGGCCCACCCGACGTCGAGGCACGCACGACGAGCTCGAGAGCGAAAGCCATATGCCACACCTCAGAACCATCGGAGAGCAGCAGACCCGCGGAACCGAACCGATCTCGATGCGGAGTGCGACCGATCTCGGCACGGGTTACGACCGATCTCGATGCGGAGTGCGACCGATCTCGGCACGGGTTACGACCGATCTCGATGCGGAGTGCGACCGATCTCGACGCGGAACTCGACCGATCTCGACGCGGAGAGCGACCGGCCCGCTTCCGGCCCGCGATCGCTCCGGCTCAGCCCGGCCGGCCCGACGTCGAGGCGCGCACGACGAGCTCGGGGGCGAAGGCCACATGCCGCACCTCAGAGCCGTCGGCGAGCAGCAGATCCGCGGCAGCACGACCGATATCGCGCATGGGTACGTGAACACTGGTCAACGGGGTGATGAGTTCGGAGGCGATCGCCACGTCGTCGTAGCCGACAATGGCCACGTCATCGGGGATACTCAGTCCACGACGGCGGATCTCGCGCATGGCGCCGATGGCCAGCTGATCGTTGGCGCAGAACAGCGCCGTCGGCCGAGACTCCGCCCGCAGGAGCGCCGCGGCCCCGACCGCCCCGGCATCAGCCGTGTACCCGTGCCCCCCACTGACCGCCTCGATCTCCGCAAGGACCCTGGCGGGTTCGAGTCCAGCATCCGCGAGCGCCGTCAGCACGCCATTGCGGCGGTCGACGGACTGCCTGACCGACAGCGGCCCGTTGACGAAGCCGATGCGCCGATGGCCGAGATCGACCAGATGGGCGATGGCGGCGCGCGCGCCCGCGACGTCGTCGCCGGAGACGGTGGACAGGCCCGCGGAGATCGGCGGGTGATCCATGAGAACCACTCGGATTCCGCGCCCGGCCAGCACCGCGAGATTGTCGAGCGTACAGCTCGAGGGCGTCACGATGACGCCGCGCACGTCCAGTCCCGCCAGCAGGCTCATGAGCTCGCGCTCGCGATCGGGATCGGAATCGGTCGAGCTCAGCATGGGGACCCGGTTGTCCTCGCGCAGGCGGTCCTCAATGCCGCGGGCGGCCTCGGTGAAGAAGGGGTTGGAGATGTCGTGGACGAGCACCCCGACCAGCGAGGAGCCCCCATGGCGCAGACGCCGGGCGGTCTCCGAGCGCACGAAGCCGAGCTCGTCGATCGCCGCGCGCACCCTGTCCAAGGTTGGCCCGGCCACGCGCTCGGGGTGGTTGAGGACGTGCGAGACCGTGCCGACCGAGACGCCGGCCCTCTCAGCGACGTCGCGCACCGAAGGATGAGCCACGGCACCCCTCCTCATCATGCCCCTTGACCGATCGATTCTGCACGCAGGATAACGGCCTTCGGCTGCGTTTTTTCAGAGAAGGGGCGGAACAGGGCAGGGCGGGAACTACATGGACGCGCCCACCGTCCCGGGCCAGAGCGGGCGACGCACCAGAGCGGGCCGGCACGGCCGGACGGGATGAGTGGCGGGCCGACCCGGGCCGGCACGGCCGGACGAACCGGCGGACGGAGTGAAGACGAGGAGCGGCCCACCCTTGAGGAGGCGCGCAGCGGCGGGTAAACTTTCTCTTGAAACGGTTCATATCGGATCGCCCACCCCCTGAACGAGGATGTTCAATGACGACAACACCCGCCGATTCGCTTGAGAATCTGCTGAATACCACGGACGCCCGCTCCCGGCAGCGCTGCTGCTTCCTTCTCCAGGTCCGCCCCGAGCGCCTCACGGAGTACGTCGAGGTCCATCAGCGCGTCTGGCAGGAGATGCGCGAGGCGCTGCATCGCACCGGTTGGCGCAACTACTCCCTTTTCCTGCGCCCCGAGGACGGCCTGGTGGTGGGCTACTTCGAATCCGACGACGTCGCCGCGGCCATGGCCGCCATGGAGGACGAGGAGGTCAACACCCGCTGGCAGGCGGAGATGGCCCAGTACTTCGTCCAGCCGAGCGGCGGCAGCGCCGCCGTCCTGCCCCAGTACTTCCGCCTGGACTGACACGATTCCCTTATCACTTATCTCTCTATATACCCCTCTTACCCGATCCCCACACTCGTCCCTCAAGGAGAAGAGCATGGCCAGCAAGCCACTGACCGGATGGAAGGCGACCGCAGCGGTCGCCATGTCGAACTACATCGACTCCGGCTCCATCATCGCCATCGCCACGTCCCTCGGATTCTGGGGCGCGGCCTACTTCCCCAGCGACGACGGCACCGTCGCCGGCCTGTTGGCCGCCTTCAGCTCCAACGCCTTCGGCGCAGCCATCGGGGCGCTCATCGGCGGTCCCCTGTGCGACAAGTACGGCCGCAAGTTCATCTACACCTACGACCTGCTCCTGTACGCCCTGGGCGGCCTCATCGTCGTTTTCGCGGCCAATCTGGCCATGCTGTTCACCGGCTTCGTCGTCATCGGCCTGGCCGTGGGCGCCTCGGTCCCGGCGGGCTGGACCTACATCGCCGAGTTCGCCCCCACCGATCAGCGCGGCAAGCACATCGGCGCCACCCAGCTGGCCTGGTCCTTCGGCCCCTTCATCGGCTTCGGCCTGGCAGCGGCCCTGGCCCCGCTGGGACTGCTGGGCAGCCGCATCATCTTCGCCCACCTGGTCGTCATCGCCCTGGCCACCTGGTACATCCGCCGGGGCCTGGAGGAGTCCGAGACCTGGGAGAACGCCAAGGGAGGCGCGGACGCCACGCCGCCGTCGATGTGGAGCGCCTTCCGCAAGCTCTTCACCCGCCGCGTGAACATCACCGCGCTCATCTTCCTGGCGGTCATCTACACCTGCTGGAACCAGGCGGCCTCGCAGAACGGCATCTTCCTGCCCACGATCCTGAGCTCCATGGGCTACGAGACCCTGCAGACCGACCTGTTCTCCATGCTCTCGTGGGGCTTCGTCATCGCCTCGACCTTCGTCTTCATGTACCTGGTGGACCGCGTCTCCTACCGCTGGCACTACTTCGTCGGCGGCCTGCTGGCCATCGTCTCCTGGGTGGTGCTCGTCTTCGGGCCCTCCACCGCGGCCTGGACCGCGTTCACCTACACGATCATCTGGGGGCTGTCAGCCGGGCCGTCCGCCCAGGCCTTCTACTCGGTGTGGTCCCCCGAGCTCTTCGCCACCCCGTACCGCTCCGCGGCCCAGGGAATCGTCTTCTTCGCCGTTCGTCTGGCCTCCGGCCTCATCTCGCTCATCTTCCCGATCATCCTCGCCAAGGAGAACGGCCTGCTCATCGACGGGCTCATCCTCATCGGCTTCCTCATCATCGCCACTCTGGTGGGCACCGTCTTCGCCCCGAAGACGCGGGGCAAGAGCCTGGAGGAGATCGAGATGGAGCGCTACGGCGAGCACGTGACCAGCATGTGAGCCGATGTGAGCCGAGCCGGCTCAACCGAGCACTGAGACTCCTGACGCTTCTGAAGCCTCTGACGCCCCTGGAGCCCTGGCATCCGACGAAAGCCACAGCAAACACAGCAACCACAGCAACTCAGCAACCACAGCATCTGAACGGAGCAGCGCATGACGCCCTCGCCCCACCCCGCCACCCCGACCCTGTCCGACCTGAGCCCCGAGGCCCGCGGCCTGCTGGAGACCCAGACCATCGAGCTGCCCAGCTGGGCCTTCGGCAACTCCGGCACTCGTTTCCGGGTCTTCACCACCGCGGGCGTGCCCCGCGACCCCTACGAGAAGATCGACGACGTCGCCGAGGTCAACCGCCTCACCGGCGTCACGCCGCGCATCTCCCTGCACATCCCGTGGGACAGGACGGACGACTACGACGCCCTGCGCCGCCACGCCGAGGACCAGGGCATCTCCATCGGGACCATCAACTCCAACGTCTTCCAGGACGAGGACTACAAGCTGGGGTCCCTGTGCAACCCCGACGAACGGATCCGCGCCAAGGCGATCGCCCACCACCTGGAGTGCATCGACATCATGCGGGCCACCGGCTCGCCGGCCCTGAAGATCTGGCTGGCAGACGGCACGAACTACCCGGGGCAGGACTCCATCCGGGAGCGCCAGGACCGCCTGGCCGACTCCCTGGCCCAGATCTACGCGGCCCTGGACGAGGACCAGCAGCTCGTCCTGGAGTACAAGTTCTTCGAGCCGGCCTTCTACCACACCGACGTCCCGGACTGGGGCACGAGCCTCGTCCACTGCCTGGCGCTCGGGGAGCGCGCCAAGGTCGTCCTGGACACCGGGCACCACGCCCCGGGCACGAACATCGAGTTCATCGTCGCCCAGCTGGTGCGCCTGGGGCGCCTGGGAGCCTTCGACTTCAACTCGCGCTTCTACGCCGACGACGACCTCATCGTCGGCGCCGCGGATCCCTTCCAGCTCTTCCGCATCATGAACGAGATCGTCGCCGCCGGGGCGCTGGCCCCCGACTCGGGCGTCAACTTCATGCTCGACCAGTGCCACAACCTTGAGGAGAAGATCCCCGGCGAGATCCGCTCGGCCACCAACGTCCAGGAGGCCACCGCCAAGGCGCTCCTGGTGGACCGCGAGGCCCTGAAGGCGGCCCAGACCGCCGGTGACGTGCTCGCCGCCAACGACGTCTTCGTCGACGCCTTCAGCACCGACGTCCGCCCGCTGCTCGCCGAGCTGCGCGAGTCCCGGGGGCTGGCCCCCGATCCGATGCGGGCGTTCCTGGACTCCGGCTATCTGGAGAGGATTCGCGCCGAGCGCGTCGGCGGCAACGCCGCTGGTTGGGGCGCCTGAGCCCGCTCGCAGTGGGGGACGGGGGCCAGCTGGGCCGGCTGACGCCGACTAGGGCCGGGGCCGCCTGGGGCCTGCTAAGGCCGGCCGAGCCGGCTGGAACCGGCTGACGCCGACTAAGGCCGGGTCCCGGCCGGGGCCGACTCGGGCCGGCCAGGACCGGCTCTGACCGGTTCCGGCCGACTGAACAGGAGGCCGACCGGGGCCTGCCGATACCGGCCGGAGCCGACCAGGGCAGACCGGGACCGGCTGGGCCATAGCCTCATAAGGCTCATACTGTGCCATGTCCCGGCTGTGGCCCGGACGCCCGTCCCCGGTTACAGCCGGCGCCCCGGCGCCCGCCGAGGGCCGCCGGGGCGCCCCGCCCCCATCCGCACCTGATGACGTCCTCCGAAAGGATCCCTCATGACCGCCACCCGCCCCGTCCACATCGGCGCCGTCGACCTCGGCGCCTCCTCCGGGCGTGTCATGGTCGGCACCATCGCCGATGGACGCATCGACCTGACCCAGACGCGCCGCTTCACCAACGGCGCCATCCCGCTGCCCACCCGTGAGGGCGAGCGCCTGTTCTGGGACATGCTCCACCTGTGGAACGAGGTGCGCGAGGGCCTGCTCACGGCCGTGCGCGACGTCGGCCCCCTGTCGGCGATCGGCATCGACACCTGGGGCGTGGACTACGGCCTGGTCAACGGCTCGGGCACCCTGTCCGCGCAGGTCCACGCCTACCGCTCCGAGCGCACCCGCGGCATCCCCGAGCGGGTCTTCGCCAAGATCCCGGCGCCGGAGATCTACGCGATCAACGGTCTGCAGGTGCAGGAGTTCAACACGATGTTCCAGCTCGTGGCCCAGGCGCGCGACAACGGCATCCCCCGGGCCTCGAACGGCGCCTATGCCCGCACCCTGCTGCTCCTGCCCGACCTCCTGGCCTGCTTCCTCACCGGCCAGCGGGTCGCCGAGGTCACCAACGCCTCGACCACCGGCCTGGTCGATGCGCGGCTGCGCGCCTGGTCGCGGCCCCTGCTGGAGCGCCTGCGCACCGAGCTCGGCCTCGACCTGGACGGCGTCCTGCCCGACATCGTCGAACCCGGAACCCTCATCGGGCCGGTGCGCCGCGAGTCCCTGGAGGTCTTCGGGCCCGACGGCTCCCCCACTCCTGTGATCGCCGTCGGCAGCCACGACACCGCCTCCGCCGTCGTCGCCGTGCCCGCCGCCGGAGCCGACTTCGCTTACATCTCCTGCGGCACCTGGTCACTGGTCGGCCTGGAGCTGGACGAGCCGGTGCTCACCCTGGCCTCGCAGGCCGCCAACTTCACCAACGAGCTCGGCGTGGACCACACGGTCCGCTACCTGAAGAACATCATGGGCCTGTGGGTCCTCAATGAGGCCGTGCGCACCTGGCAGCGCCAGGGCATGGAGATCTCCCTGCCCGAGCTCGACGCCGCCGCGGCCACCGCCGAGCCGCTGCGCACCGTGGTCGATATCAACGACTCCGCCTTCTACGCCCCCGGGGACATGGCCGCCCGCATCGACGACGCCGCCCGGGCAACCGATCAGCCCCGGCCCCGCAGCGTCGGGGAGTACGTGCGCTGCATCAACGACTCCCTGGCCCTGGCCTACCGTCGCGCGGTGCGTCAGGCGGCGGAGCTGTCGGGGCGCGAGGTCAAGGTCGTGCACATGGTCGGCGGCGGCATCCACAACCGGCTCCTGTGTCAGCTGGCCGCGGATGCTACTGAACTGCCGGTCCTGGCCGGCCCCGCCGAGGGGACCGCCCTGGGCAACATGGTCGTCGCCGCCCGGGGCGCCGACCTGCTCGAGGGAGACCTGAGCGACCTGCGCCGCCTCATCCGCGACTCCACCCGGATCACCGAGTACACGCCCGACCCCGACGCCGCCGACTGGGACGCCGCTGAGGGGCGGCTCTTCGGCTGAACCCCGCATCAGCTCCGTTGCGGCAGCGCCCGGTCGGAGAAGACATCCAGAAGCAGTCAGAATCCAAGAATTCGAGGAAACCGCCCATGCGCACACACCCGACCCTTGATGATGCCCTCGCCCAGATGGGCGCCGCCGGACGCCGCCTGGACCACATGGGGGCCGTCGAGGCCGGAGCGGGAAACATCTCCGTGGCCATCCCCGCCGGCGCCCAGGAGCTCGGTCTGACCGACCGTTTCCCCCAGGCCCGCCCCGGCACCGAGCTGCCGCTGCCCGCTCCGGCGCTGGCCGGCCGCACGGTCCTGGTGACCGGCTCGGGCTGCCGCCTGCGGGATGTCGCCGGGGCGCCCGAGGCCAACGTGTCCGCCTTCGTCGTCGACGACGGCGGGGCCACCGGCACCTGGTACACCCATTCGCAGCGGGCCTACGCCAAGCCCACCAGCGAGTTCAACTCGCATCTGGCCGTGCACAACGACCAGGTGGAGCACCGCGGTGTGGGCGTCCAGGCCGTCATCCACGCCCAACCCCCGTACCTCGTCCAGCTCAGCCACATCAAGGCGATCCGCAGCACCAAGGAGTTCAACCGCCGCATCCTGCGCTGGGAGCCCGAGACGATTGTTCAGATCCCCGCGGGGATCGAGGTGCTCGATTTCATGGTGCCGGGCTCGCAGACCCTCATGGAGAACAATGTGCGCGCCCTGCGCGACCACGTGATCGTCCTGTGGTCCAAGCACGGCATCATGGTGCGCTCCGACGACTCGCCGCTCGCGGCCGTCGATAAGGTCGAATACGCCGAGACCGGGGCCATGTACGAGGTTCGCAACATGATGGCGGGCGGTCTCGGGGAGGGCGTCACCGACGCCGAGCTGCGCGCCGTCGTCGAGGCTTTCGGGGTGGATACCGACTTGTTCTGAGTGACCTTCATTCTCTCCACCGAGATCGGTCGTATTCCGCCGCGAGATCGGTCCACGTCCGGCTCGAGATCGGTCGCACTCCGCACCCAGATCGGTCCCAATCCGCGTCGAGATCGGTCCACTTCTCGCTTGACGAACCGATCTCGGCGCGGAACTGGACCGATCTCGCGATATGCGGCGCGCTACGGGATCGAGTTGCCCGCCGGAATGATCGGCGAGTTTATCGGTCCCGACGGCGAGGCCCGATAAAGGTCAGCCGATGCAATGAGAGGCGTTCTTATTCTTGATGAGATCGCTGAGGTTCTGGGGAATCTCGTCATCCCCTACAACAGCGCGGTCTCCTTGACATTCGGAATCCTTGTAGATCGACACGACCTCACCGGTTCGATTCCAGACGGATGCCACGTTGTGGTCCATGCACTCCCCCTGCCCCTCGCCGGGGCCTTTGAATTCATAGCAACCAGGCTGAGAGGTCCCATAGTCCTTGACATCGGAGAAGAAGTCGGAGACCGACCCTCCGAGGTTGCTGTTGTGATAGAAGCAGATCTCCCCCTTCTCACAGATTCCATTGCGTTCCATAGCTGCACCCGGGATAGGAACCGGAACTGCCCATAAATCGTCGTCCTCATCGGCTTGCGCCGGGGAGCCGAGGGCAGATATTCCCACGGCAAGAGCGAAGACAGCTATGACATTGGTGATGCGAGAGGCAATTTTGACATTCACGATGAGACATCCTTCGGTAGTCGTAACAAACAAACGGATGACGGCAGGCGACCAGGACACATAGGGCGCTTCAATGCAGCCCGTCGACACCGTCGCCATGCCCGTTCGCCTACTTGTCGTCTGATAACTGACGACATAAAAATAATACGGAGCGGAATGACTCAACATGGTGAGACCTCCCCTCGTCTCATCCGTCAAATTTGCTCACCATCTGGTATGCTTCGAATGCCTCAAATACGGAGCAGAATCGCGATAAAAAATCCTCGGCAGCTCCACCCCGAGCCCCCCCCCCGCTCCGCCCCGCAGCCGCGTTCGACGGATGCCGCACAGTCTCGACAGTCTTGAACCTCACAGCGCCAGGCTGATGGGAACCGACAGGTTCGGTGGTTACTCTTCTTCAGACGCACGACGACGGAGCTCCTGTCGGCCGTGCGTTTTGTCGTCCCACCTCCGGGACGGGACCCGAGAGAAACCAGCACGAAAGGAATCGCCATGTTCTTCGACATCGACCTGACCATCCTCGCCGCCGTCACCCGCGAGCGCGAGCTCCAGCGCACCCTCGCCGCCGAGCGCGCCCGGGACGAGCAGCGCTGACCAGCACCGACCAGCGCTGAGCGGTCTCGACGCAACGCCTCCGGAGTCAGCCGACCGGAGCCTGCGCGGGAATCAGCCTGCATGCCGACCAGGGCGAGGACGACGAGGTCTTCGCCCTTACTTACTGCCTTCTTGCCGCTCACTGCCCGCCCTTCGCCGAGATCGTTCGTATTCCGCGCCGAGATCGGTCCACTTCCGCCTCGAGATCGGTCGAGTTCCGGCTCGAGATTGTGGTGTGTCGGGACATCTGGGACAGTGCTTGGCGGGCGTGGGTGTCGTCGGTGTTGCACATGGGAGACTGGGACCTCTGCGGGACCAGGGCTGGTTTTTGTTGGAATGACGGGATTTTCTGGCGATCGTCGTATGCGGGGATCGGGCTCCCATGCGCAATGAGGGGGGTCTGCGCACATGGGAGCAGGATTGTGGCCGCTACCGACGTTGCCGTTCCGCATGATTACGCGGTTCCCACCGACACGGAGCATCCGCGAGTGTGCAACACCCACCACCCCCGGCACATGCAGGCACCAGTAGAGCCGCCCCACGACTGTCCAGCCCGACTCACACGAACCCCAGCCCCAAGAACCACTCCACCAGGAACCACCACACTCGACGCACTCACCCACGCCCCCCGCCGTCTCAGACGCCCCGACACACCACACAGAACCGATCTCGACGCGAAGTACGACCGATCTCGACGCGGAATACGACCGATCTCGCCGTAGAGCCGCAGCCAAAATCCACCAGTCTGTATGAGTTTCAAATCACTCCACAGATCACGTTCCACGCCTCGCCGGATAGGCTGACCTTGAGAGCACAACCACCGCCGAACACGCTCAGCAGCGGCCGACACATGAGTCGGTCGAACCGACGCAAAGACCACACCAGTAGAGACCCGCAGAAGCCACGGACGCGAGGAGAGGCGAGGGCGCCATGCCGAGCGGAAACCGCAGGACCGCCCCGACAGGAAACCAGAAGAACAAGGGCACAGGCCACACCCCACAGGGATCAGCGGCGCCGACTCGCGTCCGACCATCCGACAGACCATCCGCCGATTCCTCACGGTCGACCGACGCCGTCGCCCCGCCGGACGGCCGCACCCGCTACGCCAACGGCGAGCGCCGTCGCAGCGAGATCGTCTCCGCCGCCATGGAGGTCTTCGCCGAGCAGGGCTTCAACAACCTCTCCCTGCGCCAGATCGCCGAGGCCGTCGGGGTCAGCCACACGCTGCTGCGCCATCACTTCGGCACCAAGGATGCCCTCCTCCAGGCGGTGCTGACCCGACGGGAGGAGGCCGAGGCGCAGAGGCGCGCGGCTCTCGTCATTGAGTACGGCCTGCTCGACGCCCTGCCCAGGATCATGGAACACAACGCCGCAGCCCCAGGCCTCATCCAACTCGACGCACTCATGCGCGCCGAGGCCGTCAACCCCGATCACCCCGCCCACGAACACGTCACCAATGCCGCCCGACGCTTCCGCATGCAACTGCACTCAGACCTCGCAGCAGAGCAGATCGCCGGACGACTCCGACCAGGCCTCGACCTGGACCAGACGGCGACACAGCTCGCCTCCCTCATCGAAGGCGTTCAAAGCGAATGGCTTCTAAACCGCAGCATCGACATGGCCACCACAATCCGCTCCTTCACCAACGACCTACGAGCAAATTGACAACCACCGCAAGCGCGATGCAGATACGGCAGCCGAATCGAGATAGACATTCTCGAACGAGATCGACGATGCCGCCGCCGTCTTCGTTCGAAAATGTCTATCTCGACGCACGCCCTCGCGCCAGCTGCACCAGCTGCCGACTCATCATCGCCACCCACGTCATCCAAGCGAGGATGGCGAGCAGCACGAGCCAGATCGGCGGATGAGCCGCATAGTACGTATCAATTATCTGAAGCAGTCCGGCGACAACGCTCACCGCCCCACACGTCAACCCGATGAGCGCTGTGCTCGCAGCGCCTTCAGCGCCAGTAGTGCCCACAGCACTTCCAGTACTTTCAGCCTTCATCCGCTGACCTCTCAAAAGACTCACCACCCGTCCCACCGACCGATCTCGAGCCGGAACCCGACCGATCTCGAGCCGGAAATGAACCGATCTCGGCGCGAGTTTCGACCGATCTCGGCGCGCCCGCCCGCCAGCCCACCGCCCCACCAGCGCCCGCCTCATCAGCGCCCCTGAACCAACGAGATGGTTCGCGACATGAACTCCGCCAGGAAGCGCTCGACGTCCACCGCGAGGGCGACGCGACTGTTCTTCCAGGGCTCGTTGAGGCGGGTGACGTCCCCGATGGTCCGCCCACGGGTCGGCCCGTCGAGGTCGACCTGGAGGTTGATGGGGAAGGCGGTCACGAGGCTGGGATCGATGGCGACGCCGACGGCGAGCGGGTCGTGCAGGCCGCACCCGCCGAGCCCCGGCGCAGTGGTCTCGTAGGCCCTGATGTAGTAATCGGTCATGTCGGCCAGGAAGGTGCCGGCCGGCGTACCCGGCTCGCGCCAGCGGCGCGTGTGCTCGTAGGTGAGCAGGGTCTGCAGCGTCACGTCGAGGCCGATCATGGTGGTGCTGACGCCGGAGCGGAACACCGTGTCGGCGGCGTCGGGGTCCTGACTGATATTGGCCTCGGCCCAGGGATTGACATTCCCGGAGACGGACAGGGCCCCGCCCATGAGAACGACGTCGAGACGCTCGACCAGGCCCGGATCCTGGTCCAGGGCCGCGGCGAGATTGGTCAGCGGCCCGGTGGGGACGTAGACGAGCTCCTCGCCGTACTGCCGCGAGGCCTCAATGAGGAAGTCGACGGCGTCCGTGGCGGCGGCGCTTCGCGTGAAGGGCGCGATGTCAGCCTCGCCGAGCCCGTTGCGGCCGTGGATGAAGGTGGAGATCTCCTGGACGGCGAAGTCCTCGGCGGTGGAGGCGTGCGGCAGGCCCGGATGCACCGGCACAGAGCCAGCCCCCAGAATGTCGAGGACGGCCAGGGAATTGCGCACAGAATCCTCCATGAGGACATTGCCGTATGCGGCGGTGATGCCGACGAGCTCGGCCTCGGGGCTGCCGAGCGCATAGGCGATCGCGAGGGCGTCGTCGATGCCGGTGTCCAGGTCGAGGATCAGTTTCTTGGTCACGAGGGCTTCTCCTTCATTCACCACACGAAGATGCCGACGATGCCGGCGGACAGGAGGGACACAAGGATTCCGGACAGGAGCATGCGGCCGACGTTCTTGGCGACCAGATCGTTGCGCTCCTTATCGACGAGCCCCTTGAAGCAGCCGATGATCATGCCCAGCGTGCCGAAGTTCGCGAAGGAAGTGAGGAAGACGGTCAGGACGGCCTGGTGGTGACGGGTGTAGCCGGTCACCGCATCGGCGATCTGCCCCATGGCGACGAATTCGTTGGTGACGAGCTTGAGCCCCATGAGCTGCGACACCTCCCAGCTGGTGGAGGTGTCGAGGCCGAGAAGCAGGGCGGGCACGTACATGACGACGCCGAGGATCGACTCCAGGGAGAGCGGCGCCCAGATCGCGCCGAGGATCTTGTCGATGAGAGCAGCCAGCGCCACGAAGGTGATGACGTTCGCGGTGATGATGAGCACGAGTTTTCCGGCGCCCAGAATGGAATCGCCGAGGAATGAGAAGAAGGGCTCCTTCGCGGGCCTGCCGGTCCTGCCGGGGCTCCTCGTCATGAGCTTGGCCGCTAGCGCGCCCAGGCCGCCGGAGCCGGCCCCGTCCCGCGTCTCGACGGCGGAGCCCCCGTCGGCCTCGCTCTCACCGGCGCCGTCAGCACTGTCAGGGCCATCAGCGCCATCAGCACCGTCAGCACCATCAGCACCGTTCTCATAGGTGACGATGACGTCCTCCTCGGGCGGGACGTCCACCGGGTAGAGCAAGGAGGTCACGATGAGGGCGTTGAGGCAGTTGATGGGCACCGCCGTCAGGACGAACTCTGCGGGGACCATCTGGATGTAGGCGGCAAGAATCGACGCGGTCACGCAGCTCATCGACATCATGGCGATGACGACGTTGCGCGCCGGGCTCATCTTCTGCACCTGCAGCTTGGAGACCGCCAGGGCCTCCGTGTTGCCCAGGAACATCATCTCGATCGAGTAGAAGGTCTCGAACTTGGGCTGCCGGGTGATGAAGCTCAGGCCCCGCCCGATCCAGGTGATGACCCACGGCAGGAATCCGATGTAGGTGAGGATGTCGAAGACGGGCACGACCAGGAGGATCGGCAGCAGCGCACTGACGATGAAGTTCACCGGTGTGGGGTCCACGCCCTCGGCGCCGACCCAGTTCGACAGGGCGAAGTTGATGCCCTTCCATGCCACGGAGACCAGCTCGTTGAAGCCCGCCGCCGCGCCCTGAACGACGGCGCGGCCCCATGAGAAGCTCGTGAGGATCCAGGCGATGACGAGGTTGAGCACGGTGAGAATCCCGACCGACTGCCAGTGGATCTTCTTGCGATCGTGGGACAGCAGCCATCCTGCGGCGAGGAAGACGAGGACTCCCAGGACATTGACGGCCAATAAGAGCGCTGAAGACGCTGAAGATGCTGAAGACATGAAACGACCCTTCGTGTGCAACGGGAGGTATGCGGTTGTCGATCGATGAAGAGCGGATGCCGTCGAGCCCGATCGGTCCGCTGGAGGAGCACTCTGCACGAGGCCGGCAGGCCGGATGACACGCACCGCCGCGAGCCCGGCCGGCCGGTCTCAGCCCAGGCGGGCGAGAGCGCTCGCGACGAGATCCCAGAATTGGTCTGCGTCCAGGCCGATTCCGACCCGCGAGGTGCAGGAGCCGGATCCCCCGGAGCCGCCAGAGGCCCCAGAGCCCACAGAACTCCCGGAATCCCCGGAGCCGGCGGGCCTGGCGGGGATGGCCCGCATGTCGGCCACGGTCATTCCGTAGGTGAGCCCGCCGCGCAACTCGACGTCGATGGGGCATCGCCGTGTGGGAACGAGATCGGGATCGATGACGTAGGCGACGGCGCAGGGGTCGTGGGTCGGCGGGTCCGGGAACGCCTCCTGGTCCCGGTAGGTGGATCGGAAGAAGTCCATGAGGCCGTCGACGGCGTCGGCGAGCCTGGGGTTGGCCGCGCTGATGACCCGCTGGACCTCGGGAGTGCACAGGGCCCGGTGGGTGACGTCCAGGCCGATCATGGTCAGCGGCCAGCCCTCGTTGACGACGATGTGAGCGGCCTCGGGGTCGCACAGGATGTTGAACTCGGCGACCGGAGTCGCATTGCCGACCCCGTACGCGCCGCCCATGAACACGATCTCCTTGACGCGCTCGACAATGCGGGGCTCCAGGCGGGCGGCCACCGCGATATTGGTCAGGGGACCGGTGGGGACGACGGTGATCGTGCCGGGCGCATGGCTCATGATGGTCTCGATGAGCCAGGTGACGGCGTGCTGATCGGGCAGCGGCCGGCTCGGCTCGGGCAGGTCGACGCCGTCGAGGCCGGTCTGCCCGTGGATGTAGGCCGCGTCGATGGCCTCGCGGACGAGGGGCTTCATGCAACCGGCGTGGACGGGCGTGCCGGGGCAGCCGGCGAGCTCGCACACCGCCCGGGCGTTGTATGTGACCTTCTCGAGGCTGTGATTGCCGCCGATGGTCGTGATGCCCAGGAGGTCGATATCCGGGCTCCCCAGCGCGAGGAGGATGGCGATCGCGTCGTCATGGCCCGGATCGCAGTCGAGGATCATCTTGGTGGCCACATGTGACTCCTTTGTAACTGTGACGAGTGAGTTGACGATGGAGTTGTCTGCCCTGATTCATGCCGATCGGAATCTTCGATACGGCGTCATCACCGCGGCGAGGAGTGAATGAGGATCGAGTTCAGTTCATCGAGTTCATTGAGTTCGAGGGCCGAAAAAGCCCTTGTCCGCGTCCGGATACCCCGTTGCGGAGCAGTGGGCAGCGCCTTGACGGCCCACAGGACCGCACATAATGTCTCACACATTTAGAGGCGTTGATACCGGCACCTGACCGGCGAGGGCACGATCGCCCCCCCTCAACACGCCGACCGTCGTCCATCGAGATCCATTCGCCATCACGATCCATTCCCACGATTCATTCCGCCGATCCTTTCCGCCGAGACCAAGGAGCTCATCATGGGGCGCGTCATCGTCGTCGGTTCCGTCAATCAGGACATCACGGTCACAGTCGACCGCTTCCCCCAGCCGGGCGAGACCCTGTCGGGAACCTCCACCACCTATCGCCTGGGGGGCAAGGGCGCCAATCAGGCCGCCGCAGCCGCTCATGGCGGAGCGACCACCCTGTTCGTCGGGCGCGTTGGCGGCGATGCCGCGGGCATCACCCTGCGCGAGGAGCTGCATGCGCACGGCGTGGACGTCTCCGCCCTGCGCACGGACGAGGAGGTCACCACCGGGATCGCCTTCATCACCGTCAGCGCGGCCGGGGAGAACACGATCATTCTGGACGCCGGGGCCAACAGCCGCGTCACCGGGGAGCAGGCGGCCGCGGAGGTCGAGCTCGCCCCGGATGACGTCGTCGTCCTTCAGGGCGAGATCCCCCCGGCCGCCAATGAGGCCGTCATCGCCTGGGCGCACGCGGCCGGGGCGAGGATCGTGCTCAATCTCGCCCCCGTCTACCCGATCTCAGCGGAGACGCTGGCGGCCGCGGACGTCCTCGTCGTCAATGAGAGCGAGTGCGGGCTCATCTTGGGGGCGCCCGCGCCGCAGACGGCCGAGGAGGCTCTGACGGCAGCGGCGGCGCTGCGCGAACGGGGCACCGCCTGCGTGCTCGTGACGCTCGGCGCCGATGGCGCCGTCCGGTCCTCGGACGAGGGCGCTGCGCATGTTCCGGCGCTCGAGCTGGGCAGGGTCGTCGACACCACGGGAGCCGGGGATGCCACGGTCGGCGTGCTCGCGGCGGCTCTGGCCATGGGGCGCGGCTTCCCGGAGGCGGTGGACGGGGGGATGCGCGCGGGCTCGACGGCGGTCCTCGCCGCCGGGGCGGCCTCCTCCTATGCGGGCATCACGCCCGTCGCACCCCGCACCCCGCGAGATCGGTCGTAACCCGCACCCAGATCGGTCCACTTCCGCATCGAAATCGGTCGCACTCCGCACCCAGATCGGTCCACTTCCGCCTCGAAATCGGTCGCACTCCGCACCCAGATCGGTCCACTTCCGCATCGAAATCGGTCCCACTCCGCACCCAGATCGGTTCACTTCCGCATCGAAATCGGTCCCACTCCGCACCGAGATGGGCGGCGCTGATGCGAGAGAGTCGGCGGGCCGGCGTCGCCGTCTTCCTCATAGGCTCCGTCTCCGGTAGAGGCGCACCGAGCACGCGGCGGAGATGATGAGCAGCACCGCCGCGATCCCCGCCCCAACCGGCCCGCTCCACGGCAGGCTCGCCCACCGCACGATCGCGAGCGACAGGTCGGGGACGTGATCGACCAGCACCATCCCGCCGAGCATGAGAAGCATGGTCGTGCCATAGGCGTACATGCCCGTGCGCGCGTGGCCGAGGGCGAAGAAGAGGGGAAGCTGAACCGCGGCGATAGCCCCCACGACCACCAGAGCCATACCCGCGACCGCCAGCATGGACAGCGGAACGGGACTGGGCTCGGGGCCGTGCACGAGTTCATCGATCTGCGCAGCAGCAACACCAGCCAGGGTCATGAAGACGGCGCTGATGGCGATGAACAGATAGCGGCCGACCACGAGCCTCGTCCGCGAGACAGGCAGGACCGCATACATGATGTCCAGGTGAGCGCGCTCGTCCTGTGCGAAGAGGATGCTCGGCAGGAAGGCCACCGTCAGAATGCACACGACGATGGTCGGCGTCGCCCCGTGCATGACGAGGTTCGCCGCGGCGAACACTGCCACAACGATCGCGAAGGTGCGCAGCGTGGCGGCGTGGGCGGACAGTTCCACGCGCAGCAGGGTCGAGGTGGTGTGCATGGTATGCATGGCGCGCATATCAGTGCTCCTGGGCTGGGGCCGCCGAGGCGGCGGGACTGGATTGAGGGCGGAGGCTGTCGGATCGCGAGTCGCGAGTCATGGCTGCGACGGCCTCGTCGGTGGATGGGGCCTCGATCAGGACGTCGGGTCCGAACGCGGCGGTGTCCGAGACTCTGATGAGTCCCGAGAAGGTGCCCGCCGAGCCGCGCCGGGCCCCGACCAGAGCCGCTTCGGCCTCGGGCGTCAGGGCGGAGACGGGGCCGCGGGCCATGGCCCACTGCTCGGCGAGGTCGGTCATGGGCCCCTCGAAGCAGGTGCGGCCGCCCCCGATAATGTGAAGATGGTCCGCGATTCGCTCCAGATCCGAGGTGATGTGGGTGGAGAAGAGGATCGTCCGCCCCTCCTCGATGAGGAAGTCGCGGAAGACGTCGAGGACCTCCAGACGCGCGACGGGGTCCAGGCCCGAGGTGGGCTCGTCGAGAATGAGGAGTTCGGGGCGGTGGGCGAGCGCCAGGGCGAGCTGAAGCTTGACGCTCTGGCCCCGCGACAGGTCCTTGACCCTGACTCCGGACGGCACGTCCAGTCGGCGCAGAAGATCCTTGAAGAGGATCTGGTCCCAGTCGGGGTAGAAGCGCCCCAGGTTGCGGGCGGCCGCGGTGGCCGTCCACTCCGGGGGCAGGGCCACGGCATCCATGACGACGCCGATACGGTCGTGGCGGGCACCGGGTGCGGCGCCGAGGACCCTGATCGAGCCGGACTCGACGTCGACCATGCCGAGCATGGCCTTGATGGCGGTGGTCTTGCCCGCGCCGTTGGGTCCGACGAAGCCGGTGACCAGACCGCTCGGAACGGCCATGTCGAGGGGGCCGAGGGTGAAGGCCCCCTGTTTGCGCACGACGGCGTCGAGGCGAATGGCGGCCTCGGGTGCTGGATAAGGAGCCGCTTCGGGCACCGGGCCGGCAATCGTCCCGGGAGCAGGCGCGACGGCGGCGCCCGCGGACGCCGGATCGCTTACTTCTTGTTCGTCGCAGTCCATCGTTGGACGCTCCTTTCATGAAGGTCGGACAGGTCGAGGCCGGCCAGTTTGGCGGTGGCAACAGCGTCATCGAGTTGAGCGTCCAGTCGCACAAGGAGCCGCTTGCGGGTCTCGCCCTCGTCCTGAGGCAGAACGAAGCTGCCGCGGCCGGCCTGATTGGCGATGAGGCCGGCGGCAGCGAGGTCGTTGTAGGCACGGGTGGTGGTGATGAGGGAGACCTCGAGGTCTCTTGCGAGCCGGCGCAGGGAGGGCAGCGAGGTCCCGGCGGGCAGCTCGCCGGACCAGATGGCCTGCTGGATCTGGGCGACGATCTGCTCGTACATGGGGGTTCCGGATGTCCGGGAGAGAACGATGTGCACCCACTGTTTATATCGCACATGTACATCATGCGCAATATGCTCCTCCCTGGCCCGCCGAGATCGGTCCATCCCCGCATCGAGATCGGTCGAGTTCCGGCTCGAGATCGGTCGCCACCCACCACCGATACCCGAACAGGCGACCACCACTTCCGCCCCGCAACACAGTCGAGCCGAAGCGCGCAGGACCGCGACCGGACTCGCACTCGAGCATCAACACCGAGCATGAGAACCGGTAAGAAAACCATCGGGAGAATGTGACGACCGCACAGCTTTCCAGCATTCAACCAATACAGTCGTCATACACACCAACAGCCCCGCTCACCCGAAGCTCGACGGTTCCGAACGACGCCCACCGAGAAGTGCGCGACGACACCCCAACCAGATCATCGCAGGCCGAACCCGGGGCGAAAACGAACCGATCTCGAGCCGGAAGTGGACCGATCTCGAAGCGGAGTGCGACCGATCTCGGCGAGACGACCGGTCGAACCTCACTGAACATCGGCCGAGCCCACTATATGAAGCCGTGATACACTGAGATGTGCGGATTGGCATATTTATTGACGATTATCTGCCGTCAGTGCACGGCGTGGCAACCTCGACAACGAATCTAAAAGAAGCCCTGGAGGCTCTTGGACATGAAGTCTATGTAATAGCACCAAGAAGCAAAGCGTACGAAGACGATGACGACCACATAATTCGCGTCCCTTCAGCAAAGAATTACATTTTCGACAAACGGGAGACCGGCGTCATCTATCCCGGTCTGGCGCGACGGCTCGATAAATACGAGTTCGACATCGTCCATAGTCAGATGCAGTTCTACGTGGGGGTCCTCGCGCATAGCGTGGCAAAACGCCAGAATATCCCTCATGTCACGACCGTGCACACGCTGTACACAGAATTGATCGACGACTACCCCCTCATGGTGACGGCCGGCATTATCGCTCTGACGGCGGCACTCCCCATCGCGCTGCGCACCAGACCCATCTTGTCGACGCCGTCCCGCGAGCAGCTGCGCACCATGAGCAAGGATGCGATCAAGGAGACCTTCTCGCATCAGGGATGGCGACTGACCGCCGCCTTCGCGAACAAGTGCGACGCCTGCATATCGCCGTCGAATCACCTGGCGAGGATACTGATAGATGAAGGCGGGCTGACGGTGCCGTGCTACGTGCACCCGAATGGAATCAACACGAAACGATATCGCGACGCCGACCCGAGCGACTCCCCCATCAAGAAGAATCCGGGGGAGAAGTTCATCATTTCGGTGGCGCGAATGAGCCCGGAGAAGCGGCAGAAAGCCCTCATTGAGGCGATGCCGCACATTCCCGACGAGAGCATCAAACTCGTCCTGACCGGTGGGGGCCCCTACGAGCAGGAGCTGCGCATGCGCGCCGAAGAGCTCGACGTCACTCGAAGAGTCATATTCACCGGCATGCAGCCGAGCGACAAGGTCGCCGCCCTGCTTAAGCAGGCAGACGTGTTCTCACTCGCCTCTTACCATTTCGACAATCAGCCGATGACCTTCCTCGAAGCGGCATCGAGCGGTCTGCCGATCGTGTACTGCGACGAGCAGATGACGGAAGGCCTGACCGAACGCAATTCAATATTGACCGACGGCATCGACGGGCCGAGCCTGGCACGGACTTTCAATGAACTGTTCTCAGACCCTCATAGGTTAGAAAATTTGTCCCGGGGATCTTTCGAGGTCGCTCAAGAGTTCGATTCGACAACAATGACGAAGAAGATGGTGAAGCTGTACGAAATACTGATCAACGATCATCGCATCCTGACCAAAGATCATCGCGCATCACCATATCGCCGATTCTGAATAATTCTGAGCGATCTCGACGATACTCTCCATCCGGAACTAGCATCCTCCGCCGGCAGGCGGCGCCCCAGCCATCATCCCGCTCTCCCCTAATCCCCGGCCCCAGCCCCCATTCCCAAGCAGGTGGTTCTAGAAGACCCGATGCCGCTCTCGACGAGAGGCCGCGACACACATTGCGCTACGGTTCCCGTATGCACCCCACCGAGGTCATTCTGTATGTGAAGGACCAGGACCGCGCCACATCTTTCTACCGACGAGTGCTTGGAGCCTCCCCCGCCCTGGATGTACCCGGCATGACCGAGTTCGACCTCGGGGACCTCACACTGGGACTCATGCTCGAACGCGACATCACGGCACTGATCCCGGGCCTCACTCCCGGCGCCGGCCAGCGGTGCGAGCTCTACCTGCGTCGCCGCGACGCCGCCGCCGTCCTGAAGCGGGTCGAGCCGGCCGGCGGCCGGGTTCTCGCTCCGATGGACAACCGACCGTGGGGCGAGTCGGTCGGATACGCCCTCGACCCCGACGGGCACGTGCTCGCTCTCGCCGCAGTCGGCACCGACTCGAAGCGTTCAACCCACCCCAGATCCAAGTAGCGGCTCGGCACCTACACCGGCTGTTGTCCCCGAGCCCACCAAAGCGCCCACTGCCGCTCCGACCACCACCGCCTCACGCAGGTCCTTGTCCAATACGGGACCCCGAGCGGGCAGGCTGACGACCCTGGCGGTCATCGGGATGCTCACCGGCGCAGCAGTGCTCCACTACCGGCGCAGGGTCATCTCATGACCGGCGCCATCATCAGGCACTGACCCACCGATCCCTCGCTTCTGTCACCTTGTCGGGGTGCCGCTCCTGGCTGGAAGGGAGCGGCACCCCGTCGCACGTGCGGTCGCGGTACGGTGTCCACATGGATCAGCTCGTTACCCCTGCCATCTGGTGCGACGGCACCGCCGACGAAGCGGCCCGGTTCTACGC